>SDGW01000136.1_pt1 | contig 30087 bp, 25 predicted proteins | sample 2873831 | NCBI WGS metagenome assembly SDGW01 (sample SAMN08132700, study PRJNA421101) | hypersaline lake metagenome | isolation source: celular fraction 0.22 microns magnesium sulfate-rich crust from ephemeral... | place: Spain: Penahueca Lagoon, Toledo | collected 2011-07 | reverse complement strand
AACGAATACCCTGCCCTGACGCGACTCGCCGCCGCCACGTAGGGACGTCGACGCCACGGTTGGACGGATGCCTATCGTCACGGGCTAGTACCAACACCACGGGAAGGCCACCGCCCCCACTCTCTCTCAGAAATCTCCAGTTGATGCACGGGAAACGGTGGTTACTGCCCGATATAGTCGAACCGTTGCCATTGACTGTCCCAATCGATTATCTTCGGCCTTGCTTGCAATCCGTAAGAGACCGTAACAGTTCCTTCTGTTACCCAGCTAAAGGCTATTAGCTACGAAGGGATTGCACCAAGGGCTAAAGGTGATATATTAGCCTGCCAAAAGTTAGGGGTATGAGCAATACCGAACTTACTGACCGATTTACGGGGGTGAGACTGCACTGGCTTTGGAGGCCTGGAGATGCAGCGTACTATCACTACGAAACAGTGTTCCTGAGCGAGGAGCTTGGAAATGAGTACGACCAGTATGCTGCTCATTTCCAAGAAGAGCCACTCAAATTCGAGAGAGTCCTCGATATTGAAGATACAGCCTCGGTTCCGGTCGAGTCGGTGATCCACTCGGATCAGCCACTCGAAACATTGGCTGAGTTTATCGATATTCCGCTAGACAGGGTGAACGCCATCCTCAAAATGGCACAATTGCAGAATTCGGACAGGGCCGCAGCCATCATTCCTTCGGCCCTTCACAACGCCGCCTCTACTGGTAATGTCTCAGGTGTATTAGTGACTGCTTCGTCGCCAGCAGTGTCTTCTGCACATCCCCTGAGGAAGCATTTTATGACGGAAAAGTCTCTGCGAGAGGATCCTGCTTTAACCGACCTCAGCTCGAGTGCTTCTGATTCCAAGTACAGCGGACCGTTGTTCGTCTACGCGCTAGACAGATACTATAATCAAAACAAGCAGCACCGGTTACTCGAGCGGAAAGCCCCTATCAATGTGACATGGGCAGAGAACCAGCAGAATCGATATACTATTGGGATTACGACTGAGATGAAGAAGCCATCAAAATCGACGACATGGAGTAGCCAATATAACCGGGTACAAGGGCTAAGACACGTATTGCTGTCAGGACAGGCGACTAGTCGGGGTAGTGGGCAAGATGATGATGTCGCTCGAAGTACTGGAATCGGAGCCGCACAATGGCATTGTCGCGCGTTTAGTATTCCGGAAAGTATGGATACCCAGCACAATGTGGCTGGCCAAGCCCACCGGGATCCGTGGGATCATAACAAGATCGGGAATAAGAGTTGGAAATATGATAAGTCACGTGATGAAGTCTGGGGTTTCTGGGATTCTGAAGGCTGTTCCCGATCAAGTATCGATACAAAGCTGCGCAGTACGTTCCAATCACATGATGGTCGAATATTTGGCATTAATTGTTAACCACTCCACTGCTGGAGAGTCCATAAGGTCGTATCCTCTCCCTGGACTGCATCGGTACGAGCAAATCGTGGGTTTCTCGCTAGTACGCGACCAGGAGTGCCAAATCGTGAGTCCCCTATTTTCGTCGCGATTGATGAGCTAGAGAAGATTCAGTCCGCGCCAGAGGAAAGCCAGATGTCGACCCCGTAGACCGGGTGTGACGTTCCACCACTGTTGGGCACTAATAGTGTCCATGGACACCGATGGGGAACAAAATATAGAGTTGCATGTCCCCCTATCCGTTCGGAGAGGAGCAGGTGTTCCGGTATGCGGCGATGGAGGATATCCTCTCGAACTCCTGACTCGGAACCCGTCCCGAGAGTCACCCACCAACAATACGAACACATACAGCGCGACCGCTACGGTAACGGAATGGCGACACCGTGCCGATCGTCGGGAGGGCATGGATTGAGCCCAGGTGAATCAGGTCTATTGTTGCTACAGTGTGTTATCCGGTTTTACTCCAAGATTGGTGAACTTCCCAGTACTAGATTAGGAGCCGAAGTCCTCCAGCCCGGATTGCTCACCGATGTCCAGCTCCTCCAGTAGGTGAGGGGAGTCGTTCTGGGGGTTGTTCACCTGCTTCGACACGGGGTAAGCACGAAGATCGCCGGGGTAGGGCTGACACATCGACCGGATGTCGTCGACGCCGGCACCGTTCAGCCAACTGCGTTCGTCCCCGCGTTGGAGGATGACCGGCATCCGGTCGTGAATGTCGGCGACGACGTCGTTGGCCTCGGTCGTCAGAATCGTACAGGTACCGATTGTCTCCCCATTCTGTTCCCAGGTGTCCCAGAGTCCAGCGTAGGCGTATGGCTCCCGGTCTGGTCGCTCGATACGGTACGGCTGTTTGCTGCCCCTGTTCCCTTTCCACTCGTAGAACCCATCGGCAAGCAACAGACATCGACGCTTCTCGAACGCATCTCGAAACATCGGTTTCTCCGCGGCGGTCTCCGAACGGGCGTTAATCGGTCGCGGGCCGTCGTCTGGATCCTCAGCCCAGTGCGGGAGTAGCCCCCACTCGAGTTGATCCATCGTCTGGGGTGCATCGTTCGTGATGGCGACGAGCTCCTCCCGTGGAGCAATGTTGTACCGGGGGCGGATGGTGACATCGTCTGCCGGCGACGCACCGAACCGGTTGGTCAGCGTGCCAACCTGGGCAGCGAGGGACGTCCGACCACACATATGACTGCAGAAGAGGCGACTCGGCTTAACAGTGAGGCCGGAGTGCATTCCGAAGCCGGATTACATACCGATGTAGCACGGCCGTCTACCTCTTTTGTCCCCCCTAGGCTCCATCTGTATGAAGCGGAGCCACGATCACGGCCACACACTCCTGGCCCTTCAGTTGAGGTGCGATTTCAGCCGGGAACCCCTTGCCGATGGACCACCCACAGGAGTGAGTGGATATCGAGCATGGTGACATCGTGCTCTGTCGTCTCGTCTAAGTCGGCACGAACACGCGCCAACGCCTCCCGCATGAGCTGGTACGCGCCAGGATTGAATCCAGTCGGTAGCTCGTAGGAACTGAACTCGGAAAAGAAATCCGAGAACATCGTGTACCGGTACATCGGATACTTGTCCGGATGGGTAATCATCAACAGCAGCGTCGCCACAGACATCCGCTCGCTCCCGGAATCGGAAATACCGGCATAGAAATCGTTGAATGCGTTCAGCCGGTCAGTCAGCGCATCTCCCTCCTCATCGAGCAGTGCGGACAAGACGGTTGCCGCTGTCTCGGGGTCGTCGACTGAAGCGTCTTTGAAACTCTCCCACGGCTGCCACCGCCCGCCGAGGAGATAGATCGGGACGACGTCGTCGATACCGTAATTAATCGACAGCTCCTCGAGGAACGGCTCGACATCCGAAGCTTCCAACGCCGTTGGGTCGTACTCGGTGAAGACCTCTGCCTGCAAATGCTCACAGTAGTCGTCCTTCCACGTCTCCCAGTGGTTTGCACCCCACCCGTCCTGGTCACTCCCACGTTCGTAGGCCTCACTGTCCGTTCCTTCTGAGAACGCATCGAGGACTGTAGACAACCCATGCAGTTGGATCGGCCCATCGTTCGAGGTGTACGCGTCCCAGCCAGAGAATTCCGCATACGTGGGGGTGTCCATGTCCAGCACTGACCGAAGTTTGGGTTCATCGAGAGACCTGACCACGTGGCAGAATTGCTCGAGTTCCTCACTCAACGGGACTTCGTGATCCGTGCCCGCTGTGACGTGTCCAATACGGGTTTGGTATGCGTCTTCGAACTCGGCGATGGGTTCGATTGCATCGGCAACCGAGTTCGGACTCCCGAACCCGAACGTCGAAAGTCCCCGTCGGACAGCCCTATTAAATATCGGCCGGTTAGCGGGTTGAAGACGGCCGTAGAGTTCGCGAATTGCTGGAGCCATGAAGCCAGGTAGACGCCGCTCCCAGGCTGGATCATACGACTCCGCATCGCGAATATCCCGAATGTAATCGGCCAGATCGGCCTGTCCCCCATTCCAGTGATTCAACACCGAATTCGGGCCACCGTAGACCGCATCGCGAATGATGTCGCGATCCCAGAACGCTCGAAATCGCTCCTCAGATGGGTCCTCGAGGTACTCTTGGACCTTCGTTGCCAGCTGCTCTGAGCGGGTTGGGGATGTGAAATCGAACTGCTCACCCTCGGCCTGTGTAGCGATCGTATCTGCCCAGGCTTCCAAGAGTTTCTCGTGCCGAGACCCTATTTGAACCATCGGAGACATATACACATCAGAACATCTCCGGATAAGCATTGGGAGAAGCTAGACGCTGAGACGGCCAAATCACTAACATCTGTCCGACCGCATCCAGAGGTATGGCTGGCACCGTCCCTGCAGATAGTCCAAAGCATTCGAGCAATCCAATCGTTCGGACCGTCGCCCACAACACTGCCACGAAGCAGCCAGACACAATCCCCACACAGCGAATCAAACTGCATGCCAACAGCGGCTCCATCAATGTCGAATCTGTCGACGGCCTATTGTCTGATGCCGTCGCGGACGGAGAGCTCGAGGAAACTGCAGACGGTTATCGTGTCTCAGAGTAACCGGGCCACATTGTGGTCCATCCACCGTCAAGCATCGACGGCATCGGACACCGTTGGGGACCAGCAACGAGTGATCTAATTGGAGTACTTTGCCCCCCGTTGACTGATTTCGGTGGTGTCCCCTTTCGGGCCAATGACGAATTTATCGTACGTCTCTGATCGATGCTCCGCTTGACCCAATTCCACCCATTCTCGATCCGAGTACATCTCCCCGTTCTCCTCTCCCTCCGTCATTTCCCATTTCTTCGACAGTAGCCCCTTCTTCCGCCACTGAGCACCACAGACAACACACTCGGCGCCATCTATTTCGAACACGCTGTGTTTGAACCCACAGTTGGGGCAGTATTCCCACTCGACAAATTCGGTACTCTCGGTGTTCGACACAGCTCCCGCATGAGCCCCAATAACGATGTTATACGTGGTCACATAGTTGGCTAGCTCCTCGACCTGAGTCACTTTGTCCCGCATCCGTTCTGCGATTTCCGCTCCCCGATTCTCGGACTCGTCCTGCTTCAGTGCAGTTCCGCAGTGCGTGCAGAAGTCATCCGTCGGGGATATTTCCGACTGGCAATCTGGGCAGACGCCGACAGCAGAAAGGTCTTCACCGCATGATGCACAGAATGCGTCACCTCGTTCAACGGCATCGCCACACCCCGGACAGGATAACTCGGCTGTCGAAACGAACAACTCGCGGTTATTCTGTACGTCCTCGATGAGCTTCTGCGTCTCGTCGACCAACTCGATTCGGGCGTCGAAAAGGAGATTGATCGTATCAACCAACCCGTCGTGGACCTGGGCGGGGGCTGAGTTCACATCGAAGTTAGCCAGTTGTGCCTTCTGTTTGATCGCTTGTTTCTGGATCGTCCGCTCCAACGTAGACATGGTCGAAGTATCATCGAGTTCCCCGTCGACCATGTTCTCGACCAGCGGGATATACTTGGCAGCGGGAGTAGCAAACTTCTCCGTGTTGCCAAGCAGCGTACTCAACTCATCGAAGTATCCGCTCCCCCCGGATTGGTTTGGAACTGACGCTGAACTGCTTGGTGCCCGGCTATTCCCATGAATCGCGTTGTGACACTGTTCGCAAACCGCTACGAGATTCGACGTCGAGTGAGTCCCACCTTTCGACTTCGGGACAATATGGTGCGCATGGAGTGTACCGCGCCCGTTTGACCCTCCAGCCCTCCCACAGTTTTGGCAGGTATAATTATCCCGTTTGTAGACAGTTTTCCGCCGCCGGTCCCAATCGGAGGGGTAACTTTTGGCCATGATACAGTCACCAAACCCTTCCCAAATATCAGTTTGCGGGTTGGGTACATGGAAATGAGCCAGACACGAGCCCCGAGTCGAAGGTTCCCGAAATATTCGACTAATCTCCAGTCAGTTCACGATCGAATGGCTTGAACTTACGAGCCGATGTAAGCCCCGTCTTCGGGAACATGAACATCGTTCGTCGCCGACCGAAGCTCCTCGCGAGAGAGCAAACAGTGGTTGATCGCCTCCATATGGACGACGGCAACCGTTGCATCGGTCGCATCACGGACTGCAGAGATGTCGTCGATACCCATCGTGATGGGCGCTCCGTGTTCGAAGCGTGCTTCGCCACCATTGAGGACGACTATATCCGGATCGAACTGCTCCAGTGTCTCAGCAACCGGCTCGTACCAAATCGTGTCACCCGCGACGTACACCGTCTCGTCGGCCTCGAACACAAATCCGGAGACCGGCCCCATGTCCTCGGCTAACTCGTCGTGGCCGTGACGACCGGGCGTCCGGTGAATGATGACGTCCCCGAACGATGCCTCGTCGTCGACTGGGCGCACATCAGTAAAGCCGTCCTCGATAAACGCCTCAGCCTCCTCCGGCTGGCAGAACAACGGCACGTCAGCGTCGAGGGTTGCTTTGGCCGCCTCGTCGAAGTGATCGGTGTGGCGGTGGGTGACGACGACCGCGTCGTAGGACAGCTCGACATCGGGCATCGCCACGAGTGGGTTGCGACGATCGTTTGGCGTATTGGGGATCGGTGGATTGGCACCCGGTTCCGCGAACATCGGATCGACGAGGAACGTCGTGTCACCAACGTCCAGGAGGAGTGTCGCGTGGCGAATTAACTGCAGGCTGGCGCCAGTCGGGGTCGACATACGAGAACACTTAGTGCTTCCATCGCGGTGTGATTTGCTTCAGCGGCGCTGCCGAAACCGTGGAGGCTGGTAACCGTCTTCGTTCATCCAACCGACGTGTCAGTTACGAACGGGCGATAGATCTCGAGTATTTCGAACGAAGGGGTGACAGCTGAGAATTACTGCGGGATGTCGTATTTCTCGGGGGCTACTGGGCCTGCCCCGAACACCAGAAGCCAGGCGATACGGTCCGTGGGGTCGTTGTTCGTACTCAACCGGGCCGAGGCCCCAGTATACAGTATGGGGATCCCCCGCCAGGAGCCCCGTTTCGCGTCGTGGTGATGGCCAGCGACGACTAGATCTAATTCATCAGAAAATCGTTCGTCGATACGATCAAGATCGACTCTGTTGAGACCTGGTCCTGAAAGCTGGCGAAGGGTCTGGTGGAGGATGAGCACCGACTTCGACTCTGAGACAGTCTGAGGGAATCGAATGGTGTCCCAGGGGATGTTACCCACGGGATAGTGGTCGATTCCAAAAATCCGTGTATCCTTGCCGATTTTGACACCGTTCAGGTCCACCTTTGAGCAGTTTGAACTATCCCGAAGGACCTCTTCTCCAGAATCGGACGTGTGATTCCCGTCGACGTAGTAGAATGGAATTCCGGCCTCTTCTAAGGGATCAAACGCTCGCTGTTGCAACAGTGTAGCTCGTACTGCCGTGGCAGTCTCGTGGAAAATATCGCCCACGTGGATGACGGCATCTACTCCGCGGTCGACGGCATATTCGACGGCGCTGGTAAACGCTCCGAGTGGGTCGATTTTCTCGCCAGTTTTCGGATGGCGTTCCCGCCCGACATGAGTATCACCGATGATTAGGACTGTAGCAGTCTCTTCAGCCGCACCCAGGGGTTCAATCTGGGTCCGTTTGCTCGGAGTAAGTGTCAGTGGTTGACCCCGGTATTCAGCGTTGATATTGCAATCTGAAACCCGATAGCGGTGTCCGACGGACCAATCGACCGATAAATCGGCCCCCTCATAGTCGATCAGTCGGAGTTCGTTCCCTTTCTCGTCTATGAGGTCAATCTCCGCACGTCGAGATGTGAGCGGATTCCAGTCTACGCCTGTAACCTCGACGATCATCGGCCCAGGAAGCGATTCACCTGGCGAAAGGTCCTCTACTGTTACCACGATATGAATCTACAAATTATCCAGAATCGCCGTACGTAATGCTATTTCGGTTTTATGAGAGTTGGCCATTCGGTGGGTGGGAAGGAGAAACGGCAAATGGATTAGAAGGACCTGGGACACGTATGCACCCGATCGCAGCTCACAGGAGAGTCTTCAGGTCATAAAGGAGGGCTAGCTAATCCCCTTTGGCTCCTATAGAGGGTTTCCCACCCACCATTGTTAGGAAGTCGCGCAAGCCCTCTCGAGACCCAGTGAGGACTTCGTCAGGAGGAGGCCCGAGGTCACCTATCGCCCACCTGTAGCTGCTCACCAAGCGAGCTCTTCGGTTTTGATCGATTTCAGCCACCCACTCCTCCTGAGTTAGCCGAACACCAGCATCGAATATCGATAGCAACTGGCCAGCACAGTCCTCCCGCCGACACATGTCGCCAGTGGGTTTTGTCTCGTCTTGGCCCTCATCATACGCTGCAAACGCTTTGTCGACCGTCCGAACCACTGCTGAATATGTCCCGGACGAGAGCGCCGATTCGGGGGCAAACCCGGAGGGCGAAAGCGTGCCAAACCATCGGATCGACTGCTTACTGTCGTCGGGGTCGAACGTGCAATGTGATAGGAGGTAGCGAGCGCATCCAATAATGTCGTCGTAGCCCTTCAAGTCGGTCAGCCGATGCGGTTCGAGCGACCGGATCTGCTTAAATAACCAGTCGTCCTCTCGTGCGCGGAACTCTAGATCCTCCCCCATTCCGATGATGTGGAAATGAGGCCCCCATTCGACAAGCTCCTCCCAGTCACGTCCGTTCTCCCTAATCCACTGCCAAATTCCGCCCCCTTCTTCGTCACTATTCTCTTGCCATCGCTGCTTAGCTTCCTCGGTCGCCCGATACGCATGTGGGATACATGTTCCCCCCGAGATACCGTGCTCTCTTGCGATCTCGTAAGCCCGTTTTTGTGCACGGTAGAATCCATTGAGTGATTTGATACTTTGGGGCGGTGGGGAAACGACGATATGGTGTGACCGGCGAGAGAAGTCATCTGGTTGTGCCTGTCGAGCGCTACTGAGACGTATTGCGATACGGCGAGCGCTATCACGTGTCCATTTATGCCAGCATTGAGGACACCCTCGGCTATGGCAAGCCGAACGCGATAACTCCACTTCACCACATGCGTCACAGAACTCGCTAGGAAACCAGTCCCCACAGGAGTCCGGCCGAGTACCTTGCCCGGGAAGCGTCAGAATCCCATCTGCATACGATCTAAATCCCCCATTCTGACTACCCTCGTGATTGATATTTGGCGCCGATGATTGAATAGGAGATTCGCGAAACCGACTGATGTCTCCCAACAACTGAACAGCCACTGATACATCATTTACGCAATGTTCTAAAATCCTTTTCGACTATAGCGGGCTGCAGACCGTCCCCCCGGTACTGGCACTCGCACTCCACGGGAAGGACACCATCGTCGCTCGAGGTTCTCTCACCGCTGTTGTAAACGCAGTGAGAGACCTCTCGACTCCTAATACATACCGAGTACCGCCCCGAGACGCCCTCATACACGCGCTATCGGCAGCCTCAGCATTACTCTTCCCAATGGATAGCAGGTTTAATCATCAAATCTCATGCCATCTCCCTGAGTTCCTGTGTCAAAGCGTCGAGTTCATCCGCCTCGTCGATCATCTCAATCCACCGATCCGGAAGCCCGGATGCCCCAAATCGTGCGCCAGCGACGGCCCCAGTGATCGCCCCAATCGTATCAGTGTCTCCACCACGATTGACGGCGGTAACGATCGCTTTCTCCGCATTATCGGCGCCCAGTGCATCGTGCAGTGCCGTCTGGAGAGAGTGAATGACGTACCCCGAGGTCTCCAATTGGTCAGGTGAATCTTCACGAGTCAGCGGTCTGAGTGCTGCAACCAACTCATCGGGCGCCGTCGGGCCGACGTACTCGAGCGCATCCCGTAGCGGCGCGTCGACGTCCTGAAGAAGGCCAGCAAGCGTGAGGTTCAACACCGCACAGCCGGCGGTACATCGTGGGTCGGCGTGTGTGATGCGAGAGGATTGCCGACTCACCTCAGCCAGCCGGTCCCAGTCTGTAGCGTACGGTATCGCAAGTGGCGCACAGCGCATCACGCTTCCGTTGCCCGCATTCTGGCCTTCGACACTGTCTTCCCAAACTGCCTGGCCAGCCTCCTCCCACGAATAACCCTGTTTCAGTTGTCTAAGCGACTGCCTCGTCATCTGGCCAATATCGAACGGGTTACTGTCGAACCATGCAACAAAACGATCAGCAATATCTGCTGGGTCGAATCGCTGCTGTTCGACGAGACTGGCCGCGATACAGCGTGCCTGTTCAGTGTCGTCGGTGATCGTTCCAGCTGGTTGGTTCCATGTTCCATGGCCAACCATCTCGTCTAACTGCCCGTATTCTGCAGAGATCGCTGATGCAGAGTTGAACTCAACCGGGCGGCCGAGTGCGTCACCACAGGCGAGCCCGAGTAGAACACCTTGCACACGATCAGAATCCATACACGAGATAACGGTGACTCAGCTGAAAAATGTCTGCCTGGCGGATCGGGCACTAGATAGGTTACCTGTCGGCGTCCTCCTGCCGAGACCGATCTTCATCGGTGAAGCCACCCGTCGTACCTTCCTCCCGGGCTTGACTGATCCGTTCCGAGGCTGAGTCGTAGGCAGCTTCAGCCCCCTCACCACTGGCATCCATACTGAGAGTCCGGTTTTTATCGACGCCAATCTTCTCGCCGGTGAGCGCGGCATCTTGGTTCGCGCCAATGAACAGGAATTCCCACCCATCCTCCTGCCGGGCTTCAACCATCTTTCGAACCGTCGCCGTCGGCGTTTCAGAGGCGTTCTCTTTCCCGTCGGTTAGGACGACGATGATGACGTTTTCCGGGACCTCCTCCATCTCGTCGAACCGTGAGTCAGCCTGCTCGATCGCAGTGACAATCGCGTCGTGCAGTGCGGTCTGCCCACTCGGCGTGTACGTCGTGCCCGTCAGTTCCGGTGCCTCCTCGATGGGGCGGGCCTGGTAGGTGACGTTCACATCCGTATCGAAATCGACGAGCGTCACCGAGGCCTCACCATCTTCAGCTCGCTGATCACTCAGAAAAGAGTTGAATCCGCCACGCGTGTCCGCTTCGATCGCCTGCATCGACCCTGACGAATCAAGTACAAAGGAAACGTGAGTGTTCATACTCCAACAAGAACCTGTGCGCGTAAATATCCCTCGTGTATCATCTTTACAGCTAATTATCGAGGGGGATCGTGTTCGGGTCGCGGGGGCGACATAGCGGTCGCTCATCGGATTTCCGGCTGGCACAAACGCTGATCTAGTTGAGTCTCCCTTACTCCACAACCAGTAGAATTGGTTACGTTGATGGCCACGTTCCATAGCTCCCCTTCCGCTTTTGAATTCCCTGGCGGTGTGGCCTCTTGTTTCGGGTCGACGACGGCCTCGACTAGGCTCACAGTACACGAAAGTCGCTTAGAGCGTCTGTTCATCGGCGTCGGCGACGCAGGCGGGGTCTCGGCGGATGGTTTCATTCCTTAACCAATATCGCCGGGGGATTCTGGCACTAGTTGGTTAATACTCAGTAGCTGAGCACGGATCGCATGACTGGGGCGGTAGCGGGTCTGCTAAACCGTTATATTCATTAGTCCTGCACACCTGAATTCTAATGTCCAAAGAACCTGGGCTCGCTGCGACGAAGCCCAAAAGTGTGGTTTGCGTGCGATACCTTCCTGCCGTCTGCCGTCCTGTGTTCAATAGGCGAGACGGCAATCGACTCTCATCTCACTCTACTTTCTTCAGAAGTGCGTAGAGTGCCGTGTACACGGTCAGGACGCTTGTAGCCTTGACCGCCACCGGTGCCAATACCAAAATGGCAACGGTGAGCACGAGTAGAAGAGCCGACTGTAGAAGAATCAGGACACGCCGCTGCAGCGGCCCTGATGAACGTGTAGAAACGTCAGACATCGTACTACTCAGAGGAATAGTTCTGAAATGGGGCTGACAATCGAGGGCTACTCGAGCTCAACCCGAGCGCCATGCGGAGTCACACACCGCTACGAACTTCGTGAGTAGCAGGAGTAGGTACTTGTCCAAAGAACCTGGGCTCGCTGCAACTCACTTATCAGTAATATAGGAGGTACAGGTATATAAAGCTTTCGGTCATGTTCTCTAATTTAGGCCGTGCAAATTAGAGTCTTGGCAGCTCTCGCGCACCGATTGCGAATACATGGCAGAAAGAAACTAGTACAGTCTAGTAAAAGAAGTGACTCATGGATATCGTGCCAAAACGGCCTCTCATTCACCCATCGAATCTCACTCCAAAAGGCCCTCGTCCGGATTCAATTGGCGCCTGGCACATCTCCACAACCCTCATGGTTTGCTGTAAAGATGTTGTAGTATGGATATTGGAAAGATACCTCGGGGCGAGGACTTCGCCCACAAATTCGCACGCGGTGAATGGGCTGAAACTGTCCTCCTCAAAACTATCGAAGAACAAGATGGCATCTTCGCGTTCCAGTACGGCGTCTCACGTGGCGATGCACTGGAGACGAAGGACGAACTGGACGAGGTGAAGGAGCCTGGAGTTGAAGAAGTGAAACGGCCAGATATCCTCGTGTTTAGGCACGAACGATTAGCTGAACTCGCCGAAGACACGCAGGAACTAATCCATGAGTATATTTCTGCAGATCCGGACGGGATGGCAGAACTCCTGACACAGGTCGAGCGAATTGACGCACCGGCGGCGGCAACAATGGCCCTAGAGGCTGAGTCTAGCAAGTTCCACATTGGTGAACGGAGCTACAATAGCTCCCTGTCTGCGTATGTGAAGGACGAGGACTACCCCCGTCTTATGTCATGGCGAGATCAGTACGAGGTGCCAATTTTCGTCTGTCAACTCTTCTTCGACAGAGCGTACATCATCCCGTTTGCGGCATATGAGGAGTATGCTGATACGGCACGGGCCGGCTCCACACCAGTCCCAGGGTTCGAACACGACACCATCCCAGTAATCTGGAAGGACGGTTTGCAGGCAAAAGTGGAGACGTTCCCACACTCGAAGCACCTGGGCGACTTCACTGAAAATCCGTCCGTAGTTCGCCACACCAGCGACGGACTCACCGAGGTCGACTTCGATTGGTCGCACTCAGGCCAGCTGGACGCCGTCGACTCGGCATTCTTCAGTGGAGGAACTCTTTCCATCGAACAACCCTTCACCGATTACCTGTGACTAAGGAGATATCTCACGTTATCACGCCTTCGTTGGGAAATCGATTGTACTCCGATCGATCATGGCGCTCAGTGTACTGAATTAGTCGAGTAGCTCTTTTAACCGATTACTGAGTTTTTCGAATCCTCTAGTGGCAATTTCCAGGTCTGAAGAGCCAGTGATCACCACCTTCCCACTGCCGAAAATGAGAAAGACACAATCAATATCCGGTGGTCGATAGACGACACCCGGGAACTGCTCGGGTTCGTATTCAGTTACCTCTAATCCGAGCGCAATGGACAGCGTATTTAAGTTTAGTTGCTGGCCCAGGTCACCAGTCATTACGATATTCTTGATGGAAAACGTCGGCGTGACCTCGACACCGAGCTCCCCAAGTGTATTTCCCAGCCAATCCTTCAATTCCTCTGCCTCCTCAATGCTGCCTGCCCCGGTGATATGATAGCTCCCGGAGCGAAACAGTGTGGCCATCGGACCGCCTTCTTCCCGGCGTAGATAGACAACACGGTTAGAGTAGTTCTCTCCGGAGAGATTGACGACAGCAGCGTCGATGTCCTCTGCGATAGCGGGGACGTCTATCTCCCGACCGAGTGTTCCAGCAGCAACGACGTTTACTATCTCCGGCATTAGGGGTAGTCGATAATGGGGTTGCCTTCGGTTTTAAGTTGGCCCTTGAGATAGATTCCCTGCACCTCATTGTATTTCTGGGCGTACTGATTGATTTCGAGTGGGGGATCGTTCTGTTCCAGCCAGTCGTCGATATTGAAGCTGTGAACGGTCTCCACCCAGTCGACTCTGACTTGCCAGTTGATGCTGCCGAGGCGGCTCCACGCATCTGGATTGATATTCTCTTGGGCGCTTGATGCGGCAACGAAGGGACCGAGGAGATACCCGTGTTTGTTGCTCCCCTTGGTCGTCATTCGGTGGAGAAATAAGATGTCGTTCTGCTCGACTTCCAGTGGTTCACCGTCGGCGGTAGTTTTCTCGTGGTTTCCAAACAGACGACGGATCATGCACTCCCGTTCGGTGTCCCACGTGCAGGTAAACTTCCAATAGGCCATAGGTCGACTATAGGGCCCGATATTTAATAACAGTAGACTCTCCGAGTGCTGTTTCTACGTTGTTACTGGTGTGAACGGATGTAGTCTTGCAGGGAGTCGAGGCGGTGCTCCCAGAAGACGTCGATATCATCCCCGAGGAGGGTCTCTATCTGACTTTCAGGAATCCATCCAGCGACTGCGGCCCCAACACTCGCGTTCGGGAAGCCCGCACGCCAGTCAGACTCCTTATTTCGAATCTCCTTGATTCGCTTATACGAGTCGATCTTCACACCGATTGCTTTCGCCTCGAGGAACAGAATCTCGTCTTTAGCTAATCGAGCAACAAAATCTGCCTTCTGATCGTCACCAGGACAGGCAACTTTGGTTTCGCTCACAAAGGTACCAACCGGGAGGTCATCGATGTCTGAAATCGTACTGCTACGGCTCACCCGTCTGAGGCCAGCTCCCTTCATCGCCTCCGCAACTTTGTCTTCTTGAACGTCTTTTCTCCAATTTCTGTAGCGAGTGTTGGCCTCACTCTGCGCAATAATGTCACACGTCCAATCCCGTGAGACGCCGATCCATTCGTCGACATCGACATCACGATAGAGCCACGGTACTTTCCGCTCGTCTATATTCTCGTCCATAAATTCCGCCATCGCTTGCGCAGTTGCCTTCGTTGGCGTCGACGGGTCGTCATCCTCATAATTACCCGTACTTCCAACCCCGTTGAATTGTCCGAATTTCATCTGACTGATAGGCGGTTTCACCAGATATCGAAGGATTTTGACTACGTTTGGTTCTGCCCGGATGATTTCAGCATCGAATTCCCGGAAATTGTTGGTGTGTTCGGCGACGAAGTCGTAGAGTTCCTTGTTTTTCTCCAGTTCGTCTTCGTAGAACTCCCTGATTTGGTTCAAGAAGATTTTCTCTTCAAGTTCCTGACTCTCTATGGCGACATCTTCAATCGTCTCACCCGCCGCTAGTTGCATACCGTTTGCCAGACACTATTCTCATGAATACCTTTATAACACTTTGAGTTCCCGCTATCTATAGAATATTCAGCACACAAAGGATAAACAGAGTTCTAAGCACACCACAGATGGACAAGATACTTTGTGTGCCTTTGTCGATTACCTCCTAACGGACTCATGCCAGACTACAAAAATATCAAAATTCACCAGGAAACTCACGAGCGGCTGCAAAGCCATGGTGACATGGGAGAGTCATTCGATGATTTGATTAATCGTATCCTCGATGACTGGGAAAAACAAGAACAGGAGAGTGACGAATGAGTACATGAATGACTCCTGAAAAGGAGCTCAATACTGCTGCGGCCGCGATCTACCCGTGATCAATCTCTGTCGAATCCAGGATATCGATGCGAACTCGATCGCCGGTTCAAACTGAGTCATAGCTAAGAATTCGGCCTTTCAGCTTCTGGTATAGTTTGTCCGCCGCTCCCATATCAGTCACATTTGTAATTGTGGTTTTTCCGTTCGCAAATATAAGCGCAGTACAGCGCGCTCCTCCAGGCCGATACACAAGTGCAGGGAATTGCTCGGGTTCATACTCTGATTGCTCGACTCCCAACGCAATGGCTGCCGCGCTGAGGTTCACTTGCTGGCCAAGATCTGCGGTCACAACGAAGTACTTCAACTCAGTCGATTCTGCTACCACTTGTTCATCTACTGGACAGTCCACTTCTCGAAGCGCGTTGACCAGTTGTTGGATCCCCCCGACTATCTCGGACCACGTGGTCCCACCAGCGATGGTGTAGGTCCCAGAGCGGTACACCATCTCTACAGGATCGTTCTCGCCATGATGCCTGTAGATTCGCCCCGGGTGGACCGAAGTCTCCCCGGGAAGTTCAGTTCCTAATGTATTCACATCGATTTCTCCAGCCCCGAGGTCACCAGACACAACAATATTGACCACTTCGAGGTGGTCATATTCGCAACTCGCGTCTATGGGTGAATCTAATGATATTGATTCAGAACAAGTCATCTGTCCCCGTTGCGCTTCGGGTCTGTTCGAGTGTCGTGTACCGCAGCGAATAGGGAGTTTTCCCTCGATACGGTATTTCGGTATCGAGTTCTTGCAGGGTTCCCGGCTCGAAAACGACGACGCTCTTTGAAGGCGTGTACTGAGGGTAGCTGTCTGCTGGTCGTGTTAGCGTCGCGTCGTCAGCAGGAACTATTTCTTTCACTCTCGCGAAGTAGCGAACAGCTTTCGCACCCCCTGAAACGTATATTAGGACGAATTCTGGGTTTCGATTTAGGCTCACGAATCCCCAGGCGTTGTTTTCACGGAGGAATTCAATCCCTCCCGGTTTCGTGGGGAAGATTGCACCAAGGGTATCGTTGTCACCTTCGATATCTTCACGTGAGACCACCCCGCTGACAGCGTCGGCGTCTTTACTCGGTGTCCATTTCTCCATTCTGAGCAGGTATTCGGATTGCGTTGCTATGTTCGTTGTTATCCGATGAGTGGTTCGTCGAGATCGAGAATCGTTGTTAGACAATTCCGAATTCTCTCATTCACCTCTTGTTCGTCGCCGTCGCCACGACTTGCGGCGCATAGCTCATCGAAAAGTTCGGCAAGGGCGTTAACCTCTTCTCGGTCCATTTCGTGTGGATCCAGCACCGGAGCATCTTCGAGTTCAGATGGTTCGACTTTGCTGAGACCGCCCATGTAGGTTCGCCCTCCTCGTTTCACGATTTGGTCTCCTATCTCGCTATTGAGATACGTGAGCAGGGCTTTCGTGTCACTTTCATCGTATTCGTCCTGGAGGTATAGCCCGTGGAGGTTGTTGAGGTTCCGAGCTTGCGCCCGATTGTAGGTAGCCCTACCGCCATCTCGGGACATGTAAGTGAAAAAGATGTCTGGCGGGTCGCGTCTATCGATGAGGTACCACGGGGTCCGGTTTTTTGCCAGATAGCTATCGTCTGCACCGATTTCTTTGCCGTAGTCAAGATATTCCCGCACGTTGGTGTCGTTAAGTTGGGGCTTCCAGACGTCGAGGTGGTATAGCAGCCACACTTCATCGTTTTCGGCGCGCTGTTTTTCCCAGTCCTCGGTGGTGTAGTCGTAGTGTTCCGCTCTACTGGAACTGCGGATCAGCGGAGAGAGGTACCTTTCTTCGATGCCGTGTTCGTCTACTTCCCCTTGTGAGAGGCAGAAGTAGTCGTTCTTACCTGTGGCAATACCTCGGTCAACATCACCTATTTTTGAAAGTGGTTTCAGCTCAGGGATGTCCGAAATTTCGATGGTGTCGAACAAGAGCGTCCACTTCTCAGAGGATTCCAGACCATCCTGCGGGAGAGTGTTCACGTACCCCCAGTCAGTTTTCCCAGAAACGCTGTCGTCCTCAATCGCGGACCGGATTGTGTCTTCGTTCACCCATTCGTCGACTTTGATGAATTTCGTGGGTGTGTCCGTGTCAGTCGTGTCCCGTTCGAGGAAACTGATACATGTGGTTGTCATCGCCTCCTCGAACAGGGAGACGTCTCGATCGGTCATTACCAACGCCCGGATGTCGAATTCGTCCAGGAGGAACCGTTTGAGGGATTCCCCGTAGTTCGTTTCGAGGAACTCTGCGGGGGTGATGAACGTCATTTTCCCGCCGGGTTTGAGGAACTGCGAGGCGTGAATGTAGAAGTACGCATAGAGTGGGGAAAGCGAGGAGACCGGCGAATCTGTTTCTGCCTCTGCTTGCGTATTCACCGCCTGCTTCATTTCCTCGTCAAGTTCGTGGTGGCGGGTGTACGGTGGGTTACTGATGACTGAATCGACTTCTTCGGTGGCTTCCTTGTCGAGGAAATCTCCAATGGAGAGATTATGTGGAGTGTCGTTATTCAGGAGTCGGAGACTGGTGGCTGACATCACGAGCGCGAGCTCGTTGAGGTCGATGCCTTGGATATCTTTGAGTGAGGCATCGGTGTCGTACGACAGCTTTTGACGGTATGCTGCTGCTGATAGTGCTCCGGCACCCATTCCAGGGTCGAGCACGGTGTTGTTTGCGTCGTCTATGACCCATGAAGCCATCAGATCTGCTACCGCGGTCGGGGTTCGGAACTGCCCAAGTTTCCGGCGGGATTCTTGTGGGGTTATATCCTCGAACGTTTTTCCGATCTTCTCTGCTGGGTCTGGTGCTTCAGCAAAGAAGCTGTTCGTAGAAAGAAGGGCCTGAATGGTTTCTGTTGGTGCGCTCCAAACAACGTCGTCGAGTACGTACTCTTGGAACGCTGGGTCTCCAGTCCTGTCCTCTGCTTGAGAAAGCGCTTCGCGGCCGTTCCCCGCGTCAATGTCTGGGAGAGAATGGGTTTCTTTGTATTGGTCGTATAGTGTGGCTTTCAGCGCGAGGTTGAATGCTGCCTGTCGTGCGACGATTGTTTCTGGGTCGTCAAGCCGCTCGAGGCCGTGTAGCGCTATCCACTCTTCAACGGCGTCGCTGTAGTTCTCATCGAGAGCGGTATTCTTGAGTGTGTCTCCGGCGCTAATGATGGTCTCCAATGCCGGTTTGGAACTACTCATTGGTGTTTTTGTCATCTTCAAAGTTGTCTAGAATACGGTTGATGAGTTCATCGAAGCTTTCGTTCATGTTTCCGTGTTTCTGGAGGCGCTCGTAGGTAGATTCGTAGACTTTGATAGATTTGTAGTCCTCGCTGCCGTCCTTAGCCATGTTGGTGGCTCTGATTCGCCCTCGCCCTTGTATGTTCGTAGTTCTTGGACCGAATGGTACATTTTCTGGTGAATTATACTAGTTCCACTAGGTAGAAGTAGTTTCTGGTTGGGCGGTTCTTTTTGTTTGACAAGTGCACGGATTCTATATTTTTCAAGAACGGCATAAACGGGAATTAGCCCAATGTGTGTTTGTGCTATCCGATTCCGATGCCATCGAGGACGTTGCCGAACAAAGCGGTGAGATCGAGCGGCATACATATTTGGACTATATCCAGTCAGAGTACGAAGCGAACGAGGAGAAGGCCTAGATCCGTGGGCGGGTCTTCAGCAGATCCTTAAAGCAGGTACCACTCCCTCCGCTCTTGACGCTACGGTTTATCGTTGTGGTTTATAGTGTATTGCATACATTTATCCGCCTATACTATGTTGTGTTCCCATGGTAATCACAGTACACCGGGGCCCCCCTGTCGATGTCCTTCTTGAGGGCGCCGATGGCAATCCGCAGCCAACCGCTGCGGACTCCCACAGCAGACTGTGTGTTGTTGGGGGAGCACTGAGTCGGGAACGACTCAAAAACCGGCTTGCTCGTGAGGGGAAACCTCCATCTACCGTATCAGCGTTCACTACTGTTGATGATATTGCCGAAACAATGTTATCTGCGGGAAACGGCCCAAAACCGGTCCTCCTACCGGAGTCATTTACTCAGCGGCTTATTGAAGAAATACTAGAACACGCCCGGAATGGGGAATACTCGGGTCCGATTCAAGACCTAGCGACGAGCCTTCCTGCAAGTGATGACGCCAGTGAGATTGCAGAGCTGGTATACGAAGAACTGAATGAATATTATCGCTGTACCGATGCTGGGTCTGACCACACCAGGTTGACTGATATTGCAAGTGGGCTAGAAAATACGTATGCCAGGGGTAGCAGCCAGCAACGGCTGGACCAATTTGATGCGCTTACGGAAGTCCTGGAAGAGCGGGCGGAGGAACTGGAAGATAGCCTCGAGGATGCTGAAGTATACATTTCTCGAAGCCACTTCGTCAGCGCGGGTCGCAAGAAGATTAGTGATAATTGGGCTGACGTTCATGAGGAAGTATCTTGGGTTGGAGTTACCACGATCAGTGTCTTTGACAATCCGACACTCCGGCTTCTGCTCGAAATACCTCGGCAAACAGATGGCCTTGAATTCCACTTCTTCTTAGGGGCCGGAACTTACGATCGCCAGTTGACGCGGCTACGATCAATTTCCGATCTAGAAGTCGAAGAGGCTGACAGTAATCCCGATTTCCCGACAGACGCCGCTGAAACCCTATTTGGTGCAAAGGACACGGGGTCGTCGACGGTTGAGGGGGATGTTGATTTTGTAGCGGCCCCTGAACGACGTCGGGAAGTCGAGCATCTTGCTCAGTCAATACGGGAGAAGCTCGACGATGGAATGAGCCCTAGCGATATCGTTGTGTCCGCCCGGAATGTCGATTTATACGAGACGCATATCGAGGATATTTTTGAAACAAACAATATTCCCTACCATGCCGAAACAAAGACCCCAGTTCTACACGCGCCGAGTTATCGGTTCCTGACTGCGACATTCGATCTCATCCAGTCAGCAGCTGACAATGAGGAAATTGGGTATGATACTGTCGTCGACCCACTCAGAATGGGGTTCTGTCTTCCTCCCGGGGATAACCGTCATTGGCCTCTGGATGACCACACCTTTCTCTATCTCGAGCAGCGGTTAAGCGAAGCAGAAGAGCGAGATGGTGAACGCACGCTCGGGGAGTGGCAACGGACGGTCGGTGGGATGTCTGGCTGGGATGATGCTCACGAACGGATGGAGGTGTTTCTCGAGTGGGTAGCCGATAAGACGAGAGAACCCCCACAGAACGGCGACGACCTTCGAGCGCTAATTCGGAGTTTGATTAGCGACTTTATTTATCAGATGGTACCGGAACGTCGATCCCGTCCAGATGGTCCGGGGATGGATTCTACTCGCGCACGGCTTACCGACCTGCACGCAACTGGCGTCGCAAAGCAGGTATACAACGGTGCTTCCCAGGTCGGGACCCACTATGACTATCTGCGAACTGTCTTTGGAGATACAGACTGGACCCCGTCATGGGGTGAGGCCCGGTCTGCGATGTTCGATGTATTGGGGGGGAAGACAATGCGGCAGCAACACAAGGACGGCAATGCCGTAAGAATCGTCGACGCTGGTGACGCGTTTTTCATCGACGCTGAACACCTACACCTACTTGGATTGTCGCGGGATGACTTCCCGGTCGAGCGCCAGGAATCGCCACTTCTTCATGAGCAGTTGCGAGAAGCGGTTTCTGAGGCATCATTAGATGGTACAGCGCCATACTTGCGTTTAGCAGCCTCAGAGAGTCAGCATGCGGTAGACGTGGACTATTACGAGTCTGTACTTCGAGTAAGCACAGACTCAATTACGGTCAGTCACCAGTACCAAGATACGGAAGGCAACGCTGTTCCATGGTCTTCCTTCGTCGATCTTCTTGACTTAGATGAGTCCCAACCCTATGTCACGAAAATACGGGCTGATCAGTGGCTGCCAGAACCGGACATCAATGGCCGTTCTACATGGGAAGCCGTCGCTCAAGATATTTCGCCACGCGATCGGAACCGACTCCTGCAGTTTCATGCGAACCGTAATCTGCCGCAGTCGACCGCGCCACCAGTCACAAGTGAAAACGTCGAAGAGTTAGCTACCTTCACCGAACGAGATACCTATCTCGACCAGATTCACCCACGGTTCGAGCGATTTGCGCGCCCGCCTTGGGAGATTTCGGTAGATGCAGACGAGGCAGCGTTCGCTGATACCTCTTTGGAGGAGATTCTCGAACCTCCGATCAGCGTTCATGAACTTGACCTCTTCGGACATTGTGAGTTGAAATTCTATTACTACCAATTCTTGTTCAACCACACTGGGGACGGAGTGGAGCGGCAGTCCATCCCAAGATACGCCAGTAACTCATCGAATTACCGATTTGGACAACTGCCACACATTATCCAACACCAGTACGCGGGGTCACACAGTAGAGAAACCTGGCAGTCCATCATTGAAGATGAGATCTCAGATCGAGAGTCACTGACTGCCCGGTTTGACTCTCGTGAGGAAGTTCGTGAATGGTTGCTCGAGGAATTCGGCGAGTGGGCTGATTCCAAAATCGGGCCCCAACTCGCAGACGAGTATTCACTCGTTGCCCAAGAGGAAGAGAACACTGAGGACATAGCCCGAGAGTGGAATTGGCGAGAGTCGTCGGTCACTGAAATTGATGATCTGGATATCGATATCTGGCAGCCAGGATATCGATACGATGTTTTCCCGGACGACAGCAACTACGAGTTACCCGTGTATTTGGTGAGGCACAGCTCCTATGCTGAGAAGGCGACGAAGCTGTGCCACAGCGGTGGTTCGCCTAATGATGAGTGCGGATCGATCTGTATGTCATGCAATAATAACGACAATTGTAGCTACACAACGAAATTCTCGCTTGACCACCGAATCCATTCCGTTCCTTACGCCCACGATTCGAATTCAGGGTACATATTCCAGGATCAATACGATAGTGGACGAGATGCTCGCTGGGGGCAACTCAAACAACACCACGCAGCGGCAGTCCGTGGTGGTATGCAGGGTGGCCCAGAGGGGAACCTCGACTCTGAACAGCTCGGAAACAGACATTGGCGGGCCCGTGAAAGCAACCGAAATAGCGACCTAGAGAGTCATGTTGAGAAATTCCTCCCCGAGGATGGGACAGTGACGTACGAGGCTGATCCGAATTTCGTAGAGCAAGGAGGCTGTGAATCGTGTGTCTATCGCTCAATGTGTGCAGTACCAGACGCAGGTGATTTCTAATGACGTATTTAACAAACCCCGACGATACTCCCTCGATCTTCGATGACGACCCGCAAGCAACTGTCTTTGAAGAATACCATGAAGGAACGGGCCGCGTTGTGGTCGGAGCCGGTGCTGGAACCGGCAAAACAACCACTCTGATCGACGTGGTCGCAGAAGCTGTCATCGAAAAGCTGGAGACGGAGTCAGGCAATCCGATGTCTGACCTTCTTGTTACGACATTTACGAAGGATGCAGCCGGTGAGTTGAAGACTAAACTGAAACAGCGACTCCGGTTGTACGAGCAAGAAACTGATTCAGATCTACCAGCAGATATCTGGCGATGGATCGAGACAGACAGCTATATCGAGACGATCGACTCGTTCACACAACGGCTTCTTCGAGAGGTCGCTGTTGATGCAGGCGTTGCTCCAAACTTTGAGATCCGTGACGGGCTGGAATCCGAAGATATCCATGACGAGATTTTCGAAGCAATCAGCGAGGATCCGGAATTTGAAGACGCAATTCAGCGCCTGACGGACGCATATCCCAGTGAAGAATGGCGAGACTTCCCGCCAGATGATCTCCAGGATATGATCGTAAAGGCTCACAAAAAGAGCCGTGAATTCTGCTGGAGTGCCGAGCAAATGGGTGATGAGTTGCTTGAAACCCACCGAGCGTCCCACAGTGACCGAACGCCGCCATTCGATAATGACGATGTAGCGCAAATAGCGCAAGATATCACTGGTCAATACACGTTCCCGCCTTCGGAACTCTCTGATCACGCGAGTAATGTGTATCGACACAATGAGCAGCTGCTTGAGGATTTCAAATCCCTGCTCATTGAATTCGATAACCGATACGATACACGAACACGTGAGTCTGGCCAACTCTCACACACAGATGTAACCTACCTTGTGTGGAAGCATTTGCATGACAACCCAGACGGTGAATGGGCTTCGGGACTCAGCGAAAGATTCGACCATGTCCTCATTGACGAGTTCCAAGACACTAGCTACGCTCAATGTCGTATCATTTCTCGGTGTTTCAGAGAGGATGGCGAAAATGCGACTGGGACCAAAGCCTTGCTCATTGGCGACGTTAAACAGTCAATCTATCAATGGCGGTCGGCCGACCCGCAGATATTTGCGGAAATTATTGAAAACGCGCAGGAGGGGGAAGTCGGAGAGTATCTCGAGTTGGAAAATCTCGAGTATCGGCCGTTGACGACTAATTTCCGAAGTCACCCTGACCTAGTCGACTCGGCAAATCATCTCTTCTCACGCATATTTGACGATCCTGGCCGTGGTGACATCGGACCGTTTTCGATTCCTTTCGAATGTGGCACGGCACGCCGTTCTGATAGCGAGCCTCCCTGGGCAGATACGATCGAGCGATCTAATGACGAATCTGTAGTACCGCGCCTTCACGTCCAAGACCTAGAAGGACTCTCAAACCAGGCCGAGTGGTATGACGAGGAAACTACCCGAATCGCACGGGCTGTAAGTGGGATTATTGGCAGCGACCAGATGCCCGTTCTTGATGAAGAAGCAACGGAAGATTTGGATGATCCACAATATCGGCGGCCACATGCGGGTGATATTACACTGCTCTTCAGCCGCCGCCGTGAGATGGCCCGGTACGCAGAGTCAATTCGCCAGTATGGGGTTGACTGCGCGATCGACGTTTCAACTGGGTTATTCAATGAACCGGAAGTGCGTCTACTAATCGACGTACTGGACTGGTTCGCAAATCCTCACGAAAAGGATTCTTTGGTTCGAATTCTACGGTCTTCAGTAACTGCACTAGAGGACCAGACCATCCGGTACTTGGCAAGCGAAAATTACTATCTAACAACGGCACTATCGGAGTGGCCAGAGGAACTTCCAGATCATGACCGCGACCGCCTCGAGGCACTCTTACAGTTACGAGACGATCTCCGCTGGGACCGCGAAACGGCAAAAGCAGATCTCGTCGTCGAAATCATACAGCACACCGCATTTGACACAATAGTCCTTTCCGGCGATGATGGCCGCCAACAGTACGGTAACCTCTGGCTCATTACCGAAATTGCCACAGAATGGGAAGAGGAAGAACTGCTGACGTACCGAGAATTCGTTGTTCGACTCAAGCGCCTTCGTAGTCGTGCTCAACAAGGTGATGACGAACACCAGATTGCGAAAGTCGCGGACGAGGATTCAGAATCCACGGTTCGCCTCACAACTGTTCACCAGTCGAAGGGGCTAGAATATCCAATCGTATTCCTCCCTGAATTACTGTACTCTCCGCGTGATGCGTGGTTCCCTTGGAATACCCGCATGATGTTAAGCCGGAATGCTGTCGGGATTCGCCCAGATATTGGCGAATTCGAACCCGTGGAATTCGCTATTGGTGGGTCTGATTATTGGCTTACAGACGATTATAACCCGTTCGTCTGGGCTGCTGACGGCCTTGGTACCACTTGGTTAACGGGCAGGAGGGGAGACAACGGAGCGGTAGTTGATAACCACCCCTTGGCAGATAACTTTGCATCAACGATGGCAGAATTCTGGCGATCTCTCTATGTCGCATATACTCGGGCCGCTGACCACGTCGTAATGGGTATTAGTGATCAGGATCCCGGTGCTGACGAGCACTCGACATGGAACACTGCCCTACGGGATACTCTGGATATTGATGGGAGAGAACGTGTCGCGAATAATCTTCTCCAAACCCAGATCGCTTTCGACGACCAAAGTAGACCACTCTATCTCGGCATCGATGATATGCCGTCGGGGGCTCCAGCCGATGAACAAAGAATTGGGATGGATGTCGTCGAGGATGCGATCCACGAAACTGCGCGAGAGGAAACAACGGAGATTGAACCAGAATTTTTCCCCGAATCGCTGTCCCCCAGCTCTGTCCATGAATTATTATCATGCCCACTCCGCTACCAATACAGTACGTTAGAAGAGATTAGTTCAATTAGAGCGAAGGTCCCACCGGGGAGCCAACCCCCAGGTGATCTGCAGCGCAGTCAATGGGGTGATTTGGTACATGAGTTCCTCGAGCACGAGGTTATTGCCCCTGACGAGGCGACGACACTCGCCGAGACGTACAATGACGAAATAGAGTCAGAACTGACCCAGACGGTGCGGAATAATCTTGAAAATTCGGGGTTAGCCAGTGACCTTGAAAGCGCTAGTAAGGTCCTCCCGGAACACGAACTGACGGTCTACGCTGAAGATATTGATTGCTATCTCAAGGGTAAAATCGATCTGTTATATCAAAATGGAGATGGCTGGCATATTGTCGATTACAAAACGGGGCGCCAGGCAGAAGATGGCGAATATATTGACAAGATGTATCATCGCCAACTCGCAGCGTATGCGTGGTTGATCGATTCTACCTACGATATTGATATCGAGAGCGTGGAGCTACTGTATATTCACCCTGACGTCGTGGTTGAGGAAGTGGATATAGATCCGGATGAGTTTTCTCAACTCCTTATCGATGCGTATGATCGGTTAGAGGTCGTCTCTGGCCAGGGGCTCCCCGCTGTACCAAATCCATCACCGATGTCCACTGATAGCCCAGATCTGGCGACAAAGTGTGGCTCCTGTGCATATCGATCACTTTGTCCGGAATGGGACTAAAACGAACGTAGCGTCTGCCTTTTGCAGTGTGATGGGCTGTCTTGTTTCTCCTATTACGTTGGTGATTAAACCGATGAAGCAGCGGCTGCTGAAGCAAAATCCCATTCCGGTACTCCTGCTCACCAGTGCCAATGACAGCCACTCACGGCACAACCCCGCTCGACCAGATAGTCGCCCACAATACGTCCTCGAAGCAACCCAACGCGATTTCCAAGCAACGCGTTAAACTCCTCGCCCATCAGGGTTCGCTTGTCAGTGATAGCGTTGCGGTTTGCACGAGGATGGTGTCGACGATGGTCACCTGGAGAAGACCCCGACGAAGATTTCTATCGCGTTGCTGAATCCCTTCCCTGTACAGCATTTGGGAAGTTCGTCGAAAACCCCACGTGAGTTTTATACATATATCGAGTGTTAGTACGTATGTGCAAGTAGACCGCCCGGACCACGGTTACCAGCGTATTGGGACGTTCGACATCGAGACGACCCACTATAAACCGGAGGATGGAGAGGTTGTCTCCATCGGCGTCGGTGTCCACGAGCGTGGTACACCGCTCTCTGACACGACTGTTCGCCAGTTTCATCGACGACCGAATCGAGATGAGGAAACAGTCATCGAACAAGCCTATAGCTGGCTTGATGACCAAGATCCTGATTTCCTCGTGTCGTTCAACGGCCGTAATTTCGACCTTCCGTTTACTGACGAGCGGCTCTCCATGATACAGGCATCTAAATCAATTGAGCCAGATATTGCGACTGAGGAAACACATCTTGACCTCCTCCACGATGACCGAAAGGAAATCGCTGACGAGATGGGTGACGACTGGCCGAATCTCGAGGAAGTCATTAAGAGCTACACGGGTGAGGAACCGTCGAAGCACTACTGGCGAGGGGACGAACTCACGAACACCCGCTTTGGTGAGGAACTCGGACCAGCCTATCTAGACGCCGTCGAGCGCGAGAATCATGCCGAGATGGCGTCGTTGGAGGTGGTTATCGACGCCTACCTCCGACAGGACCTCCTCCACAATCTCCAGATCTACTACCACGACATAGGCGAGTTCTGAAGTCCGATTAGCTCGGCTAAAAACATCTCTAGTACGGTCTATTCGGTGTTGAATTGGTCAACGTCTACACGACGAATCTTTTGGGGCGTCGACGCCGTCCCGTAGTTAGATCGTTGGTGCGAAACCAACTCCGATTACACGATCACCACTCGTGTGAAAATTCGGGATGGGGAAAGATCAGGCATCTATTCCGGACACACCCCCGGGGTGGAGGCGGTCAACACTACCGTCGTCACCCTAGCTTCTGCTGTTCATTCAGCCAATTCTTTGTGAGATCGTCGAAGTCGACGGAGTCGAACCGAGAAACAGCTTCGAGCACGTCGATGGCCGTCGACGGCTCAACGCGGAGTTCGAACGTGTATGCTTCGCCGCCGACGGAACCAGAGGCAGATTTACGGGCCCGGATGATGCTCAGCATATCGAGTTCGATCAAGTGGTCCCGCATTCGCCGCTGAGCCAGTTGATCGGCGTCGATGTGGTCTGAAAGCGACTTGTAGACGTCATAAACGTCTCGAGTCCGAATCCCAGAGTGGCCACCTAGTTCGAGGACCGTCACCGCAGCGAGAGCGAGATGGCCCTGTGTCGTCAACTGTTCCATCCCCTCAATGATGAGCTCTCGTTCGGCCTCACCCTGGGCGGTGCGGACGTGGTCTTCTTCGACACGTGCGTCGCCTTCGGACTCTGCAATAGCTGCGGCTTTTCTGAGGTACTTGATAGCCTGGCGAGCGCTCCCTTTGTCCTGTGCGGCATAGGCGGCACAGAGCGGAATTACGTCATCAGATAGCACCGTTGAATCGATACGTAAGAGCGTACACTCAGACCGCTCTGCATCGATGGCGTTGAAACTCTCAGCCAACGACCCATCATCGTCGTCGAGGTTGACGACAACCTCGAACTCTTCACCGTCAGGCGTCTCGTACACGAGTGACGTATCACGAAATGCCTTACTGGCACGTCGAGAGAGGATATCCCGAAGCTCATTGGCATCATAGGGAGCGAAAAAGATCGAGTCATCGTAGAGACTATCCTTTGCGGCGGGGTCGAGGTTGTCACGCCACTGAAGGTCGTTACTAATCCCGATGATCGACGGGTAGACGTCATTGTTGACGTAGTCCTTATCGCGTGCTCGCGGGAGTGAATAGAGAATTTTGTCGTCAGTCCCGAGGTTGTCAATCTCGTCCAGGACAATGATGATGGTCCCGCCGATGTCGTTCATCGCATCCCAGAGGTGATCAAGCACCTTCTGCATCGGATGGCCGTTGGGGTTCTCGCCACCGAGTTCCTCACAGAGCCCACACGCAAGTGTGTAGCTCGAGGAAATGCCTTCGCACGAGAAAAAGACCGTTGTCAGATCCAAATCTTGAGCGGCAGCAAATGCCTCCAACTCCGCGAGTTCCGCCTTTGCAGCTGCCGTCTTTCCCTGCCCAGCCTTGCCGGAAAGGAACGTGTTCTCGGCGCCAGCACCACGGGCCGCTGGCTTCAGCGAACGTCGAAGCTTCAAAATCTCGTCTTCTCGTTCCGGCAGTGTTGTCGGAGTATGACCCTCTTTGAGGTAGTCCTCGCCGCCGACCGCAAAGATCTCCGAGGTAGTTGAGTACGGAGACGAGCCCATGGTGTGTATCCCGTGAGCCCCTCCCACATAAACCCCTGTGTCCGTAATGTCCGACTTGTCCGAATAACCCCCCGCCATGTCCGTAATTGCCGTTGAATCGACGACAGACACCAGTCGAAACGGTCTGGATAGGAACCCAACCCGGGCCCCCGGGGACGTCCGCAATTATTTGGGGAATGGTAGGGTGGGGTTAACTCGTCCAACGTGGGTTATTCTCAGGGAACTCGTTGATACACTTCGATTTGACAGATCGTTAGGTAACGTCTATAATAACGTTTTCTATTAATAGTAGTAAGTAGTAAGTAGAGCACCTCAGAGAACGTCTCACATTCCATCACTAGCTAGTTTATACGTGACCGTTTGGGAGCGAGATCTTGTTTGACGCAGGTCCCACGATAAATTGCGGACGACCCCGGGGGTGGGGGTCGGATCGTTAGCTGGCCGGCGATTCGGAAATGGGCGAGATACAGTCAAACGATATCACGAGATCTCCGGGCATTAGGGGCTCAAAGACGCCAAAAACCAGCTTTTGGTTGTTAGTTCTTTCACGACTACCCCATTCCTGCATCGAGAATGAAGATTCACTCTGACACTCTCATTCTCAGGCGAATTGCGGACAACCCCGGGGGCGGGGGCCATTGATACTAATCGCTTCAGACTTAACCAATGATGCGCTCACAAAGCGCCTATCTATTGGTTAACCACAGAACACCGATTACCGTATTCCCACTCTATGGGCCTCTGGTGTCGCTATCGTGTTCTTGAGTAGGTCATCTTGTTGAGTCTAGCTCGCCGAATTACGGACGCCACCGGGGGTACCTTTTCATCTACCGAGTGATGCTCGACAGCACAGATTCATCTCCAGCACCATGGCGGATTGCATGTAATGGGCCGCCATACCGTGAAATTGCGGACATACCCGGGGGTGTGTGAAATTCCGTTACCCGTTGTCAACAAGTTCGGCTTCCACTCGAACTTCTTGGTCCTCTCTATACCGACCACAGAGTGAGGATTTCAACAGAGACCTGAAAGTGCATCCAGTATAGGCCGATCACGAATAACTAGACGGCGAGCAGATTCTGAATCGTCTGATACGTCGCCAGGAGGTCCGTGATCGTCCGTCCGGTCTCGCCGAG
>SDGW01000161.1_pt1 | contig 30184 bp, 30 predicted proteins | sample 2873831 | NCBI WGS metagenome assembly SDGW01 (sample SAMN08132700, study PRJNA421101) | hypersaline lake metagenome | isolation source: celular fraction 0.22 microns magnesium sulfate-rich crust from ephemeral... | place: Spain: Penahueca Lagoon, Toledo | collected 2011-07 | reverse complement strand
GTAACATATTCACCACGTGGCTTTGGGGACGTTGTGAGCTCTAATTGAATATCTTCATCTTCATATCCAACAGCATATAGTAACTCTTTTATATCCCTTATATTTTCACTCTTATAATATCCATCTACAGCAGCCCTTGCCGTACCTCTTTCTATGGCGATTTTTGATATTTTATCACGGCCATCTTCGATTCGATCTAAATATGGTTGAAAAATAATCACGAGCATAAAAGGAAGCAATAAATACAAGACAAATAGCTTTTCCAATTCTCACACCCCTTTATCTAATTATGAATAAGAAGGCTACACCACCAAGATGTAGCCCTCTTATTTTGAAGTATTAATTAGAGCCTAAGCCGCCGTAAGTAGAAAGCTCAGAATTCGCATCATTCATCATTGTGGACGTCTTGTCCTTCATATCAATAGCGTCCTTCTGAATTTTATAAAAAGGGGAAAGAACTATCTTCCCACCTGATTAACAGTACTCATTACATCTTTATACCAAAGGTAAAAAGCAACAAATTCATTAATTGAAACCATGACTGCTCCAGTTGCTACAATAAAGAAAATCATAGTCTTTCTTCTTTTCAGGAAATCACTGTAGGCGTTGTACATACTATTAGCAAAGTCTTTACGGCTTTCGTCTAATAGATCATAAGTTTGTTTAATATCTGAATGCTCTACATCCTGCATCAATGCACTGAAACGACTAGCTTCTTCAGTATTAATATCATTCTCAAAGAACTCCCACGCATCTTTATTCTTCTTTTGTTCTAATAAGGGCAGCATTCTTTCCAATGTTGGCTTTATTGTTTTGTAGTAAGGCATTAGTGATGAAATTAAATGATACGTGTTACTTACATTGGAACCTTTAGATTTGTACTCAGCTTTAATATCATTAAATAATTGATAAACTTCGTTATTGCGTTCACGCAAGTACCTTCTTTTTAGCCCTTTTAACAAGAAATATACAGGTGATGGTTTTTTTGGAATCATTGCTATTGGAATTGTTCCGAATACAAATAAATTAAAAGTACTTATTAGCGGTTGCTCCAACAGAACACCTATGAAAATAATGACAAATATTGCAATGAATATACTCAAACGAACAAGATTATATCGCTCGCTTGTGAATCCATTAGGAAGTCCATGGGCTCTGAAGAATTTATCATAGGACTCATTTTGAAGCATTCCTTTTAGTCTGCTGCTTTGTCTTGTGACTTTAGCTAACCTAAACCGCTTTTTCCTTCTACCATCTTCATTAATTCTTGAAAAATACAAATAGGAGATCAGAAGAAAGATAGCAATGATGAATATATAAGACGCTTTAAATAACTTATAAGCTATAAATGACAAACTACCATCCTCCTTCACCCATTTTGATTAGGCCTTTTCACCAAGAGAGCTAGAGCCAGATTCACAATCCCAAATATGACTGACAGGATAAATACTTGTCTTCCTAATGTTGTGCCGAAATGATATTCCAGAGCTTTTCCGCCTGGTATCAATTTCGTTTGATTCAAATAAATAAAAATCGCGATAAGTGGCAGGGGCAAATAGCCCAAGTAAGATGTTTCTTTTGCATCCGATTCAGCAGATCTACTTCTTTTTCTCATCTCAGTCATATCTGTAATCAAATCTTCAAGTAAAACTTCCACTTCAATTCCTTCTTTACAAGCTTTTAGGATATTAGAAGCTAGATTTTTAGCTCGAAAGTATTTTCCTAGTTGGAAAGCAAAAGCTTCAGCAGCTAATTCTTTCATGTCATCAGTATCGTGCATACGAGCGAACAATTTAGCGAAAACAATACCTACTGTTCCATCTAAGTCATCTGCTACATCTTTTAATGCATATAACATATTAGAATTGGAACGATTGTAAGCCTTCAAGAGATAGATAGTTGCATTAATAATGTTGTTCTGTAGATGATTTTGATTACGTTTATGTCGGAAAAATGCAAACCCTACAGGGAAGCCGACAGAAAAGAAAAACGCTGTGAACAAAGCAATTTTCCAATCATTCAACAAAAATAGATTTAGAATAAAGAACCCTACAAATGCAGTTATTTGCATTATGATTAAACGAGGGAACATATAAAACTTATAACCCTGAAATGCTGAAGATAATAAGAAGTTGTACTTCTTTAAGAATTGATTGTCCATCCATTTCAAATTAATATTTTTAGCAGCTATAGTCTGACTTACACGAAAACGTTCCTTTATATTTCGATAATTAAATCCTAATTCGTTCGTGGCCAGTAACAAACCAATAAAGCCAATCACATAAGCGGAATACAGTAATACAGCATGTAAACTCACACTCATGACAAACTCCCCGCTAAATAAACGCCCGTTTCTATTCTCTCTTCTTCAGGCATTGGAGAAATTTCTTCTAATCTTTTTAATTCATCTTCCAAGGAGTTCAATTCTTTTCGATTATATTTTTTAACAAGTCTCTTAAATCTTTCAGGAAGGTCGCTGTTATAAGTCCACGAACCTTTTTCTTCGTTATATTTCATTATTGTGTGCATTTTTGTTTCAAACTTAACAGAATCAAAGTCATAGATTTGAACGCTAGTAAGACGCTTTTTTAATTCGTCTTCTCCTTGATCGTTTATTTCTAGAAACTCATCCATAGAAATGGAATAGTGTAAGTTCTTTGAAAATGCTTTATAAACCACATCAGGATTTAATTCATGACCGTAGTATTGGAGGTATAAACTCGTCATAATTTCAGCTATATCAATAGGATCTAAGTCATGAAGCGTTCCCATAACCTGTTTCAATCCTTGTAAACTTGAGCGACGATAAAGCCCTACTTCGTGTTCACGCATTTCACCTAATGCTACACGTGATATGTCATGGCGTAACAAGTATTTGGATATTTCTTTTTCAAATTCTTCCCCGTTACCAATTAAGTGAATAACATTAACCCCTTCGAACAAGGATCGAACATCAAATTCCGGATTCGGTTCACCGAAAATGGTCTTCAACCGCTCTGGAACCCTTTTTCCATTACGCTCCTCATATAAAAGGTGACCTAGTTGTGTTTGTAGAAGCGTTGACTTTCCACACCCTGGAGGTCCAGCCACAACACTATTGGCCTTGAGTTTCGTTAGATCTTTTAGTACATTGATTGCCTCAAAAGGAAACGTTCCATAACTCGCTAACGTTTCAAATGTATAATCTTTAACAATAGATCTACGCAGCGTAATTACTGGCTCACGGAAGGTTCGATCAGGGATCATGATTGATACTCGATAACCTTCATATGTTCTTGTTTCAACCTCTGGGTTAGAATGTTTATTCAACTTCGTATCAGACCTGAGATTACTAAATCGATCACAAACATCTAAAGCATGCTGTTCTGATCTAAACTTGAAAGGAAGTGTTTCATAACCCCATTTACGTTTTATTGAGATTTCTCTTCCTATAGATTGAGCACCTTCACATTCTATTTCCTGTTTAAATACTGAAAGTGGCCCCCACCCATACTCCTCTTCAAAGATCCCGTTAACTAAATTCGAATATGGAGCTGGATAAATAGTATCTTTAAATCCGTTATTCTGAACAAAGTGTTCAATATGTTTCTTAATCCGTTTAACGTCTTCTGGAATGCCACTCATGGCATTATGATAAATCTCTACATAATTTTCGTCTGTTTCGTCCCGTTTTTTCTGTTCAACTTTCTCATCATATATTTCATATATATATTTGCTTACTTTAGTACAAAGTTCATAAAACTCTTTATACTTTTGTTTTTCCTTAAACCCGTTATTTGCCGATGTGTATCCGTTTTGGTTGATCTTCTTTACATCAAAAGTTCTTCTTTCATCAGGAGATATAAAAGGTTTCTTATCCGTTAATTGTTCTGTGGTCATGAGAACATCCGCTCCTTAAGAGAAGATAACCATGAACCATTTTTCTTTCTCTTACTTTCATCAATGTCTTCAATTAGAGCTTTTACAATTCCGTTGATCGCTTTATTGTAAGGCTTGTAATTCGTGTCAAAGAGTATTCCATCGTCATATTCAGCATCTGCACTTTCAGGAAAGAAAGGAATGTAACTTAGAACCCCTATGTCTACTGATTCCTCAAGTTGCTTTGGTGAAATAATGGCATGAGCTGAATATTTATTAACGATTAAATACGAATGGTCAGGCTCCAAATCAAAGGCTGTAAGGTATTGTTCCTGCCAACGTTTATAATCTGAAATTGAACACCATTCCTGAGTGCCAACTAAAATGTGTGTTTGAGCTTGTTGTAAACCGGTCATTGCAAGGTATGAGTCAAAAAAGCTACCTACATCAAAAATGATCGTATCGAAATTTTCCTTTAATAAAGAAATCATATAGTCAATCGGCTCACGCTTGAAAGACAATGCTCTATATAAGTCCTTGTTGCCTACTAAGTAATAAAAACCATCTACATCAATGAAGTATTTCATTAGTGATTCCGAATCCTTAATCACACCACTTTCGAGTAGGTCATAAACTTGATCGAGAGAGTATTTCTCATCTAAGTTGGGTAAAGAACCAGGGTTATAAGGATTAAGACCAACTACAGCTGCTTTATGATCATATGCTGCTATAGAACGAGCCATTGAAAGTGACGTTTGCGTTGTTCCAGCTTGTCGGTGAGTTCCACGAACAGCTATAATATTAACCTCTGGACCTTGGTGACTAGCTCCGAACCATTCTTCATTGATAACTCCAAGTAATATTTCATCCTCTACATCAGATAAAAGCACTTGAATGTTATGAGCAAGACAAGATTTCTTAAATAGTTCATCTTCTTGATCTTGAAGTACAATGGCATTTATATCAGGAAATTGTTCACGAAACTCTAAAATGTCATGAGAGGTATGTTCTTCTCGGTCAAAAATAACACCTTTCACTTTCTTATTTTTCGCTATTTCACTGATCTCATTTATGTTTAATGTATCTTCAATATAAGGGCTGTCTTGAAATAGCTCACTGATATTTTGACGTTTGGTCTTCAAAGCAATTTGCATCACATTTCCTCCTTTCTCTAGTAACTAAATACAAATTTGAAACCCTCTTCATGTATCTCAGATAACTTTAAGTATTGTTCTGGCGTTAGACTTAATTGAATCTGTGATGGATTTGCATTTGCATTTATACGATCATCACTATATTTACGTCCGATAACCTCTTTGTTCTGAGTAGACTTCACATAAGCTACTGGAACCTCTTTTAAAATGTATTTTGAATCTTCTCCTTGTTCATTTTGAGAGAAATTACGACTAGCTTTATTGTAGTTTTCTTCGCCTTCTTTACGCTCTTCTATTACAGGAACAGCGAGGATATTGATCTTATCGTAACGACGAAGAGTTCCTTGTAGTTGCATCAACCAACTATTAGGTATTGGAAAGAATTTATGATTCTCCGTAGGTCTTAGCTGCCCATGATCTAAGAAAATACCTGATATAAATGAGCTCGGTGCTACGGATTGCGTCGTCCTCTTTCCAATCACTTGTTTAGGATCTGTAATCATTCCCTCATGATATAACTCTCTAGGAAATGACTTCACAGAAACATCCTCCTTCTGGATGATTGCATCTTTTCGGATTGCATCATTAGCTACAACTACGTCTATAGAATCAATTTGGCCAAGAACATCTAATTCGGAAATGACCACTGTTGAAACGAACAAAGTGAAGAACACAATAGACAAAAGGGCATTCTTTTTATTCCATCGCTTCATTTGCGTTCCTCCATATTATTTAATCATTTGGTATAAAGTCCATATCAAACGGATCTATATTCACATCGTTCTCTGTTTGTTCTGCAACTCTCCAAGCGGTTCGGATGTTGTCTAAATGTTCATCAACAATAAATAATTGCATAAACGGTTGTTCAAATTCCTCGAAAGACCTTACTAGCGTTTTCACGCCTTCATCCGTTGATACACTCCATACCAGGACTGATTGAACACTGTCCTCAAATGCTTTTGGTAAGCTTTCGTTCTTTGCATAATACTTTCGATATTGAGATAACTTCCGCTTCATGAAACGTAATGGACGACTCTTTTGTTGAACACGTTCTATGATGAACTCCATTTTTCCAGCAGGTGTATCTAACTGAAAAGCCACATGGGGCGGCTCAACTTCAGGAGATAAAAACGGAAAGAACTTAAACTTGTCTCGGTCTAAAACTTTCTTTTGTAGCAACTTAATACGAACATCATTTAAGAGTGGAAAGAATAATTGATACTCAATGGCATTTGCTAGCTTGATTGGATTTGGTACACTATTTAACCCCAGATAGAATCCCAAATAATTTTTTGCAGCTATACCAATAGACCAAACATATTCTCGCTCGTTGAAATCACTTTCCAACTTCCAAGCTTCTAACCAACCACTTTTCTGTAATACTCGAAGGCGGGTCCCTAATTTATGTGCCTGAGGATACCGTCCTTTGTAGAGAAATCTAAGCTGTTTCTCACTGAGAAGCGTCGCTCTTGCTAACGTTACCGCAATATCAATATCCGTTTCTGTAATCTGTCCGGTATTGATTCGATGTTGAACCACATCAAGATTTAAGTCGGGGCGACGATCCCAACCAAACATTTCAATTTGTAATGTTGGATCATCATATAGTGGCACAGAGCCATTAGAACTTTTCCAAATTTCCATGGTCTTTACAGTGCACCAAATGTTTGACCTTGTAGAAGACTTGCATGGTTTGGTTCAACCCTACGGATAATCATTTTGCCCCGACGATTTTCCTTATCCAAGGATTTAATCTCTCCTGTTGCTTGCACCCCTGGAGGTAAATAATCATTGTATTTATTTCGTAATGGATTCGTTAAGTTACCGATAATGGAAATACCGTTAGGGAGCTCACAGAAATAAGAATTATATCCGTTTGCTTGACCAGTAATTTTTACCGCTACATTATCACCTACTTGATAAGCAGAATGGATGCTGTCCCACCGTTCCTCCATTTGTTCAATAACTAACTCTTTACGACTTAAGCGGACTCGATGATCAACTCTTACGTCTTTATCTTCTAAAGGATCAATCGAAAGTACTTTAGCTTCTACTGTTGTTCCAATTGGAAGTAGTTCTCTAAGGTTGCTTGTGCTACGAATATCCCATTGACCTGGCGGGATTATGCAAGGATAACCCTTAACCTCTAAGAAAACGAGATCATTGTCATTCACTCCTGTGACGGTACCTTTTACTAAGTCACCTTCACGGGCATTCTCTACAAAGTCTTTAGCTACACGTTCTAAAGCATCTACACGTGAAACCCTAACAAAACTTTCATCTTTAATCTCTTTTACGATGAATGGTACCTTTGTGTGCATGAAGCCGTTAAGACTTGAAACATTACGTTCTTCAAAATCTTTAGACTGGCAATATACATGCTCTCCTTGATAATTGATAATGACTAGTTTGTCTTTTGTTCCGTTTAAATCAACATCACGGATAGCTTCAACAGTACCGAACTGTACCCACTTTCTTGCTGATGATTCTTTCAGCATTTCAAGTAACATGTTGTTCAAAGTAAATCATCCTCCTCTGTATTCCGAAAAATAAGTCCTGCAAGTAATAAGCGGAGACAATAAAAAAACGCAACTCCCCCTAATCTCATAGATTAGAGGAAATTGCGTTGTCCGCCTTAGAATTCTTCATTTGTAAGTTTTAAGTTTCTTGATTTACATCTTATACAATATTTGAGAAAAATTCAAGGACTATTTACTAAGTCATTTTCATTACTTTTTTTAGTCATCCGTTAAATTCAGCCATCATATCTTCATATTCTTTCATTTCTTCATATTTGAATTGTTGCTCCTCATCCAACATTCCGTCCACACCAGAGAAGAAGGATTCCAGTTCATCCATACGGTGTTTTTTAATTTTAATAAATCTCCTATCCTCAAGCTTGTTGCCAATCCCAGTTCAAACAGCGATAGATTACGTTCACCATTTGGGCTTCGCTTTAACTGACGCTTCATTTCTCGGATTTGACTAAAATTTTAAAAATGTTGATTTAACAGCTTTCATAGAAAATAGAAGGGTAAATATAAACGGGCTTATATTTACTTCTACACTTCAAAAAAACTATGTTGTGAGTGGTCCCTATTTCCCATATTATGAAAGGGAATTAGATGATGTAATTTGTTAAATTTAATTTAAGAAGAGCACAATTAACCCCCTCTTCTTAAAAAGGAGGGGGGTAATTGAAGTTTTATGCTTTTATTTAACGAAGTAATAATCCTGATAGCTAACAACTCGTGCTGTAGGGAAGAACTCCATTGGTTTATCTATAGTATCACTTGAAGCAATAACATCTCCGTTTTGATTTTCAATCCACGAAGAACCTAGAACCGTACCATCGAACTGAGGTTTACATTCAGTTACTACAACATAACCAACTTCCAATAAATCCGTTTCAGTTTCAGGACCAAGAACGTCTGCAAGTTCACCAGCAATAGTGACAACTATCCCTGCTACACTAACTCCTTTTCCAATTTTCTTAAATCTTTTGAAAAAGCCCATAGCACCTAAAACAACCGAAGCAGCTGCAGGCCAATATTCCTTAAGTGCGGCCTCGAACCAATTATCCATGTCATCTTGAGTGATTTCATAAGCAAGCTCATATGCAACAGCCTCTAAGAAAACCTCCATAATAACTTCACCTTGATATCCATTTGTATCATAATGTTTGACGCGCACCTCTTGAGCGCCGTATAAATTGGCGTAAATCGGGACTGTAAAAGACTCGGCATCAGGACAAGTAACTGTTGTGTAATCAAGACCTGTAGCCAAATCCTCATACCATTCCCCACCCTTTGGGCGACTAGAGATATAGAAAGTTGCTTCTGGCTCTCCATAATCAAGACCTACAGCCACATCAATTTTTCCAAGTCTTCCAGTAATAGGTTCTGCGGAAAAATGAGATGTTTCTAAATTCGCATATACTTTTGCCATATTAAATTCCTCCTAAACTTTTTTAGCCGCCTTAACGACTGTTCAACCTATAAAGGGAATTTAGGGGGCAAAATACAACCCTGCTTCGAATTTTTTTGTTAAAATCTAATAAAAATGGAGGTAACGTCAATGAATTACAAAGATTTCGGGATGTATATTCTCATTATTTTAATCTCAATAGTTATGAGTTACATAATGCTTTCGATAACTCACGGTCCGGAAATAATAGAAAGTTGGAAGATAGGATTGTTTAGTGGTCTAGGAGGTCTTTTGTTTGCATTTCTTTTTTCAATAGATAGAAAAAAAGGCGAACAGGAAGAAGACAAAAAAGATGAAAATGAACAAAAATAAAGCCTCCGAATGGAGGCTTTTTCTAATCTCAACTATTCTCTGCTCTGCTCTTTTTCAAAGTATTTTCATACTCGAAAATACTAAGACCATCAAACTTTCCTTTAATTAATTGTTTAAACATAAATGTCTCTAATTCTTGCTTTAGTTCTTCTCTATTTTTCTCTGTTGTTTGATGAAGCTCTTTCTTCACCTTGTTTTGGAGATTGTTGGAGATTTCAAAATACAAATTTTTGTAATCAGGGCTTTTCAGAGCCATCACCCTCTAGTCATGTTTTGTAGAAACGGACTTATTCAAGGTCCTAATAGCATCTTCTAGCTTTTCTATCTTTTTTTCGAAACGAGCCAAAAGATATATACTAACAGCTACCGGGAATCCTACATTCCCGACAATCTCAATTAATGTCATTTCCCCCATCTATCTCCCTCCTCAGTTTATCTAAAGCCTTCCTTTTAGACTTTGAAACAGCTTGTTGAGAAGACCCTAGTTTTCGCGCAATTTCTTTCTCTGCAAGACCCTCAAAGAACAATAAAAACAAAATTCTTCTCTGTTGAAGTGTTAACGAACCGATGGCATCTCTTAACGCTGAGTGTGTTTTAATAATGTCTTCTATTCGCGTTTCAACCCCGTCTGAAAGGTTAATGGTACTTTCTAGTTCATCTTTAAAAGTGTGACCCTCACTACCTTCAGCAGGCCTGTCCAACGTAGGAGTAAAACGATGAACATACTTCCGATGTTCTCTATCGAAGTTAATAGCTTCAGTTCTAATCGCTCTTGAAAGGTAAGCAATTGCATTGTGCTTAGTATGCTCCCATTGAAACTTCCAGTCTAGCTTTTCAGCCATTTCCTCTGTCGGATTTTCCTGATAGGCTTGAAATAAATTGTAGTTCTCCTCATCCAATAAAAACTTTCTTATAAATGGGTCCTTCATCAGAACTTCTTCTTCCAATTTTTGCATAAAATACCTCCACCAAATAGAACGTATGTTCGGTTTTAATCCAAAAAAAATAAGGTGAAGACTAAAAACCTCTTCATCCTATAAAGGGAATTTAAAGGTCCATTTTACAACCCTTTGACTCAATTTTTTGGAAGTTTTTTTATTTTATCATGAATTTTATCCTGAATCACCCCAGACAGATGTAAAAAACATAGGACGCACTAAACATGTGGTAACGAAAAAAGAGCGCCTGTCTTGGCGCTCTTTTTAACTTTATTTTTGCTCTAATTTGCTATTCATTTTATAAGGGTTATTTTTTCCCTTTTATCCTTTCGAGAATACTTCTAGTGTCATCATTAAACTCAACATCTTCAAGTTCATTGAATCTCTTATTCTTTACCGCTTCAGATATAACTTTCGGATCTTTATTATCATCATACTCAGGGGGTAATACGTCACTTTCTTGATTATTTGTACTGTTTACGCTTTCTTTGCTATCTTGAGTTTTTTCTGCGAAAGCGCCCGAAAAAGAATTTCCTTTTGGTTTCTTACTCTGAGTATGTCCAGTAGCTTCTGCTATCTTTTCATCGCTATTAGGCTTAGATTCTGATACCACTCCCTGTTGGCCGAACACACCTGAAAAAGATTTGATTGGCTTAGAAGACTCTTTAGTTTCTTCTTGTTCCTTTTCTTCTTTTAGCGGTTCATTTTTAGCAGTCGCATGTTCATTCTTTGCTTGTAAAGTAGCATTTGATTCATCACTTACCTCTAGATCTTCAATAGCAGCAGCCGCTTCAACATTAGATTCATGCTGTCCGTCCTCTTGCTCTTGTTGCAGACGATTATAATAGATTTGTCTGAAGCGGTTTTTAACTTTGTCTTCATGCTCTTCAACAGAAATGTCCGAAGCGCTGTCTGGATCTTCTTGTGTTGAAACAACTTCCTTAGATTCTACAACCTCTTCCCCATCTCCTATTTCGTCTGAATATGGATTGATCTCATGGTCACTTTTCCAGTATTCCATGTAAATGTTCATCGCTTCAGGGTTTAAGGCTTTTTTCCACTGATCTATTTCCGAAGAATCAACAAAGTCACCAACAGCTCGTTTACCACGTTGCGTGGACTTTTGATCAACCATTTTGATATAGGAATAGCGGAATTCCTGGAACATAATATCATCCGCTTTTGCTACTTCTTCTTCTTTTTTCGTAGTACCTTCCATGTAAGTAAGGTTTGGAGCGGACATATTACTCGGTGTAACCGATTCACGCGTCTGTAGTTCTTCTACCTCATGCATACCAAATTCCTCTGATAACAGCTGGGCATCATAACGTCCAACCCCTCCATAAACAATGAAATTACGAATTGTCCCCATCATGGATTTAGTGAACATTTCACCGCCAAACTTAACTCCAAACTGCGATAAAGTCTGGCAAGCGACAAATGGAGCAAACTTATACTTACGACCTTGTGACGTTAAGTCCAAGAAGTCCTCATTCATATAGTTATAAAACTCATCGCAATACATGGAAACTAGAGGGCGTACATCTTCAGGATTATCTAACTCTCCACCTTCACGACGGAATACTGCGTTTTGCACACAAAGTAAGACAAGCTTCCCAAAAGCAGCGGATGAAGTTTTCCCTAGCAAACCTAGATCAGTGTTACATAAGAAAATACCGCCCTTTTTCATTAATTGATCGAGGTCTACCCCTCTCTCTTCCATGAAGATTCTTGCTAGATGTTCGTTACCCACTAAGTATCCTAATAAGTTACGAGTCATACGGGTAAATTCGAATTGCATATCTGATACCTTTACTTTATTTTCATGCTCATGACCTTTAGGGTAGGTTTCAACCATTCCATCTTTCCCTCGATCTTCAGCTACACCTTCATTGCGGAACCAACGAATCTTTTCTTTTACCAAGAGCCAATGTACATACTCCGTCTTTGCCATCGTACTCATTGCTTCATCAGAAGGAAGCGTCTTCTCCACTTCTTCTACTAAGTCCATTACAAAACGTGGATCTTGATACATACGATTTAATTCTAAAAGTGTACAATTATCACCCTTAGCAAACTTCAAGAGCGAGACATAGTTCTTCACTACAGTTTTAGCTGCTTGTCTAAAAAACTCTTCACTAGAAACAGCAATAGCATCTAAAACATCAGCAATCATTTCACTAACCTTATCTACAGGTCCTACCATCGGATTAAAACCAGGAGAGTTCGGATCTCGTGGGTTAATGTAAAACACCATATCTTCTGGAATCCCATGCTCCAATGACAGTTTATAAGCTGAGTCACAAAGATCCTTGGCTGGCTCTATGATAATGGAACCGATTAAATGTTGAGCATAATCCATTTTGAAATCTAAAGAATTAACATCCTCATGTTTTTCAACCAGCTTAGGAAACTGATTAATGGTTCTTTGAAGATGGCCAAGATCTTGTCTAAAAGCTATCTTGATTTTCATGGAAGTCTTACCTGATCCAGGTGGACCAATCAACATTACACCTAGCTGTCTGCTATCGCCACCTAGAACAAAAGGCGCGTTCGTTTCTTCATCTCTTGCTAATTGTATATCCGGTAACTTGTTAACCGTTTCATCTCCGAAGCGGCCTAAAGTACCATTCTGGAATTTAAAAGTACGAAACCATTCTTGAATAATATCTTCATCCCTATATTTACCTAGTAAGTAAATAAACAATGAAATGGTTAGTACTTCAGGAATTATCATAAGAGCAAAAGCTAATAACTCTAACGATCCTCTATGGAACATCTCTTGGTACTGTGCATCAGCACCATCATGAATATTAAGTATATCTACATAACCGTAACGGTAAATCCAAGTCGAAAAATACGTGTTTAGCCATAACGCAATCGTCCCCCAACTTAGTAAGAAGCTGAAAGCACGCCTTGATACATTCTTATTGAACATCTGGACTCGCGTTGAAAACAACCACGTTAGACAGGAAGTTAGAAAAACAAGTACTAACATCCATGCAGAAAGGTTCTCTGGTGCAACATAAAAAGTATATGGTATAAGCTTTCCAATGAATAAAGGAAGTTCTGTAACCGCTTCTTGCTTTGTCCAATCTAGCCCAAGCATAAATAATGCTAGGAACATACCAAAAGCTGCATAGAACAACCACGCTACAAGTAAGTGTGAAAGAACACCAATTAAACTCGGTAGCCTTCTATTTTCAACAAACCAAACCTTGAGCTTACGCATCATAATGCAACCTCCTCCCATCTAACACGACGATCCTTAGAGATTCGTTGAAATGCCTTTCCCCATTTACTTTGAGTTTGGATTTCATCGAAGGCTACATAGAAAAGCTCATTATCTTTTAAGTGAACATCACTTTGGATACATTCCTTATTTGGGTACAACAATACAACCGACGCTTTATCAAATAGCGAAAGATTCCCTTCCTTCAGCCACTTCTTTAAAGATCGTGCTTTAGCTATCGGATTTACCCAACCTGGATAACAAAAGTAAACAAACTGAATCTCGTTCACCTCTCCTTCTTTCAATATGGTTCGGTCCGCTTCAAAAGGAATATTTAGCTCTTTTTCCCAACTAAAATCTTCTTGCGAAAGGATATAGTTTCCTTTTATATAATCAGCATTTTGGTTTCCAACTAGCTTTCTAAGTGATTCAAAATTGGTCATCTCTTCTTCGGCTAGTAAGTCCTTATTATTCCTTAAATATTTCTTTACACATTCAGCAGTTGAAACTTCATCACCTTCAAACAACATCAAACGTCCTTCACCCATATCCTCATTAAAAGCACGAAACATCGTCTCCCGTATGTTGGAATGACGTGAGGTAGAATTTGAACCGTTAGGATAGAACATCACGATACTTTCAACAGGTATATCGCTGTATTCTTTGACCATTTTCCACTTTTCCATTAAGTCAGACCTCGTCATAGAACCTCGATCACATTCAACAGACATAAGCGGTTCCATTGATAAATCTTCAAACACCTTCCCTCTAGCTAAGTAAGGAATGTACAAAGGATTATCAAAAGAGCTATCCTCCATCAATCGCTTCGCCTTTTCATTTTGATTGAAGATTAACCAATCAGGACGGTAACGTACTTCATCATTATCATTCATAAGCGGAAAACGTCTCCACTCACAATGCAGAAATTGCTGACCTTCCAGATGGCTATGAATACCTGCCAACCAACTTTGAAGAGAATAATGGTGTGGATAATGCCCTCTGATTTTTAAGTCTTCCAATGTGTAATGATATTTGTCCTCATCCAGTTCAGGTTCGTACTCTTCAACCTGTAAGATGTCTTCGGTAATTATCCGAAGACCTAAAGAAGACAATGAATAAAAATTAATAGGTAATCGCCCTAACCCATGTCGAGCATTCGAATTCAGTACCTTTCTCTTGTGTAAAGTATTCAACCGATTCCTCAAGGAGTTTGAATTTGAATATGTGTCAGACATACTAAAAATTTGATCAGCTGTTAAAGCTCTATGATGATAGAGCAACATAAGAATAGGATAATCACATTTTTGGTTTTGTTGAACTAAGTAGCGAGCTTCTTCAAAGAGATAATTGCGCTTATCCGCTTCATTAACTAATTGAACCGCTGGATTGTCTTGATAGGTTGTTTCCATAAAAGATCTCCCTCCTAACAAATAAAAAAAGACGCAAATAGCCCAAGTTATACATTGGACTTTTTGCGTCTTCCGCCTTTTATATTCAATTACGTTTGACTAAATAATACCATCTCTAACGATAAACCACCAACGTACTTTTTCGTAAATAATTGAAAAAATAAGCAGCTAAAATCGTTACGAATATTTTCGTATCGTATCGTACCATAAACTTCGTAAAAAATCGAACGACCAAAAACAGCGAAATTTGCTTCGAACAATCAAAATCATGCGCGGGGGTATAAATAGTTGGGGTTTGCGAATATAAACTAACTCAAAGGAAGCCTTTGTTACCCAAAGGAAGTAAAAACAGTAAACAAAAGGCTCTACAGAGCATGTTTAAAGGTTATGAGTTGCACGGTAAAAAAACATATGAACAAACCTATGAACGTAAAGATTCACCTATGAATACGTTCATAGGTCATTTCAATATTATAATTCATAATCCGTATTCATATGATTATACACACGCCATCACCATAGAAAAGAATGGGGTATATTCATAGGGGTATTCATAAGATAACTTAACTAAATCTACACTCTGTTAATCCCTAGAATAAAAGAGTGTAGATTTATAGATTTTTATTAATTAGGCTTAAAAGTTATTAGCTTTATAGGGGTTTGAAGAATATATACTAAAACGATTAATGATCAAAGAAACCAGGGTAGATCTGGGAGTCTTATAAGATAAGATACGAGTATTTCTCCAGATAAAAAATAGATTATAAAAATATAAAATGTAAAAGTAGCCTCTAAAGATAATATTTGGTACACTGGTATTGAGTTGATTCTATTACACTCATTTTCTGTCGCAATACATATATTTTTTTACATCATTATTGAGTGGATTAGATTCATTGATTGAATCGTATATTGATGCAATACTTTCGATTAAAAGTAGCACCAGCAATGTATCTCTATTTTAAGAAGATTCTATTGCATCAGTAACTGAAGCAATAGTTGATGCAATACTTTTCAGTTTAATATCAAAAATACTCTATTATAGGCTGTTCAAAAATGATTCAGTTATTGACGCAATTATTGATGCAATAACATTCAGTGAATTGAGTAACAAAATTTAACCTTTTAAAAAGACGTCAATAACAAGCTTCGAGAAATGATGCAATTATTGATGCAATAAAAATTTAGAAAGGATGATATTTTTGCAGAACCAGCATGAACTTACTAAAAACGATATATTGAGCGCGCTTAATTCTAGCATTGGAGATGCAAGATGGCTTTTAGCAGCTCTAAAGAAAAACGGCGAACCTCTTTCTAAAGAACAGTTGAAAGATGAAGCCAATGAACTTTACAAACAACAGAATCAAGACAAGTTGATTAAGTCCAGACACACTCATGATGTTCTAGCAGCTAAGTTAGAGGGTGCTGGTGTAGTTAACATAAAAGAATATGGCCGTGCACGTTTCTATGAAGTATCGGCACTTGGGCACGAACTAGCAAACTACTCAAGAAGTAAATAATATTTGGAGGGAAATTCACATGCAATTAACAGAAACTCATAACGATCTACGTTCATTAGCAAACAGACATGACATAAGCTTAAGTTTGAAGTTCGGATTTATTGGACTTGGAATGGGAGGTTGCTCTATAGCAGCTGAATGTGCAGATATTAGCACAAGAATCTCTAACAACCATTATCCCTACTCTGCTCTATTAATAAATACAAACCAAACAGACTTCAGCAAAATTAATACTGATAATCCAAACATAAAAGAGTTACCTTTAAAAGGATACGAAAAAGGTGCTGGACGTGATATCGATCTTGGTAGAAAAGCTTTTGTTGAAAACCAAGAAATGATTCAAGCTTCAATTAAAAGACAATTTGAAGACCGTGATTTTATTTTTATTGTTGCTGGTTTAGGTGGAGGAACTGGAACAGGTTCTGTTACAGAAGCTATGAAATTACTTCACAAAAGTGGGTTCCAAGGAAGAATCGGTCTAATTTTAACCCTCCCTCGTAATAAGGAAGGACATACTGTACTTAGTAATGCAGTAGAACGTGTGAAGCAAATTTATAAAGCAATGGAAGCTTTCGGTTCAATTATTGTTGTAGATAACCAAAAGCTTTATGATCAGTTTGTAAATGAAAAGCCTAATAGCAAAGTAGAAGATTATATTTCCTTCAGTAATCGTTATGTAGCCCAAACACTTCATGGTATTAACGTTGTTTCAAACTCATTTGATCCATATGGAGATAATCATTTTGATGCTTCTGAGTTATTAAATATGTTAAAAACACCTGGTGTTTTATCACTATCCAAGGTTTCTTTAAACAATGATCAAATTGAGTTAGGTACACAAAATAGTTACTTAGCCCCTTTGGAGGATTCAATCAAAGAAGGAATCTTATCAGACGGATATAACTTCAAGAAGACTCAACGAGCAGCTGTAAGTATTATCGCTAACCCTGTAACAGCGAATAGAATTTTCCAACTTTCTTTTGTTGATAATATAGAAAATAAGTTAGAGGAATATGCTCCTTATGCGGGGGAAAAACCAGTAGCAACATATGTAGATGAAAATACAAACAAAGTAGATTTCTATTCTTTATTTGCAGGTTTAGACTTACCAAAGCGTATAGCTGAAATAGTTAAAGAGCATGAACGTCAACAAACAATTATGGAAGATGATGAAGATGATGAAGTCGCAAATGCTCTAGCCTCCTTCCAAAGGTCAGATAAACAAAATGACATTGTGGATGTTGATTCCTTGTTTGAAGATGACGATACTCAAGACTCCTCTTCTAATACTGAAACGGAATCGAAAGAAGAATATGATCCTTTAAAACATCTTTAAAAACCTTATCAATAACAAAACTTAGCCATCCATTTAGTGATGGCTAAGTTTTGTTCTTATATTCTCCTAATCTACTACGAAAAAAATCTTTCATTTTCGCAAACCCAAATCATCCCAACCACTTGAAAATGTTTGCACTTACAAAGCCTAAAGCTTAGAATAATAGTATAATCACAAATGTGAACCAAAACGATAATCCACGAAATGATACGAAACGAAATTATTCGTCTAACGAAAACAATAGAATCGTTGCAATTCGTAATGATTCACAACTTCGTTCTATTAAGCAATTTTAAAACTTTCAAAAAGAAATGAAATGAAAAAAATCTACACTAAATTTAAACAAATTTCATCGAAGACTATCGAAAAGATATTAAACGAAAATATTCGTGCAAAGGGTGTGGGAATTTGGATAGGAACAAACATTTATATGATGAACATGATTTACACGCAAGAATACCTCATGAACTTGAGCATGATCCACTGTACAAAATATTAAAAGATAGACCTGACCAATATGAGGAATTGTTTAGGTCTGAATTTATAGATCAAGTGGATTTAAGCACTTGGTATAGTACTACGCAAGCTGGACAGATATTAGCAGATCCAGAAACTAAAAAGGCTGTTCCAGCTAGTTCTTTAAAGCATTACATAGATAATATGTTTGAATACGTAATGCCCGAAGAAGCACCTAATACTAGATCAATACGGTTAAATTACTTATCGATAATAAAGCTTAAAATGATATGGCTTTTGAAAAAGGAATTTAGACTAAGTGGACTACAAAGTGAAGTGGGGATCTTAGGTAAGACAGAAACCCCAAGTAAAGCTAGTGTTCCTGAAAATAATCAGTATTCAGAAGATATGCAAAAGATCATTCAAATGAATCAATTCCTTTTACAACAATTTTTTGATGAAGATGAAGAAGGAAATTATCAGATGAAACAACCTGTTAAGCAACTATTAGACTCGCCAAACCTTCTTACTTCTGGAGAAGATATTAAAGAAGATTTAAATCAAGTAAAAGAAGATTTGAAAAAAGAACGAACAAAGAAAGAAGAACTTGAAAAGAAATTAGAAGAATTTGAGACTTCTTTAAACGAATATACAGAAGGCAAAACTGCAGACCACGAAACATTAGAAGAATTAAAACAAAAGGTAAACAAAGCTTTAGAAGACGATGAAGAAGAAAAAAATGATATCCTGGCTAGAGAGAAACAAGTCAATGATCAATTCACTCGTTACAAAGCCCGTCAAATGGCTACAGAAGAATGGGCTAGTAGAGGAGCATTAAAGAACTTGTTTTCCAATGATACAGCTAGAAAAGAATTTATTGAAGAACGAACTGAAGAAATATATAAAGAGTTAAAAGAAAAGGATGAAAGTAATTAAATTAAATTTGAAACATTAACATATTTAGTGATATAGTAAGCATTGAGGAGCTTCCTAACTCCTCCTAAAGTGTAATTTGTGTATAGAAAAGACCGCTGGTTACAGCGGTCTTTTCTTATGCTCTATGTGATTTGTTTTTCTATTTCAGCTATCATATCTAATACCGAGCTTGTAATGAAGTATATACGATCATTTGTATCATGGTTCGTTCCTATGAGCTTCATTTCAACATTAACTTTCACTCGTTTGCCATCTGAATAATTTAAAGCTATTCTTTTTCTTCCGCTTAATCCTACTTTAGCAGAGCTATTGTTTTCGTCTATAATTGATATCGATTCTAGTTTTCCTCCTCTAGAAATACCATTCATAAACTGTTCAGTTACATTATCTGAATAAGGATCATCACTTACTTTAAACAAATCATCCATGTACTGTTTTGCTTCAAAACATTCAGCGAACAATGTTTTTTTATTTTGTTTAATAGATTGCAAGAGGAGTGCCAAAACATTTTCTTCTTTCTGAAAATCATCTATCATCTCTTCTTTAGGATGATATTCAAAGCCCTCTCCCTCTAAATCATTTGCTTGTTTATCATTGACTTGCTCTATTTCTTTAATGAGCTCATTTCCTTTTACTTCATTAACGTTATTATTTACAAAGTAGTTGGTATATACGAAATACCCCCCAGCTAATAGAGAAACATATAATATAAATAGAAATATAAACTTCTTCAAAAATCCCACACCCTAGCTAAAAAGTATTTTTTTTATAGATTAATACTCTTTTGTAACTAATTACCACTGAATCAAGCCTAATCTCAAAGGATCTTTTGCTAGTGACTTTTGGAAGTTCCAATGGCCACCTACGTGAATTTCAAAGTGTAAGTGAGGTCCAGTTGATAGTCCCGTACTACCCATAAGACCTATAACTTGCCCTTTAGATACAGGATCATTAACTTTGACTCTTCTCGAACCTCTAACCATATGTGCATATACCGTTTCGTAAACCTGTCCATCAATGTGGTGTTCTATAAATACAACTTGTCCATATGTGGAAGATTTATAGGATCTTGTGACTTTACCATCCGCCGCTGCTACTATAGGAACAACTGGTTCTACTCTCCCTATATCGACTCCTGGGTGTTGGTCCCCCCATCTCATTCCAAATCCAGATGTTATAGGACCGACTGCAGGGCGCATAAACTTTCCTTTACTTTCAGATGGAATGGTTCCACTAGTCGTCTTAAACTTATCGGCATGTGTCCAAACCTTATCTACATAGGCTTGTTCATCATTATATGTTCGTATTGAAGACCTTACATCATCTTCTTTTTTAGTATATCCATTAAGGCTCAAATATTTTGCTACAGTAAAGATACTATCTTCTAAGTTATTTCTAGGTTCTAACTCTCCATCATCATTTCCATCCGATTCATAAATAGAAATATCTTTATCTAATACTTCTTTAGCATCTAAAGATTCTTTAAAATCACTTTCTACATAGTGAATAGCAGCTAGCACATACCAATTAACATCAAACTGTTTTTCAGCAGCATTGTAAATTGGCATGTAATCATATGGAACTAACATATTTACATCGTTTTTTAGGAAAGAATCGAAAAAATCCCCCATATAACAATCCATATGAATATTATTCGTTTTTAAAGACTCCAACAACAGCGTTACATCTTCATCTGTGAATTTAAACCGATTAAGTACTGAGTCAAATTTCTCGTAATTATCATTACGATTAACAGTCTTTATCTTCCATTCATGCGTTTTCTTCTTATATTCTGTAACAGATTTACCGTCTTCTGTATAACTATCAACCTTTTCGTATTCATCATCTACAGATACTTCTTGATAGTAATAAGTTACATCTTCATTCCAGGCATGAGCATCTTTTATTAGACTTCGATCCGCTTTCTTAGTTGAATAGTCTGTGTCTGTGTGAGGGACTAGTTTGTTTCCGCAATCTTCTTCTTTTGAGTCGCTATCATCGTTACTTTCACTTGATTCGTTTGAGTTATTTTCACAGTCTTTAGGTTCTACTGTCGTCCATTTCTTCACCTTTTTTACTTTGTAAGTATCTTTATAGGTTTTAAACTTAATATCAGGCTTCAATTCATTCACTATGGGTTTAGGAGCAGTATCATAGGGATCTAAGTCATTCTTAACGATTCGAATAGAATCAATAGCCGTCACCAATTTAAAAGGCGGTCTATATTGTTCAATGGAACTAGATTCCTCTATGAGGGTTTCATATTCTTCTCGTACCTCTTCTTTAGTCCTTGGAGGATCATCTACAAAACCTAACCATCCTAAGTCTGGACTAACAACCAAAATGATTCCACCAATGATCACGATTACTAGTAAAATGACAGCAGCAACTGGTCCAATAACAGCTACAATAGCACCAACAATGAGTGTAATGATTTTAACAATAGCTTTTACAATCGCTTTTACTAAAGCGACCAGAATTTTTTTAATCATTCTCTTTATTAATTCTGCCACAACTTTTTGAAGAAGTTCTCTAGTCTTTTGCATGCCCTTACTAACATTCTCTTGGAAGTGATTGGGGTTCTGACTCATCATCTTCCCCCCTTAAGTATTTCTTCTTCTAGTATTAACTTTGTCTTCAGGACGATTGTTAATGAACTGATTCACATCAGCTGAAGGTCCTTGGTGTTTATACTTGTTCCCATTACTATCCAGCTGATAGTTATCGGATGTAGCTGTCATTTGTCTATGTCCGCTTTTGTCCGTAGAAACTTTATGATCCTGCATGACTTTTTCTCCATCTTGTAAGTTCGGATCTCCTGAACCATAATTTGATATTCGCTGGTATTGTCCTTCAGAGTCTTGCATGGCTAAGTAACTACCTTCATTAGTAGTTACAGTAGCAAGATTATCACTATCATTAAAATCAGATATATTAGGCTTTTTATGCCCTTTAGAAAGTCGTTCACCTGCAAAATCCGATCCCATTTGATAACCCATTTCAGGACCATAAGAAGCTGCCCCCATAGTTCCAAATGCTTTTTGCATTGTTTCTTTTCGAGATGAAGCATCATTCCTAAATTCAGAAGACACTGCGAACTCCTTTGCACCTTTTCCAATATTCTGAGCTAGAGACTTCATATTAGGACCGAAAGACTTTCCACCTTGACCGCCAAACTTCATTGGATTTTCTTCAAAGCCCTCTTTTGATGCGTTATAAGCATTTTTGGTCTTATTAGCTACAGCTGAACCGCCACCATAGCCTAACGCTCCAGAAGCAAATCCTGCACCTTCACCTGCTTCTGCACCACCTTCAGCCATGAAATGTTGAGCAAATGGGGATATTCCCATACCAGCAAAATTTCCGGCCATTCTGCCCATTCCCGATCCAATACCAGAAGCCATGTGTCCAGCTGTGCGCATTTTTCGAGCATAACTATTTGGTGTTCTAGCACTAGAGGTACCAGTCGATCCAGTTCCACCACCGCCACCATTGCTTGATGACGCTGATTGAGTTGAACCTCCATACTCTTTACTTTTTTCTTTATCATTATGTCCTTTCTTCTCTTTATAGCCATTCATAGTACCGTTTTTTATACCTTTAACAGCTCTTGCTCCATGCATAATCGTCCCTAAACCAGCAGCGGTACCTACCATAGATAGCTTACTGCTACTTTCACTCGTGGCCCCAAATGCAAATCGTAATGATTCACTGACAGGAATAAAAATAGCTATTGCAATTAAGTACCCAAGCCAGTCTTGATCCCCCATTATCCAAAAATAGATCCAAAACATACCCGCATGTACAGTTTGCCCCATAATTTGAGACCATAACTCTTTAAAGCCAAAGGATGCCATGCCCTGCATTTTCGGAAAGAACAATGTTGATAACCATATTGGAGCAAGTAAAATTAATCCTGATATCATGACTTCTCGTTGTATATAAAAAGCTTTAAACCATACAGCTACACCAAGAGAGAAGAATGAAACAATAGCGTCTTTTTGCCATCCACTATCTTCTCCGGTTAGATCCGTAAACTCTATCTTTTCTCCAGCATTTTGACCATCGTTAGAAGCAAGAATACTAGCCCCCAAATCTTTAAGAGATTGAGGATTTTGTATTCCTGCTTCAAACCAATCGATAGCAGCAAAGTTCAAAGTAAAGAAAGCATTTACTAAAGGGATAAAGTTAAATAGAATTACGATCCCAAAAACAGACTTTAACCCTAATTCAGTAAGGTCTGTCTTCATACTAGACGAGAAATTCGCATATGTGCTCGTTACTCCAGATTTCATGATTGATCCAACCATAACAAACCCCACAACAAACATCATCATCTCGTAGCCACCTTGTATAGCTACATTGAATTCTTCTTCAGTGTAGAGTCCCCAGTACTTTCCTTCACCTGAATAAAAGACATGATAAGCTGGTTCATGGAGACCTACAAATGGACTTAGAAACAACTCAAAAACCCATCTGATCGCCCATGAAAATGGCTTTTCATACCATGGATCAGCGTAAACCGTTGAATACGGGTAAAAGATTAACGCTAATGCAAAAAGAAAGGAGTAACATTTTGCAAGAATTCTATTTTGTTCATTTATCGTTCTCATGTAGGTACCACCTCTTTTTCTTCATCAGAGGTAGTTTCCTGGTTTAACGATTTATTAGGTTCTTGTTCTTTTATGTCATTTTTATTTAATTCTTCAGTTGGCATTAAACCGTTTTTCATTAAGTATTCTGGATCTGTATCAATAAATGCTCTCATCTGTTCAGAAACTTTTACTTTAGTAAAAGCAGAAGATCCTCCTACTCTTAATACACCTTCACCCTTAGAGTGATCATTCTCATACTCAGCTGGCTCTCGGCAAATAATCTCTAGTTCGCCTTCAGATAGACCAAATATTGATTTATAACGCTTTTTCTCATCTTCTTCGATAGATCCGATGCGCAAAAACAAGGATGAAGTCGCGTTTTTAACCACAGCAACACCATCTGGATCATCTAAAAATGGCTGTAAATCCTGCGTTATAATATCAATACCAGCATTATATTTACGTGAACGACGAGCGTTTTCTTCTACATATTGCATTCCACCTTCTATACGCTTCATACGCCACGCTTCTTCAATCTTAAGTCGCTTACGATATTTTCTTAATGATGGTCGTTTAATAAAATACTCCCACCCAAGTTGAGTTAAAACGTGCATGACAATATCGTAAACATCTGAGCCCTCCACGGCTTTTATATTAAAGTTTACCCAACAAATATCATCAAAGAGGTTCTCGATTCTTTCACCGTTAAATTCAGTCTGTCCATCAAATAACATTCCTTCAGGAGTGTCACGTAAATATCCTCTCAGAACTCTAAGAAGGCTTTTAGCTTCTACATCGACAATTTCATCATAGGAATAATCTTCTAAGTTATAACCTTTTGTTGTTGCTTTAAGTAGCTCTTGGTAGATATCACTTAATGTGAACTCTGGCTTTCGCTGTCGCTTGTACACAACATCGCCATTCGACTGACGTACAGGTCTTTTTTCAGATTCATAAAGTGATTCAGGATCCTCAGTAATCTCCCATTTCTTAATAACATTCATTATCGCTTGTTTGATAATAGCTTTTTCTTCTTTATTCATTCCGTCCATTAACTTATTGTAAAATTTTATTAATTGTCCTACTTTTGCTCCAATAGGTACTACGGTTTTGTTTGCTTTAGCACCATTCGGGAGTGTTGTTTCAATTTCTTCCTCCGTTAATGCACAAACATTAATGGTGCAATTACCACCTTCTCGAACTTCAACTTCTTTACCACCAATAAGCGTACAAATCGGACCATTTTCTCCATCTGGATCAATAGAGAAGATACGATACCCCAATAAAACTTGTGAACTTGTAATAAATTTGTTTGAAAATGATTTACCACTACCTGAAGCCCCAACTATTAAACTTGAATAATTATCTAGGTATGGTGCAAACACATTCAAAAACTCCATATTATGTGTATGACGGTTTTCACCTACAGGTACGCCTCCCGTAAATGGGATTTTTGATGAATAGAATGGGGACGTTGCTACAATTGCAGTGCGGTCTACGAATCGACGATCTACATTATCTGTTAACTTATTATTAGAAAGCGGTAAGGTTGATAACCAACCATCCCTTTGACGGTTATATAACGCTCTTAAGTTATGCTCATTGTGTTCTACTGTATCTTGAATAAGCATTCCCATTGTATCTAACGTCTTATCGTCTTCAGCAAACATTGTCACAACCATGGTTCCTAAAAAACCATCGTTGTAACCATCACTAATTTCATCTAATAAACGTTCAGCATTAGCAAGTGCTTTCTCTGCTTCTTTTTCTTCAAGTTCGTTTCCTGCTTTACGAGCTTGAATAACTCTTGACCCTTCATCTGTCACAGCCCGTTTGTATTTATCTACTGCTTGTTTTCGAGTAAGCTTTGATAGGTGAAAAGAGATATTTACCGCTCCAGCTCGATAAAGAGAGTCAAGTTCTCCAGTTGTTAAAGAGGTATTTCCGAAGTCTAAAATATAACTTTTAAACGGATATTCACTACCTGCTCGAGCATCACATTGATAGCCTCGATCTTTAGGACGAGTTGGTATTTCGAACCCAGTTAAACCGATCTTATTAATGAAGTTAAGCCTTTCTACATTTTTGTCGTCTTTATTTTTCTTTTTTCCTAAACGGAGAACCTTTTTATCGTTTTCTTCTACTTCTTCTTGAGAAACATTAGCTTCTTTATTCTTTTTTCCTTTAAATAGCGATTTGATCTTTTTCATTCTGATCCCCCTCTTCTTCAACTTCATTTAGAACTTGTATAGCATCTGTGGAGTAGTTGCTATTAACGAATGGAGATAGAATTCCTTCTTTCTCCATAAGTTTATGGAAATGTTCTAACGATCCAGTCTTTTTATTTAAAGCGAAATACAAGGCTTCATAAAAGTCATATTCCTCACAAAATGTAGTTAATCCACCCATGTTCCCGTAGTTTCTAGAAATGGTTTCACCTAGACGAGAGAAATCATTCTGTACCTTTAATATAATTGATTCCTCGTCAGTTTCTTCAAGCAACTTTGGGTTATAGGTAATTGGGATAATAAAGTATCTTTGTAAATCAAAATCATCTACTGTCTCCTGCCATGATTCCATAAAAGGAAAGAACATATCACTGGCATAACGTTGGGCAACAGGATTTAATTCTGGAAATGATTCTTCATAAGGTTTTAACTGAACGGATAAATCAATGGGTCTTGATTGGATATGTTGAGTGATTTCGGCGTTTCTTCCCGGTCCGAGGTTTATCTGTGCTAATAGAGTTTCATATGACTTATCAGTCTGTACTTGTTCAGCATGACTGCGAAGTAGATAGTTAATAGGCTCTGCTTTTAAAACACCGACAAACACTCGATTTTCGTTCTCAGGTTTAAGCTCTACCACATTTCCAAGTACTTGTTTTATACCAATGAGATCTTTAAAGTCACCTTCAATTGGGGGCGCTTTAGGAACATCTTTGTTTTTAGTTTCTTTCTTTTTCTTATTAAATTTGAATGGGTATGGCTTCCCCATAATTGGATAATAGAAGAAGAAGATTACTGCTCCAATCATGATAAGCATCAAAATATTGTTCACCATTTTATTTCCTCCAAATTCCTATTTGAGTTTTTTTATTCTTATATAGAAACCATAAATGCTTGTCATAAAAATAACCTGTATCTTTATGTGTTAAGAAAGCTAAGATAAGTAAAGGAGAAACAAGCGGCAAACATAGTAACAGAAGGATGATTGTTACCATAAAGTGACGCCCACCGCTAAAAGCTATCTCAAAAGCGATAGATACATAAATTAATGTAGCAAATAAGGAGTAGATTGCTTGTCTAGGAGAAAGGCGCTTAATAAACTTTCGCTCTTTCTCAGTATCGAAAGGCATTCTTGTCTGCATTTTCAACATCCTTTAAATAGTTTTTATAATAAAACCCCTACATGAAGTGTAGGGGTCATTAACCTTAATCTTTATGAACTAGAAGAAGCATCTGATACAGCTTCTTGAATAATGTAGTTCGCTATGTCTGGAGCTTTCATAACTAAAATGATACCAATTACTGCGCTGATAAGAGCACTAACACCTACAGCTCGTTTTGCAGCATTACCCATGGAAACGCCAATTAGAATACCAGCTAGGACGATAGCGATAACAATTACTACTCCCCCGATCATTCGAATGTTTCCAATCCAGTTGTAAAGTATCTCCTTAATATCATCTACATTCCCTTCACCGCTTCCACCTGGAATGGTAATCGTTGAAGCAGATACCGCTTGTGTACTCACTAAAGATGTAAGAAGTACCATGAAGGCAATTGCAATGATGTAAGGGTACAGACCATTAAGTTTTGATAGTGCTGTGTTCATCTTTTCATCCTCCTCCACTTAAAAAAGCATATAAAAAAACGCAAAATAAACCCCTTTTAATTACAAAAGGATCTACTTTGCGTTTTCCGCCTTTTAAGTATGTATTTTGTTATAAACACATTCTACTAAATCTTCTCAAATAATACAAGATTATATTAAGATAAAGTGGTTGTATTTTCCACCATTTGTGATAAAATTGACTAAAATAACACATATATATGTATCATTTTATAATTTGTAACTATATAACTTACAGAAATGAGGGGTACTTATGAGACTCTTTGGAAGCCTTTTAGTTATCTTTGGTTCACTCTTTATCTTTTCATTGATACCAGAAGCAGTAAACTTCTTTATTAACATAGGTCTTGTTCCAGACGAACCGAAGTTTAGAAATAGTGTATTCTATCAGTTTTTTGCTTTATTAGCGGTTTATATGGAACTCATTATTTTTGGTCTGATCTGTGTTTGCATCATGACTATATACAGTATGTACCTGGATAATAGTTATAATCGCTCAATAAAGAAAGCAAAGAAAAAAGCAGTTGAACAATATGGAACGGACCTTCCCTATTTTTTATATTTAGAGGAAAAGCACTTACCTTACGAAAGGTTTAATATATCTCGTTACCCTTACTTTGTCATTCGCTTGTATGAGAAGGAAAATGGCATAAAGGTTGGAGAAACTCTAGAAAATCGCCAAAAAGAAGAACTATCTGATATATATGAAGAATATGCTAAAAAACTTGATTTGCCCGTAGTACGAAATGAATATATCTCAATTTAAATCAAGAAAGAGAGTCAACAACGCTCTTCATATGGAAATCATTTGGGCACTTAATGAATTCATATCTAATGCTCTTAATCAGCAAAGTAAAAATAATCAAAACAAAGATAAAATTTGGTTAGCAATAAAGATTCGAGATGGAGAACACTTATTGTCTAAGGTTCTACTTACCATGAAAAAAGCACAAAAACCTATGAGTTCAAGGGTGAGATTAAATACCTGGAGGAACAGAAACGTGTAAATAGAGCATTATAAAAAAGAGGGACCATACCCAAACGATGTTATGTTGTATTTGGCATTTAATTTATGTATGAGATGGCAGTATATTTTTTGTATATAAAACAGACCGGAAAATATGCAAAGTTTTGTATAAAACTTTGCATATTTTCCGGACTTTTCATTTACTGTTTATTCCAGTTCCGCGCCCTTATCAGGAATACTTGATTTCGAGATAACTAATTTCTTCTTCAACTATAGCCCCATCGCAAATCTACGTTTTAATCTGTTTTCTTTTCATTAGATAAAAAATTACTGCTAACATTACTTGAATTAAGGGGACAAATATTGTCCAAGTAAATTGTGGACTACCACTAAAATACCAAGCCTCAGGATAAAGTAAGATTGCACTTATCAACATTATCTTCCATGATTGCATAAAGAGGGCATATACAAAACTAATAACTGAAGTTATGAGCAAAGGATAAAACAAATCTAAAGAACCCAATAACAACCCCATAATTTCTTCCAAGTTAAAACCTCCTCATAGTTATCCTTAAACCATACTGCCGCGTAACTTAAGTATACATTTACAATTCAATTAAAATTTTAACATAAATATCCAATCTATAACCTGTTAAAAGGTTTTCCTTATTCCAAGAAAGCGCCCTATTCATGAAGACTTGACTTCAAGATAATTTTATTAATAATATTTCTTAATTAATTCAACAAGAATGTTCTGAGGAAACCGAGAAGTGTCATTAATACAACTCCACCCAACATAAAGTAAACAATTAACTTAATTGGCATGGGGAGTTTACCTAGATTATATCTAGGATACCCTTCAATATTTTGTTTGTGTTCGAGAGCATGATTAAATGGTTTATTAGTTTCGTCATTACTAGACAACTAAACCACCTCCATACATATATAATATTATTAAGTAACAACGCTCTATAGCTGAACAATAATATTTTTACTTAGTAGTAATTTTCATGTCTTCTCCAATAGTTTTATTAGCTTCAAAAATTACACCATTCTCATAAGATTTAATATCAAAGTGACCATTATAATAATTCCAAAATTCAGAGGTATGAGAGTTTTTCTCAAGCTTATTTAGTATTTCTTTAAACATAGCAGAAGCTTCTTCTTTTGATGGAGGTTTTTCAACCATTAGTCTAAATTTCACTTCCTCCTTGTCATACGCAGCAGAAGATGTAGATATTTTATCTAACTGTCTGAAATGATCTTCAGTCAACCCTACGGTTTTAGAAATATCAATTTCTGGCTTTTGATTGCAAGCTACTGCAAGTAATAACAAAGATAACAAGTTAAGCAATAAGAATCTTCTTTTCATAAAATCACCTACTTTTAGTCTTCTTATTTTATTTTACCATAATATCCCACTTAGTCTTTTTTAACATGACTATTTTCTTCAAAATTTATATGTTATCTGGATTTCAAGTCTTCAACACAATGGCCCTATAGTTAAGAGACAAAAAAACACGCTCTTTATTGAACGTGCCTAAAAGTATTTCGTATATAAATCATGTCTCATCTTACCACTAAGTTGTGCGTATAATTTCGTTGTTTCACTCTTCTCGTGACCAAGTA
>SDGW01000135.1_pt1 | contig 30285 bp, 34 predicted proteins | sample 2873831 | NCBI WGS metagenome assembly SDGW01 (sample SAMN08132700, study PRJNA421101) | hypersaline lake metagenome | isolation source: celular fraction 0.22 microns magnesium sulfate-rich crust from ephemeral... | place: Spain: Penahueca Lagoon, Toledo | collected 2011-07 | reverse complement strand
ACAAGCAAAGCAGTCAGGCCGATGGCACGGCCTGTGCGGTTCGAGTGGGACGACCACCGATGGTCGGAGTCACCATGCTCTCATGAAAGTCCCAAAGAACAGCGCACAGACCCGAGTACTGTCCACCGTGACAGGAATATTGCCTCCGGGGACTCTCAGGCAGTCTGAGACTCCCACGTCGGAGAGGAAACCGCGCCCTTCAGAGCGCGGAGGATGTCATGCTTCGAGTATTTCGATCAGGTTCCCTTCGGGGTCCCGCAGGAACATGATTTTCGTGCCGCTCTCGGTCGTTCGCGGCCCGCTGATCGTCGGCACGTCGCCGGGCAGGGTCTCGGCGAATCGATCGAGATCGTCGACCGAGAGACCGACGTGCGTCGCGCCGGGCTGGTTCAACCCCGCTGCGGGAGATCCGCGCGCCTCGGGGTCGTACTCGACGAGTTCGATTCGCGTCCCGTCTGCCTCGAGGTGGGCGAAGTCGGCGCTCGCTTCGTCGACCCCGACGGCGTCGGCGAACGCCTCACCGCCGACGCTGAATCGATCGGCGACCTCGAGATCGAGGGTGTCCCGGTAAAACGCGAGCGTCTCCTCGAGGTCCGCGACGGTGATGCCGACGTGGTGCGTACTGAGGGGTGCCATACCCTGGATCGCTCGAGCGCGGGGAAAAACGCTTTCCTCTGTGCCGTCCAGCAGTCCGCTCGGCAGCGTTCGTCTTCCGGAGATCGCACCGAGCGTTCGCAGCGATTACGAACGCGATGCGCGCTGCTCCGCCGCCGCGAACAGGTCGTCGTTCAGCGAATAGATCTGCTGTCTGGCGTCGGCAAAGGAGATCTGCGAGGTGACGAGGTCGTGTTCCTCGAGTTGGGTTAGCGCGTAGCGGACCGTCCGAGCGGGGAGCATCGTCTCCTCGGCGAGTCGGGACTGCGTGAGAGAGCCCTCGTACGCGAGGACCGTCAGCACGAGTTTGGCGCTCGGCGGCGTTTCGTCGACGGCGTCCGGAGCAGTATCGGCGGTGAGAGCGACCTGATCACTCATCTGTCGATGCATCGCCACGGACCGTCTTGAATCACACCCTGCAATGTATCGGGTCTGCACAGCCGCCACCGGAGGACCACCGGTCGGCGAAACGCGAGTCGTCAGGGTCGCAAGCGTTAGACTCCGAGTTCGTCGGCCAGTTCGTGGAAACTCTCGATCGTCAGATCCGGGTCGCCGGCGATCGGCTCCCACGGCCGGCCCTTGCGGTCGACCCACGCACCCTGCATGCCGGCGTGTTTAGCGCCCATAACGTCGTACCAGCCGGCGGTGACGTGGACGATCTCGTCGATCGGCGTGCCGGTTCTGCCGGCCGCGTGGCGGTAGAGGTCGGCGGCGGGCTTGTACGTCTCGATCTCGTCGGCGCTGATCGTGTCTTCGAGGAGGTCGTCGACGTCGGCGTGAGCGACCATCGACGACAGCATGTCGGGATCGCCGTTCGAGACGACGTAGCAGTCGTAGCCGCCGTCGCGGAGGCGCTCGATCCCGTCGCGAACGTCGTCGAAGACGTCGAGTTCGTGGTAGACCGCCAGTATCTCGTCGCGCTCGTCTTCGGTGATATCGACGTCGAAGACGTCCAGCGCGTACTGGAGCGCGTCGCGGTTCATCTCGTAGAACGGCTGGTAGGCGTCGACGTGGTTCGCGACGAGCGTGTACTCGAGCGAGCGCAGTCGCCACAGGGTCGAGATCGGTTCGGGATCGTCGACGTGATCGGCGAGGGCTCGGACGGCCGCATCGACGTCGACGAGGGTGCTGTAGGAGTCGAACGTGATCGTCGTCACGCGGTGGGGATCGAACGACATTCGGGCAGGATGTCGACCGGTAGCGTAATAGTTCCTACGCGCCGTTTCGGCCTGCTGTCCGCAATACACCGGTTCGAATCAGTGTCGTTCGAATGTCGCGGTCGGCAGTGTACCGTCGGTCGCGGTTACGTTTCCAGAAACGTACCGGCGAGGTCGGGAAAGACCTGGTCGGCGAAGTGGACGGCGAGGACGACGACGATCGGACCGAAGAACAGTCCCCACCAGCCGAACGCGAGCGTCCCGAGGAAGTAGCCGAGGAGGACCAGTCCCATGTGGACGCCGCTCCGCGCGGAGAGGTACGATCGCGCGAAGAAATCGGGGATCGTGTCGACGACGACGAACGTGAGGGCGAGGAAGGCGAACGGGTGCCACAACGGCGTCGGCGTCGTAACCGCGACGCCGAGCAGGAGCAGCCCGTAGGGGACGTAGACGATCTTCATGCCGACGGCCGGGACCAGCGTCCCGATCCCGATGAGCAGCGAGAGCAGTATCGGCGTCGCGACGACGGCTCCGCTCGAAGAGAGGACGTTGAGCCCGTAGAACGAGACGGCGGCGACGGCGGCCGCGACCGCGATAACCGCCACGTTACTGACGAAAACCGTCTCGAGGTCGCCGTCGGCCGACTCGGTGAACGAGACGATGTCTTCGTCGTGGTCGATGCTCTCGTAGAACCACCGCCGTAACTTGTGGTCGTCCCGCAGGAGATAAAAAAGGAAGGTGAGCATGAGAAAGAACTGGGCGAGGATCGAAAAGACGGTCCCGACGATCGACCGCAGCCGTCCGACGACGCTCGGCAGGCCCTGACGGAGGACGCTGCCGACCGAGCCGCCCGAACCGCTGGCGATCGCATCCCAAAGCCTGTCGAGGTTCCCCTCTCTGGCCAGCCGCAGATACGGCTGGAAGAGCGACCGGTACGCCCCGAGATCGCTCGCGGCGAGGAACTGATCGAGTTCTCTGAGCGCGACGACGGTCGCGTAGGCGACGACGGCCAGCATGGGGACGATGACGAACAGTATCGTGGCCGTCGCCGTCACGTTCGGGTGGTCGATGTAACTGTCGAGCCACCGGTATAGCGGCCGCGTCGCGTAGTAGACGAAGATCGCGAACAGAAGCGCGCCGAAGTATCTGTAGAGGGCGAGTCCGATCAGCGCTGCGAGGACCACGCCGAGTACGAACCAGGCGACGCGCTTGCCATCCCATTCGCCGAAAACGCCCATGCTCTACTGTACGGCCACAGTTGGGAAAAACGCCTGTCCTGACATCGAATGCGGCGATCGGCACGCGACCGTCGGGATGCGGTGAAGGTCGGTCTGACGACGGGATATCGGGACAGTCGGCGAGCCATCGGGCCGAGTCACTCGTCAGTCTCGATCGGATTCGGAAGCGGAGAGATGGTCGGGACCGTTTCATCCTGATCGAAGGGGCCGGATCGTCTGCCCGTCGGCGGTGACGAGAAATCGGGCGCTTCGGGGGCCGTAGTGACGGTAAGACCGGTCACAGCCCGACAATCTTCGGGAAGCGTTTCTCGGAGAGTCGTCCCGCCGCTGCGGTCACGGACACGACTTAGTGGTTCGCACCCGTCCGTCGAATATGACACGGACGGCCATCATCGCCGGCGTCGGTCCCGGTCTCGGTGAATCGCTCGCCAGAAAATTCGTCGCCGAAGACTGCCAGGTGGGGCTGTTCGCCCGCTCGGACGATTACCTCGAGGAGCTGTCGACCGACCTGGGCGACGATGCAGTCGGCGTCCAGACCGACATCACCGATCCGGCGCAGGTCGAGACCGGGTTCGAGGCGATCCGCGACGCGTTCGGTCCAGTCGACGTCCTCGTCAATCACGCCAGCGGCGGGTCCTGGTCGGGCCTCCGAGACATCTCGCTCGAGGAGTTCGAACGGGCGTGGCGCACGTCGGCCTACGGCGCGCTGCTGTGTTCGCGAGAAGCCGTCGACGACATGCTCGCCGGCGACGGCGGAACGGTCGTCTTCACCGGGGCGACTTCCGCGGTCCGCGGCCGGGGTGGTGCGATCGGCTTCAGCGCCGCCAAGTTCGCCGTTCGGGGGATGGCCGAGTCCATGGCCAGAGAGCTCGGCCCCCAGGGCATTCACGTCGCCCACGTCGTGATCGACGGCGGGATCGCGACGCCGTCGGTCCGCGAGTCTCGATCCGACCGCGACGAAGACGAGTTCCTCGATCCGGACGCGATCGCCGACTCCTACTGGCACCTCGTCACCCAGGACCGGTCGGCGTGGACGCTCGAGCTCGACCTGCGCCCCCACGTCGAGGAGTTCTGAGCGACCCCGGTATCTGAGGACCCCGAGTCCGCTCCCGATGCCCAGACGTAGCATACCGTTATCACGTCTGGCGCCGATCCTCCACTATGACGCGCGTCGCCTTGATCGCCCACGACGAGAAGAAACCGGACATCATCGAGTTCGCTCGCACCCACGAGGAGCAACTCCGGCAGTACGAGCTGGTCGGAACCGGGACTACGGGAAAGCGGATTACGGACGAGACCGACCTCGAGGTCGAGCGGAAGGCGTCGGGGCCGCTCGGCGGCGACCTGATGATCGGCGCCGAAGTCGCGGAAGACCGGCTCGACGGGATCGTCTTCCTTCGGGATCCGCTACGGGCGCAGGCCCACGAGCCAGATATCTCGGCGCTGTTGCGGATCTGCGACGTTCACGACACGGCGCTCGCGACGAACCTCGCCTCCGCGACGTTTCTCATCGAGGGACTCGCCGAGTAGCGTCTCCGTGGTCGACCAGACGAAGTATACCGCCGGTCAGATGGTCTTCGGACGTCGCTGCGGGCGCGCTATTTAATACGGCGGCTTCGAACGTATCCGTATGACCATCTACGAGAGCGACCTCCCCGGCGTCGGGAAGAAGTTCGAGGTCGAACTGGACGACGGCGAGCGGCTCGTCATCGTGACCCACAACACCGGGAAACGAGAGGTGTACCTGAAAGCGAATCCGGACGCCGACGGCGACAAGCTATTCGAGGTCTCGGACCAGCTCGCCCGGAAGATCGGCACGATTCTGGAAGGGGCGTACTTCCAGCCGGTCGAGACCGAGCAGGTCGAGACGATGCTCGGCGACGATACGTTCCTCGAGTGGTACAGCGTCACGGAGACGGCCGAGCTCGCCGGTCAGAGCATCGCCGACGCGCGAATTCGCCAGCGTACCGGCGTCTCCATCGTCGCGATCCAGCGCGGCGACAAGCTGATTTCGCCGCCGACGCCGGAGACGGTCATCGAAGCCGGCGATACGCTGGTCGTCATCGGTGACCGGGAGGACTGCGCCCAGTTCGAGGAACTGCTCGGTGGCGAGCAAGAGGAGTGATCGAAACGGATGCACCCGGTCGGAGGTGAGCGGTAGTGGCGACTGAAACGGCGCTCGTCGACGTCGGGCTCCTCTTTGCAGCGGTCGCACTCGCCGGCGTGCTGGCGAGCCGGATCGATCAGTCGGTGATCCCGCTGTACATCCTCACCGGCATCCTCGTCGGATCGAACGTCCTCGGCGAACTGCCCGCGCTGGCCGGCAGCGAGGTCAGGATCGGCGGGTACACCGCCACGGTTCCCGAGCTCACGATCGGCGGCCTCGACCTCCTCGCGGCGCTGGGGGGACTCGCGCTCACCGACACCGATTTCGTCGTCGTCGGCGCGGAGATCGGGATCGTCCTCCTGCTGTTTTTCCTCGGCCTCGAGTTCAACCTCGAGCGGCTGCTGGCGAGCCGGGATCGGATCGGGAAGGCGGGGACGGTCGATCTCGCCGTCAACTTCGCGATCGGGTTCGGGTTCGGCTATCTCGTCTTCGGCGGTCTGCTCGCAGCCGTGCTGACCGCCGGCATCGTCTACATCTCCTCGAGCGCCATCATCACGAAGTCGCTGCTCGATCTCGGCTGGATCGCCAACGACGAGGCCGAACCGATGCTGGGGATCCTCGTCTACGAGGATCTGTTCATCGCCGTCTACCTGGCGATCGTGTCGGCGCTCGTCCTCGGCGGCGGCGACGTCGAAGCTGCCGCCGGACAGATCGGCATCGCGATCGGCGTCATCGTCGCCCTGCTCGCGCTCGTCTCGTACGGCACCGGCTTCTTCCAGCGGTTCCTCGACGCCGACACCAACGAGTTCGTCGTCGTGCGCGCGCTCGGCGTCACGATCCTCGTCGCCGGCATCGCGTACGCCCTGGGCGTCAGCGAGGCCGTCGCCGCCTTCTTCGTCGGGATGGCCTTCTCCGGGACCGATCACGTCGACGACCTAGAGCGGCTGCTCGAGCCGCTCCGAGACGCGTTCGCGGCGATCTTCTTCGTCTGGATCGGGCTCGTCACCGATCCGGGGCTGTTCTCGCCGTCGGTGCTCGCCACCATCGCCGCTGCGGCGGTCCTGACGGCGCCGGCGAAGATCGTCAGCGGCTTCCTCGGTGGGAAGATCTACGATCTCGACGACCGCCGATCGGTCCGGGTCGGCCTCGGCATGGCCACCCGCGGCGAGTTCTCGCTGATCATCGCGAGCCTCGCGCTCTCGGGGGCCGGTACCGGCATCGCGACGGGCACAGCGGAGACGATCTACGCGTTCGCCGTCGGCTACGTCCTCGTCATGAGCGTCCTCGGCACCTCGCTCATGCAGCACTCGAGCCGGATCGAACCCGCCGTCGTCGGGGTGCTCGAGCGGCACGGCGTCGGTTCCGCTCGACCGGTGGAGGAATGAGTCAGTTGTCCCACCGTCGAACCGGGAGCGAACAGCGTCGTTTCTCCCTTCACGATGACTCTGAACAGTCTATAGGACGGTAAATCGCGGCTCTCAACTCGTTTCCACGATACGACGTGTAACCGATACTCGAAGAACGAGACGTTCCCCGACGGACAGTACCCGTCCCGGCGAAAGCCCGTCACTTAATCGTTCAGAGCCCCAATCGGTGATGATTGGAGGGTATTCGATGCGTGTGCTCCGGGACATCGAAGGACTCCGTCCGCAGAATCTCACGAAGCGACAGCGACTCCTGCTGACGTTCGTAGCCGGTCTCAGTCTGACCGTTCTCTTCTACACGATCGTCTACAACTGGGGAATGTCTGCGCTCGAGGACCGTCCGCAGTCCGTCTTTCGGTCGTTTCAGACGGTAGTCGAAACGATGACGACGACCGGGTACGGCGCGGACTCGCCGTGGTCGACGCCGGTAATGAACGTGCTGATGGTGACGATCCAGTTGAGCGGCGTCGTCATCGGATTCGTCACGCTGCGCGTCCTCGTCATTCCGCTCTTCGAACGGACGCCGCTGAACCTCGACGACCGACTTACGAGCAAGAACGACCACGTCGTTATCGCGGAGTACCGGCACGACACCGAGATGCTGCTCGACGAACTCGAGGAACTCGGTATCGACTACGTTCTCATCGAATCCGACGAGGATGAGGCGAAGCGCCTCTCGGACGACGGCTATCAGGCTATCAACGGCGACCCGGAGCAACGAGCCGACCTCGACCGGGCGGCGATCGAGCGAGCCACCCTGCTCATCACCGACGCTGGCGACGAAACGGCGAGCGTCGTCCTCACTGCGCTCGAAGCGAACGAAGACCTCCGAGTGATCAGTTTCACGGAGTCGACGCGCCGCAAGGCGGCGCTCGCGGAGGTCGGCGTCGACCGGAGCCTCGCACCACATGCACTGATCGGGCAGCGACTCGCGGAGAAAGCGGTGACCCCCATCACGATCAACGGACAGTCCGAGGGGGACGAGGTCGACGTCCGCGAGATACTCGTCCGTCGCGATAGCCCGCTTCACGGCGTCCGCGTACGCGACTCACCGATCGTGAACCATCCGAACTTGACGCTGGTCGCCGGGTGGTTCGACGGCGTACTGCACCTGCCACCGTCACCTGACGATCGACTCAGGCCGAACACCGTGCTGGTGGTCGCCGGGCCGGCGAGCGAACTCGACGAGATCGCGAACGAGACCGCCGGCGTCCGGTCGCGACGTGTCATGACCCCATCACACATCATCGTGGCCGGATTCGGAGAAGGAGGAACCGCAGCCGCCGAGGCGCTCCCGTCGGGCGTTTCGGCGACGACCGTGGACGAATCGGCGGATCGAAATCCCGATCTCGTCGGCGATATTACCGAACCCGAGACGCTTCGCGAAGCCGGCGTCGACGACGCCTCGGCACTGGTCGTCACCGTCGACGACGACTCGACCGCCCTGTTGACGATCGCGATGGCCCGATCGCTTTCGGGCGAGACAGAGATCCTCGCTCGAGTGACTGACGGCGAGAAGACGAAGGCGGCGTTCAGAGCGGGTGCCGACTACGTCCTCTCCATTCAGCAGGTGGCCGCTCGCCTGGCCGCGGCGGAGGTTCACGGTGAACGGGTGATCGATCCGACGAGTCAAATTCGCCTCGTCCGGGCCGACGCTGCGCCGTTCGTCGGTGAGACGGTGGCGGACGTCCGTCGCAACACCGAACGCGGATGGACTATCGTCGGCGTTTCGCGTGGTGGTACCGTCCGGACCGACGAACGCACCACCGTCGAAGCCGACGACGAAGTGATCATCGCGGGAAGCGACGGTGCGATTCAGGAGTTCGAGCGAACCGTCGACACGGTATGACCATCGCGTCGGACCACGACGCAGATCAGGCAAACGGTTCCCGGCAGGGCGGATTGCCGAGAGGGAAGAAGACGATCGCAGGAAGCCGATCCCCGACGGCGGCAGTTAGAACGCCGTCTCGAGCTCGAGGTCCCTGACCCCCTCCTGGATCAGACGGACGTCACCGGAGTTGTCCTCGGCGAGGAGGGTCTCGACCAACGCATCGGTGGTCTGAGTGCTCATGCAGTGGTCAGATCTCGTGTTCCGATGGGTGTGTGACCCGTTTCGAAGCAGTGATCGATCGATCGCTGGCTCGCCGCTGTCGAGTCGACGGAATCGGTGACTGGGATCACCCACCCACAGACTTCGCACCGAAGCCGGATTTCTGATGACGTTCTCATCCCTCGTCTGTGCCCGTCAGTTCCCCCTCTCCAGTACTGTGTTCGGTTTCGTGGATATCGATGTGCCCGTTTCCGTGGACGATCACCTCGTATCCAGCGTACTCGAAGGTGACGCGACCAGACCGTCCGTTCTGAAAGAGTGTATCGAGTGCTTCCGGATCAACCGCCTCGTACAGCGGTTGCATTTCCAGCGGGCTTATTCCATTTCGCTCGGCAAGCCCCGTCACGATCGCCTGGCTCGGAGATGACGGACCGTCGACCGTGACCCCATCAGCATCGATATCCATTATCGCCTTCTAGCGGAACGTGAGGAAAGAAGAGACCGGTTGCCCTGGCACCCCTTTAAGTGCAATTGCGGCCGCTGGCTCACTCCGATTCGGTATCGGCCGCCGCAGTTAGCGTTTCGTCGACGAGCCGTCCCGTCGCCCGCCGGAGTAACTTCGAGAGGTTTTGATGGGACATCTCGAGTTCGTCCGCGAGCTCTCGCGTCGAGATCGCGCGCGGAACCTCGTAATAGCCGTGGTCTTTTGCGGCGGTGAGGGCCTCACGCTGGGCGTCGGTCAGTTGTCCGCCCAGATGGCGGGGCTCGTTCGGCCTGGTAAGTCCGAGGAGCGTAAATTCGTACCCCCAGTCGGTCACCACCGTCCGAAAGGTATCGAACTGATCGCGGGCCCCGAACCGGAACCGTACCTGCCAGCCGTCAGCAGCGGCTTCCGCGTCGAGAATTGACCCGCCGGTGTCGAGATACGCATCGATTCGCGTTTCGACGTCGTCGCTCCATTCCACCTGATAAAAACACTCGTTGTCGAACGCAGTGGCATCGACGATGTCGTCGACCGACGGATCTTCCTCGAACACCTCGGTGATCCGTTGCTGCTCAGCACGAGCCGCCCATATGCAGGGCATCGTCCATTCGGTGCTATGGGCTGCGATCCGTTCGGCTTCGACCTCGAGGTGCGGGATCCGCTCGAACGTCTCCTCGAGGGAGAGCGCACCGTGCTCGAGTCGAAGCGTCGCGAGTAGCATACCACCGTCTCTCTACTGCTGACCTCTCAACTCTTTCCCCGGCTATATTTCGCCGTTCTCTCCCCTGTCAATCAAACGAGGGACTTAACCTCGATGGTAGTGATGTCGTTCCATGGATTTCCCCGCCGCTCCCGGGCAAGCAGTCGAAACTCTCCTCGTCGACGACAACCCGGGAGACGCGCGATTGATCGAGGAAGCGTTCAAAGACGCGCGTATCGCGAACACGCCCTCCGTTGTGACGACCGGTCGAGACGCACTCGATTACCTCCATCACCGCGGGGAGTTCGCCGACGAGCCATACCCCGACCTCCTCTTACTCGATTGGCGATTACCACAGCTGACGGGGGAGAGAATCCTCGAGGAGATCAGGCCGACGACGACCCGGACGACCTTCCAGTCATAGTGCTTACGGGTTTCGATATCGAGGACGGGTTTCTCAGGTCCCACGACCCGAAAGCCGACGCCTATCTCACGAAGCCGGTCGATCCGAGCGAATTTCTCGGACTCGTCCGTTCGTTCGAGTACTTCTGGTCGAGTCTGCTTCGCCAAACCGCGGAGTGAAAGCGGATAGCCGGTTTCCTGGGACAGAGTGGCGAGAAAAGTCACTAAGAACCTGATTTCAACTCGGGAAGAGCTCTCTCTGCGAGTGGTGAAGAGACCGTACCTAAAATGTGTGGTATTTGCAAACCCACGCAGAGCCATATTCACTGTTGACCGCGTTCGATCTGTTGAGACTGGCACATGAACGAATCCGATACACGTTTCACAGAAATTGCTACTGAGGGGTCCTTATCCGCTGTTGAATATGAGTACAGCGAGGACATACCGCCAAGTACTGCCGTCGTACAGGCGATCTACATCTTCGAAGATGTCGATCCGACAGCGGTTCCCAACGAGGTTGGATTTGTACTCTACAATCACGTCAATCCTGGAGCCCTCGATACCATCTTGGAGAACGATGGAAGGGACGGGACGACTTCTGTCTCCTTCGAGGTTTCGACCGAGAACAGCTACTCCGTCGAAATGTACAGCGATGGCCGTCTCGTTATCCGCTACGATCAGATCACGTAATCTGGTAACTATTCGGCCGATTCGTAGCCCCACCCAGGTCATCTCTCTCCCACTTCAGGTCACCCTTCGAAAGCCGTCGGAATTGATCGTCAGTTGTCAGTCATCCACTCTACTATGGTCAGTCTGGATAACTCATACCGCCATGGCCCTCGTAGTCATCCGCACGCTCGTGAGCGTCATTTTAGTAACGAGACGATCATTCCGCGAGTTCGAATATCGGATCAGCCGTCTGACTCGTACTAGAGTTCCCGATCCGAGCGGTATCGACACGTACCGATCGGAAGGGATACCTTCAACCGTCTCGAGTCCCCTGTAACGCCTATGCCACGGGCGGTCGTCTTCGACCTCGATTACACGCTGGCCGTTCCTCGCCGCGACCGGGCGACTATTCTCGACGAGGCCACGACGACGACCGGCGCGCCCTCGCTCTCGCGGGACGATTATCTCGAGGCCCACCGGCGGAACCTCACCACCGAGACGCGCGAACCCATTTTCGCCGATCTGCTGGCGGGCAGCGACGCCGATCCGGCCAAGGTCGCGACGGCCTACCGCGAGACGATCGCGGACGACCTCGAGCCCCTGCCGGGCGTCGAGGCCATGCTCGCGGATCTGCGCGGCGAGTACCGCGTCGGCCTGCTCACGAACGGCCCCGTCCGCGCCCAGCGGGACAAACTCGAGACGCTGGGCTGGGAGGACGCCTTCGACGCCGCGCTAGTCACCGGCGAACTCGAGGCCGGGAAGCCCGATTCCCGCGCGTTCGAGGCGATCACGGCGGAACTGAGCGTCGACCCCGCCGAGGCGGTCTACGTCGGCGACGAGGTCGAAGCGGACGTTCGCGGCGCGACCGAAGCCGGGATGGCCGCGATTCAGGTGCTGCTCGAGGACGACACCGACCCCGATCCGCGAGCGGTTGCACACGTCGGACAAACGGAGATTGCGACCAAACTACCGGAACTACTCACCGGACTTGAATTATAGCGGCCAGTTCTGTCCGGCAGTTTTCTAAGACTGGTAGAGAGGGTAGCCAGCGTTAGATTGACCGTGATTCGATCGTCGATTCGGCACAACGTTTCGCATCGAGGACGGGATACTGCCGGGAGTCATATATACTGTCTCTCCTCCCCCCAATCGTTACGCGCTCCCGTCCTCGAGCCGTCGGCTCACCGCCTGTAATACGTCCGTCGCTCGTTTGACTTCGGCCCCGCTCTCGACGAAGACGAGCGTCCGCGGGGGCGTGGTCGCCTTCGGGCGCACCCGAAGATCGACCTCGGCCGCCGCTTCGGCGGCCGCGTCTTGCCCGGCTTCGAACTCGAGGCGGGCCCGGTCTTCGTGGACGAACGCGCGTGCGAGGCGGTCGCCGTCGCGAGTGACGTCGTAGGCGCGAGCGCCGTCCGTCGTCGGCTCGACGTCTCTATCGGCGTTCGTTACCGAAAAGCGCGCGAGTTCGCCGTCTTCGCGGCCGTCGATCTCGCTCGAGAGGAGTTCGGCGATCCGGCGGCCGTCGGTGATCCGGTCCTCGACCATGCGAGTCGGTCGGCGCGCCGGGGATTAACCGTCTTCGGTGTCGAGGACGGCCTCGCGGGCGACCGGAGCGAGGTCGTCGACCGCGATCCCCTGACGGCGCGCGTAGACGACCGCGGCGGCTTCGATCGTGAGCTCGAGCTCCCCCTGAAGCGCGTTGATCGCACCGACGGCCTCGTGTTTCTCCATGCCCTCGGCGACCAGCGAGTCGAGGACGCGCTCGAACGCGGACCGTTCCCGCAGAAGGTCCTCGTCGGGGACGAACGCCTCGGGGACCGTCACCTCGCCGGGGTCGAACGTGACCGCGAGGCCGTCGTCGTCGCGCTCGAGTAGCCCCTCCCCGGTCGCGACGTCGATCAGTCGCTTGGCCTGGTCGGGGGAGAACCAGTCCCGATCGAGCGAGAGGGCGACGACGAACTCGTTTTCCTTGAGGCGACGGGTGCCGTTCTGGATGAACGGCGCGGCGACCGCGACGCGAAGACTCATCGGAGACGACTCTCTCGAGGGGCGAGAAAACGATGGCGGTTCCGAGCGAATCGAGCGGAAAAGCGGTGTCGGCCAGCGGCGATCAGTCGGACGCGCGGCCGCCACCGCCGTTCCGGTCGGCGCGGGACGGCGGCGGGAACTCGGCCGCGGTCGGTTCGGGCGTCTCCGGGAGGACGCAGCGTTCGGGTTCCCGGTTGACGTGGCGGTACTGCTCCGGCGCGTTCGCGAGCGGATGCGCTGGGTTCTGATCGCTGTCGATGCGGGCGGCCCGGACCTCCTCGAAGCCGCTGAGACGGGCTTGGATGCCGCGCCAGTGATAGCGCGTCGCCGCCGGCACCGAGACCGGACGGGGCGATTTGCCGTCCGGGTGCTGGGTCGCGAGGATCGCGTTGTTGACGTTGCTCGCGAGCACGTCGTGGTCGATGAGTACGCCGACCGAGGCATCTCGCGGCGCTCGAGCGGCGAGGACGTCGAGGCCGAGGTGCAGCGCCCGATATTCGGCGACGTTGTTGTCCGGCGGCGCGTCCGCAGTCGCGACGCGTGCGACGCGGGTGCCGTCGCGCGTTTCGATGACGGCCCCCAGCCCACCGCCCGAATCCCGGAAGGACCCGTCGGTAGCGACGTAGAAGTCACGATGGTGGGTCCGAGGGGGATGGGCGATGTGGGGTGTGGGCGACTCGTCGAACAGGTCCCGCAGTGCGGGCCGGCCGTGAGCGGCCATATACCCGTGTAAGCCAGTCACCCACTTAATTATGTTGTCCGTGGTAACAAATGACAATGTATGTCACGGATCGGTTCGGTCGACGTAATATACTTCTACACTCGTTCTCGAGAAAGAAAACGTCAACCGGATTGACTAGATCGACCGAATACTGCGCCAAATACCCCACAATAGTCGAATTTTCGGTTCGAGTTGCCGCCGGGAACACGACCGATCGATCGGGACCCAATCTGTGTTGGCAGTAGGAGTAATACCACTGGGTGCTTGGGAGAGATATGAACCAGTCGAACGACAGCCGGATGGAGGCGGCCTGTTCGCTGCTCGCGGAGTCCGAACGTCGGTATCTGCTCTATCAGTTAGCGACCGATAGAACGGCGAACATCGAGGACCTCGTCACGCAGGTCGCGGCTTGGAAACTCGACGTCCGTGCCGTCGAGATCGACAAGGAGACCCGGCAGCGAGTGTACGTCTCGCTGGTCCACAACCACCTGCCGCGCCTCGCCGACTACGACATTATCGACTACGATCTCCGGAGCGGAGACATCGTTCTCGAGCACGGGTTCGACGACGTCAAACCGCTGCTCGAGCAGTTCAGACAGACCGAAGACGAACTCGAGATCCGCGAACGGCCCCCGCTCTGAGCCGGTCTACTGATCGGCCCTCGGCCGCCGATCCACCTCCACACACCCTCCGCTGTTACCCCATACGCTGTTGCCCCGCCTGCCAAGCGGTCCGTGGCTGCCGCCGAATTCGTGTGAAATCGAAACTGATAGGGAACTCCTACTGCGACGCTCGCCGTGAGCCGATACCGAAACCTCGCCCTATTCCTGCTCCTCGCCACGCTGTGGGGGTCGGCGTTCGTCGCGATCAGTGCGGGCCTCTCGCACGTCCCGCCGATCCTGTTCGCAGCGCTGCGATACGATATCGCCGGCGTACTGATGCTCGGCTACGCGGCGTCTACCGTCGATAAATGGCGACCGCGTGACCGTACCGACTGGACCCAGATCGCCGTCGGCGCGCTCCTGTTAATCGCGGCTTATCACGCGTTCCTGTTCGTCGGACAGCAGAACACGACGGCCGCAGCGGCCGCGATTCTGGTGAGTCTCTCGCCAGTCCTGAGCACCGGCTTCGCGCGGCTTCTGGTCCCGGACGACGCCCTCTCGGCGGTCGGCGTCGCCGGCGTCGCCGTCGGTCTCGTCGGCGTCGGCGTCATCGTCCGGCCCGATCCGTCGAATCTGCTCGCGACCGACGCCGTCGCGAAAGGGCTCGTCTTCTGCGCCGCGGCGGCGTTCGCCCTCGGGAGCGTTCTCACTCGCCGGATCGACGCCTCGCTGCCGATCGAAACGATGGAGGCCTGGTCGATGCTCGGCGGCGCGGTCGCACTGCACCTCGTGAGCCTCGCGATCGGCGAACCCGTCGAACCGACCGCGTGGGCACGGCCCGAGGCGATCGGGGCGATCGCGTATCTGTCGGTCGGCGCGAGCGCCGTCGGCTTTCTCATCTACTTCGATCTCCTCGAGCGGCTGGGGCCCGTCGAGATCAACATGGTGTCGTACGTCGCCCCGGTCGTCACCGCGGTGGTCGGCTGGCTCTATCTCGGCGAGGTCGTCGACGCGACGGCGCTGGCCGGGTTCGGACTCATCGCGGTCGGCTTCCTCCTCGTCAAGCGACGAGCGATCCGGCGGGAGATCGACGGCGTGCGATTGACCGGCTCGAGCGAGTGATCGACCGTCGAACGAGCGGTCCGTGCCGGCCCCGGGGCCGGGACTCGACGAGCGGTGCTACCGGCGGTGCGCGTGGCCGACGTACAGCGCGAGGAGGTTGCCGACGATCAGCGCGAGAAACAGTACGCCGTCGAGCGACGAGGACAGGCCGGTCGCGAGCAGCGGTACGTAGAGGATCGGCATGGCGATCGCCGCCCAGAACCCGACCGCGCGGATCGGGGTGGCGAGCCCCGGTGCCGCTCGCTCGAGGCGACCGGACTCGTCGTCGCGGCGGTCGCTCGGCGGATTCGAACTGGCCGACCGCTGATCGGAGAGGGATGGTGGATTCGCCATCGGAGGTGCTGCTAGTGATTTCGTTGTCGGCGATCCCCAAATACCGATTCGACCGTTTCGATCGGTTCGAACGGATTCAGCCGAGTCCGACCGAACTGAACGCGTCGTTTACCGCGAAAAGGTCGGTTGGTCGCGGTCCGGCCCGGCAGCACCGCGACCGACGGGAGCCGTTGCGATCGGATTACTCGTCCCGGCCGCCGGCATCGGACTCGAGGTCGAACGCCCTGTCCGGTTTGCCGACCGTCGACTCGAGCACGACGGTCTCCCCGGCGGTCATCGAATCGCCGATTTCGACCGCGACGTCCGCGAGGTCGACCTCGGGCGGAAAGAGGAGATCGACGCGGCTGCCGAAGGCGATGTGGCCGATCCGGTCGCCGCGCTCGACGGCGTCGTCGCGCTCGATGTAGGGGTGAATGCGGCGGGCGAACGCGCCGGCGATCAGTGTCACCTCGGCGTCGCCGACCGGGTCTTCGGGCGGCGTCGACTCGTCGTCCGCGACCGGTTCGCCGCCGTCGTCCGCGAGCGTCTCGCCCCGTTCGTCGCCTGCGGCGGGCAGGTTCGGGGAATCCGTCTCGAGACGGACGTGGACCCGCTCGTTGCGGTCGGACTCCTTCGAGAATGCGGGCCGGTTCGCGCCGGAGACGTGTTCCACGTCGGCGACGCGGCCGGCGAAGGGAGCGCGAACGACGTGGACGTGCCAGACGTTCATGAAGACGCCCAGTCTGACGCGGTCGCCCTCCTCGCGGAGGACGGAGACGGTCCCGTCGGCGGGCGAGACGACGCCGGTCGGCGGCGGAGTGCGGTCCGGATCGCGGAAGAACGCGAGGGTGCCCACGCCGAGCGCGAGCGCGACGAGGCTCGCGGTGACGCTGATGATGAAGGCAAACGGGGCGGCGAGCAGCGGAAGGATGGCGTACTTCCAGGCCCCGGGCGCGAATTTCATGGGAGACGTGACGAGGTCGCGGCGTATGGCCGTTACGGATCGCTAACCGTAGGGCAGACGCGTATCGGGGGAGTCACCGGGGCGATCCAGACGACAGAGAGGGGTCCGTATGCGCACCGATCGACTCTCGATACGGAACGAGTTACGTCGGTAACGGGTGCGACCCAGGGCGCTAGGGGACTCCAAACGGTCGTTGCACGGATACAAAGCTGATAGTCGGCGAGTACGCGACACCGACGACGGTCGGTCGCGGCGTTTCGGGGGAGTCGACCGCGTTCGAGCCAACGAACCCGTCTCGAGCCCGTTTCGCTCGAGCTAGCGGCGGAAACTCACCGTTGGCAATCGAGAATAACAATACGGCGGTCCGTCGCGGGAGCGGTCACTGGCGATGAAACGACGAACGTATCTCAGTGCAGCGGTGGCGGCCGCCGTAGCCGGCTGCTCCAGTACCGAAGAGTCCGGCGACGATCCCGACGGGGGACGGACGGACTCGAGCGACGAGAACGCCGAACCGTTCGACGACTTCGAAACGCTCGAGGCGTGGTCCGCGCCGCTCGGGACGGTCACCGCGGACGCGGAGCGCGCCTACACCGGCTCGCAGTCCGCGAAACTCGAGTCGGGCGACGACGATCAGGTCCGGATCGTCAGGGAACTCTCCGAGCCGCGCGACCTCTCGGGACTGCGACCGAGCCTGGCGGTCGCGACGGAACACGAGGCCGATATGGTCGTGCAACTGCTCGACGAAGCGGGGAATCGACTGGTCTTTAGACAGCGCGCTCACAGCGGAACGCCGCTCGTACAGCACAATTTCGGCGTCGCGACCGTCGACGGCGAGCCGGATCTGAGCGCGGTGCGCGAGGTACAGATCCTCCGCTGGACGGGCGACGACGACAAAGGGGCCGTGTGGATCGACGACCTCCGGTTCGTCCCCGCGCCGGACACGGGCAAGGTCCTGCTCCAGTTCGACGGCGGCTACGAGACGGACTACACGGGCGCGTTGCCGGTCCTGGAGGAGCACGGCTATCCCGCCGTCTCGTTCGTCACCCCGAGTCGGATCCGCGAGGACGAACGCGCCGAGGGCGACCACCTCGTCCGCGACCAGCTCGACGAACTCGCCGACGCCGGCTGGACGATCGGAAGCCACTCGATGCACGGCCTCGCGCTCACGGGGTCGTCGGAGTACGACCCCGAGGCGGAGATCAGCGACGCCAGGGCGTGGCTCGAGGACGAGGGCTTCGAAGACGGTGCCCAGTACTTCTCCTACCCGCTGGGGCAGTACGACGGGGATGCGCTCGAGGCCGTCGCGGACAACCACGACCTCGCCTTCGCCGGTCGCTATCCGTCGCAGGGAATCGCCACGAACCCGCACCTCTGTACGCGGATCACCGGTCCGGACGCCGCTACAGCGCGATCGGCCCTCGAGTACACCGCACGCCTGGGTGGTATCACGTCGCTCGCCTTCGGCCAGCTCGACGAGGGATCCCTCTCGGTCCTCGAGGAGACGGTCGGGTTCATCGACGAACTCGAGTCAGCCGGTGATCTCGAGGTCATCGGTCCGGGGGACGTAGCAGAATCGTTCGTCCGGGACTGATCGTCGCCGTTCGGGAACGGTTTCACTCGGTCACAGCGACCTCCGTCGGCGTCGCTATCGCCGGTGCGGTCGTGACGCGTCGGCGACGCCGGTCAGTCCCAGAACGCCTGGGTACGGGCGTACTCGCGCTCCTTCGAGAGGATGTCCCGGTAGAACTCGGCCTCGTCCTCGCGGAGCTTGTTGATGATCTGGGCGGCGTTGTGCGGCCCGACGCCGCGGGCAGCCATCGCGATCACGGCCTGCTTCCCGTGGCTCTGGACGAGACTCGCCGCCCGGAACGCGCGTTCGGTCATCTGTCGCTGCTCGTCGTCTTTCTCCTCGGCACGGACTGCCTGCACGACCTCGTCGGCCCACGGGTTCAGCGAAGCGATCCGGGTCGAGCCACACTCCGGACACTCGGGCTGATCGCGGACGCGCTTGACTTTCGTCTTCACCTTCCACTCCTTGCAGTGGGTACACAGCAGGATGACGCGGTCCTCCTGAATCCGCTCTCTGACGGTATTGATGACGCTCGCGTCGGCGTTCTCCGGTGCGAGCAGCTCTTTCCCGCCCGACGACCGACCGCCCTGGCCGACCGGCGTCCGCCCGCGGTGGGTCACCAGTTCGAGCTCGCCCGACTGGATTCCCTCGAGTACTGCACTCGCGCGCTCGACGTCGAGATCCTCGTGAAACACCTCCCGGATCGCCTCCTCGTACATCGGCGTGTCCTCGAGCGCCGAGAGCAAGCGGTCGTTCGAGATGCGGCCCGATCCGCTCGCCTCCCAGCGTTTCAACGCGCCGAACTTCGCCGATACCTGTGCGAGCCGGAAGGCGAGCGCGTCCGAGCGCTTGAGCCCGAGTTCGACGATCGCCTCGACGTGGTCGGGATCGGTCTCCTCGAGCACTTCGATCACCTCGCTGGTCGCGACCGAATTCGGCACCTCGAGTTCGATCCGGTAGGGGTCGGTCTCGAGGCCGACCGAGGAGCCCGCGCGCTGGCCGAGCAGCGCCGAGCAGATCCGGCCGAGCGTCTCGTTCGCCGTATGCCCGAAGGGAGCGTTGAGTACGATCGTCCGACCCTGCCGCTCGAGCACGAGCCGGTCCGCCGTCGGCATCGGCGACTCGCTGTCGACCTGTTGCTCGAGTTGCGTGCAGGCCTCGGTCAGGGTGTACTCGTCGGCCGGGTACCGGTGGGCGAGTTCGCGCCCGACCGCGGCGGCATCGGCTCCCGCCTCGAACTGCGGTTCGGCGACGGCCCGTATTTCGCCGACTTCGCCCGCGACCGCGGCGGGAACGGGGATCTCCTGGCCGATCCAGGAGGGGACCTCGCCGGCGGGGTCCTCGATCGGGCTGACCTTCACTTTCCCGTCCTCGTCGTCGATCTCGGCGATCCGCCACATCTCGCCGCGCTGGATGAACACCTCGCCGGGCTGGGCGAAGTTGACGACGAACCGCTCGTCCAAGGTTCCGATCTGGCCGCCGGAGGCGATGTCGTGGACCTCGTACGTTTCCTCGTCGGGGATCATCGAGAGGTTCGCGTAGACGTACTGCCAGGTCCCGCCAGTCGTCTCGATGCGGTCTTCGCCCTCGTCGAACCAGAGAATCCGGTTGCGGTGGAGCTCCGAGATGATCTCGCGGACCGTCTCCTCGGGCACGTATCGGAACGGGTACGCCCGCGTGACGGTCTCGACGGCTTCCTCGACGTAGGTATCGCCCCGACTCTGGACGATCGCCGGCAGCTGGTTCGCGACCACGTCCAGGCTGCCCTCGTGGATCGCCGCGGGCTCGACCTCGCCGTCGCGGGCCCGGCGGGCGATCGAAAGCGCCTCGAACGTATCGTCGGGGCGGGTCGTGACGATCGTCCCTCTCGAGACCTCGTCCTGGCGGTGGCCCGCACGGCCGATCCGCTGGAGCAAGCGGGTGACCTGCCGCGGGCTCTTGTACTGGATCACGTGGTCGACCTGTCCCACGTCGATCCCGAGTTCCATCGACGAGGTGCAGAGCAGTCCGTCTATCTCGCCGGCTTTGAACCGGTCCTCGACGTCGATCCGGGCCTCCTTCGAGAGCGAGCCGTGGTGGACCCCGATGGGGAGTTCGAGCTCCTTGAACCGCGATCCCAGCGCCTCGGCGGTCTGGCGCGTATTGACGAAGATCAGCGTCGATTCGTTTTCGGCGACGAGGTCGCGAATCAGCCGGACGTGGCTGGCCGTGTCGGGCTCGGTCATCAGTTCGCCGGCCAGTTGCTCGTCCTCTGCCGTAATCTCGGGCTCGCGGACCGTCACGTCGACGTTGCTCCCCACGTCGATCTCGCGGATCTCGCAGGGCCGCCCGCCGGTGAGGAACTGCCCTACCTCGCTGGGGTCGCCGACGGTCGCCGAGAGCCCGATCCGCTGGAACGGTCCCGCGAGATCCCGCAGGCGCTCGAGGCCGATCGCGAGCTGTGCCCCCCGCTTCGAGGCGGCGAGCTCGTGGACCTCGTCGATCACGACGTGGGAGACGTCCGCCAGCGCCTCGCGCAACCGCTCGCCGGTGAGCATCGCCTGAACGGTTTCGGGCGTCGTGATCAGCACGTCCGGCGGGTCCTCGGCCTGCTTCCCCCGCTGGTACTGGGTCGTGTCGCCGTGGCGGACGTCGACCTCGAGATCGAGGTACTCGCCCCACCACTCGAGGCGCTCGCGCATGTCGCGGTTGAGCGCCCGCAGCGGCGTGACGTAGAGCGCGCCGAAGCCCTCTGGCGGCCCCTCACCGTCGACCAGATGGTCGAAGACGGGTAACATCGCCGTCTCGGTCTTGCCGCTCCCGGTGGGTGCGATCACCAGTGTGTTCTCGCCGGCCGACAGCGGCGGAATCGCCAGTCGCTGTGGCGCGGTCGGCGTCGAAAAGCCGCGTTCGGAGAGCGCCCCGCGGACCGTCGCTCCGAGGTGCGTAAACGCCGCGACGTCCCCGTCAGTCATCGAAATGCGGTACGGGCGAGCAGCGGATAAGGGCCACGTTTCCGGCGCACTCGAGCGCGAAGCTACTCCTCGGACGCCGCGGGTTCCTCGTCGTCTTCGTCCTCGGATTCCGCCTCGATTTCGTCGTCCACCAGCTCCTCGGCGACCTCCTCGTCGACCGCCATCTCGCCGGGGTCGGCCGGGTCCGCGCTGACGTCCGGTTCCGCGCGCTCGGCGATCTCCTCGTCCGAGCGTTCGTCGGCCGTGAACTCCGCGTTCGTCTCCGTCTCGTCGATCTCGCCGCCCTCGTCCCCTGTGGTCGTCTCGGCGTCGGCCTCGTCGCCCGGCTCCCCGATCGGAATCGTCGCGACGGGCTCGGAGAGTTCGTCGGGGACGGCTTCCGCCGCTCGTTCCTGAAACTCGTCTACGGACTGGATGCCGTCTCCGTCGCCGCTCGAGCCCCGGAACCGCCTGATAGCGTAGGCGAGCGCGACGACGCCGCCGGCAACGAGAACGTATCTGGCGAGGCGGCTACCGGACGAGGAGTCGACCGTCGACTGCGTACTAGACGCCGAATCCGCGCGATCGCTGGCGGGTGTTCGAACTCGCATTACGCGTCGTACGTCCTCGGCCGGGAAGTGGGTTCGGGGTGAGAGACGGCGATCGATCACCTGCTGCGTCGGCGGTCCGACGGGCCGCGAAATCAGATCTGGAGATGCTCGACGCGCGCGTACCGGCCGGCCCGCCAGCCGGCGACGAGCGCGACGACCGTGCCGACACAGAGCGCGAGCGCGAAGCCCCCGGCGTAGACCTCGGGCGGCGTTCGGAGGAGGCGCTCGAAGCCGAGCACCGCCGTCGAGAACCGGTTCAGGCCGAGCACGACCAGCGGCGTCGCCGCGAGACCGACGAGCCCGCCGGCCAGACCGATGAGGAGCCCCTGTGCGCCGACCGTCCCGGCGAGGACCCGTCGGGAGAGCCCGACGGCCCGCAGCGCCGCGAGTTGCTCGCGCTGCTGGTGGGCCACGAGCGCGAACAGGTTGGCCGTCAGGATGACCCCGCCGACGATCGCCAGCCCGACCAGCGTCGCCCCGCTCGCGAGGACGACCGTCCGCTCCTCGAGCATTCCCTCGACCTGTTCGCCGCTGGTGCGGACCTCGTACGTGGGATAGTCCTCGCCGAGTTCGTCCGCGACGGCGGCGCGGTCGGCGTCAGCCGTCACGTCGGCGGTGACGAACGTCGCCCGATCGGTCCCCGACGTGCCGGCGACGGCCTGCAGATCGCCCAGGGGCACCGTCATCGCCGGCGAACCCAGATACTGCGAGTAGTACGAGGAGGTGCCGACGACGGTGAACTCGTGATTCGGTGCCGTCTGTCGGCTCGTCCCGATGTAAACGGTGTCGCCGACGGAGACGTTCAGCGCCGCGGCGGTCCGCGGATCGAGGACGATCTCGCCGGTCCGCGGCTCGTCCGGGGGCGGACTGAGGGCGGCGTCCCGGTCGACTGCGAAGCCCTCGCCGGACTCGAAGTCGAACCCCTCGTGGGTCTCCTGAACGCCGACCGCGGGCCTGCGTCGCAGGTCGGACTCGTTCGTCCCGATGTAGACGTCGTACATCGCGATCGGGGCGGCGCTTTCGATGTCCTCGCGTGCGGTGAGTTCGGCAGCCATCCCGTGTGCGCCCACGATCGGGTTCTCGGTGCCGCTCGCGGACGGATCGACCGGATCCCGCGAGATCCAGATGTCCCGGTCGGCGCTGTCGAGCCCCTGCTCGCCCTTCTCGACGACGCCGACGCCGAGGCTCGCCAGCACCGTCACCGAGAGGACGGCCAGCGTGACCGCGAGCACGGTGAGGACGGTCCGACCCGGCGAGCGGCGAAGCTGTGCGAGCGCGAGGCCCGCGACGGCCCGTGCCCGGACGATCGCTCCCGCTGCGCTCATCGCCCCACCTCCTCGAGGACGGACGTTCGGGCTGCCACCGCCAGCGGGTAGGGCACTGCGACCAGCCCCGAGAAGAGGGCGACCGCGATCGCATAGGGGACGAACACCGGGTGGAACTGCGCGACCGCCCCGGGAGCGACCGTCGCGCCGGCGACGGCGTTGACCCCGACGATCCCCGCCGCACCGAGCCCGACGCCGACGAGCGCGCCGACTAGCGTGGTGATCCCCGTCGACACCGCGACGATCGCCAGCCGGCCGTGAGTCGGGACGCCGACGGACTCGAGGACGGCGAGGGTACGGCGGTCCTCGTCGACGGTCATCCCCATGGTCGTCGCGACGAACGAGGCACAGATCGTCACGCCGACCACGAGCGCGATGACGCTGGTCGCGAAGGCCAGCCCGTCGTCGAACAGCGACGACGGGTCGGTGGTGCCGGCGACCTCGACCGCGGCGTCGGGATAGGCGTCCGCAGCGGCCGACTGCGCCGCCGACGACTCGCCCCAGATCAGGATCCGATCCGCGAGTCCGCCGTCGGCGCTCCCCGACAGCGACTGGAGTTCGCTCAGGTGGACGAGCGCGACCGGCGCGTCGGTCCCGCCCGCTCCCCCGTCAGCGACGGCTGCCACCGTCACCGAGGGACTGCTCGAGCGCGTCGGGCCCGTCGAGACGGTCAGCTCGTCGCCCGTCTCCGCGCCGAGGCGCTCCGCCGCAGTCTCCGAGAGGACGATCTCGCCCGTCCGCGGGCCGTCGTACGAGCCGTTCGCGTAGTGGGGATCGCCGGGCTCGAGGCCGGCCGTCGACAGGCCCGCAACGGTCCGCGGCACCTCGTCGGGGACGACGCCGACGAGTCGGACGGTTCGAGTCTCGCCGCTCGAGGACTCGAGCCGAACCGTCTCGACCAGCGCCGGCGAGGCGTGGTCGACGCCGTCGGTCGAGCGGATCGCTGCGGCCCGCTCGTTGGTCGCGCCGAGTCGCGGGCCCTCGACGCCGTCGACCGACGAGAGCGTGCCGCTCTCCTCGGGCGTGATAGCGACGGCTGCGTCGTCCTGACCCGTGACGCCACCGTCGGCGAGCGCCAGAGCCACGCCGGTCACGACCACCAGGAGCGCGATCGTCAGCGCGACGGCCCCGAGCGTCGAGACGATGCGGCCCGTCGTCGTCCGCGTCGCTCGCTGCCACCACCGGGCGAGCGTCAGGCGAACGAGTCCCGACCAGCGCGTTCGCCGGCCGCCGTCGGCTCCGCCGGCAGCCCCGGCAGCGCCGTCAGCCATCCCCGACCACCCGCCCGTCGCGGAGGGTGACGACCCGGTCGGCGACGGACAGCGTGGCCTCGTCGTGCGACGCGACCAGCACCGCCCGATCGCGCCCGATGTCGGTCAACAGCTCGAGAACGTCTCCGCCGGTCGCCGTGTCGAGTTCCCCCGTCGGCTCGTCGGCGACGATCACGTCCGGATCGGTCGACAGTGCCCGCGCGATCGCGACCCGCTGGCGCTCCCCGCCGCTGAGTTCGCCGGGCAGGTGGGTCGTGCGATCGCCCAGGCCGACGGCCTCGAGCAACCGCTCTGCCCGCGCTCGCCGGTCGCCTCTCGGGATACCGGCCTGTACGAGCGGCAGCGCGACGTTCGCGCGGGCCGACAGCGACGGCAGCAGGTGGAACCGCTGGAAGACGATCCCGATGTGCTGTCGCCGCAATCGCGTTCGCTCCGCATCCGATAGCTCCGTGATGTCGGTGCCGCGCAGTTCGACGCGGCCGGCCGTCGGTACCAGCAGCCCCGCGACGGCGTGGAGAATCGTCGACTTCCCGCTCCCGCTCGGTCCCTCGAGCCCGACGATCGTTCCCGACGGAAGCTCGAGGGAAACGTCGCGGAGCGCGGTCACCGTCCGTTCGTCGCTCGAGCGAAACCGGCCGCCAGTTGCGCCGTACTGGTGGCTGACGCCCTCGAGTCGAACGGCCGCCGTCGATTCGCGCTCGTCGCCGTCGCCCCTCGTCGTCGACGAACGCGAATTCTGCATAGATTGATCGAACATCCCAGGGATCTCACTGCCAGCGAACGGTCCACCGGCTCATTGTTTCGACCCGGTTACCCCTGCCAGCCGCCAGTTACCGGAGTTTCGCGGCGAACAATCGGCACGACGCGATCGGGGCGAAACCATCGCTCACGAGCGTTTCCATCCGTCGCAGACCGTCTGCAACGCGACGACGGCGATGCGTCGTCGCCGAGAGCCGGGTCGAGAGTAGGGACGCCCTTTAGACGGCGCGGCCGCTGAAACGGCGACGTACAGGTTAGCGTGCGATCACGTCACCGGCTGGGACGGCCACCGCCGAGACTCGTCGCCCGATGCGAGCGCTGGAACCGACGCCGCACTCGAGGTGAGTCCGGAGTCGACGCGTCGCTGCTCGAGTCAGCGGGCCGGGTCGAAAAAGATCGAATCGGTACTGCTGTTGGTCCGGAGACCGTCTCGAGGCGGACCGCGCTCACCTAGCTCGACGGTTGCCACCAGTCTTCGTTGTCGAGGATGTCGTCTTCCGCTTCCTCGCCGACTGGGCTCGCGTTGACGGTGATGAACCGGTTGTTATCGCTGAAGGGGGTCCACTCGCGGTTCATCTCGAACAGTTGCGGCTGGTTCTGGTCGTCGTCGGCATCGGGAATGAACCCGAGATTCGGATCGTATTCGCCGATGTTAGCGTCTTCGGCGACGAACAACGGAACGATCTCGTCGGTGTTGAGCCATCGGATCTGATAGGTGTTGTAATCCGAGAACCAGCTATCCTGCACGTCACCGTAGTTGGGTGCCCACTCGACGACGCCCGAGACGAACGTAAATCGAGCGTTGGGATGGAAGTTGTCGACGGCGATGAGCGCCTTCCAAGCGTCGTCGAGGTCGCCAAATATACCGCCGCTGTCCTGTGCCGTCGCGGTCCCGGACGCACCGAGTGCGAGGGCACCTGATGCGAGTACACCCTTCTTCATAAACGATCGACGCGAATCGCTGAGTCGTTCGCGGAACTGAGCGGTTCGATCGTCAGCCATTGGTAGGTTCCACCAACAGCGAGTAAGCCGATCAAGAAGGGAAAGTGCCGGCCTTGCAAACCAAATAGTCTCTCGGTACCACGGGTAATCGAACCTGTTGCGTGTGTATGACGTGAGTTGAATCGACCGACAATCGATACTCCCGATAGACTACTCACTACTTCCGACCAAGTGGGGATCGCTGCATATCCCGATAGAACAGCCTGTAGCTGGTGACCGAGAGTTCCGTCGCAAGCGCTCGGAGCTGCTCCGGCGGGCGACCGACGGGGAAGCTCGTCGACGAAAGGCTGCCCACAGCGGCGGAGCCGAATCAGCGGAAGCAAGCCGCTCCAGTACTACTCAAAGGGGTGCCAGGGCAAGCGGCATTCCCGTTCTTCACATTCCGTTTTGAAGCGTATTGGATATCGAAGCTGACGAGGTCACGGTCGACGGTCCGTCATCTCCGAGCCAGGCGATCGTGATATGGGACTCGCCGAGCGAAACGGCGTCAGCCCACTGGAAATGCAACCGCTGTACCAGGCGGTTGAGCCGGGAGTACTCGACACACTCTTTCGGAACGGCCGCTCCGGTCGCGTTACCTTCGGGTACGCTGGATACGAGGTGACCGTCCACGGGAACGGACACATCGCTATCCACGAAACCGAATCCAGCACTGGAGAGGGGCAACGGCGAGCCAGCGAGCGATCGATCATTGCTTCGAAACGGGTCACACGCCCATCGGAACGCGAGATCCGCTTCCCGTCTGACCACTCAGAACGTCGAAACGCCGGTCGGCTCTGGGAAGGTGCTCGTCACACTCGAGACTCCCCAAGAGGATCGTGTGGTCCGTTTTCGTAGAGGCGACGAGGGATAGCGACGGCCGGTGTCCAGGTCGTCATACGCCCACCACTGTCGAGGCTGTACTAGCTCACGAGTCCCACCGCTCTGCTACGGAATTCACCAGATGGCGCGGCCCCCAACAGGGACGGTCTTCCACTCAGCATTTGCGGTAGTCTCGAGCGGGGAGAAATCGCAAGACGGCGTGCTATTCGGTGTCTGCTGCGAAACGACGAGAAACCGAGTCCGCCCTCCCCGATTTGAACGGGGGTATCGTGGAGCCTTCGGGCGGTTTCACCGCCCTTCTGCCCCACGTATCGCGGCCTGACGGCCGCGAACAAGTCGATCGACGGACCAGCTATCCGGCGGAGAATCAGCACCGTGGTCTCACAACAACCATGACCGGAGACCACAACCTCGAGCCGCTCTCCCCAGAGCAGGCAAAGGAGATGTACCACCAGGAACGCAAAGGCGAAGTGACCGAACGAACCCTACAGGCCCACCATTATCGTCTCGTTCACTTCACTCGGTGGTGCGACCAGGAAGGCATCGATAACATGAACGACCTGACGGGCCGGAGACTTCACGAGTATCGGCTGTGGCGAAAGGATGATGGCGATCTCAGTGCCGTTTCTCTTCGGACCCAGTTAGAGACCCTGCGTGTATTCATCCGCTTTTGTGAGACTATTGATGCGGTTACTGAGGGGCTTCACGACAAGATTCTCTTGCCAACCCTGTCGACCGAAGACGAACAGCGAGACGAAATCTTGCGGTCTGAACAAGCTGAGACAGTCCTGACCTATCTTCGACAGTTCGAGTACGCATCCCGACAACATGCCCTGCTATGCCTTCTGTGGCATACTGGGGTGCGACTTGGGGCGATTCACGGATTGGACGTTGATGACTTCGATCCTGACGAGAAACGGCTACAGGTCCGCAACAGACCCGAGACGATGACTCCCCTGAAGAACGGGTCCGAAGGGGAGCGTCTGGTTGCCCTGGACACTCAAACGTGTGAAATGCTTGATGACTGGATAGCCCACCGTCGACCGAAGGTAACCGACGCAAACGGACGTGATCCTTTGTTTACGACTGAACAGGGACGGGTAGCCCAATCGACCATCCGTGAGACCGTTTACAAAGTCACCAGGCCGTGCTACGTCGGGGATGAGTGCCCCCACGATCGCAATCCCGATGACTGTGAAGCGGATCTTCACGGCCGTCATAGCCGGTGTCCATCCAGTGTCAGCCCCCACTCTATTCGACGAGGGTCGATTACCCACTTCCTGACCGAGGACGTCCCCGAGAAAGTTGTTAGCGACCGGATGAACGTAAGTACGGAAGTGCTCGACAAGCACTACGATCGGCGATCGGAGGAAGTGAAGGTCGAACAACGCCGGGAGTATCTGGACGGAATGTGAGACTTCGTTAGCGGGGATCAGGTGGGTGTAGCGCCCAGTCCTGATCTCCCCGACTAACCTATTCGACCCAGAAGACCTACCGCATCGACATCCTCGTCGATTGGGTGTAGCTACGAATGAAGAGAGTAGATGGCGTCAGTTAGCGAGCCGGTCCTGTAGAAGGTCAGGACGATTTGCAGGGTAATGGTAGGGGGTATTTCCCTGCTTCTCCCAGTCGATGATATCCTGTTCCTCGAGTTCAATGAGGGCTCGTTGAACCTGTCGGTGGCTTCGATCTACCCGTGGATGGTCGGTGATCTCCTTCGCTGTCGCCGCCCCTATCTCATGGACCGCTTCCAGTACGAACTTCTTAGTCGGTTTACTGACCTGCGGTCGTTCTTCTCCCAGGGACCGCATTGTGTGGGGGTTGTAGGTGTCTCGGTCGCCGAACCAGCTATTGTCGAAGAGGGTTTCCCGCCACTCCTCGTCGCGTTCGAGCCACTTCCGTCGGTTGCCAGTGTCTGTCTGGGGGTTCAGGCGGCAGATAGTGTCCATTATCCGCCACACGATCTCCTCATCGTCCCCGAACCACCACCCGAGTTCTTCGACGAGTGCGGATTCCGCTCGAGACCGATCATTTCGGTACCCTGCCGGGGAGTATTGGCCATCGATGAGATACTGATTGCGCCGGCCGTGCTCCCCGTTCATCATCTTCTGGAAGACACGAACTGGATTGAAATCCGCCTCGATTCTGGCGACCTCGAGTTCGGGATCTCGGCTTATCAGCCCGCGAGTCTCTACTGGCGAGTGCTGATCCGAGTCGTCCGAACTCGGCTGGGCCTTGGTGAGGTCCTTTAGGACATCTGCCCGAAGCGACGCTATGGGTCTATCGTGCTTGATTCGATACTGTCCTTCCCCCTCCGCGGAACAGTCGTGCCAGGACTTACTACACTGGTTCAGAACTGATCCTGGACCGAGGACGTAGCTATTGACGCCTTGTACATCGACCCCTGGGAATCGGGTACTACGGACATCGGCGTCGATCGCGTAATACTGATGCTCACCCACATGTGGTGACTGAACAGTCAGTGTGGGTTGCAAATCGTCGAGTCCGTCCGGAAGCCCTTTGAATCGGTCATCATGGATATCAACGTCGATGATGACCAACCCGTTGCCACCCATGATCCCGTAGTTCCCCCGGATCTCGTCGGGTCGATAGTGATTTGTGGGGTCCGTGTGGTCGTGATCGTTCTGTTTTCCGCCGTCGGGTAGGTCAACGGCACGAATGATGCTAAGTCCGGCTTCTTGGAGCCGATCAACGAGTATCTCCCGTTGTCGGCGTAGTTCCACTTCCACCGTAGCCAGGGTATCGGACGAGACCATGTCTATTTCCCCCCTTCCTTGGAGATGACGTGGCAGTGGGCTAAGTTGGAGCGACACCCACTCTGGAGCTTCACCGCCCCAACGGGGTAACTTCCCCTGATGGCTGTGATAGGGCCTGATGAGTAGTCAGCAGCACCCAACCACGTTACCGAAGAACCTGTGTGGTTCTCGAGACCTTTAACCTCGAACAGAGGATGTTGTAATAAGCCTCGTGCGATACTCGCTTCTCGGCTAAAGACGTGGGCGTACTTATCGGGTTTTGCCCAGCGGATGATCGTCTCCTTCCCGATGGGTGGGTGATCGGGGTCTTCACCGACTGCGGAGACGAGTTCGTCGATGTTCTGTGGGACTGCGCTTCTGGCCGGAATCGGATTGGAGTGGTTTGTCATGGATGTATTCCATGACCGAAAGATGTCTCTACGAAATCCTCAAGTAGTCGAGGATCTTACCAGAAGACGAGGGCATCACCTCGATCTTCTGGGAGTGACGATCTCCCGGTCGTTTTAGTCGTTCAGCGTCACCTCGGCCTCTGGCTGATACTGGTCAGCCATCGCTTCCAGCAGTTCCGAGTAGCTTTCGCC
>SDGW01000133.1_pt1 | contig 30571 bp, 34 predicted proteins | sample 2873831 | NCBI WGS metagenome assembly SDGW01 (sample SAMN08132700, study PRJNA421101) | hypersaline lake metagenome | isolation source: celular fraction 0.22 microns magnesium sulfate-rich crust from ephemeral... | place: Spain: Penahueca Lagoon, Toledo | collected 2011-07 | reverse complement strand
CGACCGATCTGATCACCGAAATCGGCCAGCGCGAGCGGCTTCACACCCGCGACTGGCTCGGCGAGAACCTCGAGCGCCGAAATCCCTACGTCGACCCCCTGAACATGCTCCAGGTCTACTTGCTCGACCGGACCCACCGGACGGACATCGAGGAGCGAACGCTGCGGCTGACGGTCAAAGGGATCGCTGCCGGAATGAAGAACACGGGGTGAGAGTCCGGCGCGAGCCCCGGGCCCGTGCCCTCGGCCGATCGGGGGCGAACCGTTCGCACGGAGCGGGAGAATCGAAACGGGTAAAAACGTCACTCGAGTAGGCAGGAGTGAGCCGAGATAGCCTAGCCCGGCCAAGGCGGTAGATTCGAAATCTACTGTCCTCACGGACTCGGGAGTTCAAATCTCCCTCTCGGCGCTTTTGCAGCGACAAACCGGCGAGCGCCGCGTATCGGCGTGAACCGCTTCCGTCGATGCGACACCGGCCTGTGCGAACAGGAACCGTCTCCCGCTGCTCCGTAGCGGCGGGTTCGGGTCGGATCGCCGCGCGGACGGTCCCGTCATTCGCAGGCATGATTTCCTTGCGGGGAGTTGTGATAGGCTTGGGGACACGAGCTACCAATGAACGCAACTCGAGCGACACCGGTACGGTGGGGGCGATGAGTTCCGACGACGACGCCGCGGACGACGAGGTGTTTCATCCCCTCGGCGAGGCCTGGCAGGACGACCTCGAGGAACTGCTCGACGACACCGAGTACGATACGGAACTCGGGATGGAGATGGGCAGAGACGCGATGCGGGTCACCGAGGGCGAACTCTCCGAAGAGGAGTTCCACGAGCGTTATCACGAGGACGTGATGGAGGAGTTCGGCGAGGACGAGCGGCCGATCGCCAGCCCGGACGACGCGGACGGCGACGGGGAGGCGTCGATGCTCTCGAGACTCGCGTCCGGCGACGAGTCCCGTCGCGAGGTGCTGAAGAAAGGGGCCGCAGGCGTCGGGTTCGCGGGCCTCGGGTGGGGAGCCGTCGACCAGCAGGAGCCGGAGCGACCGGCCGCCGAGGATCCGGGCGAAGTCGAGCCCGACGAGGACGCGACGCAGTGGGGGATGACGATCGACCTCGAGCACTGCGACGGCTGTCTCTCCTGCGTGGTCGCCTGCAATCAGGAGCACAACTGGGACGAGGGGGCGAACTGGATGTACGTCCTCGCGTTCGAGGACGGGAACGTCGAGTCGCCCGAACCCGACGACTACGAGAGCGTTCACGACTTCAACTACCTCGTCCGCCCGTGCCAGCACTGCACCGACGCGCCGTGCGAGAAGGTGTGTCCGACGACGGCTCGGCACACGCGCGATGAGGGCGGCCTCGTGCTGACCGACTACGAGGTCTGTATCGGCTGCCGGTACTGTCAGGTCGCCTGCCCCTACGGGGTCAACTACTTCCAGTGGGACGAACCCGACGTCGATCGGGAGGAACTCGACGAGGAGCAGATCTACGACGAGCGCGGCCGGCCGGTCAGCCGTCGCGCACCGAAAGGGGTCATGTCCAAGTGCGTCTTCGACCCGGCGCGACAGGACGGCAAGGCGGGCGAGGAACTGATCGGGACGTCGGCCTGCGAACAGGCCTGTCCACCGAACGTCATTCAGTTCGGCGACAAGAACAACCCCGCGAGCGATCCGGAGCGATACAGGGAGAGTCCGGCCAGATCGCGCACGATAATCAACCTGAACGCGGCGCTCCCGTCGCCGAACTCGGTCCGGGAGTCGCTCGAGGGCGTGGACGCGGAACTGAGCGCCGTCACCGACGCCGTCGACGGCCTCACGACGGAGTTCGTCGCCCTCGCGACGGCCGTCCGGATCACGGAGGAAGAGTACGAGGAGGAGCCACCACCGGGCGACAGCCTCCCCGAGAAGGAGGCGACGGTACTCGAGGTCGTGACCGCGATCGAGGAGACCGGCCTCGATCTCACGAGCGAAGACGTCCTCGGCGAACTCGGGCTCCTGGTCGACCAGTTCGCCGGGCCGAGTCAGGACGTGACGGTATCGGATCGCGAGGACGTCGCCCGGGAACTGTTCCAGGACTACGTCGACACGTCCGAGACCGAGTTCGAACTGCTTGCGGACTTCGGGACGAACCCGAACGTCACTTACCTCGGGAAAGAGCCGGGACCGAACGCCGAGCAGGTGCCCGGTCCGACGTCCTACGAGGATGTGGACATGGTCGACAAGCGCCAGAACGTCCTCGAGGACCAGACGATCGGCCCGGACTTCTCGACGTAGGCCGATCGGCGACCTTCTTGATCCTCGAGCCGAACGGTCCCCCATGAACCGTCGAAAGCGCGCGATCGTCAGCGGCCTCTGGATCGCCGTCGCGCTCGTGATGGCGACGACCCTCGGGTTCGGCGTGCCCTCGTCGGCCAGCGCGGTCGCCCGCTTGTTCGTCGTCGCCGTCGCCCTGTTTCTGGCCGGCGTCTACGCGCTCGATCCGTGGAACGCCGTGAGTGATCCGTTCCGGCAGGAGTAGTTACCGACGTCAGTCGTCGGCCGGCGCGAGCGGCTGCTGTTCGGCGGCGAGCAGCCGGTCGAGCGCGTCGACCATCGCCGTGACGCTCGCGCGAGTGATGTCGGCCTCGCTGCGGGCGACCGTCACCGAGCGGTCGTCGCGGACCATCGTCACCTCGACGGTGACGACGGCGTCGGTGCCGCCGGTCACGGCGTCGACGTGGTAGGACTCGAGTTCTGCGTCGGCCATCGAGCCCAGCGCCTCGCGGACGGCGGAGACGGCGGCGTCGACGGGACCCGAGCCGGTGCCGCTGGCGACGCGCTCCTCGCCGTCGACGGAGAGCCGGACGCTGGCCGTGGGGACCGCCCCGCCGCTGGTCGCGGAGAGGTCGAGCAGGTCGACGACCCGGTCGCGGTCGTCGCCGGTGACGTCTTCCGCGATCGCAAGCAGGTCGGCGTCGGTGACCCGACGGCCCCGGTCGCCCAGTTCCGTCACGCGGGTCGCGATCTCGGCGACCTCGTCGTCGTCGGCCTCGACGCCGTGTTCCTCGAGCGCGGCCCTGACGCCGGCGCGGCCGGTGTGTTTGCCCAGCGCGAGTCGACGTTCGCGCCCGACCGTCTCGGGAGCGTAGGGCTCGTACATCTTGTCGTCCTTGAGCGTGCCGTCGGTGTGGATCCCGCTCTCGTGGGTGAAGGCGTTCTCGCCGATGACGGCCTTGTTCGGCGGGAGCTGGACGCCCGTCGCCCGGGCGACAATCTGGGCGAGGTCGTACACCTCCTCGAGTTCGAGCGTCTCGACGTCGTAGACGTGATCGAGCGCGATCGCGACCTCCTCTAAGGCGACGTTGCCGGCACGCTCCCCGAGGCCGTCGACCGTACAGTGAACGAGGTCGGCCCCCGCGGAGACGGCCGCGAGCGCGTTCGTGACGCCCAGTCCGAGGTCGTCGTGGGTGTGAGCGCTGATCGGCCCTAACTCGGCGAGCCGGGAGACGGCCTCGTGGGTGTGTTCCGGCCCGGTGTGGCCGACGGTGTCGGCGAAACAGAACCGGTCCGCCCCGGCCTCGAACGAGGTCTCGGCCAGGCGCTCGAGGTAGTCGAGATCCGCGCGCGAGCCGTCCTCGCCGATGACCTCGACCCAGAGGTCGTGGTCCTTGGCGTAAGCGACCAGTTCGGCGGTGTTCTCGAGGTTGTCCTCGCGGGAGGTGCCGACCTTGCCCTCGACGTGGCGATCGCTGGCGGGGACGACGATGTGAACGCCGTCGACGTCACACTCGAGCGCGAGGTCGATATCGCCTTTCATCCCGCGACAGAAGCTGGTGACGCGGGCGTCGAGGTCGAGGTCGGTCACCCGCGAGATGGCCTGTCGCTCACCCGCACCGGTACAGGCGCTGCCGGCTTCGATGACCGAGACGCCCGCGCGCTCGAGCGCGCGGGCGATCTCGACTTTCTCGTCGGGGGAGAGCGAGACGCCCGGCGCTTGCTCGCCGTCGCGAAGCGTCGTGTCCAGCAGGCGTACTGTACGGTCCGATGCGATCGTCTGTTCGGGTGAGTGAGTTACAGGCAAGAGTGGTGAATTGCGGGAACTGCGGGTTTCTTCGTCGGAACGGTGGTTATACTCGTCGGAGAATTTCACGCCCAGCCGGGTCGCCCCGACTTCCTCTATCCTCGTCAGATGGCGTATGGCGTGCCATTGTATCTCGCTACAACGTATCACGCTGTCTTAAAACCGCCGGTTCCAGAGACCGATCGGTACTCGAACCGTCAGGCGTCCTCGAGTCGCACCCGGTCGCCGGGGTCGACGGTCGCGGCGCTGCCGGCGGGGAGTTCGACGATCAGATCGGCTCGGGCGCGGGCGAAGCTCCGCCACGGTCGGAGCCGCTCGACGCGTCGGACGACCCCGTCCTCGATCCAGAGCGCGTCGATCGGGAAGCGGACGAACAGCATGTGGAGGTCCCGGACCGCCGCGTCGTCGAACGGGAAGACGAGCGCGTAGTCGTCCGGCACCGAGCGCCGGAACATGAGCCCGCGGGCCCGACTCACGAGCGAGTCCGCGACCTCGACCGTCGTCGCAAGCGTCTCCGTCGGCTCCTCGAAGACGTTGCCGTCGCCGTCGGACGCGGGCTCGTAGACGAGTCGCACGGACTCGAGTCCGAACGGCGGCGAGAAAAAGGTCTCGGCCGCGGTCAGAGGTCGTCGACCGTCCCCGCGGCGTCGAACAGCGCCAGGACCCCCTCCTCGAGCAGCAGGCGGCCGAACTCGGTCAGTTCGTACTCGGGACCGTCGACCGACGGGTCGACGAGACAGGGCATCCGTTCGGCGAGGACGCCGCCGTCGACGAGCGCGTCGACGTCGGTCTCGACCGCGGACTCGCTTCCGGCGACCTCGGCGGCGATCTCGCTCACCGCGAGGCCGTCCGCCGAGTGAGCGTACACCGCGTAGGCGACCTCGAGTCGGCCGCGGTCCCCGATGGCGGTGACCGCCTCGAACACGTCCTCTGTCGACAGGAGCGCGTCTCCGTCGTCGGTCGGAAACATGGCGATAGCGACGCAGCAGAGCGTCAAAACACCATCGGCGGAGGCGGACGATTCAACACCCCCGGGACCCTACGCCCCGTCGACGATGGAGAAAACGCCGCGGGGGACCTCGGTCGGCGTCGACGACCCCTACGAGTTCGCGGGCGTCTGTGACTACCTGACCGGCGAGGGACGGTGCCGGTACGCCTTCGACCACTACGAACACGACCCCGAGTTCGCCCGCGAGCGCGCCGCCGACGACTACGAGTGTCCGGTCGTCGATCCCGAGACGGACTGGTCGTGGGCCGACTGTCCGCACTTCCGGTCGCGGAATCGCGACCGCGAGTGCGTTCGCTGCGGCCTCGCGGAGAAGCGGATGGCCCACGACGACGAGCGCCCGCTGCTCGAGGAGCACCACCTTTCGTACAATCGGGACGGCGAGACCCTCTCCCACGAGATCACGGTCTACCTCTGTCGCTGGTGTCACTCGAAAGTCCACGACTCGTGGGCGCGGATCACCGACGACGCTGCGCCCGACCCCGACGCCATCGCGGCCCTCGAGCAGCGCCGCGGCCGCGAGCAGTCGGAGTTTGGGTTCGAGTCGGCGGCCGAGCGGTACGACGGCTCGGAGGGATAGGCGGGCCGCGTGCGGCCGGCGGACCGCTTTCAGACCAGTTTACGGACCAGTCCGTAGAGGCGGTCGCGAATCGAGGCCGGGAGGAACCGGGCGTAGAGCCCGTACTGCGCGAGAGGGCCGACCGGGTACCGCGCCGGCGGATCGGGGCTGGTCGCCGACTCGAGGATCGCGTCGGCGACGTCCTCGGGCTCGGCGGCGAAGGGGCCGCCGCTGCCCCCGCCGATCAGCTGGGCGTCGTCGTAGAGCTCGTACAGCGACTCGTAGTCGGCCGTCCGCTCGTCCTCGGGGAGTTCTTCGTCGACGCGGTTCGTGAACTCCGTTTCGACCGGGCCGGGCTCGATCAGCACCACGTCGATATCGAACTCGTCGACCTCGGCCCGCAACGCGTCGCTCATCCCCTCGAGGGCGAACTTCGAGCCGGAGTAGGCGCCCGAACCGGGCATGGCGATCCGGCCGGCCACGCTCGAGACGTTGACGATCCGGCCCTCGCCCTGCGCTCGCATGTGCGGGAGCGCGGCGCGGGTCAGCCGGTGGGGCCCGTAGACGTTGACGTCGAACTGTCGGTGGAGGTCGCTCGTCGAGATGTCCTCGAGGGGCCCCATCTGGGCGTAGCCGGCGTTGTTGACCACGCAGTCGATCGAACCGGCGTCGTCGACGACCGCCTCGACGGTCCGGGCGACCTGCTCGGGGTCGGTGACGTCCAGTTCGAGGGTCTCACAGCCCTCTTCCTCGAGGTCGTCGACGTCGTCGACGTTTCGCGCCGTGGCGAAGACCCGCCAGTCGTCCTCGAGGAAGGCGCGGGCGGTCGCGCGACCGATGCCGGACGAGCAGCCGGTGATGAGGACCGACTGCTTGCGCGTGTAGCGGTCCGCGTCGCCTGCGGGATCCGCGTCGTCCGCGACGGTGTCGCGACCGGAGTCGTCCTCGGCGACGGCCCCCTCGGAGCCGTCGTCGGCTGTCCTCTCGACGTCCGCGTCGGTAGCCATACCCGACCGGTTCGTGCGACGATACCTAAGTATCGATGGTTTGTCGCGCTGATTGTACCGTTCGGATTCGACGGCAGTCGCAGTTTCGGTGAACGGCTGCCTCGAGACTGCAACCACCTGAAAGCCCCCGAACCGCTGACTCGCACGCCTCGGTGCGCTCCTCGCTCCCGACGGTCGCTGCGGTGTCCGTCGTCGTGCTTCGTCGAGCGCTCCGGCCCCCTTTCGGTCCCACTCACTGCGGCGGCTGATCGGCGGGCTGTCGCCGTTCGAGTGGCGAATCGGCTACGCGTCGATCTCTCCCTTCGCCTCGTCGGCGTACTTGTCCGCGAGTCGAACCGGCTCGGGGAGCTTGTACGACGAGGAGAGGGCGAGCGCGATCTCGGCCGCCGTCTCGGTACCCACGCGGTGGCCGGGGCTGACGTAGAGCGGATTGATATACTGGTTCGGCGAGTCGTACTGGCGCGTCTGGACCGCGTAGCCGAGCAGGGTGCCGTCGGGCGCGTCGACCCGCGAGTTCGATTCGATGCCGACCGTCGTCCCCTCCGGCAGGTCGTCGGTGTCCTCGCGGGGGGTGCCACAGAGCAGGCTCTTGGCGACGCCGATACTGGGGACGTCCCGAACGACGCCCACGTGGGTCGCGATGCCCGCCTGCCGGAAGTGGATGCGGCCGCTGCCGTCGAACAGCAGCAGGTCGGGCTCGACGGACAACTCCTCGAGCGCCGCGAGGATCGGCCGCCCCTCGCGGAAGGAGAGCAAGCCGGGGATGTAGGGGATCTCGAGCGGCGTCACCGCGTGGACGCGCTCGATCACCTCGCCGCCGCGGGTGGCGACGACGGCGCTCAGGGCGCGGTCCTGCTCGCCGTCGGCGTTCGTCAGGAAGGACTGATCGACGCCGGCGACGACCGGTTGCTCGTCGCCGCTCGCGGCCGCCTCGAGCGGGTTCGACAGCGCTGTCGGATCGAACGCGAACTCGTCCTCGAAGGTCGCGACGGACGCGATCTCGCGCTGGAGGGATTCCATCTCCGCGCGCGAGAGCGAGCCGTCGGGAGCGAGGTCGGGACGGGGCTGGTGCATTCGATCGGGGGTAGACGCCGGGCGAAAATCAGTTGCGGGGTCCCGCGGCGAGTCGGCGCGTCAGAACCGGCCGCGTCCGGGGCCGCCGGGACCGCCCGGACCACCGGGGCCACCCGGGCCGCCACCGCCGCCGAACTCGAGGCGACTGGGCGCACTTGCGTTTCGGTTCTGTTTGACGTACTGGCCGTAGGCGAGTCCGATCACCAGACCGATGAGGTGGGCACCGTGGGCAATCCCTCCGCCAATCCCCGTTCCGCCGGTGAGGAAGAAGATGCTGATGAAGGCGTAACCGGCGGTCAGCAACCAGATCGGAACGGGGATGAAGAAGTAAAGGTAGACCTTCAGACCGGGGTTCAGAACGGTCAGGACGCCCATGATCGCGAGGGCGGCGCCGCTGGCCCCGAGGACGGCGGACGGGCTCCCCTGGACGAGCGAGATCGCGATCTGGCCGAGGCCGGCGAGAACGCCGCTGACGACGAACAGGACCGCGAAGTCCCGCGAGCCGACGTACCGCTCGACCAGCGGCCCGAAGAAGAATATCACGATGCTGTTCCCGACGATGTGCATGAAGTTACCCGTGCTGTGGGAGAAGATCGAGGTGACCCACGTCCAGACGTACTCGACGTTCCACGAGGTCAACAGGAACAGCGACTCGTAGAGCGACGGACTCCCGAACGTCCCCACGAGCAGTTGCGCGAGAAACGTTAGCCAGATCAGCGCGAGGAACGTGTAGGTCGCGTTCCCGCGGAAGTACGCCAGCGGCCCACCCGTCCCGGTGTCGATCGGGAGCTTGTCCATGACTCCGGCGGCCCGCGAGCTACTCCCGCCGGAACCGACGCCGTCGTCGAACCCGCTGTCGAAGACGCCCTGCGGGTCGTTCCAGTTCTCGAGTCCCGAGCAGTCGTGGTTCTCGGGCAGCCGATGGTCGCCACAGTAGGTGCCGCCGCAGTGACGACAGTTGTACGGCATATTTTCGTCTTTCCCACACACGTCGCACTTCGCCATTGACCGGGGGTATGTGCGGCTTCGCTAAGGGATTTGGGGTTTGTCACTCGTTTCGAACCGCTGTCAGGTTTTGGGCGACGATCGACCGCGGTCACGTCGGCGTCCCGACGGACTGTACATTTTTGCCCGCCCGGCCCCCATATCCGGGCGTGCAAGAGTACGAGCGCAAGCAACTGCTCGAGCGGGTCGAGCGCGAGGGCGCGACCGTCGGCGCGGACATCCCGGAGACGATCGCGGTCCAGGGCGAGGAGATCGATCTCCGGACCTTCGTCTTCGAGATCAAGCGCCGCGAGACGATCCCGGCCGGCGAACGAGAGCGCGTCGAGCAGGCCAAGCGGAACCTGCGACGCGAGCGACTCGAGCGACTCGAGCGGATCGAAGAGGGTGAGATCAGCCGCGAAGAAGGCGAGGAACTCGCGGGGAGCATCATCGGCATCGACCGGGCGCTGAACGCCCTCGAGAGCCTCGGTCCGACGGATCTCGAGCGCGAACAGCAGGCCAAGCAGGCCCAGGACCGCAAGCGCTGGATGTCCTTCCTGAAGAAGGCGCTGGGACGGGAGGACGACGGGGCCGCCCGGAGGGGCCGATGACGACCAACGCCGAGATCGCGGCCCGATTCGAGGAGTTCGCCGACCTGCTCGAGGCCGACGACGTGGAGTACAAGCCCCGCGCCTACCGGCGGGCGGCCGAGAATATCCGGGCCCATCCCTCGCCGATCGCCGACCGGGTTGCGGCCGGCGACCGCGAGGTCCTCGAGAACATCGACGGCGTCGGCGACGCCATCTCGTCGAAGATCGTCGAGTACGTCGAGACCGGCGAAATCGAGGAACTCGAGGAGTTGCGGGCCGAACTGCCGATCGACATCGCCGACGTCACCCGCATCGAGGGCGTCGGCCCCAAGACCGCGGGGAAGCTGTACCGGGAACTCGGGATCGAGACGCTAGACGACCTCGAGGAAGCGGCCGAGGCCGGCGAGGTGCAGGAAGTCAAGGGGTTCGGCCCGAAGACCGAGGAGAACATCCTCGAGAACCTCGAGTTCGCCCGAACGGTCGGCCAGCGCCAGCTCCTGGGCGAGGCCCGGCCGCTTGCCGACGACGTCCTCGCGTACCTCGAGGGCCTCGATGCGGTCGAGCGCTGCGAGGTGGCGGGCTCGATCCGCCGGTGGCGCGAGACGATCGGCGACGTGGACGTCCTCGCGGCGACAGAAGACGGCGAGGCGGTCGTCGAGGAGTTCCTCGCGTGGGACTCCGTCGACGACGAGATCGAGTCCGGCCCCGAGAAGGCCAGCGTCCGCGTCGGCGAGAGCCGGGTCGACCTGCGGGTGGTCGTCCCCGAAGAATTCGGCTCCGCCCTGCAGTACTTCACGGGGAGCAAGGACCACAACGTCGCCCTGCGTAACTACGCGATCGACCGCGGGATGAAGCTGAACGAGTACGGGGCCTTCGACGTCAGCGAGGTCGAGGACCACGAGGCGGGCCAGCGCGTCGGCGACCGCATCGCGGGCGAGACCGAGGAAGGGATGTACGAGGCGCTCGGACTGGACTGGATCCCGCCCGAGCTCCGGACCGATCGCGGCGAGATCGACGCCGCGGCGGACGGCGCGTTACCGGACCTGCTCGAGCGCGACGATATCCGCGGGGACCTCCACACCCACACCGAGTGGTCCGACGGCAACACCTCCATCGAGGCGATGGTCGAGGCCGCCGCCGACCGGGGCTACGACTACTTCGGCATCGCCGACCACGCCGAGGGACCGGGCGTCGTCGGCGGTATGGGGCTCTCGGACGCCGATATCCTCGAGCAAGTCGAGGAGATCCGCGCGGTCGGCGACGACGCCGAGATCGAGGTCTTCGCCGGTATCGAGGCCAACGTCGACGCCGCGGGAGAGATCGACCTCTCCGACGAGGTGATCGACGCGCTGGACGTGATCGTCGCCTCGACCCACAGCGCCCTGAGTCAGGGCGCCGAAACCGCGACCGAGCGCCTCGTCACCGCCGTCGAGAATCCGGCGATCGACGTACTTGGCCACCCCAGCGGCCGCCTGCTCAACGAGCGCTCCGGCCTCGAGTTCGACGCGACCGCGCTCGGGGAAGCCGCCGCCGACCACGACACCGCCCTCGAGGTCAACTCCAACCCCCGCCGACTGGATCTCTGGGGTAGCGCCGTCCAGGCCGCCGTCGACGAGGGTGCGGTGATCGCCGTCAACACCGACGCCCACCAGCCCGCGACGCTCGAGTACGTGCGCTGGGGCGTCCACACGGCGCGCCGGGGCTGGGCCGAACCGGCCGACGTGATCAACGCCTGGGAGCTCGAGCGACTTCGGGAGTTCCTCCACTGACGATCCGACCCGTCCCATCGATTACCCTCTCTCCCACACCATGCGCCTGCTCGTCGACGTCATGTGCGGCGGCGTCGTCTCGTACTTGCGGATGTGCGACCACGACGCCGCCTACGCCGGCGACCGCGGGCTCGAGGCCGACGACGACCTCCTCGGGGTCGCCCGAGAGGAGGACCGAACCGTCGTCACGCGGGACGTCGACCTCGCGGCCCGCGCCGAGGAGTCGATCTCGCTCGAGGCCCGCGACGTCGAGGCCCAACTCGCCGAACTCGACGCGGCGGGCGTCGACCTCGAACTCGCCGAGGAACCCGCGTTCTGCGGGCGGTGTAACGGCCCGCTCGAGCGCGTCGCCCCGACCGCTTCGACGCCGGAATACGCCCCCGATCCCGGCGAGTTCGAGACGTGGATCTGTCGGGACTGCGGCCAGCACTTCTGGCGGGGGAGCCACTGGGACCGGGTCGCGGAGACGCTCTCGAGAGTGCGCGGCGCGGACGAGGTAGAATAAGACGGCTCCTCCGTTCGAAGGGGAGCCGAAACCGCGTCATTGCGCGTGCGAGCGCCCGAGCGTTCCAGTCAAAACCCACACATATATCGGAACGGGGTACCTAAATTGTGCTGTGGGCCGGAGCGATTACAACGCGCGCTTCTCCCTCAGCGCCGACGAACGGAAGCGGATTCGACGGTCGTTCTTGGCCGCGTTCGTCGGGACGCCGTGGCTATTGTTCATGGAGTCCGTCCGTCGTATCGTGTCGCTGGACGCGACGGGAACAGCCGTCGGACTGGGCGTGTTTCTCGGTAGCGGCGCAGCTATAGGGCTGGCGGACGTCGACTTCCGGACTGTCAACAACGTAACGGCGTCCGTCGCCACGCTCGGTTTCATCGTGGCGGGGACCACCGCTATATGGCTGAGCGTACCCGACTGATACATCGGGACGATAGTCCAGTTTGCGCTCGCGTTCACGTGGACGATGCCCGTGACACGACTGCTCTATACTGCTACCAAGCGCCTGCCTCTCAGTAAGAACACAGCGCCCATCGAGTGGCCGAGGATGCGGATCGCTGTACTGTCCCGCACTACGTAGCGTGAACTTCCTCGACACACCGGCCTCGAGGTCCGAGAATATGGGAGGGGACTCTCGTTCGCAGCCGTTCTATGCAATGGCGATCGCTGCACCGGCGAAGAACGCGGCGGCAGCGAACCCGAGGACGGCCACTGCAGATCGATCGCTCCCTACTGTCTCCCGCTCGAACGCGTCCCAGTCACGTAGCGTTCCGAGACCGACGACGATGGCAGCACAACCGCCAACGAGGCCGAGGACCGACCACGGCGAACGTCCGCTCTGGACTATCGTGCCGGCTGATTGGAAGGCGAGCAAAAGTCCCGTGATCAACGGCGCAGCGCCGACTGTCCTTTGGGAGGGCATGTGACGCGGGTTTCAGATCCCAGCCACATAATGATATTCATCAGACACGCCGTCGGAGACGGTTTGCTCGAGACGCCTCTATACTGAACGCGGGTTCACATCCGACTTCGCATAACAATTGCAGTAGCACCGACGGACACGGCCGAGGCAGCGTGTCGCTCAGTCGAAGCCGTCGGTCCCGGGAAGCAGGTGGTCCTCGAGGACGCCCTCGTCCAGTTCGATCCCCAGTCCCGGCTCGGTCGGCACGTCGACGTAGCCGTCCTCGATGAGCGGATCGTCGCGGGCGAGCAGGTCGTCCCACCAGTCGACCTCGAGGGCGTGGTACTCCAGCACGTCGGCGTTGGGGACGGCGGCACAGAGGTGGACGCAGGCCATCGTGCCGACTGGACTACAGACGTTGTGCGGCGAGAACGGGATGTAGCGTTCCTCGGCGCGCTGGGCGATCCGCTTCGACTCGGCGAGGCCGCCGCAGGTGGTCGGATCGGGCGTGATTACGTCGACGGCGTAGTCGTCGATCAGCTCGCTCAGTTCGTGGATGCGAAAGCGGTTCTCGCCCGTCGCCAGCGGCGTCTCGGTCCGCCGGGCGACCTCCCGCTGGGCGTCGGTCTCCTCCGGCGGGACGAGATCCTCGAGCCACATGAGGTCGTAGGGCTCGAGCTTGCGGGCGAGGCGGACGGCGCTCTCGACGGTGTAGTCCCAGTGGCAGTCGAAGGCGAGGTCGATCTCGCATCCGACGGCGTCGCGGACGGCCTCGACGACCGACACTTTGTGATCGATCGCGGCGTTGGACAGCCGGCCGTTGTAGGGATCCGGCTCGTTGTCACCCTCCATGTCGAGGTCGAACTTGATCGCGTCGAAGCCCGTGTCGACGACGCGCTCGGCTTCCGCGGCGTAGGCCTCGGGCGTGTAGGCGTCCGCGTCGGCGTACTCGGTGAACCCGCCGTCGTCGACCGCGTAGGCCTCGCCGGCGTGGCAGTCGCAGTAGATCCGGACGCGATCGCGGTAGCGCGAGCCGAGCAGTTGGTAGACCGGCAGGTCCAGGATCTTCCCGGCGGCGTCCCAGAGCGCGATCTCGATCCCCGAGGCGGCGGTGACGACCTTGCCCGTCGTCCCGCCGTGGCCCGAGGTCTCCTGGACGATGCGCCGGAACAGTCGTTCGACGTCCAGCGGGTTCTCGCCGACCAGAAACCGGTTCGCGTACTCGATCAGTTTCGGAACGCCGCCGCCGCGGTAGGCCTCGCCGATCCCCGTCACGCCCGCGTCGGTGTGGACCTTCACGAGGGTCCACTCGAAGTTCCCGTCGACGACCGCCGATTCGATCCCGGTGATCTCGACGTCGTGACCAGCCGGGCGATCCGTGGCGTGGTTCGAGAAGTCCCTCACCGGCGATCACTGCTGGCGACGGCGGTGTCGATTTCGGCAGTGAACGACTGCGCGGCGGGACGGGTACTCGAGGATTTCATGGGAACCACTGGCACCCGTTCGCACGTCAAACCACCGGCTCGAGCGCCGCTAGTCGACGGCGACGTCGTCGAACCGGCCGTCGTAGGCGATGTGCTGTGGATGGGTCGGCTCGGTCCCCGAGAGGAAGAGCCGGTCGATCTTCTTCCAGGTGTTCTCGTAGACGAGGTGGCCGAGTTCCGAGACGGTCGTCGACCATCGATACGGCCCGTCGTCGTAGACGATCCGGCGGGCGACGCCGTCCCGGAGGGCCTCGAGGAGGTCGGCCTCGGTCTCGATCGCGGCCTCGAGGGCGGTGTGGGCGACCCCGACGGACCGCTGGAGGTGCGCGTACGACGAGGTGAAGGGCGGCAGCGAGAGGGAGTCGGCGAGGTCCCGGGCGCGGCGGTTGTCCCACGGAAAGTGCCGCGAGTTGAAGATTTCGACGGCGTCGATCGCGTCGGCGTACCGGCGCAGGTCCGACTCGGCGAGGCTCACGTTCGCGAACTCCGGGTGGGGGACGAGGACCGTCGCCCCCTGGCGCTCGAACTCACTCATCGCCGTCTCGAGCGGGATGAAATCGGGGACCGGCTCCTCGAGCCCCATCGCGAGGACGTGTTTCCGGTTCCGCCACGACCCGGTGAACACCTCGCGGGCGGGGATCACCAGCAGGTCCTCGTCGGAGTAGGCCGCCGCCCGCTCGCGGATCTCCGGGATCCGGGTGAAATGCGGTGCGTAGACGATCGCGTCGAGCCCGACCCGCTTCGCCCGCTCGACGACGCGGTCGGTCAGCACCTTCACGTGGGGGTCGACGCGGTACGTCACTCCTCGATCACGGCCCCCACTTTCGGGACGGCCGAGTTATGCATTCTGATTCGGTGGCCACTCGAGACAGTCCCTGATCGCGTCGACGATCGGGACGACCGGCTCGTCGGGCTCGAGACCGATGAAGAGGCCGTCGTCGCCGACGTAGACCCGGAGGATCTTCAGGTAGTCCATCGCGGTCGTGATGTACTCGACCCGGTCGGCCGCCGGGAACAGGGTGTTCCGAAACAGTTGGATCTGCATGAAGTCCATGTGGACGTTCGTGTGGATTTTGTCGAAGTGATCGAGCATCTCCTCCCGACCGTCGTACATCGAGACGGTGCGGTCGTCGAGAAAGAGGGGGCGAAACGACTCCGTATCGTACTCGGCGAAGGCATACAGCGGCCCGGTGACGGTCTCCTGAACGGTCCGGCGGACGCGGTCGGCGTCGAAGGCCGCCAGTTCGGACTCGTTGATCGCCGGCATACCCGAGTCGACGACCCCGGTCGCCGAAACTCTGTCGGGAACCCGCCTTCTGGTCGATGGGGTCGGCTGCGAAAGGATGATTAGGGCGGCCGTTCGAGTTCCGGTATCGAATGGCCTGGGAATGCGGAATCGACGGCTGTGGATCGGTCTTCGAAGACGTCGAGTCGGCCGTCGTCCATCAGGCGACGGAACACCAGCGCCGCGAGTGTAAGGTCTGTGGCACCGTCGTCCCCGACGGCTACCTCGCGATCCGACACGCCTTCACCGAACACAGCCGCGCCGAGTACGTCCGCGCCTACGGTGCCAGCTCCGAAGCGGTCCGGGAACGCGAGGAACTGCTCGAGGAGATCGAATCGGTCGCGGACATGAAAGCGATCGCGAGCGAACTGAAGCGGTAACGAGTCCGTTCACCCCCGTCTTCCGCGCCGTCCCGTTCCGGCCGCCTGTCCCGTCGTGCGCTCGAGCCGCGTCGCAGCGCGTCAGTAGTTGTCGACGATCGCCGAGACGCAGCCGGTGCTCTCCTTGTAAACGGTGTGGCCGGAGACGGAGTCGCTCACGTCGACGTCCGCGTAGTTGCTCGCCGTCTCCCCGTCGGAGAACCAGCCGCCGCAGTCGGCCGGCCCGCTCCCGAGTCGGGCGATGCTGTCGTTGGTCGAGTAGTAGTTGTGGACCTCGCCGGCCGAGGACTCGATGGCGTCGTAGAAGTCCCCGCTCTCACAGGGGGCGTCGTCCACCTCGTAGGAGCCGATGCTGTCCGCCGTCTCGACCGTGAACGCGCCGCCGATGGCCGCGAGCGTCTCCATCTGGACGATGCCCCCCATCGAGTGACCGAGGATGCGGATCGTCGTGTCCGGGTTCGCGTTCTTGTAGTCGCCGAGCCAGGCGGCGAAGGCGTCCCCGGTGTCTCGAGCGCTCGCTTCGGCCGAACTCGGGAGGCCGCTGTCGTCCCACGTGACCGCGGTCACGGTCTCGGTGTAGCCGAGGTCCCTGGCGGTCTGCTGGAAGGTTTCGGCCTGGCTGACGCTTTCCGACGAGCCCGTATAGCCGTGGACGCTGAAGACGACCTCGTCCTCGTTCCGGGGCGCGTCGTCGATACTCGGCGTGCCGTACCGGAAGTCGACCTCCACGATCTCGTCGGTGTCGGCCGCGACCGACCCCGACGCGACGCTCAGTCCGGCCCCGGCGACGACCGTCGCCGCCGTCGTCCGCAGCATTCGCCGCCGCGAGAGCGTCGTCGAGTCACCGTTCCCCGCAGTCGAGTCCGCGTGATCCTCGTCGGTCATTGGTTACCGTTCGCGTTGTGGTAGCGAACGACTCCTCCCTTTCTTGCGTCCGTTGGTAGTGTTTTATCTTCTAAACTGAGCGCATTTATTACCGAGGTGATGGTCAGTCACGATCGAGATCGATCGACGTGGGCTCGAGAGAGCCACGCGACGGACTCCCGGTAACGACAACTGCGTATGACCGAACGGTCGCTCCTCGATCAAGTCTGCGAGTGAGTCCGCTTCGAAACGATAAAATAGACGAGTCCAGCGGGCGCCGCGAGGAGGCCGATAGTAAACCAGACTCCCTCATCAGACAAAAACGAGAATAGCGGCCGTGACGGTTGCAGTATCGCTATCCACACGATACTGCCGCTGACAAACAGCAGTAGAAAAAACGCCGTACCGAGAACAGGTCGTTTCCGCAGATACTCGTTCACTCTATTGGTCATGTTCGTAGTTCTACGTCTGCGACCTACGTAGTAATCGTTACCCCCGTACTGGGCCACCGATAAACAATTTTTATGCGCGCCGAGTCGGTTTCCCGAGACAGAATGGTACGTGAGAGTTGGACGAGTCGCGCCGGATTCATTCTGGCCGCGGTCGGAAGCGCGGTCGGGCTGGGGAACATCTGGCGATTCCCCTGGATGACCGCGGAGAACGGGGGAAGCGCCTTCCTGCTGTTGTATCTGCTCATCGTCCTCGTCGTCGGGGTGCCGGGACTGCTGGCCGCGTTCGTGATCGGTCGGCGGTCGAATCGGAACCCGGTGGGGGCGTTCAAATCGCTCGCCGGATCGCGTCTCTGGACGGCACTGGGCGCGCTCTGTGTCGTCACCTCGATCATGCTGATGTCGTTCTACAGCGTCGTCGGCGGCTGGATCCTCCGGTACGTCCTCGAGAGCGCGACGGGTGCCTATTTCGCGGCTCCCGGATCCCACTTCGCGGCGATCAGCTACGGTGCCGAAGCGTTCGGCTACCAGCTCGCCGTCCTCGTGGCCACGTCCCTGATCGTCGCCGCGGGGATCAGACGCGGCATCGAGGCGACGACGAAGGTGATGATCCCCGGCGTCGTCGCGTTGCTCGTCGGACTCGCGATCTGGGCGGCCCGACAACCAGGTGCCGCGCAGGGATACGAGTTCTACCTCGCGTTCGACGGTTCCTACCTCGCGGCGAACTTCCTCTCGGTGCTGGGAGCGGCCGCCGGCCAGGCGCTGTTCACCCTCTCGATCGGCAGCGGAACGATGATCACCTACGCCTCCTACGTCGACGACGACCGCTCGCTGCCCCTCGACGCCTCGGCGATCGCCGTGTTCAATCTCGGCGTCGGCGTCCTGGCCGGACTCGTGGTGTTCCCGCTGCTGTTCTCGTTCGCGTCGGGACCGACCGAGGGCGGCCCCGGCGCCCTGTTCGTCGGGATCGCCGGCGCGTTCGCCAGCCTGCCCGGCGGGCGACTCCTCGGCGCGGTCTTCTTCTTCGTCGTTCTCCTCGCCGCCCTGACGAGTCTGATCAGCATGCTCGAGATTCCGGTTTCGTTTCTGGTCGACGAGTTCGATCTCGAGCGGTCGACGGCGACCCGGGGACTGTTCGCGCTGCTCGTGCTCACCGGCGGCGTGAACGCGTTCAGCCCCGCGGTGTTTACGCTGTTCGCGGACCACCTCGTCAACCTCCTCCTGATACTCGGCCTGACCGGGTTCATGGTGTACACGGCCTGGGTCCTCGGCCCGGCCGCGGTCGAGGAGTACCTCGACGGTGCGGGACGATTCGCGCGTCCGCTGGTGGTCCCGTGGCGATACGCGATCGGGACCCTCTTCCCCGTGTTTCTGCTCTTTACGTTCTACGCCGACGTCGCGGCCCTCGTTGGACTCTCGGCGGGTGCGGGACCGTTATCGGTCGCGGCGCTGCTGACGGTGGCGGCGCTCGTCGTCGCGGCCCGCCGTTCCGTCTCCGAAAACCAGCCGCAACCGAGCGAGAGTATGGACTGACTGAGGCGAGACGTTCAGTGCGACCCGAACTTTCGCATCGCGGGCGTTCGTCGGAGTCGAGGACGCGAATCTGGTCGCCCCGCACCGTCACCGGAATCGGGACCGTCGCGCTCCTAAATTTTACGTCGTCGGTAGCCTCGCTTCGCATCGGCTACCGCTCCTCGCAAAATTTAGTACAAAACATACTCGGCGCTCACTTCGTTCGCGCCGAGCGAACCGACTCGCTATCGTTCGTCGCTATCCAGCACACGAATCTGGTCGCCCCGCACCGTCACCGGAATCGGGACCGTCGCCTCGTACAGTTCGACGGTCACCTGATCCTTGCCCTCGTCGATCCGCTGGACCTGCGCCTTCTCGCCCTTGAACGGACCGGCGATGAGTTCGACGATGTCGCCCTCGGCGATCCCCTCGACGTCCGGCTTCGGCGAGAGGAAGTGCTCAACCTCCGAAATGTCCGACTCGCCGGGAACGATGCTGCGGGCGTGGGGAATGTCCTCGAGGACGCGGTTGAGAACGGCGTCGCCCTCGGCTTCGACCATCACGTAGGAGGTCAGCGAGTCCGGGGCCAGCGCCGCGTGGATCTCCTCCTCCTCGCGGTTGATGATCATGTCGGCGACGGTGCGTTCCTGACTCGCCGTCGTTTTGACAGCGTAGATCCCCATTAGATGCCACCACCGCCCGAGATGAACAGCATGATCGCGCCGATGATGAAGCCGACGAGTCCGACCAGGAAGATCCCCGCACCGGCGATCTTCGACACTTGGAGGAACTCCTCGGTCGTGGGTGTCGTCGCCATTTTCAACACCCGAACGTACGAGGTGAGGTCGTAGGGAACGTCCATATCTGTCTATTCACAGCGCGGGGTCTTTTATCTGTCTTTCGTGTCAGCCGAAGGGTTGCCACGATCCGGCCCGCGGATCGGGCCGGCTCGAGTTCGCCGGCGACGTTGCAATCGACGGCCCGGCGGCCAAACCGCTCGCCCACCAAGCGCCTCGCATGGCCGAAGACGACACCGACAGAACTGACGAGTACGAGGCCGAACGGGAGGCCGAAATCGAGGACGAACTCGAGCGGATCGATCGCGACCCCGACGACGTCGACGAGGGCGACGGCGCCCTCGGGACGCAGAACGCGCCCCGCGAGGACGCCGACGACCCCGAGGCGGATCGGGACGGAGCGGCGGAACGCGAGGACGAGTAAGAAACGCCGGTTACGGACGAGGGATCGGCGTTCCCCCGCCCGGCGTCTCTCCGAACGGCGGCCGTCGCTGCCGTTCGAACTCCTGCCGTGCCGCGAGCGTCAATTCGACGGTCCGTCGCTGACCGTTCCGGACGACCTCGAGTTCGACCGTCTGGCCGGGTGACGTCTGGAGCGCGAGGTACGTCTGTAACTGCGCCTGGGTCACCACTTCCTGCCCGTCGATCGCGACGATCACGTCGCCGCTCGACGGTTCGGGGCCGGTGGCCGGCTGGAGGACGCCGTCGGCCGGCGAGTTCGGCACGACTTCGACGACCAGGACGCCGGTCGCCTCCTCGAGGCCGATCGCGTCGGCGATATCTGGCCCGACAGGGACCACGCCGACGCCCATGTACGGGTGTTCGTACGAACCGTCCTCGATGAGCGCGGGGATCACCCGGTTCGCGAGGCGCGAGGAGATCGCGAAGCCGATCGTCTGATTGGCACCGGCGAAGACGACGCCGAGTACCGCTCCCTGGAGGTCCACCAGTGGGCCGCCGCTGTTGCCGGGGTTGATCGACGCGTCGGTCTGGATGGTGGCCGGGATCGAGGTGCCGGCCGGACTCGGGAGCACCCGATCGACGCCGCTGACGATCCCCTGCGAGACCGATGCGTCGAGCCCGAGCGGATTGCCGATCGCGAGTACCTCCTGACCGATGGCGGGTTCGGACTCGACGAGCGAGAGGCCGGCGGCGGCGTCCGGTATGTCCTCGACGCCCAGCACTGCGAGGTCGCTGTACGGGTCCGTTCCGACGATCGATGCGGTCCGCCACTCCTGGTTGTTGAACTGGATTTCGATACCGTCCTCGCTGGCGTTCTCGACGACGTGATTGTTGGTCACGACGTGCTGATCGTCGATGACGAACCCGGAGCCGAGTCCGCCACCGCCCCGGCCACGGCGAGTCGTCCCGGAAATAGTGACCAGAACCACGGAGCCGATCGCGTTGCGATACACCTCCGTGTACGGACTGTCGAGGTTCGATCCGCCGTCCGTTCCGTTCGCCGTCCCGCCGTCCGACCCGTCGGTCTCGTTCTGTGCAGCACCGATCGCCGCGGCGCCGACGCCGAACGTCGCAGCGGCGCCGGCGCCTCGAAGGATCCGTCGCCGACTGACGCTGTCTCGAGTCACGCTCGTAGCCACCCCAGGGAACGATATAAAGGGGGTCCCAGCATGGCTAACCGGCCCGCGAAAGGTCGAACCTATGCTTCGTCGAACAACGCTGAGCGAAGCTCAGCGAGCTTGACTTCGGCTCACGCCTCGTCAAACGACGCAAATCTTCGATTTGCGAGCTCGACGAAGCTACGCTTCGTCGAACAACTCCTCGCCGTCGACCAGGTGCTCCGCGACGGCGTCCATGTCGAGCGTGACGCCGAGACCCGGCTCCTCGGGGACCTCGATCGATCCGTCCTCGATGACCGTCTCCTCGACCAGGTCCTCCCACCAGCCGAGTTCGTAGGAGTGGTACTCGACGGCCAGCGAGTTCGAGATCGCCGCGCCGACGTGGGCGCTGGCGACCGTCGCGACCGGCGAGGCGACGTTGTGCATCGCGACCGGCACGTAGTACATGTCCGCCAGATCCGCGATCTTTCGCGTCTCGCGCATCCCACCGACCTTCGGCATGTCGGGCGCGATGATGTCGACGGCCTGCTCCTCGAGCAGCCGGCGCTGGCCGTGCTTGCGGTAGACGTTCTCGCCGACGGTGATCGGTGTCGTCGTCGACTGCGTGACTTCGCGCTGGACGTCGTGATTCTCCGGCGGCACGGGGTCCTCGAGCCACCAGACGTCGTACTCCTCGAGGCGCTTCGCGAGCCGCTTGGCGCTGCCGCCCGAGAAGCTCCAGTGGCAGTCGAAGGCCACGTCGGCGCGCGAGCCGACGCGCTCGGTGATCGCCTCGACGATCGAGGCCTTGTGTTCGATTTCCGGTTTCCGAAGGTGGCGGTTCGCGCGATCCTTCTCGTGACCGCTTGGCACGTCGAGGTCGAACTTCAGCGCGTCGTAGCCCAGCTCCTCGACGACGCGCTCGGCCTCGTCCGCGCAGGCGATCGGATCCGCTTCTTCCTCGGTGTGACAGTCGCAGTAGACCCGGACCTCGTCGCGGTACTTGCCCCCGAGCAGCTGGTAGGCCGGCACCTCGAGTATCTTGCCGGCCAGATCGTGTAGCGCGACCTCGATGCCCGAAATCGCCGTCACCGTGACGCCGCCGATCGAGCCCTCGCCGGACATCTTCTGGACGAGGTGTTCGGTCAGCCGGTCGATGTCCAGCGGGTTCTCCCCCTGCAGGAAGGGCTTCATTCGTTCGATCAGTTCCGGCGCGCCGGCCCCCCAGTAGGCCTCGCCGGTGCCGACGATCCCCGCGTCCGTGTAGATCCGGACCAGCGTCCACGGGAAGTTGCCGTCGACCATCGTCGTCTGGACGTCCGTGATCTCCACGTCCCGACCGCCGCCACGCTCGCGCGTAACCCCCATCGTCTCCGCCGAGAGGTCCCGCATCGTGTACTCGGCGTTCGGGTCGTGCAGCTTCGAGTAATCGACTCCCATGGACGGACGTTCACTCGCATGGTAGTAATAGTTATCACCTGCCGTCTGCGGGTCGCCTCGATCGACGCAGGTTGCGCCGTGACGAAACCGCGTCACTCACCGGCCGTCGAGGTCGTCCGGGACGGTCTCGAGGGCGGCGTCGGTCGCCTCCATCGCGGCGAAGGCGGCCCGCTTCTCGGCGGTCCGCCGTTCGATCGCCGCCGGCCCGACGGCGAGTTCGATCCGGGTCACGTCCCCGCCGGGGCTCGAGGCCCTCAGTATCGTAACGGGACCGATCTCGCGGGTGTTGCGGACGTGGGTGCCGCCGCAGGCCCGCGCGTCCCACGGCGCCGGAGAACCGGTCGTCGCGGTGAACCGGCCCGTGCGCTGGCGGTCCTTCTCGTCCTCGATCGAGACGGTTCGGACGCGGCCCTTCGCCACCGCGGCGTCGTCGGCGTGGTCGTCGAAGACGACGGCGTCGCGCTTGCGGACCGCCGACACCGGCTCGTCGTCCCACGACACCGGTCGGGACTCCCAGACCACGCGGTTGACCGCCTCGTCGAGTTCGAGCAGTCGCTCGTCGTCGATCGTCGCCGACGTCTCGAGGTCGACCCGGACCGTCTCGGGGCCGATCTCGAGGCCGGCGTAGGCGCTGTCGGGAAGCAGCCGGTCGGCGACCCCGAGCAGGACGTGACTGGCGGTGTGGGCCCGCATGCAGTACATCCGAAAGGACCAGTCGACCGAACAGAGGACCCGGTGACCGACCGAAAACGACGGCTCCGCGGCCAGAACGTGAACCTGCTCGCCGTCGACCAGTTCGACGTCGGCGACGGCGACGTCGCCGACCGTCCCGCGGTCGGCCGGCTGGCCGGCGCTCGCCCCGAAGAAGTGGCTCCGCTCGAGCCAGACCCGCCGCCCGTCGATCGACGTCACTTCGGTCTCGAACCGCGTCGCGTACGGCTCCGCCGCCGCCCGTTGCCCGGTCATCGGTTGCAGTCGGTCCTCGGTCACTAAAAGTCTGCTCGCCGAGACCGTCACCGAAACCGAACGCTCGGCCGACTCACTCCGCGAGCGTCACGTCGAGTCGCTCCTCGAGGGCCTCGATCAGCCCGCCGCCGACGCCGGCCTGGGTCGCCCGCCCCTGTTCGACCGCGAGAACGTCCGTCTCGGGCGCGCCGATCTCCTCGGCGAGTTCCTCGCGCTGGAGGCCGGCCTCCCGCCGGGCCTCGACGAGGGCCTCGCCGTAGTCCGAGACGAGGTAGGGCAAGGGGTCGTCGTCGTAGTTGGTCCCCTCGCTCTCCCAGTGTTCGGAGTCACCGTCCCAGACCGGGTTGGCCTTCGCGACGTTCTGGGCTGCCTTCCGCTTGCGGTCGGGTTCGTCGCTCGAGCCCGCGTCCTGCTCGCTTCGGTTCCGATCGCCCCCGCCGTGGGCTTTCGAATCGTCGTGTGGCGCGCAGTCCGGACAGACCTCGAGTTCCGCGCCGGCGACCGACGCGAGCGTCAGCGAGTCGCTCTCGGTACCACAGAGTTCGCAGTTCGTCCCGCCGCCACCGCCGGACGAACCGGTCGAGTACTTGGCCATGCGGACGTTTGGCATCTGTCGGGTTTTAACCGTTCGGTCGCGTAGCAGCCACGAGAGAAAAGCGGGCGCCGCAGTCTGAAGGTGATCAGCGCCCGAACCGTTTCCGGATCGTCGCCCGCAACGGCAGCCCTAGCCCGCCGAGCAACGGCAGGACGACGACCGCCGCGATGTCGACCGGCAGGCTGGTGACGCCCGCCGCCGCCGTGCCGAAGGCGGCCAGCGGGGCGAGTACCGGGAGGACGTAGAGGTACGACGGCTCCCAGCCCGGGCCGCGTCGCGTGTGTCGAACGACGACGCCGAACAGCAGCGGCATGAGGACCGCGCCGGCGAGCAGCGGGCCGCCGACGAGCGTCGTCGGCACCGCCACCGCCAGCGCGACGACGATCGTCTCGTCGATCGTCACCGGTCCCCAGGTCTCCTCTCGGCGGACGACCCGCGAGACGAGCAGTCCGAGGACGGCGAGGGCGACGACGCCCGCCAGCGCGCCGTACCACAGCGGCCGCTCGAGGGGCGGGGTCACGACCTCGAGCCCGCGCATGAACGCGACGGTCGTCTCGACGCCCTGCCGGTCGGCCGAGAGCACGGACCAGAGCCCCTGCGGGTCGGCACCGATCCCCGCCAGCTCGGCCCGGAGCGAGCGAAGCGCGCCCTCGTTCGCGAGCGCGTACTGCGCGAGCCCGGCGGCGTAGACGACCACCGATAGCCAGAGCAGCGGCAGCGAGAAGTTCTGGCGCCGCCACCAGCGGGCGATCGGATTGGCCGTCGACGCGTCGTCGCCGTCAGTCGTCCGCGACCGATCGGTATCGTCGGTGGTACCGCCCGACCCGCCGGTCCGATCGCTCGTTCCCGAGCCCGTCCCGCCGCCGGTCCCCGTCGCGGTCCCCGTGGCGGATGCGCTCGAGGCGTCGGCGGTCGCGCCGGTCGCCGACGCGCCCGCACTCGACGCTGTGCCACCGGCTCCGGCGGCCGAGCCGGTCGCGCTCGCGCCGGCGGTCGCGGTCGACGCCGAGCCGCGGCTCGAGGCACCCGAGCCGCCGCCCGCGGAGCCGGCCGCCGACGCGGACGCCGTCTCCGATTCCGAGTAACTCACTTCGGTTCCGCCGTCGTCATCGCCGTCGTCGCTCCGCCAGACGTCGGGGGAGGGGAGGCCGCTGGTCCGCTTGGCGACGTAGTCCTCGTGGCCCAGCCGGTCGTAGGCCTGTCGCTCGACGGGATCGCCGAGGATGTCGTAGGCGGTCTTGACTGCGGTGAACTGCGCCTGTGCGCGCTCGTCGTCGTTCACGTCGGGATGATAGACACGGACCTGCTCGCGGTAGGCGTCCTTGATCTCGTCCTGGTCGGCGTCGGGCGAGACCTCGAGCAGATCGTAGAAGTCCTCTGTCATATGAGCGTAGGGCGGTGTAGTCTGTCCCCGAGTTGTGGATGAGGGGTTATAGTTTCAATGTTCTTGCCGATCCGAGCGGAGGCTCGGTCTCGAACGCCGAGTGCGTTGTGGCCGTCGCCGGTCGGCGGGTCGTGGGCGGGCGGTCACGAGAAGTCCGCGAGCGACGACTGGCCGCTCGAGCGATCGTCGCCGAGCGCACCCGGTTCCGGCTCGTCGTCGGTCGGGTCGGCGTCGGACTCGTCGTCGGTCGGCTCGGGGCTCGACCGCCCGCCGGGATCGCCCCCTTCGCCCTCCCAGCTCTCGAGGCTGGCCTGATCGGCGGCCGCGAACTCGAGGTTGGCGACGCGGACGCCGACCTTGCGGACGGGCTCGCGCTCGAACTCGGCGAAGAGATCGCGCGCGACGCGGTCGACCAGTTCTGGGTCGTCGACGGGGCCGGGCAGGGACCGCTCGCGGGTGTTGACGTCGTACGGCGGCGTGACCGCCTTGACGCCGATGGTCCGGTACAGCGCGCCCTCCCGGCGGGCGCGGTCGGCGACGGCCGCCGCGAGCGTCTCGATCTGGTCGTACTTCGGCTCGGGCTCCGCGACGGCCTCGGCGAAGGCCGACTCCCGCGAGAAGCTCTTGGGATCGCCCTTGGGCTCGACGCGGCGGTCGTCGTCGCCGCGCGCGCGGTCGTACAGTTCTCGGCCACGCTCGCCGAACCGCTCGACCAGCGGCTCCGGGTCGGCCGCCGCCACGTCACCGGCCGTCTCGAGACCCATCTCCCGGAGTTCGCGTGCGGTTACCGGGCCGACGCCGTGCAGCAGGTCGACCTCGAGCGGGGCCAGGAACTCGCGGACTTCGTCGGGCCGGACGACGGTGAGCCCGTCGGGTTTGTCGAAGTCGCTGGCGATCTTGGCCGTACTCATCGCCGGCGCGACGCCGACGCTGACGGTCACACCGACCTCCCGTCGGATGCGGTCCTTGACGTGGCGGGCGAAACCGTCGGCGACCTCCCACGCCGTGCGCTCGGTCACGTCGAGGTAGGCTTCGTCGATGCTGACCTCACGGACCACGTCCGCGCAGTCGTGGAGGATCTCCCGGACGTCGGCCGCGACCGACTCGTAGTAATCCATGTCGACGGGGCGGTAGTGTCCGGTTTCCTCGCGGGCCGTCTCCCCCTCGAGGTCGCCGTCCTCGTCGGCCGCGCGCCTGGGCAGTCGCTCGAGAGCCGTCGAGATGGCTTGCGCGCTCTCGACGCCGAACTCCCGGGCCTCGTAGCTGGCGGTGGCGACGGCCCCGACGGTTTCGCCGGGTTCGTACCCCATGCCGACGACGACCGGCTCGCCGCGGAGTTCGGGCTCGCGCAGCCGCTCGCAGGACGCGTAGAAGCAGTCGGCGTCGACGTGACAGACGATCCGGTCCTCGTCGGCCTCGCGCTCGACGCCCGGTAGCCGCGGCCCGTCGGACATTCGTCTACCGATCGATTCGGCCGGACCGACGTGAACGTTGCGCCCGCCGCCGGCGTCCGGCAACGCCACCCGTCACCGTCGGTCGATGACTCCGGCGCCGTCGCTACAGCTCGTAGGCCATCACCACCTCGTCGACGTACTCGCCGTCGATCGTGTAGTGATCCTTGCGGATCGCCTCGGTATCCCAACCGTGGACGGTCAGGAACTCGAGGGCGGTGTCGTTGACCACCGGAACGCTGTTGTAGAGCTTCCGGTAGCCGTTGGCCTCGGCCCACTCGATCCCGCGTTGCAGGAGCGTGCTCCCGATCCCGTGGCCCCGGTAGGCCTCGCGGACGCCGACGGTCTGCTGGGCGACCTCCCGGACCGGCTCGACCTGGTGGAGGTCGAGGTGAGTCCAGCCGACGACGTCGCCGTCGACGGTCGCGACGAAGAACTGGCGGGTCTCGATCGCGTTGTGTCTGGTGACGGTGTCGTCGTAGAGGAGTTGCTCGGCGACCGTCTCGGCGACGACGTAGGTCTCCTCGGCCGTGACATCCCTGATGGTCTCGATCAGCCCGTCGAAGTCGTCCTGTCTGGCGGGGCGGACGGTGACGGTGAACTCGTCCAGCGCGTGTTTCTCGACGGCCCCGAACTCGAGGGCCAGCCGAAGGGTCCCGCCGTCTTCCGCGAGATAGCCGTCGGCTTTCAGTTCCTCGAGGCGAGTCCGGAACTCCTCCGCCGGGAGGGAAACGATCTCGCGCAGTTTGTGCCGTTCGACGGTTCCGTGGCGCTCGACGTACTCGTAGAGACGCCGGCTGGCCTCGGAATCGAACGTCGGCCGCTCGAGCGCGTCCATACGCCCGCTACGGGCGACCGGCGCTTATTCCTTGTCCATCGGTACCAATCAACATTGCCGGTTCGGACGGGCGCGGTCGCCCGGACCCGACGTGCGGTCAGTTGTACTCCCGCCACCGATTCCCGCACTCGGTACACTTGAAGAACCGCGTCGGCGGCTCGTCGGCCGACGCGGTCTGTTTGAGCGTGTACCACGCCTCCTCGGCGCCGCACTCGTCACAGATCACGTCGGTGGCCTTCGGCTTCCCCTCGAAGTTGGCGTTCTCGTCCGCCTCGATCACGTCCTCGTCGGTCTGGGACTCCGTCGTGACGAAGGCGTCTTCCTGCTCGCGGTCGCGCTCGCTCGAGGCTCCGCAGTCGTCGTTCGTACAGACCATGCGGTCGTCCCGCGCTTTCATCATCGAGCCGCAGTCGTCGCAAAACTGCATATCCGGCCGGTACGCGCCCGAGCGCCAAAAACACTCGAGGTCGGCGGCTCACCGCTCCCGGTCGCCGGCCTCGTCCGCGAGGACGAACGGACAGTCCGCGACCCGGACCGTCTCGATCGTCGGCACCGCCAGGATCTCGGCGTCCTCGTGCGTGCAGGCGACGTCCGGCGGCTCGGCGAGGTACTCGCAGCCCTGACAGTAGGCCCGCTTGTCGACCTCGCGGACCTCGCCGTCGGCCGCGTCCGTCGACGCCGGCAGGTCGTCGCCCTCGAGTCGCTCCCAGAGTCGGTCGGCGTCGATCTCGGCGGTATCCTGCCGGTCGAACAACTCGTCGAACGCGGGCGTCTCCGAGTCCGAGTCGTCGCCCGACTCCCCGACGGTCGAGGCGAGATCGCCGAGGGGGTCGGCGCGGTCGTCCGGGCCGGGGTCGTCCGACTCGGCCGCCGGATCCGCGTCGTGAGTGACCTCGATCCCGTCGTCGCCTCCGACGGTCTCGGCGTCTTCGTCGAATTCGATCTCGTCGGCACCGGCGTCGTCAGTCATCGGACTCACCGCCGGTGTCGGAGCCGCCGCCGTCATCGAACGTCACCGTCCTCGAGTCCGTCGGGTCGGCCGGTTCAGTTCCCGGCTTCGAGTCCCCGTCGGCGATTCCGCGCAACGCATCGGAACCCGGCCCGTTCGGGTCCGCGATCGGTGCCTCGAGCGCCGGCGGCTCGCCGGTCAGGAGCCGATGCGAGCCGAAGATCGACGACCGCTCGGCGACGTCGGTGAAGCCGCTGGCGCAGTGGGGACACTCGGGCGCAGTCAGCAGCGCGATATCGACGCTCGAGCCGCAGTCCTCGCAGGCCGCCGTGTGTACGCCGAGTCGGTTGGCCGCCAGCTTGAGGTCGTCCGACGCGGCCCGGCGCCGGCGTCGGTCGTCGTCGCGCTCCCGGAGACCGACCACCGCCGCGGCCAGCAGGGTCGACCGCTCCGCGAGCTCGTCGACGTCCCCGCGGAGGTCCGCGAGGACGGTCTCGCCGTTCTCGAAGCCGCGGTCGACGGTGTCTTCGAGCGTCTCGAGGTCCGCGCGGAGGGCCGCGAGGTCGTCCGCGGACGGGGCCTCGGCGTGATCGTGATCGGCCGGCGCCTTGGCGTCGGCCTCGTGTTTGACCTGGACGACCCGCTCGCGGACGTCGTCGAGGTGGGCCTCGAACTCCTCGCGGTGGGTCTCGAGTTGGCCGCGGACGGCGGCGAGTTCGTCGCGGTCGGCCGGCTCGAGGTCGTCGTCCGTCGCGACCGCGGCCGCGGCGGTCACCAGCCGTCGACAGATCTCGTCGCGACTCTCGCCGCGCCGGGCGGCTTCGTCGGCCAGCCAGTCGTCGGCCTCGGCGGGGATCGCGAAGGAGACGCCGCGCTCGTCGTGGTTCTGGCTCGACATCTGCCCGTATTTGGGAGATCGGACGCATAAGCGTTGGTCCGAACTCGAGCGCTGAGCCGCGCCGCCGATCATCTGATCTTGCGGACGTTGCTGATGTCGAAGCCGCCGTCGTGGATCTCCGTCTCGAAGCGGACGATGTCCTCGTCCTCGAGCCGGGAGAGGACGCCGCGGAACTGCTCGACGACGAGGGTGCGAGCGCGTTCGGAGCCGCCGCTCTCCCACTCGAACAGCAGCGTGCCGTCGGTGGCCTCCTTGAGCCGGCCGAGTTCCGTCGGCCCGAGCAGTTCCGAGTTGACGAGCAGGAGGATGACGCCGCCCCAGCGATGGGAGGCGCGTTTCAGTCCCTTCAGCAGGACGGTCAGGTCCGACCAGTCCAGTCGGTCGTCGGCCGCCGCCACGAGGTCGGTGATCGAGTCGATCACGACGAGGTTGTCCGTCGCGTGGTCGGTCAGGTACTCGCCGAGCGCCTCGAGGACGTCGGTGCGCTCGTTGTGGCTGCCCAGTTCGGTGATGTCGGCCATCCCGTCGGCGTACCAGTCGGTCGGCACCGGCGTCAGCTGGAAGTACTCCTCGGCGAACTCGACGAACCGGACGTCGTCCATCCCCGCGTCGACGAGGGCCTCGTCCATGACGAACTGCATCTCGTCGACGACGGCGCTCGGCTCGTCGGTGAAGGAGACGTAGTGGACGGCCTCGGGGAGGGTCACGTCGGGCTCGAGGTCGCCGTAGTAGAGGTCGAAGAGATCGGGATCGACCTCGACGAGCCCGTTCATGACGGCGCTGGTGTAGCAGAACTCGCGCGCGCCGGCTCCGGACTCGCCGGCCAGTAAGACGACGCTGCCGGCGGGCGCGCCGCCGCCGATCATCCGGTCGAGCCGCGAGACGCCGAGCGGCATCCGTTCCATACGGGCCCGTTTGCTCGCGTCCGTTTACCTGTTGTGGCAGCGGCTCTCCGAGCCGGCTACGCTCGATCGCCCGTCCGCACGCGGGCCCCGCTCTCGGCCGCTTCGGCGATGACGACGCGGCCCTCGAGCCCGCGGTCGGCGAGCGCGTCCCGGGCCGCGGCCTCGGCCTCTCCGGCGTGGCGGGGGGCGGGCACCCCGCAGACGCACGGGGCCCCCCCCCCCGGGCCGCCGCCCGCCGCCCCCCCCCCCCCCGCCAGTAGCGCGCCCAGCACCGACCCGGTGCAACTCACGCAGGTCACGAGACCGAGCGCGCCGCCCAACAGGCCGCGACTCGCGCGGGCGACCGCGGCGTACGCGAGGAGCGCCAG
>SDGW01000132.1_pt1 | contig 30645 bp, 27 predicted proteins | sample 2873831 | NCBI WGS metagenome assembly SDGW01 (sample SAMN08132700, study PRJNA421101) | hypersaline lake metagenome | isolation source: celular fraction 0.22 microns magnesium sulfate-rich crust from ephemeral... | place: Spain: Penahueca Lagoon, Toledo | collected 2011-07 | reverse complement strand
GGAGATGGACGTCTCGATGGACGACGACGAGTTCGGCGATCCGCGGATCGTCATCGTCGGCTGTGGCGGTGGCGGCAACAACACCATCAACCGCCTGTACAACAACGGCGTCGACGGTGCGGACACGATCGCGATCAACACCGACAAACAGCACCTCAAAATGATCGAGGCCGACACGAAGATCCTCGTCGGCAAGTCCCTCACCAACGGGCTCGGTGCCGGTGGCGACCCCTCGATGGGCGAACGCGCCACCGAGATGGCCCAGAGTACGATCAAGGACGTCCTCGGCGACGCGGACCTCGTGTTCGTGACCGCCGGGATGGGCGGCGGCACCGGCACGGGTGCCGCCCCCGTCGTCTCGGAGATCGCCAAGGAGCAGGGCGCGATCGTCGTCGGCATGGTCTCGACGCCGTTCAACGTCGAGCGGGCCCGCACGGTGAAAGCCGAGGAAGGCCTCGAGAAACTGCGCGAGCAGGCCGACTCCATCATCGTGTTGGACAACAACCGGCTGCTCGATTACGTCCCGAACCTCCCGATCGGCAAGGCGTTCTCGGTGATGGACCAGATCATCGCCGAAACGGTCAAGGGGATCTCGGAGACGATCACCCAGCCCTCGCTGATCAACCTGGACTACGCCGACATGTCCACGATCATGAACCAGGGCGGCGTCGCGGTGATGCTGGTCGGCGAGACCCAGGACAAGAACAAGACCGACGAGGTCGTCAAGGACGCGATGAACCACCCGCTGCTGGACGTCGACTACCGCGGCGCCTCCGGCGGACTCGTCCACATCACCGGCGGTCCCGACCTCACGCTCAAAGAGGCCGAGGGCATCGCCGACAACATCACCGAGCGCCTCGAGGCCTCGGCGAACGTCATCTGGGGTGCGCGCATCCAGGAGTCCTACAAGGGCAAGGTCCGCGTCATGGCGATCATGACCGGCGTCCAGAGCGCCCAGGTGCTCGGCCCCACCACCCAGAAGCAGGCCGACAAGTCCCGACAGAGCATCGAAGGACTCGACGAGACCGACTTCGACGCGAGCAACAACGTCGAAGCCGGCGGCAGCGGCTTCGGTGCACAGAGCGACGGCGGCCGCGAGGAGGTCGACCGTCAGAACGGCGTCGACGTCATCCGCTAACCGCGCGACGCGGTCGCGATCGACACACCACCTTACGATCGGTCCGTTTCCGATCGGTTTTCGCCCGATTCTCACCGCAAGTGGCGACCGCTATCGATCCGATCGCGGGAACGTGGTAGCCGGATTCGCTGACCGCGACGATGGCGTTTACGGCCGTATACGGCGCTGAAACTGCGGGGTCGATCGTCGGGATCGAGTCAGGCCAGCGACTCGAGCAGCGAACACTTCCGACAGACTTCCCGAGTGGTCGTCGAGCCGCACTCGACGCACTCGCGCAGGTCGGCGCCGTCGTCGCCGCCGTACTCGTCGGCAGCGATCGAGGCGAGGTCCTCGTAGCCCGCGATGATCGAGTGACGGGTTCCGGGGTGGTTCTCCTCGAGATCGTAGAGCAGTTGCTGGATCTCGCCCCGGTAGGCCTCGCTGGCGTGGGGACACTCGGTGATGTGGGCCGGCAGGTCGTTGAGGTGGGCGTAGAGGGCGACCTCCTTCTCGGGGACGTCACGCAGCGGTTTCGCGCGCGGGACGAACTCCGCTTGCTCCTCGCGCTCCGAGAGGGGGCCGAGGCTGGCGTCGAAGTGTTTCGCGATCTGCTCGACGTCGCCCTCGAGGAAGTTCATCAGGGCAGTCTGGGCCTCGTCGTCGAGATTGTGGCCGGTCAGGAGCAGGTCGGCCTCGAGTTCGTCGGCGTAGTTCGACAGCAGGTCGCGACGGAAGACGCCGCAGTAGGCGCAGGCGGCCATGTTCTCGGGGTCGTCCTCGACGACCTCGTCCATGCGGACGCCGAACTCGTCCTCGTAACTGACGAGTTCGTGGCGAATGTCGAGGTCCTCGCTGAGTTCGACGCAGGCGTCGACGGACTTGTCGCGGTAGCCCTCGATGCCCTCGTGGATCGTCAGTCCGACGAGTTCGATGCGGGGGTCCTCGGCGAACGTGTCGTGGAGAATCTGCGTGAGGACGACGCTGTCTTTCCCGCCGGAGAGGCCGACAACCCAGGTCTCGGGGTCCTCGGGCGTCGCGTCGTGGGGGACGAGATCGTCCCGTCGGACGCGCCGTCGGACCCGCTTTTCGACCGACTCGCGGAAGTGGTCCGCACAGAGGTGGGAGCCGGAGTAGGCGGCGTGCATGACCGCCTCCTCGTCGCATCGGGTACAGTCCATTGGCGGGTCCTTGTCGGTCGCCGCCAATCACGGTTTCGTCTCCGGGAGCGCCAGCGCCCGAGTCGACGCCGTCCGGTCGTCAGACCGGAACCCGATCGCGACGCTCGAGGGCGTCGGCCCCGTCCTCGAGGGCGGCCAGCAGGGGGTCGACGTAGCGCTCGCGGGTCGTCGAGGAGAACAGTTCGTGGCCGCCGTCGTAGAGGACGACGTGGTCGGCGGGGACCCGCTCGCCGATCGGACGGAGGCTGACGACCGGATCCCGGAGCGAGCAGAAGACGACGGCGTCGTGATCGATCGTCAGCAGCTCCCGCTGTGCGCGGCGGGTCTCCCGGACGAACGCCGGCGAGATCCACGACGGCGTCGTCTCGAGCTGGTGGTCGGTCGCCCGCTCTCCGAGGGCCTCGCGGTCGAACCCGCCGGTCGGGAGACACGGAAAGCTCGTCGGCAGTTTCGCGACCGCGTCCAGCACCGGCTCCGGGAACCCCTCGCCGTACCCCCACCAGGGACTCAGGTAGACGTGGTTGTCCGCGCCGTCTAGGGCCTGTGCCACCAGCGCGCCGGCGCTGTGGCCCAGCAACTGGTAGTCCTCGAGGTCGCGGACGTACTCGGCGACGGGCTCGAGCCAGTCGGCCTTGAAATCGTCGATGTTGGTGGGGAGTTCGAACGCGTGGACTCGATAGCCGGCCTCGGTCAGCTGTCCGATGAGCCAGCTGACGTTCTCGTGGGTCCAGCGGTTGCCCCAGCCCATGACGAAGACGAGTTCCGCGTCGCCGTCCTCGTTGAAGATCCGGTGTCGCATGGGTTTGCGTTCGCCGCGAACCGGTAAAAAACCTGATCTCTCGGGCCACCGCTCGTGACGGTCATCGCTGCTGACCGCAGATCGAGGGCGGTCGCCGTTCCGAGCGCCCGCGCCGAGTCGGCGCCGGGTCGCGACTGAGAAACGACTTTGCGCGTCCGGCCCCAACCGCGGGTAATGAGTGGATTCGATCGGGAGGCGGCGGTCGACCGCCTCGAGAACCTCGTGGAGACCGTCTCGACCGAACGGATGCCGGTGCCGGTCCGGGAGGTGTGGACGTTCGGCGACGTCGCGCTGGGGCTCGATCCGGTCGAGCGGCTGGACGTGTACGTGACCAAGGACGTTCTCGTGCGCGACGACAGCGGCCCGATCGCCGACGAGGACGATCGCGAGGCGGATCCCGACGCCGCGTTCCGCGACTCCCACGGCGTCGCGGGCGTCGGCAAGTCCGTCCGCGCGGACTGGGCCCACGAACACCCCGACTACCTCCGGGCCAACGCGAACGGCCACGCCGCGCCGGAACAGTGTCTCGCCGCCCACCTCCTGGGCGACGACGAACCGATCCACCTCGAGGTCTGTAACGCCTCCTTCGAGGACAACGTCACACAGCGGCTGCGCGGCGCGCGCTTGCGCGAAGACTACACGCAGTTGCTCGACCCTCGCGGCGTCTGTCTCTGGGCCGAGGGCACCCGAAGCGACGAGGCGTTCCGGAAGCTCCGCGAGGGCGACCTGGCGCTGCCGACGCTGTCGGCCGCCCTCGAGATGCTCGGACTGGACGACGACGAGGCCGAAACCGCGGCTCGGGAACTCCACGCGTGGCGAGAGCGACAGGACGGCGTGACGGTTCGCGGCGACGTGGTCTGATACCGCCGACGTCAGCCGTCGACCCGAGCGTCCTGTAGCTCCGCGACGACCGCGCGGAGCCGCTCGAGCCGGTCGGCGATCCGCTCGCGGTCAACGTGGACGACGCCACTGTCTCGCTCGTACTCGAGCAGCCCGGCCTCCTCGAGTTTCGGCAGGTGGACGTGGCGCAGTTTCGTCGCGACGGTCCGCCGATCGGACATCCCTTCCGGAGCCCGGTCGACGACGTAATCCGCGATATCCGCGTGTTCGAACGTCGTCGCGTCCGTTCGCATCGCGTATCGACAGACGGCCCGACGGCACGGGTCGCTCAGCGCGGTGAACGCGCTGTCTATCGGCCTCGATTCCGCGGTCTCCGCGCCGTCCCAGCGAGTCATCGTCCGGTAATGGACGACACCGTCGGATAGCTCCGACGCCAAAGTATTCACGTCTTTTATCCCGATCGTTCGTCAGGAACCGGCCGAAACAGGGAAACTCTCCCCAGTCCTCGGGTCGGGTACGCCAGATGCTACTCGCGACGCTCTTGATCGACTATCCCATTCTCCGCGATTCGTTGTCGCAGGCTCCCGACGTGACCGTCACGTGGGAGCGATCCGACCTCACCACGGACGGCGACCACCGGATGCTCGTCTGGGTCGACGGCGACGAGCGACCGGCCTTCGAGGCGGGGCTCGACACTGACCGGACCATCGCCGCCGTGTTACAGCGGGCCGCGTTCGGCGACCGGTGGCTCTACCAGCTCGCGTTGACTCCGGAAGGAAAAGCGACGAGCGTCTACCCGACCGTGATCGAGGAGGGCGGCGTCTTACAGGAGGTGACCGCGACCCACGAGGGCTGGATCTTCCGCGTCGCCTTTCCCAGCGACGAGGCCCTCGAGCGGTTCCACGGGTTCTTCCTCGAGCGCGACCTCGAGGTCGACGTTCGGAAGCTCCGCGACACCCGCGACCCCGCCGGGAACGCCCGCTCGGAGTTCGGCCTGACGAGCCGGCAGCGCGAGGCGCTCGTCGCCGCCGTCGAGGCCGGCTATTTCGACATTCCGCGGTCCTGTACGCTGGCCGAACTCGGCGAGCGACTCGGCGTCTCGCAGAACGCCGCGTCGGAGCGGCTCCGCCGCGGCGTCGAAACGCTCGTCGAGAACACGGTGTCTCACGACGACCGGTCGCCGTAGCCGAGGCGGGACGCGACGGTCGGTCGCCGTCTCGGCCCCGCTCACTCCTCTGGTGCGAGGCCGGGGACGGGGATCGGGTCCGGCGTCTCGGGGACGAGCCACGCGGGAACGACGCGCGTCAGCACGACCATCCCGGCCAGCTCGACCAGCGTCTGGGTGACGACGACCGCCGGCGCCAGTTCGTACCCCGCCGGGAGCGCGAGCGCCAGTGGTAAGACGACCAGCGAGTTCCGGGTGACGGCGGTGAAGACCAGCGCCCGGCTCGGGCCAGTGTCCAGCCGGAGCAGTCCCGCCGCGAGCCGACCGAGCAGCGGCATGACGACCAGAAAGGCGACGTAAACGGGGACGACGGCCGCGATCCCCTCGATCGATTCCCGCACCCGCGGGAGCTGCGAGGCGATCACGACCAGCAGGGTCGCTCCCATCATCGGGACCGGCAGCCAGCCCATCGCCGACTGCCAGCGGCGGGCGGTCGGCGAGCGGGTCGCCCCGATCTCGGTGAGCCACGCCAGCGCCAGCGGCAGCGCGATCAACAGGAGAAACGCCTCGAGGAAGGGGCCGGGTTCGATGGCGGTCGCGATCCCCTCGCCCACGAACAGCCAGAGGTAGACGGGCAGGAAAAGCAGTTGCAGGAGCATCAGCGCCGGCGTCGCGGCGGTGAGCTGCTCGGCGTCGCCGCCCGCGAGCTCGGTAAACGCGATCACGTAGTCGATACAGGGCGTCAGCAGTACCATGAACGCGCCGACCAGCAGGACGGGTTCGTTCGGGAGGAACCGGGTGAGCCCGTAGACGACGACCGGGACGACGAGGAAGTTCAGGACGAGCGCGCCGGCCACGAACCGGCCGTTGGCGACCGCCGCCCGAAACCGGACGAAGGGGATCTCGAGGAAAGTCGCGTACAGCAACACCGCCAGAACGGGCGTGATCAGCCGTTCGAAGACCGACGCCGCCGCCGGCCGGCCCAGCCCGATCCCGACGGCGGCAGCGACCGCGACCGCGTAGACGGCGATCTGGTGGCGCTGGAGCCACTCCCGTGAACGCATTACGCGACCGTTCGGCCGCTGAACGGAATAGGGTATCGACGGGAACGCCGGAGTCGGGGGTCGCGTTCGGGCGACCGGACTCAGACGTCGCGCCGGCGGAACCAGAACTGGCTCGCGGCCAGCAACGCGACGGTCATCGCCGTCAGGATCGCCGCGCCGAGGAGGTCATACTCCCCCTCCAGCAGGATGGCGTTGGGATCGTAGTACCGCATCGGCGCGATCGCGCCGAGGGCCTCGGCGTCGGTCCCCGACAGCATCGATTCGGAGAGAAAGAGCGCGAACGTGACGCCCAGCGCCACCCGCTGGGCGATCGCCGCCCGATCGACGATCACGGACGCGAGCAGGCCGATCCCGGCGCAGGCGAAGAGGTAGGGGATCGAGAGCAGGTGGACCGCGAGGACGTCGGCGACGGCGATCGGATGATCGACCAGTCGCGCGCCGACGTAGACGACCAGCGGGGGGAGGAGGTTCGCGCCGACGATCGGGACGGCCATCGCCCCGAACCGTTCGGCGACCAGCCGCGATCGGGAGAGCGGCATCGCCAGCAACACGTCCATCCGCCCGCGGTCGACGTCGTCGGCGATCGTCCCCGCGGTACTGTAGGCCAGGTACAGCCCCAGCATGATGATCCAGCCGAAGGTGTAGAGCTCGAACGAGAGAAAGCCCTCGAGGCTCGTCATCGTCTGCACGCCCATCACCTGCAGGATCGGCTCGGGGTAGGCCGCCAGCAGCCCCTCGAGGTCGACTTCGGCCTCGAAGGAGGGGTAGACCCAGACGACCATCGCCGCGAGCAGGGAGAGGCCGATCGAGAGGGCGACGCCGCCCCGGATCCGACGACGGCCGTCGTAGGCGGTCAGCTCAAACATCGTCCTCACCCGCGCTCGCCGAGCCAGCCCCCGCGGTCAGATCCGTCTCGACCCGCTCGTCCCCGTCCGGATCGTCGTAGAACCGCATGAAGACCTCCTCGAGCGGCGCTTCCTCGATCGATAGATCGAGCAGCCGGTACCCCCGAAGCGCCGCGAGCAGGTCGTTGACGTCGCCGGTGAACGTGAAAGCGTACTCGCTCCCGTCGCCCGGCCCGGCGTCGGACTCGAGGCCGTGGACCCCCTCGATCTCGAGGGCGGCGACCGGGATCGACTCCGCGGCGCGGACCCGGACGAACTTGCCGCTCCTGTCCAGCAGCGACTCCACCGGCTCGACCGCGACGAGCCGGCCGTCGCGGATGACGCCGACGCGATCGCACAGCTTCCGCACCTCGCTCAGGACGTGCGAGGAGAAAAACACCGTCAGCCCGTCGTCCCGCTCGGCCCGGAGGAACTCCTCGAACCGCTGTTGCAGGAGAGGGTCCAGCCCGCTCGTGGGCTCGTCCAGGATCACCAGGTCGGGATCGTGCATGAACGTCGTCACCAGCCCCAGCTTCTGGACGTTCCCGCGCGAGTACTCCCTGATCTCGCGGTCCAGCGGCGGGTCGAACAGCTCGAGCAGCTCTCCGCTGCGTTCGTCGCCCTTGATCGAGGCGTGGAGATCGAGGACCGCCCGCCCGGTCGCCGTCTCGTCGAACGCCGGGCTGTCGGGCAGGTAGCCGAGCCGGCGCTTGGCCTCGAGGAGTCGTCCCTCGTCGGTCACGTCGTTGCCGAGCAACCGGGCCGTCCCCGCGGTCGGCGAGAGGAAGCCGAGCAGCGTCCGGATCGTCGTCGTCTTCCCCGCGCCGTTGGGGCCGAGGTAGCCGAAGATCTCGCCCTCCTCGACGGCGAACGTAACGTCGTCGTTGGCGAGGACGTCGCCGTAGTCCTTCGTGAGTCCCTCGAGTTCGATCGCGGCCATACCCCGTATTGCCGGGGCAGCGACAAGGGGATACTGGTCGCCGTCAGGGGACGCGTCCGACGGTCGCGTGGAACGGAACGACCTCTTCGCGCCGGTACTCGCCGTCGCGCATCTGCTCGATCACGTCCCGACCCATCTCGCGCCACGAGCCCCGCAGCTCGTCGTACTCGCCCTCGGTCAGGTCGCCGGCCAGCATCGTCTCCCGATCGTCGGCCAGCCCGTCGCCGGTGGCTTTCCGGCGGGCGTCCCGCAACGCGCCCTCGTCGTAGGGCGGCTCGACCGTCCGAACGTGGTCGTACCGGCGCGTCTCGAGGACCTCGAGTCCGGCCTCGTCGAACGCCTCGCGGGCGTCGGCCCCGAGCGCGACGTCCGTCGGCACGCCGTCGATGTAGGCCCCGCGGGCCCGGCGCTCGAGGTCGCCCTCGGCGTCGACGCTCGAGTCGATCTCGACCGCGGCGTTGTTCGGTTCGACGGCCGCGACGAGGTCGCTCGAGACGCGGGCGAACTCCGCGACGGCGGCCGCGGGATCGGGGAGGTTGATCAGCAGCGCCTGACAGACAACGAGGTCGAACGCGTCGTCGGAAAACGGGAGCCGGAGGGCGTCGCCGGCGACGACCGGGACGCGTTCGCCGGCCGCGGCGAGCAGGTCGGGATCGGCGTCGCAGCCGATCACCTCGCCCGGCGACTCCGCCGCGAGGACCCGGCTCAGTTCGCCGGTCCCACAGCCCACGTCGAGTATCCGCTCGCGGGTCTCGAGGGCGAGCGGCTCGAGGGCCCGCCGGGAGTCGGCCCACATCCCCTCGCGGGTCCGGCTGAGGTAGGATTCGGAGAACTCGCGCACGGGGCGCGATTGCGGCCTCTCGAGTAAAAACGGGTCGGTTTCGCGAAGTGGTCGGCTACTCGTCGTCCCGCAGTTCTCGGACCTTCTCGATGTTCCACGCGAAGCCGCGGCCGTCCTCGGTCGGCGTCTCGAGGGCGAACGGAAGATCGCGCAGGTCGGGGTGGTTGACGATCGCCCGCATCCCGTCCTCGCCGATGTAGCCCTCGCCGACGTGGGCGTGTTCGTCCTTGTGGGTGCCCACGTCGTGTTTCGAGTCGTTGAGGTGGATGTACTCGAGGTGTTCGAGGCCGACCACGTCGTCGAACCGGCCGACGGTCTCGTCGACGGCCTCGGGGGTCGTGAGGTCGTTGCCCGCGACCAGCGTGTGGGCGGTGTCGATGCAGATCCCGATGTCGGTCTCGGTGCGGTCGACGATCCCCGCCAGATGCTCGAACTCGCCGCCGAGTTTCGTCCCGCTGCCCGCGTCGGACTCGATGAGGATCTGCACGCCTTCGGGCACCTCGAGGTCGTCGATGACGCTCGCGGCGTTGTCGAGCCCGTCCTCGACGCCCGCGCCGGTGTGCGCGCCGAGATGGACGTTGACGTAGGGGATGCCCAGCTTGTCGGCGGCGTCGAGTTCCGCCTGCATGCTCTCTCTGGACTTCCGACGGAGGTCCTCTTTTGGGGTACAGAGATTGACCAGGTACGCGGAGTGGATCACCCACGGCCCCTCGAGTTCCTCGTCGGACTCCTCGCGGAAGCCGTCGGCGGCCTCGTCGCTGATCTCGGGCTGGGCCCAGACCTGCGGCGAAGTGGTGAAGATCTGTCCGCAGTTGCCGCCGAAGGCGCGCTGGCGGTGGACCGCGTTGCGGACGTCGTCGTAGGGGGGCGTTTCGTCGTCGGAAGAGACGCGCGAACCGGAGATCGAAACGTGTGCACCGACCTTCATGGCCACTCGTCAGTACCGGTTCGTGATAGGTACTTCGGAGCGGCTCGAGTCCGGCCGATCGAGTGCCGTCTATCGCTACTCGTCCGCCTCGAGCACCTCCCGATCGCGGACCCACGCGTCGCTTCCGAACTTTCGGGCGGCGAGGTCGCGGGCGGCCTCGAGTTCGCCCTCGCGCCAGGTCGATTCGTCGGCGTCGCACCACTCGCCCAGCGCGGCCGCGATCGCGTCGACGGCCACCGCGCGGTCGACCCCGGCCTCGTCTCGAATGCTCGTTACCCGGTCGGTGAACGTCGTCTCGTCGAGATTCGCGTCGAAGACCCCGACGTGGGCTCGGGGCTCGAGGGCGTAGCTGATCGAGCCGTGCTGGATGACCACGTCGCGCTGGCGGTACTGGGCGTTGCCGCTGATCTTCCTCGCGTCTTGGCCCGCGCCGGCGGGCGCGACGACGTCGTGGGCCGGGTTGATATCGCGCAGGTAGCACGAGGGCTGGTAGATCTCCTCCTGTTCGGCCGCGGCGAAGTCGGCGTCGACGCCCAGCCGGTCGAGGGCCGCGAGGATCGGCTCGCAGAACAGTTCGTAACAGTCCATCAGGTTCCCCGGGACCTCGTCGGCGGGCGCGACGATCGTGTAGGAGATATCGGCGAAGCGGTCGTGATAGATCCCGCCGCCGCCGGTCTGTCGGCGGGTCACGTCGATCCCCTCGCGCTCGCAGAAGTCCCAGTCGACGGTGTCGGCGTCCTGTCGGTACCCCAGCGAGAGCGTGCTCGGTTCCCACGAGTAGGTCCGGACCGTCCGAACGTCGTCCTCGAGGGCCGTCCGCGCGGCGATCTCCTCTATGGCCATCTGCCTCGCCCCGTCGCGGGGCTCGTCCCGGATCAGCCGCCAGTTCCGATCCGCGAGGTCCGTCTCGGTCGACCGGTCCGTAGCGTCGCTCATATTTCTCGGTCGCGCTCGAGGGGGTTAGAGGTAGGGTTCCGACGCCCGTGGCCCCGATCCGGAACGGGGTCGCGTCCCCGGACGGTCACCCGCGCGTTCGATTCCCAGGCTCCAAGAACGGCTCGAGGTGTTTATTCGCTGTCGTGAACTCGGTCGACGTATCGATGGCGATGATCTCGGAACGCGTCGCGGACGGCGTCTACCGGTGCGGGAGCGAGCGAGTGAACTGGTACCTCGTGGAGACGGCCGACGGCCTCACGGTCGTCGATACCGGCTTCCCGGCACACTGGGACCAGTTCGAGCGACAACTCGAGGCGATGGGCTACGGCGTGACGGACGTCGACGCCTGCGTACTGACCCACGCTCATCCCGATCACGCGGGGTTCGCCGAGCGACTCCGCGGGGAAGGCGGGGCCCCGGTGTGGCTCCACGAAGCCGACGCCGCACACGCTCGAGGCGACGCCGGGGTGGCACTCACCAAAGGACTCGTTCGCCTCTGGCGGCCGGAACTCGCCCGATACGCGGTCGAGTTCGTTCGCTCGGGCGGCCTCTCCGTCCCGCCGCTGACGACGTTTCGGACGGTCGCGGACGGCGAGACGCTCGACGTGCCGGGTTCGCCGCGAGTCGTTCACACCCCCGGCCACAGCGAGGGCCACGTCGCGTACCACTTCCCGGAGCAGGAGGCCCTCTTCTGCGGCGACGAACTCGTCACGACCGATTTCGTCGCCGGCCGCGGCTACCGGCCGCAACTGCTCGCCGACTGGTTCAACCCGGATCACGACCGGGCGTACGAGTCGCTGTCCCGACTCGAGTCGATCGGCGAGGTCCTCCTCCTGCCGGGCCACGGCGAGCCGTGGCACGGACACACCGAGACGGCCGTCGAACTCGCACGAAAGCGCGAAAAACGGACGTGACGATTGACCGACGGACTGCGATCCCGAGAGTAGTACGGTCGGGTAGCTAATTCTGTATATCGCCATACGATTCATCCCGTGCTGGCGTGTCGTAGCCCGGGAGACGAGCGACGGCCACGACTCCCTCGCCGACTGAGACACTCGAGCGTGCGTCACGCCGTTTTTACGTACACGCCGGCTATCGACGCCCATGGTGCGCAACGTCGCCGGGTTGCTCCCGGAACTCGAGGACGAGGACTTCTATCTCCTCTCGGGCGTCGAGCAGGGGATGCGCTTCTCCGAGTGGGTCCAGCGGGAGAAGCTCCCGAAGTTCGCCGACCTGCCCGACGAGGAGGTCGAGTACCGCCTCGAGCGCTGTCTCAAGCGCGGGCTGGTCGAGCGAAAGACGATCCAGTACGAGGGGTACACGCTGCAGTTCGAGGGCTACGACGCCCTGGCCCTGCGGGCACTGGTCGAACAGGACACGATCTCGGAGTTCGGCTCGCCGCTGGGCGTCGGCAAGGAAAGCGACGTCTACGAAGTCAAGTCGTACAAACCGCTGGCCCTGAAGTACCACCGCGAGGGCTACACCAACTTCCGGGAGGTCCACAAGGAACGCGACTACACGTCCGACAACGACCACGTCTCCTGGATGTACACCGCCCGGAAGGCCGCCGAGCGCGAGTCCGACATCCTCGAGGAACTCTACCCCGACGTGGCGGTCCCCCAGCCGATCGGGCAGAACCGCCACGCCATCGTCATGGAGAAGATGGACGGCGTCGAGCTCTCGCGGACCCGCCTCGAGGACGAGCAGGTGCTCGGCGTCCTCGAGTTGCTCGTCACCGAGATGGCGCGCGCACACGAGACGGGCTACGTCCACGCGGACATGAGCGAGTACAACGTCTTCGTCGACGAGGGCGGCGTGACGATCTTCGACTGGCCCCAGGCGGTCCCGACCGACCACGAGAACGCCAGCGAGTTCCTCCGACGCGACCTGACCAACATCGTGGGCTACTTCCGCCGGAAGTACCCCCAGCACGTCCCCGACGACCTCGCGGCCGACGAACTCGCGAGCGAGATCGAGAGCGGTGAGTTCGACTCGCTCGAAGCCCATCTGTAGCGGTCCGGAATCGAATTCGGGCGATGGCACTGGCGCGACCTCGATTCTGCTCTGTTTCTCGGTTTCCCGGCTCGAGTATCGCTTGCGATCGGTCGAGAGCGACGTGCTCGCCACGCGTTTGCTGATTCGAGTCGACGCGCCATCTGGCCCGGAATAAACCAAATAGAGCGATATGAAATGGGCGGATCAGCGACGTGCTCGAGACCTGAACCCGACTCGCAGAAACGGGCCCCCGCGTCAGCGCTCCCAGCGCTCGCTCCGTCCGGCGACGATGTCCACGCCCGGGCTGTAGTAGTAGATCGGGTCCGCGTCGGGCAGTCGAAATCCGTTTGCGGTGAGCAGCGTGTTCGTTTCGACGTCGGCGGTCGCCGGGTAGAGCGTCCACGGCTCGTGGTCGACGTCGGTGTATCGTAGAGCGCCGTCGGGTGCCTCAGTGTAGAAGCGGTACCGCTCGAGGAGGAACCGGGCCAGCGGATCGTCCGTCGCCGTGAACGGGTCGCCCGCGGGGCCGTACGTGGCGTCGTAGGCCGCGGGTCGCGCACCGGGATGGCGACGGCGGCTCGAGAACGCGACGCGGCCGTCGTCGGTTCGAGCGAGCGAGATTCGAGCGTAGTAGTAGGGCAAGTGTTGAAAGAGGCGCGCGCCGAGTACGCCGAGCAGGCCCGCCGCGTCGAGGCTGAAGAAGTAGACGCCGGGCTCGCCGTCGCAGGTGACGTACGTCCGGAGATTGAGTTCGGGCAGCGGGATACCCAGTCGCGACGGGACCCCTCGCGGTCGAACGGCGACGTTGGTAAACGGCACGACCGAGAGCCACCCGGTGCCGTCGTGTTCGTCGACCGAGAGTCGGTCGGGGAGGTGTGCGTCGAGCAGGTCGGCGTCGACCGGCCAGTTCTCGAACAGGAGGTTCCGCCATCCCATCTCGAGGGGGAAGACCATACGGAGCCATTGGACACGGTACTGAAGTGAATTGCCGTCCGGGCGACGGTCGATCAGTGGCGTGCACGGAGTTCGAAGCCCTTATACTCGAGAGTTGGGAAGGAACGGTAGACTCGCTGGTTCGCGGGCATCAGCGGGCACCTGCACGACGCCGCGTCACAGGTCGGGATGTGATCCGCGGGGCTCGGCCCCGGTCGGGATTGAACCAGCAAACGCCCGCGGGTGAATACAATGGCAGAAAGCTTCTATTCCCACATCAAGGACGCATGGAAGGACCCCGACGACGGCAAACTCGGGGAGCTGCAGTGGCAGCGCAAACAGGAGTGGCGCGACCAGGGCGCTATCGAGCGCATCGAGCGCCCGACGCGACTGGACAAGGCACGCGAACTCGGCTACAAGGCCAAACAGGGCATCGTCGTGGTCCGGGTCTCGGTCCGCAAGGGGACCGCCCGGAAGGAACGGTTCACGGCCGGTCGGCGCTCGAAGCGCCAGGGTGTCAACCGCATCGGGCGGCGCAAGAACATCCAGCGCATCGGCGAGGAGCGCGTCTCCCGGAAGTACCCCAACCTGCGCGTGCTCAACAGCTACTGGGTCGGCGAAGACGGCTCGCAGAAGTGGTTCGAAGCGATCCTCGTGGACCCGAACCACCCCGCGATCGAGAACGACGACGACCTCAGCTGGATCTGCGACGACGACCACACCAACCGCGCGTTCCGCGGTCTCACCAACGCCGGCAAGGCAAACCGCGGTCTGAACAACCGTGGCAAGGGCGCGGAGAAGGTCCGCCCCTCCAACACCGGCGGTCAGGGACGCGCGAAGTAACGCGCAGTCACGGCGACCGATCGACACGTTTCTTTCGCGAACCACTCCGACAGCGGCCGCGCCGGCGTCCGCTCGAGCGCCCCGACCGAGCCACCGCGGCGATGGCCGAGCCGCCCACTAAGTGCGCGAGCGTGGTACCGGCCGTATGCCACGTTCCGAAGTCGCGACGTTCTCGATCGATCGCGTCGAGATCCTCGACGCGGAGGGCCGCGTCGACGAGTCACTGGAGCCCGACCTTCCCGACGAGCGGCTGCTCGAGTGGTACCGGACGATGAAGCGGTCGCGGCGGCTCGACCGGCGGATAATCGCGCTCCAGCGGCGCGGCGAGTTGGGGACGTTCGCGCCCGCGACGGGCCAGGAGGCCGCCCAGGTCGGCAGCACCGCGGCGCTTTCCGAGGACGACTGGACGGTGCCGGCGTTTCGCGAACACCCCTCGGCGCTGGCCCGCGGCGGCTCCGAACGGGCGATCATCGAGTACGCGATGGGGCTCGAGGAGGGCGCCGAGCCGCCCGACGACGTGCCGATGCTGCCGCCGTCGATCGCCGTGGGAAGCCAGCCGCTCCACGCCGCGGGGATCGGCTGGGCCGAGTCGATGAACGACGCCGACTCGGTCGCGCTCACCTACTTCGGCGACGGCGCGACCAGCGAGGGCGAGGTCTACGAGGCGATGAACCTCGCGGGCGTCTACGAGGCGCAGACGATCTTCCTCTGTCAGAACAACCAGTACGCGATCTCGACGCCGCTGTCGAAGCAGACGCGGGCCGCGACCCTCGCCCAGAAGGCCGTCGCTGCGGGGATCGAGCCGATTCAGGTCGACGGCAACGACATTCTGGGCGTCTACGCGGTCACGAAGGAAGCCAGAGAGCGCGCGCTGCGGGGTGTCCCGACGCTGATCGAGGCGACGACCTATCGCCGGGAGATGCACACGACCGCGGACGACCCCTCCGTCTACCGGACGACCGAGGAGGAGGAGTCGTGGGCGCCGCTGGACCCGATCCTTCGGTTCGAGCGCTACCTCCGCGATCGGGGCGTTCTCGACGACGAAACCGTCGACTCGATCGAGGCCGAGATCGAAGCCGACCTCGAGGAGGCGCTCGAGGCCGCCCGGACGACCCGGTCGAACGCAGACCCGGTCGACATGTTCGACAACGCGTACGCGGAGCGACCGCCGTCCCTCGAGCGCCAGCGCGAGGCGTTCCTCGAGGGGCAGGAGTACACGGCCGCGCCAGCGGACGGGAGCCGGCGCGGCGACGGGGGAGCGGCGGCGGACGCGAGCGACGCGACCGAGGACGCCGACCGGCTGAACATGGTCGAGGCGATCCGGGGGACGCTCCGGGCCGAACTCGAGCGCGACGAGGACGTGCTGGTCTACGGGCAGGACGTCGGCGTCGACGGCGGCGTCTTCCGGGCGACGCAGGGCCTGCTCGAGGCCTTCCCCGGGCGGGTCCACGACGCGCCGGTCGCCGAGGCGGGCATCGTCGGGCTCGGCGTCGGCCTCGCGGCGGCGGGCTACCGGCCGGTCGCCGAGATCCAGTTCGCGGGCTTCACCTTCCAGGCGTTCGACCAGCTCCACCAGCACGTCTCGCGGATGCGGAGCCGCTCGCGCGGCGCGGTGACGTGTCCGATGGTCGTCCGCGCGCCGTACGGCCTCGGCGTGAAGGCCCTCGAGCACCACTCCGAGAGCTACGAGGCGGGCTACGCCCACGTTCCCGGCCTGAAGGTAGCGATCCCCTCGACGGCCCGGGACGCGGCCGGCCTGCTGCGGGCGGCGATCCGCAGTCCCGACCCCGTTCTCTTCTTCGAGCCCATGCCGCTGTACCGGGCGGCCCGGCGGCCGGTTCCCGACGAAACCGTCGTCCCGCTGGGCGAGGCGCGCACGGTCAGCGAGGGAGCGGACGCCACCGTCGTCGCCTGGGGCGCGATGGTCCCGCAGGTCGAGGACGCGGTCGCCGATCTCGAGGCCGACGTCGAGGTGATCGACCTGCGGACGATCAGCCCGATGGACACCGAGACCGTCCTCGAATCGGTCCGGAAGACGGGTCGCTGCGTCGTCGTCCACGAGGCCCCCCGAACGGGCGGGTTCGGCGGCGAGATCGCCGCCCGGATCGCCGACGAGGCGGTCTGGCACCTCGAGGCCCCCGTCGAACGGGTGACGGGGTACGACGTGCCGGTTCCGTTGCCGGCCCGCGAGGGGGCGTACCGACCGGGGGCCGAGCGAATCCGGGCCGCGATCGAGCGAGTGGCGTCGGCGTAGACTCCCACGGCCTCGGACACAGAGGTGGACTTATTCCGTCGGCTGGTGTATCGCCACGCATGGCAGACAACGTCCTCGTGGCGGTCGACGACTCGAACCAGTCGACGGAAGCCCTCGAGTTCGCCTGTACGGAGTACCCCGAAGCGACGATCACCGCGCTGTACGTCCTCGATCCGGGCGACTTCTACGCCGTCAGCGGAGTCGAGGGGACCGCGATGGCCAACTACGACGAGATCCAACGGCACCACGAGGAGCGGGCCGAGGAGATCCTCGAGGCGGCGCGGGAACAGGCCACCGACCACGGCATCGATATCGAGACGGACCACGTCATCGGCGGCGTCTCGCGGTCGATCGTGGACTACGCGGCCGAACACGACATCGATCACATCGTCGTCGGGAGCCACGGCCGGACCGGCGCGAGCCGCATCCTGCTCGGGAGCGTCGCCGAGACGGTCGCCCGTCGGTCGCCGGTTCCGGTGACGATCGTCCGCTGATCGCGGGTGCTACCCGCTCGAACGGTGGCCGCTACCGAGCGATAGCGGCTGATCCGCAGGTACGAAGGCGGCGCGGAGAAGACGCGGGCGGCCGGCTTACGCCGAGATGGTCCGGCTTTCCCGTTCGCTCTCGGTCGAGCGCATATCCAGATCGGCCATCAGCGCGTCGATGGCCTCCTCGGGGTCGGTCTCGGAGTCGAAGACCCGATCGAACCCCATCTCGCGGAAGAACTTGCGGGTCTCCTCGAAGTCGTCCTGTCCGACGGCGAGGTTGCCGCCGATGTAGGTCGTGACGTCGAGGTCGGCCTCCTCGATCCGCTGGTGGAAGCCCTCGCAGTCCTGTTTGGCGTGGCCGTAGAGCGACGAGACGAGTACAGCCTCGGCGTCGTTGGCGGACGCGGCTTCGACGAACTCCTCCTGGGAGCTCTGGACCCCCAGGTTGACGACGTCGAATCCGGCTGCCTCCAGCGCCTGTTCCAGGATGGTGATCCCGACGACGTGCGCGTCGGAACCGATCACGCCGAGGATGACTGTCTCGGTCATGTGCGTACCACCACAAACTGCGGGGACCACCATAAACCTAATGATTAATAATGTGCCAATGGTTCACACGGTCCCCGTCCGGCGATTAGTCGACGGGTCGTAACCGGTCTCCGGTTCCGATCGACGTTTCTTCCCCTACGATCCGAATTACTCCGCGTTCGTCCCGTCGGCGGTCGGTAGAGAGGGCACCCGGTCAGTCGGCGAGCGACGGGGCGTCGGCGGTCAGACGCTCGTGAGCGCACCGACCGGCGCGTCGGTCCGGTCGCGGGCGCGCTCGATGCCGTCCTCGCCGGCGGCGATGAGCGCGAAAACGCCGGCGACGTCGGCCTCGGCGGCGTGAGCGATATCGAGGAGGAGTTCCTGCGTCTCGCCCGAGCGGATGAGGTCGTCGACGACCAGCACCGACTCGCCGGGATCGATGGCCGAGGCGGGCAGGTAGTAGGTGAGTTCGATCCCCGACTGCAGGCGCTGGCGGGCCTCGATGAACTCCTCGACCGCGGTCTCCTTTTGCTTCTTCGCGTAGGCACAGCGGACGCCGTAGTAGCTCGCGAGCGCGGCCGCGAGCGTGATCCCGTCGGTCGCGGCGGTGAGGACGACATCCGGTCGATCGAAGTCGAACCCGTTGGCCACGACGGGGGCGGCCAGATCGAGAAACGGCTGGTCGAAGACCGTCGCGCTGTTGTCGACGTACCCCTCGTCGTCGACGGCGATCCGCGCGTCGAGTTCCGCTGCCAGCGCCTCTCTGCCGAGTTCCTCGACGACCTCGCGCGCGCGGTCGGTCCCCGGGAGGACGTGCCCGTTGACGTACCGGTTGAGATCGCCCGCCGGGAGCCCGGTCGTCTCGGCGAGTTCGTCGTAGGTCCGGGTCTCTTTCAACATTCGCAACACGTCGACGGCCCGCAGCTGGAGGGCTGCTTTCTCGGCTCTGTTCATACAGATATGCACGATTCCGCAACTATGGGTATTACGATCGTCCTCGAATCGAGAAACGGGCACGAACGTGGAGTACTTCGATAGGGCGTCGTCGACTGACGACCGAGAGATCGACTAGGTCGAGCCGCTCGAGGACGCTACTGCAGGAAGTCCGGTTCCGTCCGCTTCTCGTCGCGCTCGGCCTCGAGGTGGGTGCGGAACTCCTCGATCTCGACGTCGTACTCCTGGTCCTCGAAGCGGTCCCGTACCGAGATGTTGCCGTCTTCCTCCTCGTCGTCGCCGACGATGATCTGGTACGGCACCCGGTCGTCGTGGGCCGCGCGGATCTTCCGCTCGAGGGTCGAGTCCCGGTCGTCGACCTCGACGCGGAAGTCGTCGAACTCGTTGGCGACGCGGTGGGCGTAGCCGAGGTTGTCGTCGGAGATCGGCAGCACGCGGACCTGCTCGGGCGCGAGCCACAGCGGGAACCGGCCTTCGTAGTGCTCGATGAGCATCATGAAGAACCGCTCGTAGCTGCCGTACAGCGCGCGGTGGATCATGACGGGACGGTGTTCTTCGTTGTCCTCGCCGACGTAGCTCAGGTCGAACCGCTCGGGCATGTTGAAGTCCAGCTGGACCGTGGGGCCGTCCCACGAGCGGCCGATGGCGTCCTCGAACGCGAAGTCGATCTTCGGGCCGTAGAACGCACCGTCGCCCTCCTCGATCTCGTAGTCGTGGGCGCGGTTCTCGAGGACGTTCTCGAGTTGCTCCTCGGCGCGGTCCCAGATCTCGTCGGAGCCGACCGACTTCTCCGGTCGCGTGGCCAGCGCCATCTCGTAGTCGAGGTCGAACGTCTCGAGGACGTCGGTGATCATGTCCATGATCTCCTCGACTTCCCGTCTGATCTGGTCGGGCCGGATGAACAGGTGGCCGTCGTCGATCGTGAAGGCCCAGACCCGCGAGAGCCCCGACAGTTCGCCGCGTTGCTCCTTGCGGTAGACCTTGCCGTTCTCGGCGTAGCGGATCGGCAGGTCGCGGTAGCTCCAGGAGTGGTCCTGGAAGATGGCGGCGTGGCCGGGACAGTTCATCGGCTTCAGGCCGAACTCGTCGTCGCCGACGTCGAAGATGAACATGTCGTCCTGGTAGTTCTCGTAGTGGCCCGACCGGTGCCAGAGGTCCGTCTTGAAGACGTGGGGCGTCTCGACGTAGTCGTAGCCCGCGTCCTCGTTGAGATCCTCGACGAATCCCTCGAGTTCCGAGAGGACGGTCTTCCCGGCGGGGTGATACAGCGGCAGCCCCGGCCCGGTCACGTCCTGGATCGAGAACAGGTCCATCTCGTTGCCGATGCGGCGGTGATCGCGCTTCTCGGCCTCCTGCTTGCGCTCTAAGAACTCCTCCAAGTCGTTCTCGTCCTCGAAGGCGGTGCCGTAGATGCGGGTCTGCATCGTGTTCTCCTCGTCGCCGCGCCAGTAGGCCCCGGCGATCTCGAGCAGTTCGACGACGCCGATCTCGCCGGTCGAGTCGACGTGGGGGCCGGCACAGAGGTCCTCCCACTCGCCCTGCCGGTAGAACGAGACGGTGTCGTTCTCGTCGGCGAACTCCGCCAGGAGTTCGAGCTTGTAGGGTTCGCCCTCGAGGCGCTCTTCGGCCTCCGCGATCGAGACCTCCTCGCGCTCGATCTCGTAGTCGTCGGCGATGATCGCCTCGATCTCGTCTTCGATCTCCGCGAGGTCCTCCTCGTCGACGTCGAGGTTGTCGAAGTCGTAGTAGAAGCCCTCGTCGGTCGGCGGGCCGATCGCGAGTTTGACTTCGTCCTCGTCGTACAGTCGCTCGACGGCCTGGGCGAGACAGTGGGCCGCGGAGTGGCGCATGACCTCGAGGTACTCCTCGGACTGGTCGGTGACGATCTCGAGTTCGGCGCCGTCGTAGACCGGCTCCTCCTTGGCGACGAGGTCGCCGTCGAGTTTGCCGGCGACGGTGTCGCTCCCGAGACCGGGGCCGATCTCGTAGGCGCAGTCCTCGACGGTGGCGTCGGCGTCGACTGCGAGTTCCGAGCCGTCGGGCAATACGACCGCTATCTGCTCTTGTGAGTCTGATTCTGACATGGCTGTGGGTGTGGTGAAAATCCGGTGGCGTGTCCGCGCCGTCCCGCACACTGGTCGACCGCCGTCGACACAACACACGGTAGGTGGGAATTAGAAACGGGCAAACGCCCCTGTAAAGCGGACACCTACCATCGTGGCTACGGCTACTCTCGAGCGGAATAAAAGCATTGTGATGGGAGTTTCGGAGCGTTAGAACTGGTCGATCGTCGTCGCGATCGTCTCATCGGCACCGATCTCGTTTTCGATCTCGGACGGATCCGGCGCGGGAAACGTGACGACGGGGTCGGCGTCGGTAACCTGACCGACCAGCGTCTCGAGTTCGTCGAACAGGTTCGGATGGTCGCCCGATCCCGTTATTTGACACCACGCTCTCGTCCGCGTAATACCGACGAACGCCTCGTTGCGCGGCTTGACGCGGTTGTCGTGCCAGTACGGATCGGGATCGTCGAGGTAGTCGATGCCGAGTAGATACACCGACGCGGCCTCGTTCCCTTTCGCCCGGTTGATTCCCGAAATCGTCACTGCGCCGTCCTCCCTGAAGACGCTCGTGTTCCCCTCCCAGACGAGATTCGACTCGAGCGAACGATCGGCCAGACGGTCGGCCAACGCCGCACCGGTCGATCGAAGGTCGGGTAACGCACCCAACGGAACGGCCAGCACGTTCGCCGGATCGATCCCGTGGTCGACGACGTCGGCGGCGATCGCGTCGGCGACCGCGTCCAGTTCGTTCGACCGCTGCGCGAACGAGTCGAACGTGACGAACGGTTTCGCTTCTGGACGGTCGGCGAGCGGATGCGGTGAGTGGTCGTCCGGCCGATGGATCGAGACCGGGTCACCCGTTCGACGGAAGTCACCTTCCAGCACTTCGTAACCGATGTCCGCCCACCCGTCCTGCGTCGTGATCGCCTGGACTGCACCGCGTGCGCTCCGCACCCCCATTCCGAACGCGTGAGCGAGCATCAACACCGATCGGGGCGTCCGGTAGGATTTCCGCATAATCTGACTCTTCTGGATCCCGCCGGGGTAAGTTCCGCTCAGATCGACGTTCGGATTTCCGTCACCGTCGACGCCGAAGACGTTCTTCGGGCTCGGAGCCGAGAGACTCGTCAGGTTCTGCGCTTCGTCGTACGCCCAGATTAGCCGCTTCGGCGGTTTGAGCGCCCGGTGGCACATTTGGTAGAACGCCGGCTCCATGTCCTGGGCCTCATCGATCAGGATCGCGTCGTACTCCTCCTGAATCGGTGCGTCCTCGACGAGTTCCCGACAACAGGCCTCGAGGAGTTCGTCGGGGCTGCCGTCGCCGAACTCGTCTTTGGCAGTGCCGACGGTCCGCGGCGTCACGCCGGCGTTCTGGGCGATCTTGTAGTACATTCCGTGTTCGGATTTGCCACCCCAGCCGTGGAGGACCTCGAGTCGCTCCCAGTCGGGTTCATCGCCGCCGAAGTCGGCGTAGAACCGACGGATCGAGTCTCGAATCGTCTGATAGAGACTGCGCGTGTTGAACGTCACTGCGATCGACCAGTCCGGATGTTTCGCGTGCATAGCGGCCGCCTTTCGTGCCAGCAGTGCGGTCTTGCCCGATCCCGCGATCCCGCGGATCTGCTGGGGGCCGTCGGGTATCTGGACGCCGATCTCTTCCTGGCGGTCGTCGAACCGCTTCAGCCCCTTCCGGACGGTTTCGTAGAGCCCTGCCTTCGTATCGCCGTCCGCCAGAACGGGACCACGATCACCGCTGATGGCCTGTCCGCCACCCAGCACCGCTCGCGCGTCCGCGTATTGCGATTTCGTGAGGGCGTCGTCGACCGGTAACGATTCGAAGACATCCCTCAGCGACCGCTTCGAGAGGTCATCTCGCAGAATGACGCGCGGTGTCGACGGCAGTTCGTCGAAGCCGCGGCGCTCCCACTCGTCTCGAGTCACGTTCGGGAGCGCGACCACCGGCGTCATGACGATGTGGCAGTTTCCCCGCTCGTCGACCAGCGACGGCTCGCGCATCATCGGTGACCTGATACGAAATCCGTGGTCACGGGCCTGCGAGTACGGCGCGGCGGCGTCTTGGTCGATCCCGGAGAGCGACCACTTCGCACCGTCGATCGAGTCGATATGGTCGATCTCGTATCCCTTGCACTCGATTACGACGAGGCCGTATTTCCGGTGGAGAACGACGAAATCGGCCTCGCGATCGAGATCGTCGTTCTGCCCGTCGATAATCGGGAATCGATAGTACGAGACGCCGATATCGCTGGCCGTGAAACACCGTTTGAGCCGGTCCCACACTTCCAACTCCGCCTCGGCCCCGCTCCCCGTCTCGTCGTACTCCGCGGCGACGAATTTCACGGGTGGTGTCAGGAAACCGCCGATAATAAACGAATCGGCTCCCCGAACACAGCTACGATCGACGACGCTGTCGCCATCCGCCCGTTATCGATCCGCGTCGGCTAATAGTTCGCTCGCGGTCACCAGCGCCTCCATCTCGACGCCGGCGGCCTCGACGTTCTCGCGGCCGCCCTCCTCGCGGTCGACGACGACCAGCGCGCGCTCGACGGTCGCGCCGGCCTCCCGCAGCGCCTCGACGGCCTCGACGAGGCTCGTCCCCGTCGTCACGATGTCCTCGACGACGACGACCTCCTCACCTTCCTCGAGGCGGCCCTCGACGAGGTTGGCCGTCCCGTACTCCTTGCGCTGTTTACGCGCGATGACGTAGGGGACGCCGGCCGCGACGCTGGTCGCCGCCGCCAGCGGCACGCCGCCCAGCGCGACGCCGCCGAGTTTGTCGTCCGAATCGAGGCGCTCGGCGAAGGCGTCGGCGATGGCCTCGAGACAGCCCGGATCGGTCTCGAAGAGGTACTTGTCGACGTAGTACTCGCTAGTACCGCCGTGGGAGAGTTCGAACTCGCCGAACCGAACGGCGTCGGCCGCCCGGAGGGCGTCGATGAGGTCCTGGTTCGTCATGCTCGAGAGGGCGCGCCGAACCGAGATAAGCGGTGTGGAACGGAATCGTCGGGAGCGCTCGAGGCGGCGAGATCCGCGATCGCCGGACGGCAGCGGCTCCCGGCTGTCGCTGCAGGTAGCTTTTTGTCTCCGGGACGAAGTGTGTTCGACGATGACACCAACCAGAGCGGACGAACCGCACCCGGACGTGCAGGCGTTTCTGGAACTCTACGAGTCGTTGGACGCGCCCGAGTTCAGCGAGATCTCGCCCCAGGAGGCCCGCGAGATGTTCGACGAGATGCGGGTCACCGAGGAGCCCGACATCGAACTCGCATCCGTCGAGGACCGGACGATCGACGGGCCCCACGGCGACCTGCCGATCCGACTCTACGAGCCCGGCACCGCGGGCGACGATCGGCCGCTGCTGGTGTACTTCCACGGCGGCGGCTGGGTCATCGGGAATATTGACACCCACGACGGCACCTGTCGGAAGCTGGCGGCCGACTCGGGGTATCCGGTCGTCAGCGTCGACTACGGGCTCGCGCCCGAACACCCCTTCCCCGAGGGGCTGCAGGACTGTTACGCCGCGCTCGAGTGGGCGGCCGACGCGGCCGCGGACCTCGGTGCCGACCCGGCCAAGATCGTCGTGGGGGGCGACAGCGCCGGCGGCAACCTCGCGACGGCGGTGTCGTTGCTGGCCCGCGACCGCGGCGGTCCCGACATCGCTTACCAGCTGCTGATCTACCCCAGCACGGGCAAGGTGACCGAGACCGAGGCCTACGAGCAGAACGGCGAGGGCTACTTCCTCACGAAAGACGACATGGCGTGGTTCCGCGAACAGCGTTACGAGAACGACATCGATCAGGGGAACGTCTACGCGATGCCCCAGCTCGCACACGACCTCTCGGGGCTGCCGCCCGCGACGGTCATCACCGCCGGCTTCGACCCGCTGCGCGACGACGGAGCGAACCTCGTCGAACGGCTCGAGGCCGACGGCGTCGACGTTGCACACCACCACTACGACGACGTGATCCACGGCTTCTTCAACATGATCTCCGATCCCGTCGACCTCGATCGGGCCCACGAGGCCTACGAGGACGCTGTCGCGGACATGCAGGCGGCACTGGAGTAAGCGGCCGACGCGCACTCGTCGCTTCCGTTCGTCGCTCGAGCCGTTCGGCTCCCGTCAATCCAGCGAGCGCTCGACCACCGAAACCCCCTCGAGCCCCGAGAGCGCCTCGAGCACGCCCGCGAGATGGTCGGGGCCGCTTCCCTCGAGGCCGATCGTCACGGGAGTCCGGTTCGGGTCGTCGACGGCGGTCCGGCGGGCGCGCTCTAAGACGTCGAGTTCGGCCCCTTCGACCTCGACCGTCTCGACCACGTCGCCGACGGTCGCCGGCCAGCCGGCGACGGCGAGTCGCGCGTCGGTATAGCGCCCGAGTTCGTGGAGCCCGGTCCGGGTCAGTTCGGCGTGATCGGTGAGGTTGACGTTCCCGCCCGAGACGACGACGGCGACGCGTTCCCCCTCGAGATCGAGGTCGGCCGAGAGCGCGGCGGCCAGCGGCGCGGCCCCGGCGGCTTCGGCGACGGTTTTGGCCCGTTCCGCGAGCAGGGTCACGGCGGCGGCGATCTCCCGATCGCTCACGCTGATCACGTCGTCGACGACCTCGCGGGCGATCTCGAAGGTCGTCTCGAGCATGCGCGCGTCGGCGATCCCCTCCGCGACGGTGTCGACCTCCTCGAGCTGGCGGATCTCGCCGGCCTCGAGCGACGGTTTGGCGTGGGCCGCCCCCTCGGGCTGAACGCCGATCACGCGAGTATCGGAGTCGTGGGCCTTCAGCACCGTGCCGATCCCTCCGACGAGCCCGCCGCCGCCGATCGACACGAGGACGGTGTCGATCCCGGGGAACTGCTCGCGCAACTCGAGGCCGATCGTCCCCTGACCGGCGACGACGGCCTCGTCGTCGAAGGGGTGAACGAAGGTCGCGCCCGTTTCGGCGGCCCGCTCTGTGGCGTACTCGTAGGACCGCTCGTAGATGTCGCCCTCGACGATCACGTCGGCCCCGTAGCCGCGGGTGGCCTCGATCTTCGCCGCGGGGGTGATCTCGGGGACGACGATCGTCGTCTCGATGTCGAGCAGGTCGCCCGCCAGCGCCACGCCCTGGGCGTGGTTGCCCGCGCTCGAGGTGACGACGCCCGCCTCGCGCTCCGCGGCCGAGAGCTGCGCCATCCGGTTGTAGGCACCGCGGATCTTGAACGAGCCCGTCCGCTGGGCGGTCTCGAGTTTGAGCCCGACGGCGGCCGCCCCGCTCATGTCGGCGAAGGTCCGTGACGTGTCGAGTGGCGTCCGGTGAACGACGTCGGCGACGCGCTCGCGGGCGGCCTCGACGTCCGCGAGCGTGACCGGGGTCCCGTCCGCACCGCTCGCTCCATCGCCCCCGCTCATTCGCCGGCCTCCGCGCCCGCGTCGTCGGTCGGCGTCGCGTCCCCCGCGTCGACCTGCGGGACCGGATGGCGAGCCTCGAGTTCCCGGATCGTCCCGACCAGCACGTCGACGCCGTGCTGGAGGCTCCGCTCGTCGACGTCGAAGGTCGGCGTGTGGTGGCTGGTGGGGTGGTCGGTGCCGATTATCATGTACGTCGCCAGGCCGCCGTCTTCCTGTACCCGCTCCATCAGGAAGGTGGCGTCCTCGCTCGCACCGAAGTCGGCGGCTGGGACGACGCGGTCGATCCCCGCCACGCCGCCGGCGACCTCGCTGACCAGGGCCTGCAGTTCGGGGTCGCTGTCGGCCCGCGGGGACTCGCTGACGACCTCGACGTCGGCCCGGCAGCCGTGCATCTTCGCCGCGGACCGCATCGTCCGCTCGAGGCGGCGTTTCATGTACTCCATCAGCTCGGTGGTCTCCCCGCGGGCCTCGGCCTCCATGTGGGCGCGCTCGGCGATGACGTTGCTCGCGGTCCCGGCTTCGGCCTTGCCGACGTTCACCCGCGTCATCCCGTCGCTGTGTCGGGGGATGCCGTACGCGTTGACGATCCCGGCACCCATCGCGTGCATGGCGTTGGCCCCCTCGTTCGGGGCCTTTCCCGCGTGCGCGGAGGTCCCCTCGATGGTCACGTCGACGTGACACATCGCCAGCGGCTTCTCGATCCCCGCGATCACCTCGCCCGTCGGGTGGTCGAGCCCGACGTGGACGGCCAGCAGGTAGTCCAACCCGTCGGCGAACTCGCTCTTCGCCATCGGACAGCCGCCACCGCCGGTCTCCTCGGCGGGCTGGAAGAAGACCACCAGTCGGCCCGCGAAGTCGCTCTCGGCGATCGCCTCGAGGACGGCGAGCCCCCACGTCATGTGGGCGTCGTGGCCGCAGGCGTGCATCGTCCCGTCGATCTCCGAGCGAAAGCCCTCGTCGACGGGGTCGTGGTCCGGGTCGGTCGACTCCTCGATGAACAGTCCATCGATATCGACGCGCAGCCCGATCGCCGGCCCTTCGCCGCGCTCGAGGACCGCCACCGCGCCGGTGTTCCCGCCGGTCATCCGCTCGAGGAGGGCCTCGTCCGCGCCGCGCTCGCGGGCGCGTTCGATCCACGGTTCGAGGTCGTCGTCGGTGACGGCCATCCGGTCGGCGGGGTCGTAAGCGTCGGGGCCGACGGCCAGTTCGTCGACGCCGATCCCCCTGATCTCCTCGACGAGGCGGGCCGTGGTGGCGAACTCGCGCCACGCGGGCTCGGGGTGGCGGTGGAAGCTGCGACGGAGGCTGACGAGTCGGTCCTGAATCGGCTCGGTCATGCGAGGGGGTGACGCGCCCCAGCGACTTAATTATACACAATGAGTGTTTACGACGGATACACAAAAGGGATAAGGGAGTCGACGACGATGCTCGACCAATGAGTACGGAGCCGGACGTCGTCGTTCTCCGCGAGGGAACGGAAGGGCTGTCGATGGAATCGTACGCCGAGGAACTGCGCGAGCGGCTGCCAGACCGCACCGTCGCGCTCGCGCGGACCCCGAAAGAGGAGCGCGAACTGATCCCGCAGGCCCGGGCCGTGACCGGGATCTCGATCGACGAGGACCTGCTGGAGCGAGCCGACCGGCTCGAGCTGTTCGCGTGTACCTTCGCGGGCACGGATCACGTGCCGATGGACGCGCTGGCCGATCGCGGCGTGACCGTGACGAACGCGGGCGGCATCCACGCGCCGGGCATCGCGGAGCAGACGATCGGCAACATGCTCGTGTTCGCCCGCCGGCTCCACGAGGGGTGGCGGCGCAAGGAGAACAACGAGTGGCGCCACTTCCAGTCCCACGAGTTCACGGACAGCACCGTCACGATCGTCGGCCTCGGCTCGATCGGACAGGCGGTCGTCCAACGGCTCGAGGGGTTCGAGGTCGAGACGATCGGGATCCGCTACACCCCCGAGAAGGGCGGGCCGACCGACGAGGTGCTCGGGTTCGACGAGGACGACGTCCACGAGGCCTTCTCGCGGAGCGACTACGTGGTGCTGGCCTGCCCGCTCAACGATCTGACCCGCGGGCTCGTCGGCGAGGCGGAACTCGCGACGCTGCCGCCCAACGCCGTGATCGTCAACGCGGCGCGGGGCGGCATCGTCGACACCGACGCGCTCGTCTCTGCCCTGCAGTTCGAGGGGATCCGCGGGGCGGCGCTGGACGTCACCGATCCCGAGCCGCTGCCGGCCGATCACCCGCTGTGGGACCTCGAGAACTGCCTCATCACGCCTCACACCGGTGGACACACCCCCAAACACTGGGATCGGCTGGCGGACATCGTCGCCGGGAACCTCCAAGCGCTCGAGTCCGGCGGAGAACTCGAGAACGCGGTGTTGCGGCCGGGCTCGTCCGACTGACCGGTCGCGCAATCGGTCAGTCGTCGTCGGGCCGATCGTCGCTCGTCTCGAACGGGACCGTCGGGGCCGCCCCGTCCGGTCGCGTCGATTCGCCGAACCCGCCGCTTAAGACGTGCGCCAGCGTCTCGTCGACGCGTTCGTCGGTCTCGGTGATGCGGTCGGGATCGGCCTCGACGACGAACCCCGAGGCGATGTTCGGCGCGGTCGGAATGAACAGGACCGGCCGCCCGTCGTCGGTCGTGTGTCCGGTCTTGAACGCGGGCACGTCGATGCCGTTCCAGTTCTCGACCCTGACGGGTTCCTGGAGCGCCTGGTCCTCGCCCAGCGTGGTCTCGGCGGCGACCTTCGACGCGTTGTAGAGGACGCGCAAGCCCGGGACCCGGTTCGCGACGCCGTCCACGCTCCGCGTAGCGAGGTCGCCGACCGCGGTCCGGGTCAGGAAGCCGACGGCGAAGGTCACGAGACAGAACAGCGCCAGCGGAACGATCGCCCGCGAGACGCCGATGGCGACCGAGCGGGTCGGCTCGTGGGCGATCAGCCCGGTCAACAGGGCGTCGGTCGGCACCGTCGGGGTGATACCGGTCACCAGCGCGTAGACGCGGTAGAGGACGTACAGCGTGACGAGTATCGGACCGATGACGATCAGCCCGCTCGCGAACTCGCGCTTCCACGCCATTGTCGGAGTATGTGACCGGCGGGACATGAGCCCTTCCCTTCCGACACGCGGCGCGGGGACGGTGGGGTCGGGGTCGCAGCCGACTACGGCCAGAGCCCGCGCGTCTCCTTCGCTTCGGCGATTCGAGACAGCGCGACCACGTAGGCGGCGTCGCGCCACGTCAGCCCCTCGGCGTCGACGGCCTCGCGCACGTCGGCCCAGGCCTCGAGCATGTGCTCCTCGAGTTCCTCGTTGACGCGCTCGAGCGACCACTGTCGGCGGTTGATGTCCTGGAGCCACTCGAAGTAGGAGACGGTGACGCCGCCGGCGTTCGCGAGGATGTCCGGGATCACCGGCACGTCACGCTCCTCGAGGATGGCGTCGGCCGCGAACGTCGTCGGTCCGTTGGCACCCTCGACGACGATGTCCGCGGCGATCGCGTCGGCGTTCTCCGCCGTGATGACGTTGCCGACCGCGGCCGGGATCAGCACGTCGACGTCCAATTCGAGCAGGTCCTCGTTCGAGAGCCGACGAACGCTGTCGTCGTCCTCGAGGTCGTTCGCGAAGCTGGTGACCGCCTCGGGTTCCTCGTGGTGGGAGGGGATCTCGTCGACGTCGAGCCCGTCGGCGTCGTAGAGCGCGCTGTTGACGTCCGAGACGGCGACGATCGACGCGCCCCAGTCGTCGAGCAGGCGGGCGGCGTTGGCACCGACGCTGCCGAAGCCCTGGACGGCGACCGTGGTCTCGGAGACCTCCCGACCGTAGTACTGAACCGCCTCGCGGGCTGCGATGGCGGTCGATCGGCCGGGGGCCTCCTCGCGGCCGTAGGAGCCGCCGATCACCGGCGGCTTCCCGGTGACGACGCCGGGGATGGTCTCTCCCTGTTGCATCGAGTAGGCGTCCATGAACCAGGCCATCGTCTGGGCGTCGGTCCCCATGTCGGGCGCGGGAACGTCCTTCTTCGGCCCGACCGCGTCGCGCAGTTCCTCGGCGAACCGACGGGTGAGCCGCTCGGTCTCGTCGGCGGTCAGCGACTTGGGGTCGACGGCGATTCCGCCTTTTCCGCCGCCGAAGGGGAGGTCCATCACCGCGCACTTCCAGGTCATCCACATCGAGAGGCCGGTACACTCCTCGGCGCTGACCTCAGGGTGGTAGCGCAGCCCCCCCTTGTAAGGGCCGCGGACGTCGTCGTGCTGGGCCCGGTAGCCGGTGAATACCTCGACGGTACCGTCCTCGCGCTCGAGGGGAACCGACACCTGCTGGACCCGCGTCGGGTGTTTCAGCCGCTCGACGACGCCGGGGTCGACGTCGACGTGGGCCGCGGCCCGCTCGAGTTGGCGGCGCGCGGTGACCAGCGCCGAGGCGGGTTCGTCGTCCGATTCGCTCTCCGTTGTGGTTGGGGTCGTACTCATGGGTGGGGTAGCTTCGTCGG
>SDGW01000131.1_pt1 | contig 30712 bp, 26 predicted proteins | sample 2873831 | NCBI WGS metagenome assembly SDGW01 (sample SAMN08132700, study PRJNA421101) | hypersaline lake metagenome | isolation source: celular fraction 0.22 microns magnesium sulfate-rich crust from ephemeral... | place: Spain: Penahueca Lagoon, Toledo | collected 2011-07 | reverse complement strand
CTTCACCTCGAGGTCATCACCCAGCGTATCGAGAAGAACCAGGGCATCCCGGTCAACACCGGTGAGCCGATCGTCGTCTACCGCGAGGCCATCGACCGTGCAAGCGACGAAGTCGAAGGTATCTCGCCAAACCGTCACAACCGGTTCTACATCTCCGCCGAGCCGCTCAGCGAAGAGATCGTCGAGACGATCCGGATGGGAGAGGCGTCGATGAACATGCCCGAACTCGAGCGCCGTGAGGCGCTCCAGGAAGCCGGCATGGACAAAGACGACTCCCAGGTCGTCGAGCACATCCACGGCACGAACATCCTGCTCGACCAGACCAAAGGGATCCAGCACCTGAACGAAACCATGGAGCTGTTCATCGAGGGTCTCGAGGAAGCCCTCGACAACGGTCCGCTCGCCAACGAGCCGGTCCAGGGAACGCTCATCCGTCTCCACGACGCGAAGCTCCACGAGGACACCATCCACCGCGGTCCCGCACAGGTCATTCCGGCCACGCGTGAGGCCGTCCACAAGTCGCTCATCGACGGTCACATCAAGATGATGGAGCCGATGCAGGACGTCCGTATCGACGTTCCGAACGACCACATGGGCGCCGCCTCCGGCGAGATTCAGGGCCGCCGTGGTCGCGTCGACGACATGTACCAGGAAGGTGACCTCATGGTCGTCGAGGGTATCGCACCCGTCGACGAGATGATCGGGTTCGCGAGCGACATCCGATCTGCGACCGAGGGCCGTGCCTCCTGGAACACCGAGAACGCCGGCTTCGAATTCATGTCTGACTCGCTTCAGCGCGACAAGATCATGGAGATCCGCGAGCGCAAGGGCATGAAGCTCGAGCTGCCGCCGAGCGTCGACTACATCTAACGACCTTTTTTCCTCTCGGGTTCACTCACTCCGTTCGTTCACCGCTCGAGCAAAAAATCTCGACCAAAAAAGGCCGCTCGCGTCTTCGACGCTCGCGGTACATTCGCTGACTGCACGCTGCACTCGAGGGTATTCTCTCGTCGATGAACCCGAAAAGCGTGACGCGCAGCGAAACGATTCCGTAATGGATCGAGGACCGGTTGAAACCCGTTCGGGAACGAGTTACTGCGGTTCGAATCCCGTCTACTCTCGCTCGCCGGCACCGAGCGCCGACTCGCCGACCTTCTCGTGGCCCTCGATGACCTCCTTGCCGCCCATGTAGGGTTGCAAGGGTTCGGGGATCGTCACCGTGCCGTCCTCGTTCTGGTAGTACTCGAGGATGGCCACCATCACCCGCGGAATCGCCAGCCCGGAGGCGTTCAGGGTGTGCAGGTACTCGGCCGATTCGTGGCGCTCGGGGCGGTAGCGCAGGCCGGCCCGGCGGGCCTGGAAGTCCTCGAAATTCGAGGCCGAGGAGACCTCGAGCCAGCGGCCGCCCGCCTCGGGGCCGTCGTCCATGTCGTCGCCGGGGGCCCAGACCTCGATGTCGTAGGTCTTGGCGGAGGCGAAGGTGAGGTCGCCGGTACAGAGCTCGAGGATGCGGTAGGGGAGGCCGAGTCGCCGGAGGACCTCCTCGGCTTCGTCGAGGAGATTCTCGAGACGGTCGTAGCTCTCATCTGGCTCGACGAAGTTAACGAGCTCGACCTTGTTGAACTGGTGGACGCGAACGATGCCGCGGGTCTCGGTGCCGTGCTCGCCGGCCTCGCGCCGGAAGTTCGGCGTGTACGCCTGGTGCTTGAGCGGGAGGTCGTCCTTGAGGAGGATCTCGTTGGCGTACATGTTGGTGACCGGCACCTCCGCGGTGGGGCAGAGCCAGAGGTCCTCGTCCTCGTACTCCTCCTCGTTGCTGCCGCCGAGCCGGTAGGCGTCGTCGGCGAACTTCGGCAGCTGGCCGGTCCCCCGCATCGAGGCGCTCTTGACCGGAACCGGGGGGAAGAGGTCGACGTACCCCTGCTCGCGGTGGAGGTCCATCATGAACTGGATCAGGGCGTGCTCGAGCTGTGCGCCCTCGCCTTTGAGGAAGTAGAAGCCGGAGCCGGTGGTCTTGGCGGCGCGTTCCTCGTCGATGATGTCGAGGTCTTCGCCGAGGTCGTAGTGGGGCGTCACCTCGTTGGGGAGGTCGCGGGCGTCGTCGAAGCCCCAGCGCCGGTCTTCGACGTTGTGCCGTTCGTCGAGTCCGAGCGGGACGCTCTCGTGGGGAACCTGCGGGATCTCGAGCAGTCGCTCGTTGAGCTCCTCTTGCAGTTCGGCAGCCTCGTCTTCGACCTCCTCGATCTCGGCTTTGAGTTCCCGCGAGCGCTCGATGGCCTCCTCCCGTTCCTCGTCTTTGCCTTCGCCGACGAGCTTACCGATCTTCTTGGTGATCTGGTTGCGGTCGTGGCGCAGGTCGTCGCCTTTCGCCTTCAGCTCCCGCCAGCGTTCGTCGAGTTCGAGGAACTCGTCGATGTCGACGTCGGCCCCGCGGTTCTCTAAAGCGTCGCGTACCTCGTCGGGATTCTCGCGCAGATAGGTCCGGTCGAGCATTGGTATTGGTCGTGCGTTCTTTGCGCCCGGGCAAAACCGTGTCGGAAGGCCGCGTCGCCGTCGAGCGCCGCCGGCGGGAAACGTTTTTTCGGCAGGGCTTCGTCTCTCGAGGTATGGACCCGCTCGAGGGCGAGACGTCGTCGGCCCCGATCGAGTACGAGCCCGTCAGCGTCAAGGACGTACTCGTGGAGATGAAAGACACCGCGGAGCTGCTGATCGACCTCTCGTACTCGGCCGTCCTCCACCGCAGCGAGGAGCTCGCGACGGAAGTGCTCCGGTTAGAAGAGCGGATGGACGTCCTCGAGATGCGGGCGCGGATGAGCCTCCTGATGGCCGCCCGGAAGCCGGCCGACGCGGAACAGCTCGCGCCCGTGCTGGGTATCGTCGGCGCGGCCGACGAAATCAGCGACGCCGCCGGCGACATCGCGAAGATCGTGCTCGAGGATATGGGCTTACCCGAAGCGATGCGGGCGGCGCTGCCCGAGGCGGCCGAGACGCTGGTCCGGGGCGTCGTCGCTTCCGACTCACCCTACGCCGGGCGGACGCTCGCGGACATCGACCTCGAGTCGGAGACGGGCGTGCGCGCGATCGCGCTCCGGCGAGGTACCGACTGGCTGCTCAATCCGGGGCCGAACACGCGCATCGAGGCCGACGACGTGGCCCTCCTGCGAGGCCCCGACACGGCGATCGGCGACGTCTACGAGACCCTGACCGGCGACGGCTACGAAGCGCCGACCGCCGAGGCCCCGGACATCGACGACCTGGAGCGGGCCGTCGACACGATCGTCCACATGAAGGACTTCTCCGAACTGGCGGTCGATCTGGCCTACAGCAGCGTGCTGTTCGACAGCGAGGAACTCGCCGAGGAGGTCCGCAACCTCGAGGTCGAGGTCGACGCGATGCAGTCGCGATTCGAGGCCTGGACGCTCCGGGCGGCCGCCGACGCGGCGGACCCGGTCGTCCTGCGGGGGTTGATCCAACTGGGCAGCAGTACGGAGCGGATCAGCGACACCGCACTCGAGATCAGCGAGGGCGTCCTGCGGGACATCGACGTCCATCCGGTCGTGCAGGCGGCCGTCCAGGAGAGCGACGAGATCATCACCCGCATCGTGGTCGAGGAGGGCAGCGACCTCGACGGGACCGCGGTCACGGCCGGCGTGCCCGACGCCGAGTCGACGATGTCGGTGATCGCTATCCGGCGGCCGGGCGACGGCTGGCTGCTGGTCGCCGACGCCGACGCCGAACTCCGCGGGGGCGACGTGCTCATCTCGAAAGGGACCCGAACGGCCGCGGCGGCTTTCCGGGAACTCGCGACCACCTAACGGCGGTTCACTCCGTTCGCTGGTCAGGTAACTCCGGTCACAAGGTGGTGCTATGACGGGAGACCGCCCGTTCTCGGGGTTCGACATCGCGTAGTCACGCCTGTTTCACTCGGCGTCGTCGCTCAGTTCAGGACGACGAGCGCGACCCCCGAGAGGACGATCACGCCGAGGATGTCACAGACGTTCGTGACGACCGGGATCGTCGTGTCGTCGGGGTCTAACCCCCGCGTGTAGGAAACGTAGGTCGCGACGAGGCTCAGCACGATCGCGATCACGGCCAGTAGCATGCCGCTGACGATCGAGATCAGGAGGAGATCGGTCAGGGGCATCGGTTGGGCGATGATCCGTCCGACCAGCCAGGCGATGACGCCGAGCGCCGAGAAAACCGTCGCGGCGAGCCCCAGGATCGCCGCGATGTTCGTCCACAGCACCTCGTTTCGCGGGTCGAACTCGAGCAACCCTAGATGCAGCCGGGTCGAGAGCCGCGAGGAGAGGATCGCGCCGAGATTACCGCCCATCCCGATCATCACGGGGACGAGCACGAGCAGCGTCGGGTTCGCGAGGTAGGTCTCCTCGAGCGCCGAGAGGACGTAGCCCGATCCCATTTCGAGCATCGAGAGGACGATCAGGATGGGGAACATCGTGCCGACGATGTGTCTGACCGTCCAGGTGTCGAGCGGGTCGTCGGCTCCTGCGGCCGCCATCAGAACACCACCCCGACGACGGAGAGCGCGATGAAGAGGAAGACGACGCCGAAGACGTCGCCGAGCGTGGTGACGATCGGGCCGATCAGGTTGTCCGGGTCGAGGCCGTACTGATAGCTCGCGAAGACCAGCGCCAGCAGCCCGAAGATCAGCGTCGTGGAGGTCAGGATCCCCGAGACCAGCATGATCGAGACGAGTTCGACGAGTCTGGCAGACTCCCGCCCGAGCACGTGGAGTATTCCCCACGAGAGGACGGCGATGAACACCGAGACGCTGATCCCGTTGATAAACGAGGCCGCCACGGCGTTGATCAGCCGCCGATCCCACGAGAACTCGGGGTCGATCATCCCCTGATGGAGCCCACTCGAGATGCGCGCCCCGAGCGCCCCGTAGACGTTCCCCCGGGTCGCGAGGAAGGCGGGGAGCAACAACAGCATGCCGGGAAACCGCTGGAACCCTTCGGTCATCCCCTCGGAGCCCAGTACCGCCCCCGCGAAGATCCCGCCGGCGAGGCTGACCACGAGGATCGGGAGCGACTCGCGGTAGATGCGCCACGCGGATTGGCGAGCCTCCATAGCGGCGTCTAACGCAGTCCGGACATAAACCTACCGCGGGTCGAACCCGAGACGATCGCTCGATGCCGTGCGGCTTGGTACCACTTCTGACCGATCGCTAACCTGTCTCGAGCGCGCGAGCGGGCTGCGTCTCACCGAGTCTCAGAGCGGCGTCGCGACGACGAGACCCCACGCCAGACCGATCGCCGCGAGCGAGCAGGCGAGATTGGCCGCGGCGTTGCCGATCGCGAGGGCGCGGTCGCCGCGCTCGTACAGCCGAACCGTCTCGACGGAAAACGAGGAAAAGGTCGTGAACGAGCCGCAGATCCCGGTGCCCACGAGTCGGAGGGTCGACTCGCTCGCGCCCGCGAAGACGAGCAGTCCGAGAGCGAAACTGCCGACGACGTTGACGACGAACGTCGCGAGCGGGAGTCGGGAGCTCGCGACCCGTCTCGAGACCTGCCGGCCGACCAAGTGGCGGCAGACCGCACCGATTGCGCCGCCAGTACCGACGACGTGGGCCGGCTCGGGTTCGAACGTGACGACGCCGTCGGCGAGCAGCCAGCGGAGGGCCGCGGCCGCGACCATCGCAGCGCTCGAGCCCACGCTCGTCGCGCTCACGCCGTCTCACCTCCGGCCGGCCGAGACTCGCCGGCGCGGCGGGCCAGCGCCCGGCCCGCGAGGACGCCGACAGCGCCGAGGCCGTAGTTGGCGGCGACGATCCCGCCGATCGCGAGCGGCCCCGACGCGGACGCGGTCTGCATCGCGAACGTGCTGTAGGTCGTCAGCGAGGAGAGAAACCCGGTCGCGAAGACGGTCCGCGTCTCGGAGCCGATGTGGCCGGCGTACTCGGCTTCGTAAACCAGAAACCCCAGCACCGCGCTTCCGACGGCGTTGACGAGGACGATCGAGGGCACGTCCGGGAACAGCTCCATCGCGAACAGCCGGAGGTTCGCGCCGGCGAAGCCGCCGACGGCGATCAGCGCGAGCGTCTCGAGTCGAACGAGGGGATGGTCGGCTGCCATAGCTGGATCCGGTGAGCGAGCGAGCCCTGTCGCCCGGCTGTGCCAGGGGACTCACGGAATCGGTATGAGCGTTGCGAAACCCCGGAATCGGCCATCGACTGCCCCGCCGCCGACCGCGGAAGGAAAAGAGCCAAGGTTAGACTCCCTCTAAACCGAGCCATGTCCGGAGACGTTGCCGCGGACGGCGGACGGAACGGGTTCGCACGGGCGTCGTGGGCGAACGTCCTCGGCAACGTCGTCAAGATCGTGGTCGAGGGGGCGGCTGGACTCGCCTTCGGCAGCGTCGCCCTGCTCGCGGACGCGGCCCACTCGCTCGCGGATCTGGTCGCCAGTGTCGTCGTCCTCGTCTGGGGCCGGAGCGCGTTCGACGAACCCGACGACACCCACCCGCACGGCCACGACCGGATCGAACCGCTGACCGCGCTGTTCGTCGGGGCCGTCATCGCCCTCCTCGGCCTCAACCTGCTCTACCGGTCGGCTCAGGGATTGCTGTACGGGACGGAAATCGAGTTCAGCGTGTTGCTGCTCGGGGCACTCGGTTTCGCAATCCTCGACATGTACCTCGTCTACCGCTACACCGTGGGGATCAACGAGAGTCTGCAGTCCACCGCCCTCGCGGCGCTCGCCAAAGACTGTCTGAACGACATCTACACGTCGATCGCCGCCATCGTCGGCGTCCTCGGGGTACTGGTGAACCTACCGCTGCTCGATCCGGCAGCCGGCGGGCTCGTCAGTCTCCTCGTCGTCTATCAGGGCATCGAGATCGGCAAGGAGAACGTTGACTACCTCATCGGCGCTGCGCCCGGCCCCGAAAAGCGCGGGGAGATCACGGCGGCGCTCCGCCGGCATCCGGCCGTCGAGGGCGTCCACGACCTCACCGTCTTCTACGACGGGACCGTCCTCGAGGTCGAGGTCCACGTCGAGGTCGACGGCGATATGCCGTTCCGCGAGGCCCACGACATCGAGTCGGAACTGGTCGACCGCCTGCGCGCGCTCGAGGAGGTCGGCGACGCGCACGTCCACCTCGATCCCTCGGGCATCGGCGAGTGGAAGGAGTCGGTCGAGGAGCGTTGATCAGGCGGCCGTCTCCCCGTCGCCGCCCGCACGCGGCAGCGTGACGACGAACGCGCTGCCGTCGGCTCCCGTCTCGGCGAGTTCGACCGTGCCGCCGTATCTGTTCGCGAGGATCCGAGAGAGGTAGAGCCCGAGCCCGTGGTTGCTCGACTTGCGCTCGAACAGCGTCTCTCTGGCGGCTTCGGGAATCCCCGGCCCGTCATCCGCCACGGTGACGGTGACGGTCTCAGGTGTCGCGTCGACGCTCACGCGAACGCGGGCGGTGTCGCCGTCGTTGTGCTCGACCGCGTTCTCGAGCAGGTTCGCGAAGATCCATCTGAGTCCCTTGTTCCCCCTGACCGCGACGGCTTCGGGGAGTTCGGCCTCGACGGTCGCGTCGTCGTATCGGGCGCGGCAGTCGGCCAGTTGCTCCTCGAGCAGGGCGGTGAGATCGACGACGGCGCCGCCTTCCGGTCCACGGTTTGCGTCTAGCATCGCTCGCACGTCCTCGATGACGCCGACGAGGTTGTCGCTCTCGCGCTCGATCGTCGCGAGACGCTCGCGGGTTCGCTCATCGTCGCACTCCTCGCGTAGCAGCGTCGCGTGGCCGCTGATGATCTGTGAGGAGTTCAGCACCTCGTGTCGCAGGAGGTCGTTCAGATAGGTCAGCAGTTCCCGTTCGTCCGCGAGCTGTTCGGCGCGGACGGTGGCGGCCGTCGCCTCGACCTCGCGCTGGATCGCCCGCGCCTCGACGTAGCCGACGGCGAACCCGCCGACAGCGCCCGCGTTGGCCGTGAACTGTGCCCACGAGACGTTTCCCGCGAACGACCAGGGAAAGACGGCCATCGTCAGGAGGTTGATCAGCAGAAAGCCGAGCGCCCCGCCGAAGAACCACTCGAGAACGCGGCCGTACCGGGAGGGGTCGACGTCGCTTCGCTCGAGGTGGTAGCCGCCCCAGACGAGCCCGAGCGCCGGGCCGCCGACCAGCGCGAGGCTGAGCAAAACGGCGGTCGCGTCGAGCAGGTCGGCGAAGACGATCCACCAGCCGACGAGGAACGCGAACGAGAGTCCGCCGAAGCCGCTGACGAGCCTGGGGAGCGACTCCTGTCGGAGCCACGGGGCCGACGGGCGCAGGCCGAGCCGGTCCGGCGTATCGTGGCTCATCTCGGCGATGGGGACCGCGTTGGTTTCGGGGCGATTCGAAGCATCTACCGTGTGCAAGAGGGTGGGATGTAAAGTCTGTAACGGCTCTCGGCCCGTCGAAGTCGCGCCGATCGCCCGCGACGCGAGCTTTTATCCCGTCCGCTAACGCGTTTCCCGATATGGAAGTCGGAGACGTCCGCGAAGTCACGACCGGTGACTGTTCGGACCTCTACTATCTCGACACGGGAATGTACGGGACCAGCGAGTACGGCGCCGTCTACATCATCGACGACGACCGACCCGCGGTCGTCGACACCGGTATCGGTACCAACTACGACCTCCTTCTCGAGGCGCTCGACGAGGTCGGCATCGACCGGGACGACCTCGAGGTCATCGCGGTCACGCACATTCACCTCGATCACGCCGGCGGTGCGGGCTTTCTCGCTCGCGACTGTCCGAACGCAGACGTCTACGTGCCGGCACTCGGTGCCGGTCATCTGGCCGACCCCTCGCGGCTAGTCGCGGGGACGAAAGCGGCCGTCGGCGAGCAGTGGGACTACTACGTGGAACCGGAGCCGATCCCCGAGGACCGGATCGTCGAACTCGAGGACGGCGACGCCATCGACCTCGGCACGCACGAACTGCGCGTCCACGCGGCACCCGGCCACGCGCCCCATCAGGTCGTCTTCGAGGAGCCGGCGAACGACGCGGTCTTCGTCGCCGACGCGGCCGGCATCTGGGTGCCACAGACCGAGGAGATCAGGGAGACCTCGCCGCCCTCGCAGTTCGACCTCGAGCAGTGTCTCGAGGACGTCGAGACCCTGAAAGAACTCGATCCCGACGTGTTCTGCTACCCCCACTTCGGACCGCGCTACGTCGGTGACGACGTCGCGGACGCGCTCGACGAGTACGCGACCGTCCTCGAGGAGTGGGTCGCGGCGGTCGAGGCGAAACGCGACGAACTCGAGGACGACGAGGCGGTGGTCGAATACTTCGCCGAAACGGCGGCGATGGACGACGTCTGGGGCGCGGAGAAATCGAGTGCCGAGGCAGCGATGAACACGCGTGGCGTGTTGGGCTACCTCGAGGGGCGGGAGTGAGCCTGTAACCGGCCATCGGTCCGTCGACAATCAATCCTCGGTTCTTTTCCGTGTAACGGTCGATTTCATCTTTCTGAGCGGACTTTACGCCGGACGGGAGCGGAATATAAATGCAGCGACGGATGAAATTCGTTTCATCACGTTTTATCGCACGGGAGCTACTCCCACGCATATATGGACTGGCTGGATGCCGAACGGGAGTACGACGACGAGGTCATCGGGGAGACGACGCTCGCGCGGATGTTCGAGGAATCGGCCGAGCGGAACACGAATCGACCGGCACAGAAGTACAAGGGGGGAATCTACGACCGATCGCTGACCGACTCGGTCCTGTCCGCCGCGACGCCCGGCGAGTTCCGGACGATCTCCTACGCCGAGATGCGCGATATCGTTCGTAACCTCTCGGCCGGTTTTCGCGATCTGGGAGTCGAAACGGGGGATCGGGTCGGCCTCTTCTCGAACACGCGGATGGAGTGGGCCCAGTCCGACTTCGCCTTGCTTTCGGCCGGCGCAGTCATCACGACCGTCTACACGAGTTCCTCTCCCGATCAGGTCGAGTATCTGCTCGACGACCCCGACGCAGACGGCGTCGTCGTAGAGAACGAGGACCTCCTCGAGAAAGTCCTCGACGTCGAGGACGCTCTCGACCTCGAGTTCATCGTCTCGATCGACGAGGTCGAGGGGTACGACGACCGCGACGACGTCTACACTCTCGGCGAGGTCTACGCCCGCGGCGAGGAGACGTTCGATCTCGAGGCCTACGAGGAACGGATCGACGAGACGGAGTGGGACGATCTAGCGAGCCTGATCTACACCAGCGGGACGACGGGTCAGCCGAAGGGCGTCCAGCTCACCCACGGCAACTTCCGGTCGAACGTCAACGCGATCCGGAAGCGGTTCGCGCCGCGCCCGGACAGGGACGACGACGTGCCGGTGTTAGACGAGGAGTCGCTGGCGATGTCGTACCTGCCGCTGGCCCACGTCTTCGAGCGAACCGCGGGGCACTTCGGGCTGTTCGCCAGCGGTGCCTGCGTCGCCTACGCGGAGAGCCCGGACACGCTGCAGGAGGACTTCAGCACCGTCAGCCCGACGACGGCGACGAGCGTCCCGCGGGTCTACGAGAAGATCTACGACGCCATTCGCGAGGAGGCCAGCGGCTCGAGCGTCTCCGAACGGATCTTCGAGTGGGCGACGGACGTGGGCGTGCAGTACCAGCAGACCGAGTCGCCGGGGCCGCTACTGAAAGCCAAACAGGCGGTCGCGGACAAACTCGTCTTCTCGTCGGTCCGCGAGGCGCTGGGCGGCGAGATCGAACTGCTCATCAGCGGCGGCGGTAGCCTCTCGCCGGAGCTCTGTCGGCTCTACCACGCGATGGGGCTCCCGATCTTCGAGGGGTACGGCCTGACAGAAACCGCGCCGGTCGTCTCGACGAATCCGCCAGACGCCGTGCAGATCGGCACTATCGGCGCGCCGCTCGTCAACGTCGACGTGAAAGTCGACGAGACCGTCGCCGATCAGGAGGCGTTCGCCGACGACCCCGGCGACGTCGGGGAACTCCTGGTGAAGGGCCCGAACGTCACGCAGGGCTACTGGAACAAGCCCGGCGCGACCCGGGGCGCGTTCACGGAGGACGACGACGGCGAACGCTGGTTCCGGACCGGCGACATCATTCACGTCCGGCCCGACGGCTACCTCGAGTTCCGCGACCGCGCGAAACAGATCATCGTCCTCTCGACGGGGAAGAACGTCGCGCCCGGCCCGCTCGAGGACGCCTTCGCCGCCAGCGAGGTCGTCGAGCAGGCGATGGTCGTCGGCGACGGCGAGAAGTTCATCGGGGCGTTGCTGGTCCCCAATACGGCTCACGTCCGCTCGTGGGCCGAAGAGGAAGGGATCGATCTCCCCGACGATCCGCAGGCGATGTGCGACGACGAGCGGGTCCGCGACCACGTCCAGCAGGAGGTCGATCGGGTCAACGAGAACTTCGAGAAACACGAGACGATCAAACAGTTCGAACTCGTCCCTCAGGAGTTCACAGAGGAGAACGACATGCTCACCCCGACGATGAAGAAGAAGCGCCGCGTCATCCTCGAGCGGTTCGACGACCGCGTCGACCGGCTCTACGAGGACGCCTGAACTCGCATCGTGTCCGACTGCGCCGGCCAGAGTGACACGTTCGGTTTCCGGCTCGGTCGGTGCCGGCCCCGATCGTAACCGCTGTACTCGCTCCGTTTCCTCTAGTTCTCGCAGGAGTTAACCGCCTGGACTGTTTCAGTCAAGACGAATGGACGCGCTCGCAGTATCGTCGTGCCGATCGCTGGCGGACCGACAGTCGCGACTATGACGGGTGCGGAAGGTGGCGGCGAACTGCTCTTGCTGGTCGCAGCGATCGTCGGCCTCGGGGTCTTCTCGCAGCTCCTCTCGGCCCGATTTCGGGTTCCGAGCGTCCTCTTTCTCATCGTCTCCGGGGTTGCGATCGGCCCCGAAGGGCTCGGCGTGTTGACCATCGACTCGTTCGGCGAAAGCGGGCTCTCGGCGATCGTCGGTCTCTCGGTGGCCATCATCGTCTTCGAGGGAGCGTTTCACCTCAAGATCGACAAGCTCAGGAAGGCTCCCGCGGCGGCGTTGCGGCTGACGACGATCGGCGCGGCGATCGCACTGCTGGGGACCGCAGCGGCAGTCCGGTTCTTCCTCGAGGCCCAGTGGGACATCGCGCTGTTGATCGGCGCCTTGCTCGTCGCGACCGGGCCGACGGTCATCACGCCGATTCTGAAGGTCGTTCCCGTCCGCGACCGTGTCGCGGCGACCCTCGAGACGGAGGGGATCGTCAACGACGTGACGGCGGCGATCCTCGCGGTCGTGCTGTTCAAGTCGATGACGATCAGGGAGAGCCACGCCGACGTCTACTTCCAGTTGTTCGCCGAGCGGCTCGGGACGGGACTGCTCGTCGGTGGAGTCGTCGCCGCGGTCGTCTGGGCGGTCCTGCAGTACGTCGACCTCTCGCCCGACAACGCGCCCCAGAACGCACGGCTGCTCGCGCTGGCGGGCGCGATCGTCACGTACGGACTGGCCGACTTCGTCTTCTCCGAGGCCGGCGTCGCGGCCGCGGCGACGGCCGGGCTCATCCTGGGCAACGCGGATCTGCCGTACGAGGAGGATATCGAGGCGTTCAAGGGCGATATTACGCTGATCGTCCTCTCTTTCGTCTTCATCACGCTCGCGGCCCTGCTCGAGTTCGATCAGCTGTTCGCGCTCGGGCTCGGCGGCGTGGCTGTCGTCGTGACTGTGATGCTCGTCTTGCGGCCGCTGCTGGTCTTCCTCTCGACGCGGGGTGGCAGATTCACGTTCCGGGAGACGCTCTTCATGAGCTTCGTCGGCCCGCGGGGGATCATCCCGGCGTCGGTCGCGACCCTGTTCGCGATCAGGTTACAGACCGACACTGCGCCGACGAACCCCGCCGGCGCAGACCTGCTCGTGGGGACGGTCTTCCTCGTCATTCTCGTGACGGTCGTCATCGAGGGCGGCTTCGCCAGACAGATCGCGGAGAAACTCGACGTGATACCAATGCGTGTACTCATCATCGGCGGCGGCCGCGTCGGTCGCTCGCTGGCAGAACGGCTCGAAGAGCGCGGTGAAAACGTAGTGCTGATCGAAGAGGATCGGGCGGCCCTCGAGCAGCTCCGAAACGATGGATTCACCGCTCGGGAGGGCGACGGGTCCGACATCGACGTGCTACGCGAGGCCGGTGCGGAGAACGCCCGAATCATCGTTGCAGCGACCGGCGACGACGACGTGAACCTTCTCGTGGCGCAACTCGCGGAGTCGAGTTTCGACGTCCAGACGGTAGTCGCCCGTGCGAACAACCCGTCGAACGCGTCGGCGTTCGAGGATCTCGGCGTCGAGACCATCTCGGCGGCGGAGTCGACCGCGTGGGCGATCGACAACGTGATCGAACGGCCGGCGCTCTCGAACTGGATGTCAGAGCTCGGCCGCTCCGGCGACGTCCAGGAGATCGAGGTCACCGACGAGAGCCTCGTCGGCAAACGGGTCGTCGACGTCGGGAACGAACTCCCGAACGGCGTCCTCATCGCGCTCGTCAGCCGGAACGGGACCAACGAGGTCCCGTCCGCTGACGTCGAACTGCAGAAGGGCGATCACATCACGCTCATCGGCCGGTCCGAGGCGGTCCGCGAGGCGATCGAACGCTGCGGGACGCCGGTCTAGAACTGCCGCCGGGTCCCGAACCGCGCTCGTCTCGAGCGCGCTCCTCCTCAGGTCGCGACCAGAACGACGGCGACGACGGCCAGCGCCAGCCCCGCGACGTTCGTCGCGGAGAGCGCCGCGTCGAAGTAGACGACGCCGACGACCGCCGGCACGACGAAGTAGAGGGCGGCGATCGCCGAGACGATCGCCATGCTCCCGCGGGCGAGGCCGGCGTAGAAGCTGATAGAGGCGGCCGCGAGGAAGACGCCCGAGACGAGCGCGGCGGCGACGTCGACGCGCGTTCCGGAGACGGGGCGACGGACCGAGAGCACGTAGCCGCCGACGATCACGAGGCTCGCCACGTAAGAGAGGAAGACCGCGTTCACGGGCGAGAGCGACCGCGTTGCGATCCCGCCCGTGACCGCCCAGCCGCCGTACAACAGTAACGCTCCGACCGCGAAGGCGATCGCCGCACTGACCATGCAGGCGACTGCTTCGTCGACCGGAAAACCGTTTCGCTCGAGGGCCCGTCGTCAGTCCTCGCCGGGGAGGATGTCGCCCAGCGAGCCGCCGATCGCCATCGCGGTGAAGACGACCGAGATCTGACACAGATTGAGCCACGGCTCCTCCCACCCGACGCGGCCCCACAGCGTCATCAATCCCGTCGCGGTCGCGAAGGCGATCACCAGCACCCAGACGGGCCGACGCGGAACGACGCCGGCGTACGGATCGTGGATCTGAACCTCTCGGAAGTCGGCGACGTAGAGGATGCCGACGACGAGTGCGGCCGTGAACGTGAGGTTCGCCAGCAACAACGCCGGATGTGTGGCGAGGTAGGCCCCGATGGCGACGACGCCGTCCTCGACGAGCATCGGCAGTCCGACGACAACGCTGCCGACGAACGCCTCGGCCTTGTCCTTGCGGGTGAACTCGGTGATCACCTTCCCCACCGCCGCGTTGTGGGAGAGCCGATCGACCAGCCGCATCGTCCGCCGGACCTCCGTCCGTTCGTCGGCCGTATCGACCGTCTCCGCGAGCGTCTCGAGTTGCTCGTAGACGTCGTCGATCGTCGGCTCCTCGAGGGGTTCGTCTGGCCGCGACATAGGCGAGCCCAGACGCCAGGGTGCCATAAACGCACCCGAAAATGTAACCGCCTTTAGGTTTCGTCCGGCCTCGATCGTTCGATACGCGGCCCGCCACCGTTCGAAAAACCGATACCGTTTTGCGCCCGTGACCACCACTGTGGTACCATGAAACACGTACGGGGACCGCTGTGTTCGATCGACGTCGGCGAGCGAACCGTCGAGACCGAGGAGATCGACGACCGTCTCGAGTCGTATATCGGCGGCCGAGCGCTCGGAACGAAACTCGCCCATGACCGGATCCCGTTCGACGCCGATCCGCTAGGGGCCGAGAACTCGCTTTATTTCGCGACGGGGCCGATGCAACACTCGACGATGAGCTTCACGGGTCGGATGTCGGCGACCGCCGTCTCGCCGCTGACCGACGGGCTGCTCTCGTCGAACGCCGGCGGGTTCCTCTCGCGGAACTTCACCGGGACCGGCTACAGCGCCGTCGAGATTTCCGGTGCGAGCGACGAACTCGTCATCCTCCACGTCACCGACGAGGGCGTCGAGTTCGAGGAGGTGCCCGACCTCGAGGAGGCGACCGTTCCCGAGACCTGCGAGTATATCGAAGACGAACACGGCCTCGGCTCGGAGCACACCACGGTCATCGGGCCGGCCGGCGAGAACGAGGTCCGGTTCGCCTCGATCATGACCTCGAAAGAACGGGCCTTCGGACGCGGCGGGCTCGGCGCCGTTCTGGGCGCGAAGAACGTCAAAGCGATCACCTTCGACGGCGACTCGACCCGCGAGGTCGAGATCCCGCCCGTCCAGATGGAGATCCACGGCGAGGCCGCCCAGGCCGAACACCCCATGAAGGCCCAGGGGACGACCTCGGTCGCGGAGTACGCGAACATGGTCGAAGCCCTGCCGAGCTACTACTTCGAGGAACTGTCCTTCGAGGGGATCGACGGCATCAGCGGCGACCGCGTCGAGGAGAAGAAGTACAAGAAAGGCACCTGCTCGTCGTGTGCCTTCGCCTGCAAACTGCCCACGCGAGACGAGGAATCCGGCCTCGAGACCGAAGGCCCCGAGTACGAGACGCTCATGGCCTTCGGCTCGAACTCCGGCATCGACGACATCGTCGACCTGATGAAGTCGAACAAGCTCTGCGACGAGTACGGGCTCGACACCATTTCGGCGGGCGACACCGTCGCGGCCTACCTCGCGAGCGAAGACGAGTTCGGCAACGCCGACCTCATCCACGACCTCGTCGAGAAGATCGCCCACCGCGAGGGCGTCGGCGACACGCTCGCCGAGGGCGTCGACCGCGTTCACGACGAACTCGGCGTCGACAACTGGACCGTCAAGGGCATGGAGTTCTCCGCCCACGACGGCCGCACGTTGAACGGCCAGGGACTCGCCTTCGCCACCTCGAACCGCGGCGCAGACCACATGTACGCCGAGTTCTACCCCTACGAGTACCCGCTAGTCGACGCCGACGACGCCTTCGACAAGGAGGGCCTCGAGGGCAAACCACCCAAACTCGTCGAACTCGAGAACATCAACGCGATCAAAGACAGCGCCGTCTTCTGTAAGTTCTCGCGGGACTTCCTGAGCGAGGAGCGCATGGAGACGCTGCTCGACGCCGACTACGAGGAACTACTCGAGATCGGCGGTGAGGTCGTCGCGATGGAACGCCACTTCAACAACCAGCGCGGCTTCGACCGCGACGACGACACCCTGCCGTACGACCTTCCGGACTTCGAGCAGGGACTGGCCGAGTACTACGACGAGCGCGGCTGGAACGACGACGGGACGGTTCCCGAGGCGGCGCTCGAGAGCGGCCACGGCGCGCCGGCCGACGACTGAGGGCTCGCGGACTCGTTCGTTTTTTCACTGAATCGGAATCCGGGTCACCGATCGCGCCGGTGCTCTGATCGGTACGGTCGTCGCCGACACGTCGTCCGCACCCATAGCGTCCGACTCGAGATCGGAGAGAATCTGCTCGACGCCGTTGTGATGGCCCGCACCGATCACCGCGACCACGTCGTGCCCTTCACGGCGGAGGACGTGGAGGCGCTCGGCCATGGCTCGGTCGCGCCGGTCGATCAGCACGTCGGCGACCTCGGGAAGGAGATGCCGCAGGTGGTCGATCGCCGGTTGCACGTCGTCGCCGTGTCGTACGTCCTGCAGCGGCAGCGACAGCATGTCGAACTGGTTCGCGTACTCTTCGGGTCCCATCGCCCACGTGCGGAACACGATCTTCGGGAGCGTCTCGGGGCCGAGTCGGTCCGAAATTTCGGTCACGGTCTCGGCGATCGGCTCGTCGATGAGCGCCACGTCGCGGTCCAGTTCGGCGGCGGTCTCGACGGCCGCCTCCATGTCCGTTTGCTCGGGGTCAAGTCCGTACAGTCGGACGACCGTCCGCTGGATCGCCCGCAGGGTCGCGTAGGCCGCCGCGGCCGGCGGCGGCAGCTCGTGGGCCAGTTCGGCCGGCTCCTGGCGGTCGCGCTGCTCGAGCCGGTCGAAACGCGTTTCGTCGAGTTCGACGGCGACGAGGTCGGGATCGGTCTCGCGGATCGTTTCCCGAACCCGGCGGCGGTGGACCGCCGAGAAGTGGACGCTCGGGACGAGGGTGATGGTACCGATGGCTGTCATCTCGGTCCTCCGTTCGACGGCCACCGGCTTGAAGCTACGACCCTCGTCGACGGAGCCGCATCGGTAGCGCTCGAGTGTCGCGTCAGCCGTCTTCGTCGTCGTCCTCGAGCGCCGAGAGCCGGTCGTCGCCCCGCGACGGTAGCGGCGTGTCGTCGGCTCGCGAGGGGTGGACGTTGAAGTTGTTCCCGCGGTAGGGGTCGGTCTCCGGGTCGTAGGAAAGCTCGCTGCGCTCGAAGAGGTAGATGAAGAAGCCGATGATGGGGATGCAGAAGGTGATCGCCGCCCACTTCTTCGGGGGCTCGAGGCCGACCCGGCCGGCGTCGTAGTAGGTGACGGCGGTCAGGCCGAGGTGCCAGGCGAGCGGAATCCCCACGACGACCGCCTGCAACAGCAGACTCATACGTACGCTGACGGGCTCGAGCTACCTAAATCGCCGGTTGCTCGCTCGATATGACCAGTCAGTTCTCGGTTGCTCGAGCGTTGACGAGAAGTCGAACGTACTACCGGAGTCTGGTGTGGGCCGGCCGTTCTACGGAATTCGCTTCCGAACGCAGCGCGTCCTGCTATCGTGGCAGTAGGGAATCGCCACGCCCTCCCCAGCCGATTCGCTCACTTCGTTCGCTCATCCCTCGCACGGCGTTGAGTCACGACTCGCTGATCGCTCGTCGTGACACAGCGCGCGCCACCGCACACAATTGGACGGATGTCGCTCGTCTCGGCCAAAAGAACACGAAATACTAGCGGATCGACCGCTCGTCTCAGTTGACGTCGAACTCGATCGCCGCGCCCTGGCCGAAGCCGACACAGAGCGTCGCGAGGCCGCGGCCGCCGCCGCGCTTCTGGAGTTCGTGGATCAGCGTGACCGGCAGGCGGGCACCCGACGCGCCGAGCGGGTGACCGACGGCGATCGCGCCGCCGTTGACGTTGAAGATCTCGGGGTCGATGCCGAGTTCGTCGCGGGAGTACAGCGCCTGGCTGGCGAAGGCCTCGTTGAGTTCGACGAGGTCGTAGTCGTCGATGTCGCGGCCGTTGCGCTCGAGCAGCCCCCTCGTGGCCGGGACCGGGCCGATTCCCATGACGGTGGGGTCGACGCCGGCGACGTTGTTCTGGCCGATTTCGGCCATGATCTCGAGGTCGTTCTCCTCGGCGAAGGCCTCGCTCGTGACGAGCAGGGCGGCCGCGCCGTCGGAGATCTGGGAGGCGTTACCGGGCGTGACCGTGCCGTCATCTTTGAACACCGTGGGGAGTTCGGCGAGCTTCTCGGCGGTGGTGCCGGGACGCAGGCCCTCGTCTTCCTCGACGGTGCCGTCCTCGGTCTCGATCGGGACGATCTCGTCGTCGAAGCGGCCGGATTCGGTGGCCTCGACGGCGCGCTGCTGGCTTCGTGCGGCGTACTCGTCCTGTTCCTCGCGGCTGACGCCGTACTCTTCGGCGACCTTCTCGGCGGTCATCCCCATCTGGAGATCGCCGAGGTCGTACATTTCGGCCAGTCGCGGGCTGATGTCCTCGAAGCCCCCGCCCATCGGGACGCGGCTCATGCTCTCGACGCCGCCGGCGATGATGGCGTCGCGGTTGCCGGCCGCGATGGCGTCGGACGCGGAGATGACCGACTGCATCGAGGAGGCACACCAGCGGTTGATCGTCGTCGCCGGGACGTTCTCGCCGAGTTCGGAGAGCAGGGCGATGACGCGCGCGAGGTTGTTGTCCTGCTCGCCGCGCTGCTGGGCACAGCCCCACATCAGATCGTCGATCTCCTCGCCGGAGAGGCCAGTCTCCGCGAGAATCTCGTTGATCAGCGGTACCGAGAGTTCCTCGCTTCGAACGTCGGCGTACACGCCGTCTTCTTTCCCCTGTGGCGTCCGGACTGCCTTCACCACGACTGGTGTCTGTGACATATACTACCGAATGCCCCTCACGAACTTAAATCCGGTCGAACTGCCGTCCCTCCGTGAAGCGTTTACGGGCGAACGAGCCGGCGACGTGCCGTCAGAGCTGATATCCGGGCTCGAGGCGATCCGAACCCGACCCGCTCGAGAACAACCCTTATCTCGGGTTGCTGGTAATACGCGGGTATGGACGAGGACGGACCGAACGCCGCTCGAGTCGACGACAATGCGGAATCGGCGAGCCCTACGGAACGCGCCGCCGACGCCGCTGACGACGCTGCTCCAGACACCAGCTCCGACGTGAGCGACACCGAGAACGCCGACGACGGCTCGATGCCGGGCGTTCCCGACCCCGAGCCACAGGAGAACGACGTTCCGGCGGACGTACGGAAGTACGCCCGCTTCAAGAAGATGGACGGCGCGCAGTACGATCGGGTCAACGAGTTCCTGCGCGATCGAACCTACATCACCGCCCGCGAGTGGGCGATCGCGCGGCTCTGTTCGGACTTCCGGACCGAGACCGGCGTCGAGATGACGAAAATAGGTGAGAACCTCCCCGAACTCGTCCCCTTCATGACCGACACCTACACGCCGCAGGCGGTCAACCAGGCCCGCTCCTCGTTCGAAGACAAGGTCCGGACGGCCGGCGCGACATTCCTCTACGGCGCGATGTGTGACTTCTTCACCGCCGAGGAGCTCGACGACGTGATGTACGAGGCCACCGAGGTCGCCAAGTTCCTCCTCGAGGTCGAGGGCGTCGACCTCTCGGTCGAGGACGAACTCGAGGCCGAAGAGCGCATCTCGAGCGTGATGCGTGAGGTCCGCGAGGCCAGCGAGGAGCTCCGCGAGCAGGACGCAGACGCCGACACGGAGTAGCCCCCCGCGCTCGAGTGCGCGAGAAACCACCGTACCGCCGAGCGAGTTTTTCCGCTCGAGCGCACAGTACGACCGTGACCGAGGCCATCCGCATCTGTGGGAAACACGGGCCGTTTTCGGCCGAGCGGGACCGCTGTCCCGGCTGCGGTTTGCAGGGAGACCGGTTGCTCTCCGGCTCGCAGCGCCGTCGCCTCTCGACGTTCGTGAGCGGAGCGCTCCGGCACTTCCCCGACGACGTCGGCCTCGAACTGGACGAGCGCGGCTGGGCTGACTACGACGCCCTCGTCGCGGCAGTGGAACGGAAGTACGACTGGGCCGACTCCGGCCACGTCGCGGCCGTCGTCGCGACCGACCCGAAGGGCCGATTCGAGCGCACGAACGCCGGGGCCGGAACTGGTAGCGGTGACGGCGACGCCGGCGACGGTGGTCGCGTTCGCGCCGCCTACGGCCACTCCGTCGACGTCGACCTCGAGCCGACCGACGCCCCGGTACCCGACACCCTCTACCACGGGACTGCGCCGTCGAACGTGGACTCGATCCGCGAGGAGGGGCTGCGACCGATGGCTCGCCAGCAGGTTCACCTCTCGCAGAGCCGCGATGCCGCCCGGACGGTTGGGCGTCGACACGCCGACGAACCGGTCGTCCTCGCAGTCGACGCCCGGACGATGCTCGCGGACGGCCACCGGATCGCGAAACGGGGGCAGGAGACGTACACGACCGATGCGGTTCCGCCCGTTTATCTCACGGTCGATCGGGATGAGGGGTGATGTCGCGCGAGGAGGGCAGCGTCCGGGGCGAGGCCGACAGCGAACGCTAATGTGGCTGCAGTGAATCGGTCGGCATACGAATGAACGGGTCACGCGACGCGCAGGCGAGTTCCGTCGACGATGGAGGTCCCCCGCTTCAACTGATCGCGCTCGGAACCGGTGCGATAGACGTCCCGGTGTTTGCGTACGTCAGCCTCATGCTGTTCGACGACCTGGCGTTCGGTGCGTTCGTCGGCCTCGTCGTCGGACTCGGGATGTACCTGCTGCTACCCGAAATCATGGCCGACGACGGTGCGGCCGACGACGAAGCCACGCCGACCGACGTCGGAACGCGACTCCGCGGTTTCCACCGGACGGCGGCCGGACTCGCGCTGCCGCCGGCCGGGATCATGCTGTTCGGTTGGCGGTTCGTTTCGGATAGCGTTCTCGTCGGCGCCCTCGTCGCGACCCTGATCGCGGCGGTGATCTACGTCTCGCTCGCGGTGTTGCTCCCCCAGCGACTCGCGTAACGACGGGCTGCCGGCCGTTCGAGCTCCCGACCCGTTGCGCCTGCGCGTCCGCTCTTTTTATTCGTTCGAGGGATAGCCCACTCGCATGACCGACTTACCGCTGACGCCCGAGCACGGCTGGAACTCGCTGTATATCGCGGGCGACTGGACCGACGCGGGCGACCGGGACGCGATTAGCGACGAGAACCCCTACACGCGCGAGGAGATCACGACCGTCCCCGCGGGCACCGAAGCCGACGTCGACGCGGCCTACGAGGCCGCGGTCGAGGCACAGGAAGAGTGGGCCGCACAGCCGCCCCAGGCCCGCGCGGGCGTGATTAGCGCCGCGATCCAGTTTCTGAGCGACAACCGCGAGGAGATCGCCGAACTACTGACCGTCGAGAGCGGCAGCACGCAGGTCAAGTGCGAGGCCGAGATCCAGACCGCACGCGGAATGATGCAACAGGCCGCGAGCTACCCGTTCCGGATGGACGGCCAGCACTCGGACTCGATTACGCAGGGGAAGGAGAACATCGCCGAGCGGGTGCCCGTCGGCGTCGTCGGGGTCATCTCGCCGTGGAACTTCCCGCTGCACCTCTCGATGCGCGCCGTCGCGCCCGCCATCGCGGCCGGTAACGCCGTGGTCCTCAAACCCGCCTCGAGCACGCCGATCACCGGCGGCCTCCTGCTCGCGCGGATCTTCGAGGCGGCCGGCGCGCCGGCGGGGATCATCAACGTCGTCACGGGCCGCGGCTCCGACATCGGCGACGCGGTCGCCGGCCACGGGACGCCGCGGGTCCTCGCCTTCACTGGCTCGACCGAGATCGGCCAGCGCGTCGCCGAGAAGGCCGCCAGCAACTGCGCGCTGCCGGCCCTCGAGCTCGGCGGGAACAACGTCCACGTCGTCACCGAGAACGCGGATCTCGATCGGGCCGTCGACGGCGGGACCTTCGGTTCGTTCCTCCACCAGGGCCAGATCTGCATCTCGATCAACCGCCATCTGGTCCACGAGGACGTCTACGACGACTACGTGGATGCGCTGGCCGACCGGGCCGCCTCGCTGCCGAAAGGCGATCCGCGCGACGAGGACACGGTCGTCGGCCCAATCATCGACGAGAGCCAGCGCGACCAGATCGTCGACTACGTCGAGGAGTCGGTCGACCAGGGCGCGACCGTCGCGGCCGGCGGCGGCCACGACGATCTCGTCGTCGAGGCCACGGTCCTCGCCGACGCCGACAACGACATGGCCGCGGCCTGCAACGAACACTTCGGCCCCGTCGCGCCCGTGATCCCCTACTCGAGCGACGAGGAGGCGATCGAACTCGCCAACGACACGATCCACGGCCTCTCGGGATCGGTCCACAGCGAGGACATGGAGCAGGCCCGAACGATCGCCGACGCGATCGAGACCGGAATGATCCACATCAACGACCAGCCGGTCAACGACGAACCTCACGTCCCCTTCGGTGGAATGAAACAGTCCGGGATGGGCCGGTACAACGGCGAGCAGATCTTGGAGGAAGTGACGACGACGAAGTGGATCTCGGTCCAGCACGAGCCCCGCGAGTACCCGTTCTGACGCTCGAGTCGATCCCGGCGACGAACCCGCCGGTTTCGGAACGCTTGAGGTCCGCTGTCAGAAAGAGCGGCTGTGTCCCGCGACCGACTCTTCGCCTCTCTCTGCGGCTTCGTCTTTCTCATCAATCTCGCCAGAATCGTCTTCGCGCCGCTGCTGGACGTCTTCATCGCCGAGTTCGCGATCACCGAGGCGACCGCCGGCCTCATCGCGACGCTCGTCTGGGTCGGGAGCGCCTCACTTCGGCTGCCCACCGGCTGGCTGCTCACGCGAGTCCCGCGACACCGCGTCGTGGTCGGCTCCGGCGTCGTGCTCGCGCTCTCGAGTGCCATCGCCGCGACCGCGACGACGGTTCGCCACCTCATGGCCGGGGCCTTCCTCATGGGCATCGCCTCCGGCATCTACTTCGTCTCGGTGAACCCCCTCCTGAGCGAGCTCTACCCGGCCCGCGTCGGCCGCGTCATGGGAATCCACGGGGCCTCGAGCCAGATCGCCGCGGTGGTCGCCGCGCCGTTCGTCGCGCTCACGCTGGTCGTCGACTGGCGACTCTCGCTGTGGGCGATCGCCGTCGGTGCGGCGGTCATCACGGTCGCGACGTGGATCGCCGCGAAGCGGACGGAGATGCCCGGCGCGGGCCATGCCGACCGAGATTTCGTCGCCGGTGCGCTCTCCGAGTGGCGCGTCATCGCGACCGCACTGGCGATCGTCGGCGCGGCGGTGTTCGTCTGGCAGGGCGTCTTCAACTTCTACGAACTGTACATGCAGGCGAAGGGGCTCTCGGACCGAACCGCAGGCGCCCTGCTCACGCTCGTCTTCGCCGCCGGCGTCCCCGCGTTCTTCGTCGGCGGCGATCTGGCCGATCGGCTCCCGCAGGTCCCCTATCTGCTCGGTATCGTCGGCGCGTTCGCCGCGAGCCTGCTCGCACTGACCGCCGTCGAGGGCCTGCTGGCGATCGCCGTCGTCACCGCGGTCCTCGGCTTCGTCGTCCACGCGCTGTTCCCGGCCACCGACACCTACCTCCTCGACACCCTCCCCGATTCGACGCGGGGCAGCGCCTACGCCGTCTTCAGTTCGGTCTGGATGGCCACACAGGCGCTCGGCTCGTCCGTCCTCGGCCTGTTCCTCGAGCGCGGCTACACCTACGACGCGGTGTTCGCCGGCGCTGCACTCTGCCTCGGCGTGACCATCGTCGTTCTGGCTGCGCTCGAGCGGGCGGGGCGGTTGCCGAGTTGAACCGACACAGAACCGGTGGTTCGCGCGGTCGGAACCGTGGCTTCCCGAGCGGCTACTCGAGGAGCGCAGTCGCCGTTCACGAACTGCTCGAGTGGTCATTCGGTTGCGTTTGCACAACGCGAAACCGGCTCGCTCGCTTCGCTCGGTGCTGCGACTTCTCTACTTCGAATCTCGCGTCTCGTACTCGTCACTCACGGTCTGTTCGTGACGAGTGCGAGGGTTGGGATGCAGTCGCGGCTCACGAGGTGTTCGCAGCGACATGCGAGGGTTGGGATTTGAACCCAAGGACTCCTACGAGAGCGGGTCTTAAGCCCACCGCCGTTGGCCTGCTTGGCTACCCTCGCGCAGAACGCAGTCGACCGTTGTCACGGGGTGGGGATGTGCGTTTCGGTGTGGTTTCGGCGACCGTCTGGCGTATCGTGACGACCGTCCTACCAGTCGACGCTCAGCGTTCCGTCGCCGTGGGGATCCGGCGCGATCTCCTCGTCGGTCCGGCGGTCGACGACGTGGATGCAGCCGTCGTCTTTCTTCGCTGGACAGACTTCCGCCGCGCGGACGTTGTGCTCGAGGTCGTCCTCCCCGAAGAAGTACTCCGTCGGCTGGGCCATGCCCGAGGCGATGGACATCTCCCAGTTGGCGCTGACCTCGGCGCACTTGCCCGCACCGAAGCACTTGTTGGCCTCGAAGATGATCTTGTAGGGTTTCTCCTCGATCGGCGGCGCGTCGCTGGAACCGACGTCGCTGGCGCGCTGGATGCCGTCGTCGTCGCTCATGTGTACCCCTTCGAGCGAGCCGTCTTTCGCGTTACGGTTGGCGCGAGCGATAGGAACAGCTGCCGATCGTTACACCGGCACTTCCGCTTTCGGCTCCGGCAGATCGTACGTGACGCCGGTCAGGTCGCTCGAGACTCGCCACAGCCGACGGGCCGTCTCCTCGTCGTAGGATCGGTCCGAGGAGGCCTGTCGTTCGGGGGTGCCGCGCATGTTCTGGAAGCCGCCGGGGCCGTAGTACGCGCCGCCCTCGGCGTCGGGCGCGGTCGCGGCGTACAGCGTCGGGAGCGCGCCCATCTCGGCCGACTGCGCGACGACAGTGTTCATCAGTTTCATCGCCGCCTTCCGAACTCGGCTGCCGCTCTGTTCGGGGCCGCGGAACTGTAGCTGGGTGTTCGCGTAGCCCGGATGCACTGCCATACTCTTCGCGTGGGCGTCCGCCGTCAACAGCCGGCGCTCGAGTTCGTACGCGAAGAGGACGTTCGCCAGCTTCGACTGGGCGTAGGCGTCCCACTTGTCGTACGAATCCTCGCTCTGGAGGTCGTCGAAGTCGATCCGGCCGCGCTCGTGGACGCCGCTCGAGACGGTCACGATCCGCGAGTCGGGTTCCTCGTCAAGGCGCAGGTTCTCGAGCAGCAGGCCGGTGAGCGCGAAGTGGCCGAGGTGGTTGACGCCGAACTGGGTCTCGAAGCCGTCTTCGGTCTCCGAGCGGGGGATCGCCATGACCCCGGCGTTGTTGATGAGGACGTCGATCGGCTCGTCGCCGAGACGGTCGGCGAACGTGCGGACCGACTCCAGATCCCCGAGATCGCACTCCTCGACGCGGAGGTCGGCGTCGGGAACGTCTTCGCGAACGTCGTCGGCCGCGTCCTCGCCGCGCTCGACGCTCCGACAGGCCATGATCACCGTCGCGCCGTTGCGGGCGAGTTCGCGGGTCGCCTCGAGACCGATGCCGCTGTTCGCGCCCGTGATGGCGATCGTGCGTCCGTACTGGTCGGGAACGTCGTCGGCTGTCCAGCCCATACCCGCGTTATGTCTTCCGTCTTCTAAATGGCCGCCCTGCAGACGGTCCTCGAGCGGGGTGACGACTCGAACGGCCGGCGCGAAGGAGACGGGGTCACCCCTTCCCATCGGGGGAGACGGGGAGGGTAAACGAGAACGTCGAGCCGTCGCCGGGTTCGGAATCGACCCAGATCTCGCCGCCGTGGCGCTCGACGATGCGCTCGCAGAGCGCGAGGCCGATGCCCATTCCGTCGTACTCCTCGCGGCTGTGGAGTCGGTCGAAGATCGTGAACACTCGCTCCTGATCGTCGGGATCGATACCGATCCCCTCGTCTTCGACCGAGATGACGTGCTCCCCGTCTCTGCGGTCGGCGCTGACGCGGATCCGCGGCGGTTCGTCGCCGCTGTAGGTGATGGCGTTGCCAAGCAGGTTCTGGAACACCTGCCGGAGCTGGTCGGCGTCGGCCTCGACGCGCGGGAGGTCCTCGACCGCGATCTCGGCGGTGGTCTCCTCGATCTGGAGCCGGAGGTCAGCAAGCACGTCGTCTACGACCGCGTTCAGGTCCGTCGGTTCGAACGGATCACCTCGCGTCTCGATCCGCGAGTACTCGAGCAGCGCGTCGATCATCTGGCGCATGCGCTCGGCCCCGTCGACGGCGTACTCGAGGAACTCCTCGCCGTCGTCGTCGAAGGCGTCGCCGTACCGCTGCTCGAGTAACTTGAGATAACTCGTGACCATCCGCAGGGGCTCCTGTAAGTCGTGGGAAGCCGCGTAGGCGAACTGCTCCAGCCGTTCGTTCGATTCCTCGAGTTTGCGCTGGTACTTGCGGCGCTCGGTCACGTCTTGGACGACGACCATGCCGGCGAGTATCTCTCCGTCGCCGTTTCTGACCGGCAGCGTGTGGGCGTACAGATGCCGGTCGTACCGCTCGAGTTCGAACGAGTTGGATTCGCCCTCGAGCGCCGCAGCGAAGTACGGCTCGATTTCGTCGACGAGTTCGCTCGAGTGGAGGTCCCCGACGCTGTGCCCGATCCGTTCGTCCGGTCCGATCCCGAGTTCGTCGAGTAGCTGTCCGCCGACGACCGTGTACTCGAGGTTCTCGTCGAAGAGGCCCACCGCTCCCTCGGGGAAGTTCTCGACGAGCGTCCGGTACCGACGTTCCGATTCCTCGAGGCGGCGCTCACGCTCCCGGAGTTTCCGCTCGCGAGCCTTGCGCTCGGTGATGTCCGTGATCGTGATGACGCCGCGGGTCACGTCGCCGTCGGCGTTTCGGACCGGCATTCCTTCGACGCGGATGATCCGACGGTCGCCGTCTTCGGCTTCGATCTCGAAGACGTTCGGATCCCGGACTTCCTCGCCGTCGAGGACCCGGCTCATCGTCGTCTCCTCGGGTGCGACCGGCTCGCCCGAATCGGCCCACCACATCGCGTACTGCTCGTACTCCGCGATCGAATCGGCGTCGAACACGTCGCCGCCCCAGATCTCCTTGGCGGTGTCGTTGGCTTCGATGAGCCGTCCGTCGGCGTCGGCGACGACGACGCCGGCCGGGAGGATCTCGAACAGCGTCTCGAGTTGTTCCTGGTTGCGCCGGCGCTCGAGTTCGGCGCGCTTGCGCGCGGTGATATCGGTCAGTGCGCCGGGGAACGTCAGTGCCTCACCGTCGTCGTCGCACTCGACGCGACCGCGGGCGACGACCCAGCGGAGTTCGCCGTCGGCGTTCCAGACGCGGTACTCCGATTCGTACTCGCCGCAGGTCTCGACGGCCGTCTCGATCTCCGAGGCGACCCGCTCGCGGTCGTCCTCGTGGATGGCGTCGACGAATCGGTCGAGCGAGACGCCCCGATGCGCCGCGTCCGGATCGACGCCGAACGTCCGGGCGAACGATGGGCCGACGACCATGTTGTCGTTCCGGACGTCCCACTCCCACGTCCCGACCGCGCCGGCCTCCGTCGCCGCCTCGAGCTGGGACTTGGCGTCCCGGAGGTACCGTTCGTGTTCTTTCCGGTCGGTGATGTCCTGTGCCATCGTCATCCCGGCGAAGACCTCACCGCACTCGTCGGTGATCGGGACCGCGTGGAAGAGCCACTCGTGGCCGGCGTACTCGACCTCGACCGACCGCTCCGCCCCGTCGAGGGCGGCCTGGAACGCCGGCCGGAGTTCGTCGGCGGTCTCCGCTGGCCAGACGTCGTCGAACGCCCGTCCCTCGAGATCAGCGGGCTCGACCGGGATCCGGTCGAAGCCCTGGCCCGCAGCCAGCGTGTACTCGAAGTCCCGGTCGAACAGCGTGACGAGCCCGCTCGGGACGTGCTCGGCGATGGTCCGATAGCGCTGCTCCGACTCCTCGAGCCGCCGTTCGTACTCACGGCGCTCGGTGATGTCCTGGGACATCCCCAGCGCGGCGAAGACGTCGCCGTCGTCGTCACGGACGGGAACGGTCTGGACGTCGTATACGGAGCTGCCCGACGTGAGTTCGAACGCGCTGGTCTCCCCATCCAGCGCGGCCTCGTAGCGCGGGACGAGTTCGTCGACCAACGCGGATGGCAGAACGTCCTCGATCGGTTCCCCCTCGAGGTCCGCCGTCGTGACCTCGGTTCCGTCTACTGGATGGCCACCGACGGTCCGATACCGAAGGTCCTCGTCGACGAGGGCGACGGCTCCGTTCGGGAACTGTTCGACGAGCGTGCGGTACCGCCGTTCGGACTCCTCGAGTTGCCGTTCGCGCTGCTTGCGCTCGGTGATGTCCTGGACGACGCCGATCGCACGAGTCGGCTCCCCCTCGCTGTCGGAGTGCAACTCCCCTCGGGCCGATATTACGCGCTGTTCGCCGTCGGCTCGGCGGATCCGGCACTCGAAATCCCACTCGCCCGTCTCGAACGCCTCCTCGAAGCGCCGTTTCACCTCCTCGCGGTCGTCCGCGTGGACGTGGTCGAGGAACGTCTCGAAGCCCCACTCGTCGAGCGGCTCCTCGTAGCCGAAGATGCGGTCGTGATGCGGGGAGCGAACGGGCGACTCTCTGGTCTGGAGGTCCAGCTCCCAGGTCCCCATCTCTCCGGCCTCGAGAGCGAGCCGCAACCGCTCCTCGTTCTCCCGTAACTCGCGCTCGCGCTCCTTGCGCTCGGTGATGTCGTGGAAGTAGACGGAGAGGCCAGTCTCGGACGGATAGGCCCGTACCTCGAACCACGACTCGAGTGGCTCGGGGTAGTACTCCTCGAACGCGACGGTTTCGCCCTCGTTCATCGCCCGCTCGTACTTCGGCTTGAACGCCCGCTCGAGCGCTTCGGGGAACTCGTCCCAGATACGGGTACCGAGCAGCCGCCGCTCGTCGGGGTTGATCAACTCCTGTGCCCGCTCGTTGATGTACGTGAACCGCCACTCCTCGTCGAGTGCGAAGACGGCGTCGGAGATGCGGCCGTACACCTCCTCGAGGGTACCCCGTTCCCGTTCCTGTTCGATGGCCACTGAGAGGATCTCGGCGACGCGCCCGACGAAGTCGGCGTCGGCCTCGGTGAACGCCCCCCGCTCGGTCGCGTACGCACCGAGAACGCCCAGCGGTTCGTCGCTCGAGCCGAGACGGACGCTCACGCCGCTTTCGATGTCGTGATCAGCGATCAGCTGGCTGGCAGTGATCCGGTCGTCGTCGGACGGATCGTCGACGATCACCGGGTCCCCGTCCCGGAGTGCCTCCCCCGGCTGTGATCCCCGCTCCGTCGGAACCGTCGGTTCGACGGCCTCCGCGTCCCAGCCGACTCCCGCCTCGAGTACCGCGCCGTCCGTACTCGGCGCCACCTCGAACACGGCAACGTACTCGACTGCCAGCGTCTCCGCGACGCCGCGTACCGCGTCGCGTCGCAGGCCCTCGAGATCGTCCGTCTCCAGTGCTTGCTGGCTGAGGTCGGCGATCACCTCTTGCTGACGGAGTTGCGTACCGTGTGTCGCGTCCGTGGGTGACGACGGTTCCATTCTACCCGAATACAGCACCGCGTGCAGTAAAACTATCTTGGTCGGATCGCACGGGTCCGCCGGCTCGAGTCGGCGATGCAGGGGACCCGCCGCCGGTGACCGGAACGTGTTACTCGTAGTCGACGGAGACCGACTCGAGGACGATGTCTTCCTTCGGTTGATCGTTGGCGTCGGTATCGACGCTGCCGATCTCGTGGACGACGTCCATGCCGTCGATGACCTTCCCGAAGACGGAGTGGCGGTCGTCGAGGTGGGGCTGTGGATCGAGCGTGATGAAGAACTGCGAGCCGTTCGTGTCCGGCCCGGAGTTGGCCATGCTCAGGATCCCCTCGTCGTCGTGGCGCAGTTCCTCGTGGAACTCGTCGTCGAACTGGTAGCCGGGGCCGCCGCGACCGGTCTCGGTCGGGTCGCCGCCCTGGATCATGAAGCCCTCGATGACGCGGTGGAAGGCCACGTCGTCGTACAGCGGCTCGCCCTCGACCTCCTCGCCCGTCTCCGGGTCGGTCCAGGTCTTGCCGCCGGTCGCGAGCCCGACGAAGTTGTCGACGGTCCGCGGCGCGCGCTCGTCGTAGAGTTCGACCTCGATGTCGCCCTTGTTCGTGTGCAGGGTGGCAGTAACGTCTCCCATACGTCGGGGTCGACGGGCCGACTGAAAACGGTAGTGGTCTCGAGTCGCTGGCCCGTTCCGCTCGATGTACCCTCGGACGACACGATCGTCTCGGAATCCGATGGCCGGCCGCAGCTACATACCGCCGGACGTGGAACGATATTCCATGAGTGGTGGTACGCACACGGCGGAGCAGATCACGCTCGCGCGGCTGCCGTCAGGGGTCG
>SDGW01000130.1_pt1 | contig 30833 bp, 33 predicted proteins | sample 2873831 | NCBI WGS metagenome assembly SDGW01 (sample SAMN08132700, study PRJNA421101) | hypersaline lake metagenome | isolation source: celular fraction 0.22 microns magnesium sulfate-rich crust from ephemeral... | place: Spain: Penahueca Lagoon, Toledo | collected 2011-07 | reverse complement strand
CAGCAGTTCCTCGACGCGGTCGGGGCCGTCGGCTTCAGCGTACACCCGCATCTTCGGCTCCGTGCCCGAGGGGCGGACGAGCAGCCACGAGCCGTCCGCCAGGAGGATTTTGAAGCCGTCCGCGTCGTTGACGCGCTCGACGCTCACCCCGGCGACTTCCGCGGGGAGCCGGGATTCGAGCTCGTCGAGGACCGCGGGCTTGCGGTCGTCCGGGCAGTCGACGCTCACTTTGTCCTGGTGGATGTCGCCGAACTCCGCCGTGATGGCGTCGAGGCGGTCGTCGATGTCGCGCTCGCTGGCCGCGGCGGCCGCCAGCAGCGCCATCAGCACGCCGTCCTTCTCGCGGACGTGTCCGCGCATCGTGTACCCGCCGGACTCCTCGCCGGCGAAGAGCGCGTCGTGTTCGCCCATCGCCGCCGCGACCCACTTGAAGCCGACCGGGGTCTCGACGACCTCGCAGCCGTGGGCGTCGGCGAGGCGGTCCACGAGGAACGTCGTCGACACCGTGCGAACCGCGGGCCCGGAGTCGTCCTCCAGCAGGTAGTCGTACGCGAGCGCGTAGAACCGGTTGCCGTCGAGAACGCCCCGATCGGGGGTGACGACGGCGACGCGGTCGGCGTCACCGTCGTTCGCGACGCCGAAGTCCGCGTCGTGCTCGTCGACCGCGAGCGCCAGCCCCTGGAGGTTCGCCTCGTCGGGCTCCGGGGGCGTGCCGCCGAAGTCGGCGTCGCGCTCGCAGCGCTCCCGGATCACCTCGGCGCCCGCCGATTCGAGGAGGGCGTCGGTGACGCCGCGGCCGCTGCCGTGCATCGCGTCGTACACCACGGTCAGCCCGGAGAGGTCCGCGTCTATCAGGTCGCGGCAGTGCTCGGCGTGGGGCGTCACGAAGTCCACCTCGCTGATTTCGCCGCGCTCGTCGCCCTCCACGGGATCGCGGAGGTTCGCCTCGATCGTCTCCGTCACCTCGGGGAGCGCGGGCGCGCCGTCCTCCGGGATGAACTTCACGCCGTTGTACTCCGGGGGGTTGTGGGAAGCCGTCACCACGAGCGCGCCCGCGAGGTCGCGCTCGACGATGGCGTGCGCGACCAGCGGCGTCGGGCGGTCCCGCTCGGGCAGCAGCACGTCGAAGCCGTTCGCCGCGAGCACGTCCGCGATGTCCTCGGCGAACCCCGACGAGGTCTCGCGGGCGTCGTACCCGACCGCGACCGTCCCGCCCGCGTGGCCCTCGCTATCGAGGTAGTCCGCGGTGGCCTGCGCGACCGCGCGGACGCGCTCGCTCGTGAACACGTCCAGGGTCGCGCGCCAGCCGTCCGTCCCGAAGGAGATGGCGTCCATGCGTACACGGTCGCTGCGTCGCATCAAAACCCCTGTGGTCGGCGAAACGCGTCGCTCGCACTACTCGAACTGCCGGCGGTGGTTGCGTGTGCGACCACGCCGAATTTACCCGTTCGTCCCGAAATCGCGGTATGGGTTCCCGGCCTCTCGTCGTCGGCGTCACGGGCAGCCGCCGCGACGGCAGCTACACCCGGCAGGCCATCGAGCACGCGCTCTCGGCCGCCGAGCGCGCCGGCGCCGACACCGACCACATCGACCTCGGGAGCGTTGACCTCCCGCTGTACCACCCCGACCGCGACGACGCGGACTCCGGCGACGCAGCGGAGTTGCTCGCCCGGGTACGGGCCGCGGACGGCGTCGTCGTCGGCTCCCCGAACTACCACAGCACGTTCTCCTCGACGTTTCACAACTTCCACGACTACTGCGGCTACGACGAGTACGAGGACACCGTCGTCGGCCTCGTCGTCGTCGCCGGCGGCGGCACCATCGGCTCGCCGCTGGACCACCTGCGCATCACCATGCGCGGCGTGCACGCCGACGTCGTCCCCGAGCAGGTCGGCATCCGGAACGCCTCCCGGTACTTCGAGGACGGCGCGCTCACCGACCGGTCGCTCGCCGAGCGCGTGAACGGCGTCGCCGAAGCGGTCGTCGAGGCGGCGCGGCGGCGCGACCTCGCCGACGAGGCGGCGTCCCCGAGCGCGGACGACTGACTACCGCGGCCACGGGTCGTCCTGCTCGGCGACGAGCGCTTCCTTCTGCCGGCGGGAGAGCTGCTTGAGTTCGTACTCGCGGCTCATCGCGGCGGACTTCGACTCGTAGGACTCGACGTACCGGAGCGCCACCGGGGTGCGGCCGCGCGTGTACTTCGCGCCGTCGCCGGCGTCGTGTTCCGCGACGCGGCGCTCGACGTCCGTGGTGTAGCCAGTGTAGTAGGAGCCGTCGCTGCACTCCAGCACGTAGACGTAGTGCACGCTCGGGACGACGGGACGCGGGGTGGACTGCGTTTCGGTCAGGCCCGACGGGCGCGGTCCTTCGACACCTCGGCGATGCCGACGTTCGCCGCACAGTTCGGGCACGCGTGGAGGCGACCGTCCTCGTCCGCGAACACGCGCGCGAAGTTCTCGGAGACGTGGGTGTCGCAGTGGTTACAACGGGGCATGGACGTGTTCGCCGGCGCGGGTGGCCAGCGTGTGTGAGTACACCGCACACGAATAAATGGGTTTTCCCAATTTCGAACAAAATTTGGCCGAATTCGAATCATAGTTCGCTCACTGCGGACGCGACCGATATCGTTGCCTCGTCCCGACAGGATTCATCCGGATTTCGACCGTACGAAGCCGTCAGTGGCCGCAACGGCGGCGTATTATGGGAAGCCTTATAAGGCGGCACGGAAAAAACCAGGTCGTATGGCAGACCTCATCGTCAAGGCCGCTGTGAAGGAAGAACTCGACGACAAGAACGTTGCCTCCGACTTCTACGAGGCGCTCGACGAGGAAGTCTCGGAACTCCTCGAAGACGCGGCGGCTCGCGCCGAGTCCAACGGTCGGAAGACCGTCCAGCCGCGCGACCTGTAACTAGGTTCGATCCCTCCAGTTTTTTGCGACGCGACGCCCGTAGCTACGCGTCTGTGACCCGTACGCCGTCGGCGGTGCCCACGTAGACCGCGTCCGCCAGCCCGACGAACAGCCCGTGCTCGACGACGCCCGGCAGCGCCGACAGCGACGCCGCTAGCGCCTCGGGGTCCTGCATCGAGCCGAACTCGCAGTCCAGCACGAGGTTGCCGTTGTCCGTCACCACGGGGCCGTCCTTCCGTTCGGCCGCACGGAGTTCGGGCTCCCCGCCGAGCCCGCGCACGCGCTCGGCGACCACCGGCCGCGCGTCCGGCAGCACTTCGACTGGAACCGGGTAGTCGAGCGCCTCGACCTCCTTGCTGGGGTCCGCGACCACCACGAAGCGGTCCGCGCTCGCGTCCACGTACTTCTCGCGAGCGTGGGCCGCGCCGCCGCCCTTCACGAGGTCGCCGCCCGCCACCTGGTCGGCGCCGTCGATGGCGAGGTCCACCGACGCCTCCTCCAGCGTCGCCAGCGGAATCCCCGCCTCGATGGCGAGCTGCCGCGACTGGAACGACGTCGGCACGCCCTCGACGTCGAGGCCGCGCTCGCCGACGGCGCGAATCGCGTGCGCCGCCGTGCTCCCCGTGCCGAGCCCGACGACCATCCCGTCCTCGACGTCGTCGGCCGCCGCCTCGCCCGCGCGCCGCTTCGCCGCGTCGCCGCCGCCCGTGTTCTTCATGCCTACAGCGTCACCCCCGCCGCCCAAAAATCCACTTGTAGCCCGCGCGTGCGGGCAGTTATCCGGCTCGTAACTATAGCCGGCGTCGCTGTACGACTCGCGTATGTCCGACGTCAGTCGCGCCGTCGACGCCCGTGGCGACCCCGACGGCGCCGCCGCGCTCGTGCTCGCACCCGGCGTATCCACCGAGGACGCGCGCGTCTGCGCCGACCGCCTCGCCGCCGCAGACGCCGCGCTCGTCGTCTCGCTGCGTCGCACGCCACGGAACTGGCAGGCCGCCCGCGACGCCCCGCTCCCGCCGACGGGTTTCGTCACCACCGACTCGCGCCCGGGCAGCGTCCGTGCCGTCGCCGACCCCGGGGACCTCACCGGCATCGGTATCGCCGTCTCCGAGTACCTCGGCGACCTCCCCGGCGACGCCGAGCCCGCCGTCTGCCTGGACTCGCTGACGACGCTCCTCCAGTTCGCCGAGCCCGAGCGCGCGTACCGCTTCCTACAGGTGCTCTGCGGGCGCGTGCGCGCCGCCGGCGGCACCGTCCACTGCCACGCCGACCCCGCCGCCCACGACGACGCCGCGCTCGAACGGCTCGCCGGGCTGTTCGACGGCGTGCTCTCCGTAGAACTCTAGAGCTGTTCTTTGACGGCCTCGGGGTCGTGCGTGAGGCGGAGCGTCCGCGACCGGCCGCGGCCGTCGAGTTGCTCGTACTCGGCGTCGATGAGCCCGAGCTTGTCGAGCTTGTTCACGATCTCCGTGTACCGCGTGTACCCGAGGCCGGTGCGGTCGTTGAACGCGTCGTAGACGTCGCCGGCCTGCTCGCCGTCGCAGTCCGCAACCGTCTCCACGAGCGCGCGTTCGGTGTCCGAGAGCGCGCGCAGGCTCCGCGAGAGGTGGATATGCTTGGCCTCCTCGGAGACCGCCTCCACGTCCTCCAGTTCGACGGTGGTGCTCGCGCGGGACTCGGCGTGCAGGCCCGCGCGGCGCAGCAGGTCGATGCCCACGCGGAGGTCGCCGGCCTCGTCCGTGAGCTCAGCGACGCGGTCCAGCACCGTCGTCGGCACCGCGTCCTCCCGGAACCCGACCTCCACGCGGTTCCGCAGGATGTCCGTGATTTCGCTCCGGTCGTAGGACGGGAAGTACGCCTCCTCCGGCCGGAACACCGACTGCACGCGGCCGTCGAGGTTCTCGATGACGTCCAGGTCGAGGTCCGAGGACACCACGATGACGCCGACCTTCGCGCCCGAGTGCGTCTCGTGGGCGCGCAGCAGCGAGTACAGCGTGTCGGAGGCCTCGTCCTCGTAGAAGAGGTAGTTCACGTCGTCGAGCGCGACCACCAGCACCTCCTCCTCGTCGGCGATGCGCTCCGCTACTTGCCCGAACAGCTTCTTGAACGAGATGCCCGAGGAGGGCGGCTCGTAGTCGAATATCTCCTCGAAGACCCGCGAGAAGACCGCGTACCGCGTGGAGTCGACCTGGCAGTTCACGCGCACCGTGCGGACCCCGGGCTGGCCGCCGAGCTCGCCGAACAGCTTCTGGACGGCCGTCGTCTTCCCCGTGCCCGGCGGCCCCCGAACCATCACGTTCAGCGGCCGATTCCCGCGGACGGCCGGCCGGAGCGCGTACTGCAGCGTCTGGAGCTGGGACTCCCGGTGCTCGAACGCCTCCGGGACGTAGTCGATCTCGAAGACGTGCTCGTCCCGGAAGACGGACTCGTCCCAGCCCAGCATCCCCTCCTCGGGGTCGTCGCTCATCACTTTCACCACGCTCGGGCAACCACTTAACCCTTCGCCACAGTCCGCGGATTCGCGGCGTCGAGGCGCCAGCGCCCCGGATTCCTCAGAACTTCCCGAGCAGCCGGTCGTAGAACGACCCCGCGGGTGCGCCCGCCTCGCCCTCCGAGTCCCCGCCCTCGGTGGCGAGCTTCTCCACGATGAGCTCCGGGGTCGAGCGCGCCAGGTGGTCTTTCACCGGGGAGCGCTCGACGACCAGCTCGCCGTCCTCTAACCCCCGCGCGCGGATGCCGTCGACGGTGACGTCGAACCCGCACTGGTCGCGAATCTCGCCCGCGAGGTGGGAGACGAACACGCCCGACGCCCCGGCCTCGTGGAGCTCTTCGAGGATGCCCGCGACGATCTTCGCGGACGCCCCCGGCTCCGTGATGGACTCCAGTTCGTCCACGAGCACGAGCTTGCGCGCCGCGCCCTCAGTGAGGCCCGCGAAGTCCCGCAGCGTCGCCTCGAACGCGCCCGCGTCCAGCGTCCCCTGGGACTTCGCGTAGTAGTGCAGCTCCTCCACCTCGGGGACTCTGGCGGACTCCGCCGGAACGGGTAGCCCCATGTGCGCGAGCACGACCACGACAGCCACCAAATCGAGCGTGCTCGTCTTCCCGCCGGAGTTCACGCCGGAGAGCAGCGCCACGCCGTCGACGCCGTAGTCCACGGGTTCGACCGCCTCGAAGCCGACGTCCAGAATCGGGGAGCGCCCGCCCTCGATGTCGAACCCGCGGCCGCCGCGATCGGCGAGCACGCAGTCGAAGTCGTCGGCGAACCGCGCGACCGCCAGCTCCACGTCGAGTTCGAGCGCGCGCTCGACCAGTCCCCGGGTGGGCTCTCGGAGGTCCGCGAGCGTCGCCGCGAGCTCGCGCTTGCGCTCCGCGCTCCGGCGGTCGCGGGCTGCGGTCAGCTCCTCGCGCAGCCGCGACACCGCCTCCGGGTCGTGGTCGACGGGGAACGTCGGCGAGTCGTCGAACGCCTGCCGCGCGATGCTCGCCTCCCCCTCGCGCAGCCCGAGGGCGTCCACGAGGTGGTCGCGGGCGGCGTCCACGGCTTCGGCGTACTCGTCGGCGAGCTCCCGCGACAGCAGGCTGTCCACGCCCGCGCCGCGCTCCACGAGGCTCAGGAGGTCCGCCCCCTCGATGGTGACGTCCTGCTCCTGGATGGCCTCCCGGAGCCGGTCGTTCGCCACGGACTCCGCCGTCGACACCGCCGCGTCGAGGTCGTCGACCGCCGTCGACAGCCGGTCGAGCTCCTCGTCGCCCGCGACTGCCCCCTCCGAGTCGAGCTGCGCGAGCGCCGAATCCAGCGCTTCGAGGTCGACGTCGGTTTCGAGCCCCGCGGTCTCGTGGACCGCGACCGCCGCGCGTATCGGGTCCCGGTTCGTCGCGAAGAAGGAGAGCACGCGCTCCGGGACGACCTCCTCCGGGCGCTCCAGGGCGTCCGGTTCGACGCGCACGTCGCCGTCGACCTCGACGCCTGCGAACGCCTCGTCGAGCGCGACAACTGTCGAGTAGCCCCGGGCGAGGTCCGCCAGCCCCCGCGTGTCCTCCACGACTTCCACCGAGAGCTCGGGGAACGCGTCCTGCGCGGCGCTGTACGTCTCCGCGTCCGTCGTCGCGAGACAGCGGTCCCGGACCGCCAGCCCGTCCGGCCGCGACAGCGGCTCCACGCCCGCCAGCGCGTCCAGGACCTCCGGGTCGGGGTCCCGGGCCATCGCGTCCTCCGCGAACTCGTTGACCTCCGCGATGCGGGATTCGGTCGCGCTCGGGTAGAACGTCCGCAGGCGCTGGCTCGCGTAGTCGGTGACCGCGCGCTCCTGCAGCAGCGCGAGCACGCGCTCGTACACCTCGCTCGCGCGGTCCGTCGCCAGAAACCCGCCCGGGTCGTCGTGGCGCGCGCGAATCGCCCCGCGGACGATGCGCGCGGCCCGGCCGTCCGTGACCCCCGGCGCGCGAGCGACCGCCGACACGTCCCCCCGCTGTAGTGCGTCCTCGGGATCGTCGAGCGCCCGCAGCGACTCCGCGGTCTTCGCGCCCACGCCCGGAATCGCCTCTAACTCCATCGCCCGGGCTTACGTGGCCCGTGCCAAAGGTCTTACGCGAACCACGGGGGAAGAATCATTTCGCGGGTCCGAAAACACCCACGCATGTCCCCACTCGGCTCCCTCCGCCGCCGCGCCCGCTCACGTCCGGTCGCCGCGTTCCTCGTCGCGTCGTTCGCGTCGTCGTGGCTGTACGGGCTCGCCTTCCTCCGGTACGTCGACCCCGTCGTCGAATACCCGCTCTCGCAGGTCGCATCGCTGCCGTTCGCGTGGGGCCCGCTCGTCGCCGCCGCGGCCGTCACGCGCGTTACGGGAACGCCGTCCCGAGACTGGCTCCGCGGCCTGCTCGACGTCAGCGTGTCGCTCCGCTGGGTCGCCGCCGCGTTCCTCCTCCCGGTCGCCGTACAGGACGTCCCGGACCTCGTCCTCGCGTTACAGGGCGAACCCGTGGAGTTCGGCGTCACGCCGATGCACGCGCTCGTGTTCGGGTTCACGCTCGTGCTCGGCGGCGCGCTCGAAGAGTTCGGCTGGCGTGGATTCATGCAGGAGCGCCTCCAGTCGCGGTGGGGCGGCCTCACGGCCGCCGTCGCCGTCGGCGTCGCGTGGGCGGCGTGGCACCTCCCGCTGCACGCCGCCGGCTACACGTTCGCGGACGACAACGTCGCGCTGTTCACCGTCTACCTCGTCGGCATGTCGGTCGTGTTGGCGTGGGTCTACAACAGCACGGCGGGCGTCATCCCCGCGATGGTGTTTCACGCCGCGCACAACATGCCGAGTTTCGTCGCGCCCGCCGAAGGCGCGACCTCGCCGATTCTCGACGACTCGCTGCTCATCATCACTGCGGTGTGGTTGCTCCTCGGCGGCGCGCTCGCCGTGTACTCGGGTGCCGGTCGGCTCGGCGAGCGAACGACTGTAGCGGCTAACTCGGCGGACTAGCGGAGGCAAGCATCCGCGAGCGCCGCGAGGCGCGAGCGGTTCACTGCGCGAACGAGCGAAGCGAGTGAGCGCAGGCCGACGAGCGACTAAACGCCGAAGGCGCGCTGGAGCGAGGAGTGCTTTTTCCGCAAGTTTTGCCGAGTGGGGCGCGCTTCCGTGCCTCACGTGGTTCGAGAGACGCCGGGGGCGTCTCTCGTCATCACGAGAGAGCTCCGCTCTCCCGAACGACAGCGCAAAAAGTGCGTTCTAGTTCCCAGTCCACCGCAGCAGCGCGAGCGTGCCCTCGAAGAGCGCGATCATCGTGATGGCGACGATGATGGGAACGACGCCGGTGGGGTCGATGGCGCCGAAGGTGAACGAGATGCCGGCGAACGCCGCCCAGAACAGCAGGCGGCGGTCTTCGAGCCACTGGCGGGTGGTGACGCCGAGCATGATGGCGAGCATGATGAACAGGGGAATCTGGAAGACCACCGCGAGGTACCCCATCACCATGAGGATGAGGTTGAACGTGGAGCCGAGCGCGAACGCGACGTCCGCGGTGGGCTCGGTGTACCCCTGGAAGTAGTCCATCGTGTACGGGAGGACGAGCAGGTACGCGAAGAGGACGCCGAGCACGGCGAGGACGAGGCTGGTGGGGACGGCCGCGAGGTAGTAGCGGCGCTCGTTCCGGTAGAGGCCGGGGCGCATGAACGCGTAGGACTCGTAGACGAAGACGGGGAGCGCGATGACGAGGCCGGCGAGGCTCGCGACCTTCAGCTGGGTGATGACGAGTTCGAGCGGCTGGTAGACGCGGGGGTCGACGGCCTCGCCGCCGGGGAGGACGTAGTTCCAGATGGTGGTGATGAGCTCCTCGGTGAGCGGGAAGACGGCGACGCTGACGAGCCCGGCGATGGCGATGACGATGGCGAGCCGCTTGACCATCTCTTCGACGTGGACGGCCAGCGGCTGTTCGACGTCGGACTCGGGGGCGTCCATGCCGAGGCCGTCGTCGGGCGACGACGGCGTCTCGTCGGCGTCGATGACGGAGTTCTCCCGCGGGTCGAGCGCGTCGTCGTCGGGACCGCGCTCTGGCTCGTCGGCCTGGTGTTCGTCGTCGGCGAGGAGCTGCGGTTCGCCGCCGGACGCGGGGTCGGCGCTGTCGCCGGCGGCCGCGACGGCGTCGGTGTCCCAGTCCCACTCGTCGCCGTCGTCGCCCTCGACGCGCTCGACGGCGGGCGTGAGGTCGGGCCACCGCTGGTCGGCGACGTGTTCGACTGCCGGCGTCAGGTCGCTCCAGTCGTCGCCTGCGTCGGCCTGGGCGTCGACACGACGGACTACTGGCGTGAGGTCGTCCTCGCCGTCGTCCTCGTCGTCGACGCGGCGGACGGCGGACACGACACCCTCCCAGTCGCGGTCGCGGTCGCGCCTGCCGTCCGGTTCCTCGGCCATTCGTGTCCGTGCTTTGGCGACGGGGGCGTTATAGGCTTTCTTTTGGGCGTGGACGGGAAGATTGATAATTGCGAACGGGTTAGCCGGACGCAATGAGTAGCACCGGCTCGGGCCCGATAGACCCCAGTACGGCCCGCAGCATCGAGTCCGGCCGACAGACGCTCGGTGTGATGCTCCGGACCGCCCAGTCCCAGCTCCAGCACGTCTTCATCGCGTTCGTCGTGGGGCTGCTCGCCGGCATCATGACGATGCGGCTGTACGTCTGGCCGGAGTTCGAGGAGGACCTCCTCGTGGAGTCGGCGGACGTCATCGCGCAGACGCCGTTCGACGTCATCCTGATGCAGGTGAAGATCGGCCTGTTCGCGGGCGTCGCGCTCGCCATCCCCGTCCTCCTCTACCACGCCCGACAGCCGCTCGTCGAGCGCGAGATCGTCCCGGACGTCGAGGTTTCCCGGCTCAACGTCGCGCTCGTCGTCCTCGTCTGCATCGTGCTGGCGGCGGCCGGCGTGGCGTACGCGTACTTCCTGTTCTTCCCGCTGATGTTCGACTTCCTCGCGGGCAACGCCGTTGGCGCGGGGCTCGCGCCGAAGTACTCCATCGTGAAGTGGACGGAGTTCATCCTCTTCCTCGCGCTGTCGTTCGCGCTCGCGGCCCAGCTCCCGCTCGCGGTGTCCGCGCTCTCGTACTCCGGCATCGTCCCCTACGAGACGTTCCGCGACAAGTGGAAGTACGCGGTCGTCGGCATCTTCGCGTTCGGCGCGTTCTTCTCGCCGCCGGACCCGTTCACCCAGATCCTGTGGGCGTCCCCGCTCATCCTCCTGTACGGTCTCTCGCTGTACTGCGCGAAGGTCGTCGTGACGATGAAGCGCGGCCGCGAGCACGTCGACGTCCGCGGCGTGCTCCGCGAGTACTGGAACCGCGTGCTCGGCGTCGGCGTGCTCGGGTTCGCGGCGGGCTACGCGTTCGGCCAGTACGGCGGTATCGAGCGGTTCAACAGCGCCCTCGCGTTCATCGGGTCGTCCGTTCGCGTGCCCACGGTCGGCGCCGCGCTCGGCGTCGACGCGGCGACCGGCTACCTGCTGCTCGGCGCCGTCTTCGCCGTCGTCGCGCTCGCGTTCGCGCTGCTGTACTACGGCTACGTAGCCGTCGAGCGCGCCGCCAGGCAGGTCGCGGCCGAGCGCGTCGCCTACTCGCAGGACCCCGCGGACATCGACCTCGACGCCCTCGACGCCGACGGCGTGCGGGCGGCGCCGGCAGAGGCGTTCGCGTCCCTGAGCGAGGACGAGGCGCTCGCGACGGCGAACCGCGCGCTCGAGGACGGCGACGACGAGAAGGCCCAGGCCGTCCTCGACCGCTACGACGAGGTGCAGGCGCAACTCGAAGCGCAGGCCGACGAGGAGGGTGACGCGGAGGGCGAGGACGACCCGACGGACACCGTCCAGAGCACGGCCGCGGGGATGATGGACGCGTTCACCGAGGAGGAGACCACCGAGGACGACATCGGCGGCTACTACTACGACATCCGGTTCGTACTCGACACGCTGCGCTCGCGGGCGTTCCGCATCGTCGGGACGTTCATGCTGCTGATGGTGAGCATCTTCGGGTGGCTGTACTACGGCGGGTTCGGCCAGCTCCGGGACAACTTCGTCGCACGCATTCCCCAGGACATCCAGCCGCTGGCGACCGGCGGCGAGTGGCCCATCACGCTCCACCCCGTCGAGGCGCTCGTCTTCCAGGTGAAGATCTCCGTCGTGCTGGCTATCATCGGGACGCTCCCCATCGTCATCTACTACGTCTGGCCGGCGCTCCAGGACCGCGGCTGGGTGACCGGTGACCGCCGCACCATCCTCGTGTGGGGCGGCGGCCTCGTCGGCGGGCTGTTCCTCGGCAGCTACCTCGGGTACAACTACGTCGCCCCGGAGGTCATCTCGTTCCTCGTCTACGACGCCCTGGAGTCCGGGATGATCATCAGCTTCACCGTCAGCACGTTCGCGTGGATGGTGTTCCTGCTGACCGCGGGCATCGGGCTGCTCATCGACGTCCCCGTAACGATGGTGCTGTTCCACCTCGGCGGGCTCGTCTCCTACGAGACGATGCGGCGGCGCTGGCGCGTCCCCGTCATCTCGTCGTTCGCGTTCGGCGCGCTCGTCACCCCGGACAGCCTCTACACGATGCTGGTCATCGCCATCCCCATCGTCGTGATGTACTTCGTCGGGCTCGCCATCCTCACCGTCATCACGCTCGGCGGGCGCCGCGGCGGCTCCGCGAAGTCGACTCGAACGGCTTAAGATAATCCTCCGGTATTCTCGGCGTATGCCCAAGATAAGCGTCGAGATTCCCGAGGAGCTCCTCAGAGACCTCGACGAGCACGTCGGCGACGACGGCAAGTTCGTGAACCGCAGCGACGCCGTGCGCGCGTCCATCCGGAAGACCCTCGACCTGCTCGATGACATCGACGACCGCCACGGGAGGCTCGACGACGATGCGGAGTGAGGACCGACTCGTCGCCGGCCAGGTCGCGCTCGTCGGGCTGTTCGTCACCGCGCTCGTGACCGCCCAGCTCACGGCATCGAAGCTGCTCATCTTCCAGATCCCGTTCGAGCTGCCGTTCACGGGGTCGGCGCTCGTGATGCCGGGCGCGGCGCTGGCGTACGCGCTGACGTTCTTCGCCTCGGACTGCTACTCGGAGCTGTACGGCAAGCGCGCCGCGCAGGTGCTCGTGAACGTCGGGTTCGCGATGACGCTCGTGATGCTCGCGCTCGTCTACACTACTATCGAAGCCCCCACCGCGCCGTTCTCCGGCGTCGGCGAGGCGGAGTTCGCGCGCGTCCTCTGGTCGAGCGCGAACATCGTCGCGGGGAGTCTGCTGGCGTACCTCGTCAGCCAGAACTGGGACGTGCTCGCGTTCCACGCCATCCGCGAGCGCACCGACGGCGCGTACCTCTGGCTGCGCAACGTCGGCTCCACGGCCACCAGCCAGGCCATCGACACCGTCATCTTCGTCACCGTCGCGTTCTGGGTGGCGCCGCAGGTGCTCGGGGTCGGACCGGTCTACGGACAGAACCAGATTCTCTCGCTCATCGTCGGCCAGTACGTCCTCAAGCTCGCCATCGCAATCGCGGACACGCCGTTCGTCTACGGCGTCCGCAGCCTGCTCGCCCGGCCCGCCTAGTCGCGGCGCTCGGCGAACCCGAAGTTCGGCTTCACGTCCGTCACCTCGACCTCGACGGTCTCGCCCTCGTCGGCGTCCGCGACGAACAGCGTGTACCCCTCGACTTTCGCGACGCCGTCGCCCTCGTCGCCCTCGTTGACGATCTCAACTTCGAGCGTGTCGCCTTCCTCGACGGGCGCGTTCACGCGGTTCTTCGCGACCACGTACAGCTCCGAGGACGAATCCCGGGAGGCGTCGGGCGTGTACGTCCGCGTGAACGCGAACTCTTCCTCGACGTCCGCGAGGTAGTCCTCGAAGTCCTGGCCGTCGAAGACCTTCACGACGAAGTGCCCGCCGTCGCGCAGCACTTCTTTGGCGGTCTCCAGCGCCATCCGCGCGAGGTGCACGGAGCGCGCGTGGTCGAGGTTGTACTCGCCGGTCATGTTCGGCGCCATGTCCGAAATCACGACGTCGACGCCGCCCGGAGCCGCCGCGCGCTTGATGTCCTCGCGGGTGTCCGTCTCGGTCATGTCGCCCTTGATGGTCTCGACGCCCGCGTCGGGGTCGTCGAGCGGGTCGATGCGCTGGAAGTCCACGCCGACGACCTTCCCGCGCGCGCCGGCCTCCTCGGCGGCGACCTGTAGCCAGCCGCCCGGCGCCGCGCCGAGGTCGACGACCGTCGCGCCGCCGAACAGCACGTCGAACTCGTCGTCGATCTGCTGGAGCTTGTACGCCGCCCGCGTCCGGTACCCCTCCTGTTTGGACTTGTTGTAGTAGTGGTCCTTGCCGTTCCCCATGATTAGTTACGGGATCTACGGCGCCCGGACTGAAAACCGCGTCGTTGTGGGTGCTACGCCGCAGCGCCGCGAAAACCGCAGAGAAGAGTCGCCCGCAGTCAGCGGCCCCCGGCGGTTCAGTTCGCCGTCGCGGCCGTCGTCGAGTCCAGCGTAATCGTCTCGCCGTCCGACGTCACCGTCACCTCGGTGTCGAGGCTCACGTCCTCGGGCACTGCGAACGTCAGTTCGCCGTCCTCGTTCGTCTCGCCGACGACCTCGCCGTCCACGGCGACCGTGGCGTCCTCGACGACTTCGCCCTCGCCGTCGGTCACGACGACGGTGGCGTTCTCGCCGGGCGCGAGGCTGCCGTCGACGGTCGCGCCGAGTTCGGCGCTAGCCTCGGACTCGCTGTCGTCGCTGTCCTCGGCCTCCTCGAACTCGACTTCGAGTTCGGCTTCGCCCTCGCCGTACGCGCTCCCTTCCTCGGTCTGTGCCTTCAGTTCGAACTCCTCGGCGCCGTCGGGCACCTCGACGGTCGCAGTGCCGTTCGCGTCGGTCGTCACTTCGACGTCCTCGTTGACGGTGACCGTCGCGTTCTCGACGGCTTCGCCGTCCTGCGTGACGCGCACCGTGGCGTTCTCGCCGGCGGTCACGTTCCCGACGAAGTTGGCTTCCAGGCCGTCGCCGTCGGACTCGACGTCCACGCGCTCGATGGGGACGTCGGTCCCAGACTCGCTGGCGACCGGCTTCAGGATGTACTTCCCGCTGTTGCCGGCTTCGAACACCGTGATGTCGAAGACGAAGTCGACGCTACCGCTCTGGTCGACCGTGAAGTCCTCGTTGAGGTGGAGCTTCTGGCTCGGCAGCTTCACGTTCACCTCCTCGCCGGAGTGCAGCGTCCCCTCGACTTCGCCGACGTGCACGAACACCTTCTCGTACTCGCCCGCGGGGACGCTCATGTTCCCGAGCAGGGTCGCGTTCGCGCCCTGCAGCTCCGTCAGGTCGACGGTCCGGTTGTCGACGTCGTGTTCGACCCACTCGGTCTCGGACTCGTCGTCCGATTCGCTCTCGTACTCGAACTCCAGTTCGGCTTCGCTCTCTCCGTACTCGCTGTCCGAGCTGGTCTCGGCTTCGAGCGTGAACTCCCCGGCGTCGTCAGGCACCTGCACGGTCGCAGTGCCGTCGGCGTCCGTCGTCACCGTCGTCTCCGTGTCGCCCGCCGAGACCACGACGGTGCCGTTCGCGACGGCCTCGCCGTCGTGTGTGAGCGTCACGGTGGCGTTCTCGCCGGCCGTGACGTTCCCGTCGACGGCGAGCTCGAGGCCGTTCTCGCTCTCGGACTCGGCCTCCCACTCGCCGGACGCGTTCACGTCAGCGTCGGCGCTTTGCGCGAATCCGACTTTCGTCACCGTGACGTTCAGGTGCTCGAACTGGCTAATCGCGTTCTCCTCGTCGCTCACGTAGAACGACACGGTGCCGCTGTTCTCGCTGTCGTCCGCCTGTGCCCCGTTCGGGCCCGCGATGCCGCCGGCGCACCCGGCGAGCATCACGAGCGCTGCCACGACCAGACTGGCTGCGGTGCGTCTCATGTGCGTCCGACCCCAGGAGTCCCACCCACCTAAAGGGGTCAAGCCGTAAAGGCGGTCACGCGCCGGATTAAGCCGGATTAACTCGGGTTGTCCGTCTCGCGTGCCGCCGAGGCGCTCGTCGAACCCGACGAGCGTCGTCCCGTGGCCGCGACACGCCGCGCGCACCTATATCCCCGCCGGCGGCCGCCCGCTCCCGGCGCCCGGACGCCGTCTCCCGATTTACGCGCGCACGCGGAACGTGGGGCTTTTTAGTCCCTGATTGCGTAGCGAATCCCATATGTTCAAGGCGATTGTGAGCGCCGACACGCTCCGGGAAACGCTCGACTCCGTGAGCGTGCTGGTGGACGAATGCAAGATCCACCTCGACGAAGACGGCCTCTCCATCCGCGCTGTCGACCCCGCGAACGTCGGCATGGTCAACCTCGACCTCGGGGCCGCAGCGTTCGAATCCTACGAAGCCGACGGCGGCATCATCGGCGTCAACCTCTCCCGGCTCGAAGACATCGCCGGGATGGCCGACTCCGACCAGCTCGTCCAGCTCGAACTCGACGAGGAGACCCGCAAGCTCCACATCCAGATCGACGGCCTCGAGTACACGCTCGCGCTCATCGACCCCGACTCCATCCGCCAGGAGCCCGACATCCCCGACCTCGACCTCTCCGCGAACGTCGTCATCGAGGGCGCCGACATCGACCGCTCCGTCCGCGCCGCCGACATGGTCTCGGACCACATCGCGCTCGGCGTCGACGCCGCCGACGAACTGTTCTACGTCGACGCGGAGGGCGACACCGACGACGTCCACCTCGAACTCACCCGCGACGACCTCATCGACTTAGAAGCGGGTGACGCCCACAGCCTGTTCAGTCTCGACTACCTCAAGGACATGAACAAGGCAATCCCGAAAGACGCCGAGGTCGAACTCGAACTCGGCGACGAGTACCCCGTCAAGATTCACTTCGACATCGCCGAAGCGCAGGGACGGGTCACTTACATGCTCGCGCCGCGCATCCAGTCTGACTGACGCTCGTTCTCCGCCCGGTAGCCGCCTCGTGTCTCACCTGACGCGGTAGCCGCTCGGTGACGGGTCGGCGAGCGTCTCGCCGCAGTTGGTGCACTGCCAGGTGTTCGCGCCGAGTTTCTGGTAGCCGTTGCGGAGGCCGCGCCCATGCCACGTCGTCCAGTCGATGCCACAGGCGGGACACGAGTCCGGGAGGCCGCGCGCCCTCGGGTCGGGCGTGGGCTTCGAGTCGGCGACGAGCGCTTCCAGGCGGTCGCTGCGGGACTTCAGCGCGGACAGGCTCTCCTCGTCGAGCGCCGCGCGGAACTGCCGGAGGTAGCGCCGCGACCGGTCGCGAACGGTCCTGAGGCGGTCGAGGTGGTCGTCGTCGACGGCTTCGTCGCCCCACAGTTCGGCGTTCCGTATCTTCACGGAGACGCTGTAGTACCGTTCCAGGGTCGCCGCGTAGTGGGCCTGGAGGTAGAGCCGCTCGACGCGCGCCCCGAACTCCTCGCGGTCGAGCGGCGGCACGAACTCCGCGTCCCGCGGCACGGCGTCGTCCGCCGGACGCGGCTCGCCGAGGAGCGCGACGTGCGCGTGCGTCGACGCGCTGATCGTCGACGCGACCACTGCCTTCAAGCGCTCCGCGGAGTAGTCGCGAGCGAGGAGCGCGACGGCCACGTTACCGCCCAGCGCGTCCTCGAACGCCGCCGGGTCCGTGGCGGACTCCACGGTAATCTGGTCCGGGGTGGCCGCCCGTATCCGCTCGCACCAGTCGGCGTTCGCGAGCACGGCGACGGACGCGCGCATCGGCGGTCGCTCGCGATCGCTGGGCGGGCCGGGGCCGTCCACCGACTCTTCGGGAGGCGGCGACTTTTCCCGCATTTGTCGGCCGTTCGCGCTCTACGGTGTTAACGATTAGCACGCGTGTCGTCCGTCCGATAGGAGGCGCCGGCGGCCGGTCAGGCGCCCCCGTACCACTCCGCCTCGAAGCGCTCCGCGAACTCCTCTAAGAACGCGTGGCGTTCCGCCGCGATGTCCTTCCCGGTCTCCGTGTTCATGTTCTCGTGGAGGCGCAGAAGCTTCGCGTGGAAATGGTGGTACGTGCTCCCCGGGCCGTCGTCGTGGTCGTCCTTCTCGTAGGGGCCGTCGGGGAGCGAGCGGTCGGGGTCCCAGAGGAGGTTACCGTGCGCGCCGCCGAACTGGAACGCACGAGCGACGCCGACCGCGCCGATCGCGTCGAGGTTGTCCGCGTCCTGCAGGACCTCGGCTTCGACCGTCTCGGCTGCCGTCGGGTCGTCCTCGAAGCCGTACTCCTCGTGGACGGCGACGCAGTGACACACCTGGTCGCGGAGCTCGTCGGGGACCGCGGCGTCCGCGAGAATCTCGCGCACCTCCGGAATTGTCTCCTCGGGGTGCGTGAAGCCGTCGCCGCGCACGCGATGGAGGTCGTGGACGAGCGCGGCGACGCTGACCACGCGTGGGTCGGCGCCCTCTTCGTCGGCGATGCGGACGCCGAGACGGTGTACACGCCACGTGTGGTGGACGTCGTGGCCCGAGGCGTCTCCGTCGAGGTGAGCGGCCATCTCGGCGGCCACCCGGTCGAACAGCGCGTCGTCGCTGTCGGTCATACGGCGCCTTGCTCCCGCGGGGAGAAGTCAGTTGTCGGTCTCGGCCGGCCGCACCGCGCTCGCCGTCGGCCACGCGTCGCTCTCGTCGCGGCTCGCGAGCACCGTCTCGCCCGCGGTGACCTTCTCGCCCTTCTCCACTTCGAGGTCCTCGCGGTCGTACGCCTCGGGGAGGACGACGTCCGCGCGGCTACCGAAGGAGATGTGGCCGATGCGGTCGGCGCGCGCGAGGTCGTCGCCCGGCTCCACGTAGGGGTGAATGCGGCGGGCGAACGCGCCCGCGATGAGCACGACCTCGTACTCCTCGAACGTGACACGGACGCGCTCGTTGTGCTCGGACTCCTTGTCGAAGGCCGGCCGGTTGCCCCCGGGTCGGTGGTCGACGGCGTCGACGGTGCCGGCGAGCGGCGCGCGGTTCACGTGCACGTCGTGGACGTTCATGAACACGCCCACGCGGAGGCGGCCGTCCTCGGTCTCGCGAATCACGGACACTTTGCCGTCGGCAGGCGAGACGGCGCCAGCGCCCTCCGGCGATCTGTCGGGGTCGCGGTGGAACCACGCGACGAATCCCGAGAGCGCGAGCGCGACGACGCCCCACAGCGACGACAGCGCCAGCAGCGCCGCGCCGACGACGGCCGACGGGAGCGCGTACATCCACTTCCAGGGGCCACGCGCGAACATACACCCACTGTGGACGGCCGGACCGATAGCCCTTCGGTCCGGGCGCTCCCGACCGGGGTGTTTATCGGCGTCCGCTCGCAAGCATGGAGGCGATGAACGCGCGCCACGCTCGCTACCCGTTCCTCGGCGAATCACGGCAGGCAGTCGAGGATGCGGGCGTCGACCTCGGGGCCGTCGTCGCCGAGGACGACGCGGTCGTCGAGCGCGCCCGCGAGCGCGTCGTCGGCGCGCTCACCAGCGGCGAGGTCGGCGAGCGCGCGCGCTCGGACCGCGTGGAACTGCTCTCGTACCCCGTGGCGCGCGTGCTCGTCTCCGTTGTCGACGAGCACGTCCTCGTCCGGAAGTACGCGGAGGCCGAGGCCGAGGCCGCCTACGAGCGCTTCACGGCCGACGAGACCGACGACTCGGAGTTCAAGAGCGTCGGCGACGACGGCAGCCTCTCCCGGGAGGACCTCCTGCGGGAATTCGACCTCGCGAGCAACGTCCACGCGACGACGGACGGCTACGACGTGAACGTCGCGACGTACCTCCTGCTGTCGTCGTCGCTGCGCCCCGACAAGTGGCGGCTCGTCAACCGCGCGCTCGACGACGGCCGCCTCCCCGTCAGCGAGGCCGAACTCGACACGCTGCTCCGCGAGGCCGTCCGCGAGCGGGTCGCCGACGGCCTGCCGCTGAACGTCCCCGAGGCGGTCGCGGACGCCCTCGAAGGCCCGGTGGCGGCGGTCCGGGACGTGCTCTCGGAGATGGACCTCACGCGGGAGATCGACACGGTTGTCCCGGAGCTGTTCCCGCCGTGCATGAAACACCTCCTCGACCAGGTGCAGCGCGGCGAACACCTCCCGCACCACAGCCGCTTCGCCATCACCACGTTCCTCGCGAACATCGGCCTGACGACCGACGAGATCGTCGACATCTACAAGGTGAACCCGGGGTTCGGCGAGGAGATGACCCGGTACCAGACCGACCACATCCGGGGGGAGTCCAGTCCCACGGAGTACACGGCGCCGTCCTGCGCGACGATGAAGGCCTACGGGGACTGCGTGAACCCCGACGACCTCTGCGACGCCATCAACCACCCGCTGTCGTACTACGAGGCGAAACTCGACGACGAGGAGGACGACGACCTGGACGACTGGCGCGAGCGCGAGGACGAGGACCGCGAGGCGGACGCGGAAGCCTGACTGCCAGTCGCCGGTAGCGGAAGTCCCCGATTCGAGTTGTCTCGATTTCTCCTGCGTATTCGGCCGCAACACCCGAACGTGACTACCGGAGAATCGACCTGGATGATAGTGGACTGTCGGTCCTCCAGGACTGTACGCAAAGCAGACGAACAGTCGCCCGTCGACGTCGCCCGAGAACGCGGGGCGAAAACGGAACACGCGGCCCGGGTCTCTCGGATCGACGAGTGACCGGCTGTTCAGCCCCGGTGAGTGAAGAACCCGCCGCGGACTGGCGTCACTCGCCCTGCTTGCCGGACAGCCAGTAGCCGACGCCGGCCATCACGAGAATGAAGACGACGACCGCAGTGATGACGCCGTAGGCGCCCGTCTCCCCGAACCCCTCGCTCATCGTGCCGGCGGCCACGAGGATGGCGATGAAGACGAGAGTAGACAGGATGGCGATACCCGCTTCGACGCGGGCGTCGGGCCCTTCAGACATACCCCGGGCTTTCGTCGGCCCCGGCAAAAGCGCTTCGAAGCCGCCGCGGACGGCGGGAGTCACCGCGGTCTCTGTGCGCCCTGCAGCGGCTCCGTGTCCGAACTAGGCGGTCGCGAAGCCGTAAAGACACCGCGTTTTTGCGGGGTTTAGGCGTCTGCGGTGCCAACACTGCGGTATGAGCCCCTCCACGAAGCGCCGCCAGCCGCCGGACGAGCGGAGCCGCCGCGCCCGCCACGAGGAGATGGTGGTGCGCGCCCGCGGCGACGGCACCTACGAGGTGGAGTCGCCGTCCGGCGGCGTCTACGACGTCGACCTCGACGCCGGCGAGTGTACGTGTCCCGACCACCGCTTCCGGGACGCGCGCTGCAAGCACCTGCGCCGGGTCGCCATCGAAATCACGCTCGGCGAGGTCCCCGCGCCCGGCGAGCGCGCCGCCACCTGCGCGTCCTGCGGCGACGACCTGTTCGTCGAACGCGATATTACCGACCCCGTCTACTGCGAGGACTGCACGCTCGAGACGGGCGAGACTGTCGTCGACCGCGAGACCGGCAAGCTCGTGGTCGTCGTGGAGTCCACCGAGGACCGCGCGAGCGACGTCCGCATCACGGGCCGCGGCTGGTCGGTCGCCGACCACCACTCGAACCGCGACTACGACCGCGACGACCGCGTCGTCGACGTGCTCTACCCGCTCGACCGCGGCGTCTCCCCCGCCGACATCTCGCCGCGGGACCTCAGCCGGTACGCGTTCCCGCGCGGCCGCCTCGAACGCCCCAGTTAGTCAAGCATCGACGCCGCTTCTTCGGGCGTGAGCACGCCCTGCTCGACGGCGTGCAGGACGTCCTCGACGTCGCTTCCCTCCGCGTCGTCGTCGCCGCTGCTCTGCAGGTCGTCGAACGTCTCGCCGTCCTCGACGGCGGTCTCCTTTTTCACGCGATAGTTCCCGCCGTCGGTCTGGTAGACGTCCGCGGGGTGGAAGAAGTACCAGTCCTCGCGGTCGAAGCGCACGCCGATCTTCGGTTTCGCGCCGAAGCTCTGGCTGAAGTAGACCAGCGCCTCGACCTCTTCGCCGGTGAGATAGATGGGGTCGCCCGCGCTGGACTTGGCTTCGACGGCGTAGAAGACGTCGCCGTCGCCCGCGAGCACGTCCGGGAGCTCGCGCTCGGTCGCGGCGCCGCTGGCGGGCGCGCGCATCACTGCGAACCCGCGCTCGTCGAACGCGTTCACGAGCTCGCGCTCGCGCCTGTTGCCCTTCGCGTTCGAGTTAGACATACTCCGCACCCGTGACCGCTGTCATACGCGGGCCTACGCGGTCGGGGGATAGGAGGCTTGCGCCACGGGCCGGGAGGGTTTTGCCGTTGGTCCACGTTGCTGAACTCCCATGGGCGACGCGACGGCGTCGGCGGACGAACAGGCGTCATCGACCGGGATTCTCGACCAACAGCTCGAAGAGGGGCTGAACGAACTCGAACGACCGACGGACGGCCTCGCGCTCTCGGCGCTCTCAGCGGGGCTCGACATCGGGTTCGGGCCGCTGTTGATGGCAGTCGTGGTCGCGCTCGCCGCCGGCGAGTGGGGCGACCCGGTGCTCGAGATAGCGCTCGCGAACGCCTACGCGGTCGGCTTCGTGTTCGTCGTCATCGGGCGCTCGGAGCTGTTCACCGAACACACGACGCTGGCCGTGCTCCCGGTGCTTGACGGGCGCGCGACCTGGCAATCGCTGGCCCGTCTCTGGGGCGTCGTGTTCGCAGCGAACATCGCCGGCGGCGCGGTGTTCGCGGGCATCGCTGTCGTCGTCGCACCGGCGTACGGTATCGCCGACGCCGCGGCGTTCGAAGCGGTCGCCACGCCACTGGTCGCACACGGGAACGCGGCGCTGTTCGCGGGCGCCGTGCTCGCCGGCTGGCTGATGGGGCTGATGTCGTGGTTGGTCGCGGCCGCCCAGGAGACCCTCAGTCGCGCGTTCTTCGTGTGGCTGGTCGCCGCGACAATCGGCATCGCCCACCTCCCACACTGCATCGCCGGCAGCGTCGAAGTCCTCCTCGGCGTGGCCTCGGGCGTCGTCAGCCCCGTCGTCTACGCCCGTTTCCTCGTGTTCGCTACGGCCGGGAACGTCGTCGGCGGCGTCGTGTTCGTCTCCCTGCTGAAGTACGGCCACGTCGTCCGTGGCGGCGGCTGACTCGACACCTAGGTGCCGTGCTGCCAGGAGGACATGTACTCCTCCTGTTCTTCGCTGAGGGTGTCGAGTTCGATGCCCTCGGCGTCGAGCTTGATTTCCGCGAGTTTGCGGTCGAGGTGGTCCGGTACCTCGTGGACGCCGGCGTCGTAGTCGTCGGCGTTCTGTACGAGTTCGTGGATGGAGACGGCCTGTACGCCGAACGACTGGTCCATGACCTCGACCGGGTGGCCGAGGCTGACCGGGGTCGCGAGGTTGACGAGGCGGCCCTCGGCGAGCACGTTGATGCGCTTCCCGGAGGGGAGTTCGTACTCCCGGACGCCGTCCCGGACTTCCTGTTCGCTGTCCGCGAGCTCGCGCAGCGCTTCGAGGTCGATCTCGATGTCGAAGTGGCCGGCGTTCGCCAGCACGGCGCCGTCCTGCATCTTCTCGAAGTGCTCCTCGACGATGACGTCGCGGTTGCCCGTGGTGGTGAGGAAGACGTCGCCGACCTCGGCGGCCTCGCTCATCGACATCACGTCGTAGCCCTCCATGTGGGCTTCGAGCGCGCGCCGCGGGTCGACCTCGGTGACGATGACGTCCGCGTTCTGGCCGCTGGCCTTCTTCGCGACGCCGCGGCCGCACTGGCCGTAGCCCGCGACGACGACGTCCTTGCCCGCCCACGAGAGGTTCGTGGTCATCGCGATGGACGCCAGCGAGGACTCGCCGGTGCCGTGGACATTGTCGAACAGCCGCTTCATCGGCGTGTCGTTGACCGCGATGACGGGGTACTCCAGTGCGCCGTCGTCGTCCATCGCGCGGAGGCGGTGGACGCCCGTCGTGGTCTCCTCGGTGCCGCCGACGATGGTGTCGATGAGCTCGGGGTGTTCCTCGTGGACGCGGAACACGAGGTCGCCGCCGTCGTCGACCGTCACGGTGGGCTCGTGGTCGAGGACGGCGTCGATGGCCTCGTAGTACTCGGTGTCGTCGACGCCGTGCTCGGCGTAGCTCGTGATCGACGGGTGGTCGTCGAGCGCCGCGGAGACGTCGTCGTGGGTCGACAGCGGGTTGCAGCCCGTGATGGCGACCTCGGCGCCGGCGTCGGCCATCGTCTCGACGAGCGCCGCGGTCTTCGCCTCGACGTGCAGCGCCATCCCGACGGTCTCCCCCGCGAGCGGCTCGTTCTCCTGGAAGTCCGCGCGCAGCGAGGAGAGGATCGGCATGTGTTCGAACGCCCAGTCGATCTTCTTCCGGCCGGAGTCGCGAGCCGACTCGAGGTCGTCGAGCCGCTCGCTGATCGGCGACGCAGTGGTCATACGGACCTGGACGGAGACTGGATTCAAAACCCTACCGAAGCCGCGGAAGGAGAGCGGGCGCGACGGCGGCGCAGGTGTCCGATGGTGATGGTGGGGTCCGTCGCGCCCGGCGGGAGTCGCCGGTGCCCGAGGGTGCCTCAGACGTGTGTTCGGTGGGCGCCGGCGAGGCGCTGACGCCGTCGACAGTGGGTGCTCGCAGGCCCGTCCGGCCTGCACTAGGTGCCTCGGGCGGCACGCAAAAAAGCTCGCTGGCCGGGGACTGACTTATTCGATTCCGGAGGGTTCGAGCCGTCAGTTACCGTTCCCGGGGTTGCCGTTCCCCGGCCCGCCGTTCCCGTTGCCGTTGTTCCCGTTACCGTTTCCGGGACCGCCGCCGTTCGACCCGGCGTCGTTCCCGCTGTTACCGTTACCGCCACTGTTTCCGTTCCCGGCACCATCTCCGTTGCCGTTCCCGTTAGCGCCGGCGTCGTTGCCGCTCCCGTTGTTGCCGTCGGCGCCGTGGCCGTTGCCGTTGGCGCCCTTCTCGCCCTCGTCGTCATCGTCTTTCGGGCCGGGGTCGACGTGGTCCGGGCGGTTGTCCGCGCCCGGGTTGTTGTCCACGACGAACGCCGAGACCGCCTGCCCGCTCATGTTGCCGTTCGCCTGCAACTGGTCGACGAACGAGGCGACGCGCTGGCCGAACGTCTCGGGCGCCTCGGAGCCGTTGCTCACGGTGAGCGTCGCCGTCGTCTCCGCGGTCAGGTTGTTCGCTTCCGCGACCACGTCGACGGTGACATTCTCCTCGGGCGCGGGCAGACCGACCGTCCCGCTGTCGTCGGTCGTGTAGTCGCCGGCGCCGGCGTACGTCGCGTTGTCCGCCTCGGTCACGCTGACCGACGCGTTCGCGACGCCCGCGCCGGTCGCGTTCGTCACGCTGACCGTCGCGGAGCCGTCGTCGGCCTGCGAGACGCCGACGGACAGCTCTGCGGCGTCGTCGGTCGGCGCGACGAGGTCGAGGGTTGTCTCCGCCGTGGTGTTGTTGGCTTCCGCCGTCACCGCCACGGAGACGTTCTCCTCGGGCGCCGCCAGCTCGACCGTGCCGTTCTCGCCGGTCGAGTAGTCGCCCTCGTCGACGTACGAGGAGTTGTTCAGTGCTTCGACGGTGACGGACGCGTTCGCCACCGCGGTGTCGTTCTCGGTCACCGTCACCGTGACGGTGCCATCCTCCGCTTGGTCGCCGTTCACGCTCAGGCCGTCGGCAGCCACCGCTCCACCCGGAACCGCTGCGATGACTGCAACGACGAGCGCGGCGACCAGTAGTGTGTGCCTCTGGTGCCGCATGCGTCCCCCTTTTCAAGCGATGCACGGATAAATGCCACTGCCAAACGTCAGTTTTCCGTCCGTTTCCGACGTTGTACGCGCTCGGCTGCCGGTAAGCCCGTCTTACTGTGATTCGTTGGCGAGGCTCACTCGGCGCGCTCGGCGAGCGCCACAGCCCGGGACTCGGCGCGCTCGCAGACCGCCGCCTCGTCGAGCGTCTGGAGCTCCCGGTCCCGCATCAACACCTCGCCGTCGCAGACCGTGTGCCGGACGTCGCCGCCCGTCGCGGCGTACGCGAGGTGGGAGACGTAGTCGTGGACGGGCGCGAGGTGCGGCGCCGAGAAGTCCACGACAGCGATGTCGGCGTTGGCGCCCGCCTCGATGCGTCCGCCGTCGAACCCGAGCGCTTTCGCACCGCCGGCGGTCGCCATCTCGACGGCGGCTTCGGCGGGCACCGCCGCGGCGTCCGCCGCCGCGAGTTTCCCGAGCATCGCCGCGTCCCGCAGCTCGTCGAAGAGGTCGAGGTCGTTGTTCGACGCCGCGCCGTCCGTCCCGAGCGCGACGTTCACGCCCGCCTCGCGCATCGCCTGCACGGGCGCCATCCCGGACGCGAGCTTCATGTTCGACGCCGGGCAGTGCACGACGCTCGCGCCGCGCTCCGCGAGCACCTCGTGCTCGGCCGCGTCCGTGTGTACGCCGTGCGCGAGGAAGTCCTCGCCCGTAACCATCCCGAGGTCGTCCGCGTACTCGATTGGGCGCTCGCCCCGCTCGGCGACGATCGGGGCGACCTCGTCGGTGGTTTCGTTCGCGTGGAAGTGCAGCGGCACGCCGTGCTCGCGGGCCTCCGCCACGAACTCCCGGAGGTACTCCTCGCCCACGGTCGTCAGGCTGTGGGGCATGTACGCGGTCTTGATTCGTCCGCCCGCGGCGCCGTCGAGTTCGCGCGCCACCTCGACGCTCTCCTCGTTGTCCCGGTACGCCTCGCCCTCGTCCTTCCCGACGGTGACGACGCCGTGCCCGAGCCGCGCCCGCACGCCCGCCTCCTCGACGGCCTCGGCGATTTCGGGCACGTGGAAGTACATGTCCGCGAACGCCGTCGTCCCCGCGCGGATCATCTCCACGAGCGCGAGGTCCGCGCCCGCCCGCACGTCCTCCTCGGTGAGTTCGCCCTCCGCCGGCCAGATGTCCTCCTGCAGCCACGCGTCCAGCGGCTTGTCGTCGGCGTACCCCCGCAGCAGCGTCATCGCCGCGTGACAGTGCGCGTTCACCAGCCCCGGCATCACGAGGCCTCCCTCGGCGTCCAACCGCTCGTCGCCCTCACCGACGTCTCCGACGTCGAGAATCTCGCCTTCGTCTCGGTCGACGAGCACGTCGTCCTCCGACACGCTCATGTCCGGGTGGAGCACCCGACCGCCCGCGATTCGCAGTGTAGTCATGGCCTGGGATTCGACTGACTCGCTTGTGTGTCTGTGGGTTTCGCGTTCGTTTCTTTTCAATAGGTGTTCCCTCTTTCTCGCTGGCGTTGTCGACACTTCCTCGGAAGCCCCCGGCCGCTCGCGGTCGCTCGCTCGCTGCGCTCCTCGCTTCGCTGCGGTGCTTGCGTCGCGAGACGACCACGCGAGCGCGAGCGGCCGGCCCCTTCCAACCCCGCCCTTGGGCTGCGAGCATCCGCGAGCGAAGCGAGCGGTTCACCGCCGGAGCGGGGCGAAGCCCCGCGGAGGCGGGTCTTTTTAGCGTAGCTTTTTGCGCCGAGGGGTGCCCGCAGCGACCAACGGGAGCGAGGACACCCGAGGCGGAAAAAGGTCCGTCACAAGGAAAACCTAGTTCCCCCTGCCACGTCTATACCGGATGTATGCGCATTGCCGTGCCCAACAAGGGGCGCCTGCACGACCCGACGCTGGACCTCCTGGACAGGGCTGGAATCGGCGTGGAGAACGGGGCCGACCGCCAGCTGTACGCGGACACCGTCGACCCCGAGATCACGGTCCTGTACGCGCGGGCGGCGGACATCCCGGAGTACGTGGCTGACGGCGCGGCGGACCTCGGCATCACGGGCCTCGACCAGGTCCGGGAGTCCGGCGCGGACAACGTCGAGGACCTCTTGGACCTCGACTACGGGAAGTGCCGACTCGTCCTCGCCGCGCCGGAGGACGGCGACATCGACGAAGCGGCCGATCTGGCGGGGAAGACCGTCGCGACCGAGTTCCCGACGATTACGCGCGCGTACTTCGACGGGAAGGACGTCGACCCGGACATCGTGGAGGTGACGGGGGCGACGGAGCTCACGCCGCACGTGGAGATGGCGGACGCCATCGTGGACATCACGTCGACGGGGACCACACTACGAGTGAACCGCCTGAAAATCGTCGACGAGGTGCTCCAGAGCTCGGTGCGGCTGTTCGCGCGCGAGGACGTCACCGACGACTCGAAGGTTGAGCAGGTGCGGACGGCGCTGCAGTCGGTGCTGTCGGCGGACGGGAAGCGCTACCTGATGCTGAACGCGCCCGAGGGCAACCTCGACGCCATCGAGGACGTTATTCCGGGGCTCGGCGGGCCGACGGTGCTGGACGTCGACGAGCCCGGGATGGTCGCGGTGCACGCCGTCGTCGAGGAGCGGGACGTCTTCGAGGCGGTCAACGACCTCAAGAGCGAGGGCGCGTCGGGGATTCTGGTGACCGAGATCGAGCGCCTCGTCGAGTAGCTACCGCAGGAGGTCGCCGGGTTCGCCGAGCAGTTCCGCGGCGGACGCGGTCACGGGGTAGAGCACGAACCCGAGCACGCTGAGGCCCGCGAGCGCGAGCGCCGCGAGGCGGAGCTCCTGGGCGGAACTAGCGACGAGTGCGAGGACGGCCGCGCCCGTGGGTGACGTCCACGCGCTGGTGCCTGTCTCGGGCTCGACGAGGATGCGGTACGCGACGAGGAGGACCGCACCGATGCCGAGGACGGCGGCGACGTCCGGGCCGGGCTCGTGGACGTAGGACGCGGCGTACGCGAGCGCGGCGGCGGCGACCGCGAGCACGCTCGCGTGGAGCGCGCGCCGCTCGTAGTCGTTCATGCGAACGTGTACGCGAAACGGGGCCTAAAACGAGGGCGGGCGTTCTCCGCGCGTGCAACTCCGCTACCCGGGCGCGGTGCCGAGCAGCGCGAGCAGGTTCGCGGCGAGCAACACCAGCGCCAGCGTCACGACGTAGTGCATCACGACGACGAGCGCGGCGGTCCGGTACTTCACGCGGTAGACGGCGTGGACGGCCGCGAGGTCGGCGGCGAGGCTGACCGCGACGATGACGGCCGGGTTGTACCGGACGAGCGCGACAGTGACGACGGCGGGCGCGATGCCGACGACCGCGGCGCGCTTCAGCGGGACGTCACCGAGTACGTACGTCGCGGCGACGTGCGCGGTGAACGCGAACAGCAGCCAGCCGCCGACGAGCGTGCCGACGTACTGGCCGAGCGTCCCGGGCGCGGGCTGGACGGCTGCGACGGACACCGCCTATTCGAGGAGGCCGAGCTCTTCGAGCCGGGAGACGATCTTGTCGACGGCGTGTTCGGCGTCCTCGGGCTTCTTCCCGCCGGTGATGACGAGCTTCCCGGAGCCGAACAGCAGCGCGACGACCTCGGGCTCGTCGAGGCGGTAGACGAGACCGGGGAACTGCTCGGGCTCGTACTCGATGTTCTCGAGGCCGAGGCCGATGGCGATGGCGTTCAGGTTGAGCTGCCGCCCGAGGTCCGCCGACGTGACGATGTTCTGGACGACGATCTCGGGCTCGTCCTCGACTTCGATGGAGAGCTCGCGGAGCTTGTCGAAGACGATGCGCAGGCTCTCGTGGACGTCGTCGGTGGACTTCGCGCCGGTGCAGACGATCTTGCCGGAGCGGAAGATGAGCGCGGCGCTCTTCGGGTCCTGGGTGCGGTAGACGAGGCCGGGGAACTGCTCGGGGTCGTAGTCGGCCCCCTCCAGGTCCATCGCGACGCTCTGCAGGTCGAGTTCCTGACCGATGCCGGTCGAGGCGACCACGTTTTCAATGTTGATGGTTTCCTTTGGGTCAGTCATCGTTCGCCTTAAACGACGTATTTAAGGTTTATAAAGGTTGGTAGTCCGGGCAGTAACGCCTCAAGTACCCCGCGATGCCGGCAGGCTGATTGCCCGCGGGCGTCCACCTCGGGGCGTGTACGTCCTCGAACTCGCCGGGGAGGCCGACGCGTTCGCGGCCGCCGAAGCGCGCGCCGCCGCCCGCGACGTCGACGTGGTCGCTCCCGGCGTCGCGCTCGCCGAGGCCGTCGACCGCGAGCGCTTCACCGGGCTCGCCTACGCCCACCGCGCCGGCGAACTCGTCGCCGAAACCACGGCATCCGTCGGTTCCGCTGTCGACGCGCTCCGCGAGGCAGCCGTCTCCCGCGAGGGAACGGTCGCCGTCCGCGCCCGCGACGTCCGGAGCGCCGCGAACGTCGACACTCAGCGGGCCGAGCGCGAACTCGGCGGCGTCCTCGTCGACGAAGGATTCGAGGTGGATCTGGGGAGTCCCGACCACGAACTGCGCGCACTCTTCTCCCGCGACCGCTGCTTCCTCGCGTGGCTCGCCGTCGAATCCGTCCGCGACTACGGCGACCGCAAGCCCACGGACCGCCCGTTCTTCCAGCCGGGTAGCATGGACCCCCTTCTGGCTCGCGCGCTCTGCAACCTCGCGCGCGTCCGGCCCGGCGACGCCGTCCTCGACCCGATGTGCGGCACCGGCGGCGTCCTCATCGAAGCCGGGCTGCTCGGCGCGCGCGCGCTCGGCACCGACGCCCAGCGCAAGATGGTCGAGGGCGCCCGCCAGAACCTCGCCGCGTACGTCCCCGAGTTCGACCTCGCGCGCGCCGACGCCGCCCGCCTCCCGCTCCGCGACGGCGCTGTGGACGCTGTCATCTTCGACGCGCCGTACGGCCGCCAGTCGAAAATCGAGACCCACGAGCTCGTCGACCTCGTCGGCGACGCGCTCGCGGAAGCCCGCCGCGTCGGCGACCGCTGCGTGCTCGTCGCGGACCGCGACTGGCGCGACGAGGCCGACGCCGCGGGCTGGACCGTTGCCGAGCGCTTCGAGCGCCGCGTCCACCGCTCGCTCACGCGGTACGTCCTCGTTCTCGACTGACACGACGGGCGTGTCGGTGGGCCTGAACGAACGCTCCCGCTAGTGAGAGACTGACGCGCCGAAGTTCGACCCCTCTGGCGCTCGCTGGTATACCTTGGGACGAGGAACCACGGATAACACTTTTGGCCGCGTATCCGCTCCGTTACTGTATCAACGCCGAAGTCGCTGCGCGTCTCTGCGTCGCGGTCGTCGCCGTCTGTCTGCTGGTCGGTGCCGGCGTTCAATCCGGTATCGCGGGCGACGGCTCCGCGGCGAGCGGAGACTCCGTCGCCGAGCAGTCCCGCCTCGCGGGCGTCGTCCCGGCGCTCGCGCTGCAGATTAGCCCGCAGCGCGCGCTCGCCTCGCTGGCGTTCCTCGGCGCCATCGCTGCCCGGAACGCCCGCGGACCCCCAGCCTAACTTTCGACTCCCGGTTTCGAGGGGCGTTCGAGCACCGGAAACCTCGGGCCAGCGCCGCCCGGCAGTTCGGATTCCAAGCGGCAACTGCAATCAACCCCCGTCGCGTACGGGAGACGTATGGTCGAGCGTGCTACGAACTCACTGCCCGCCCGCCTCGACGCCGCTGCCGACCTCGGCGTCACCGCACTCGCGGTCGGCACACTCCTCGGGCTCGTCGCGTTCCTCACGAACCCCGTCCCCGACCCGTCGTTCC
>SDGW01000791.1_pt1 | contig 30839 bp, 32 predicted proteins | sample 2873831 | NCBI WGS metagenome assembly SDGW01 (sample SAMN08132700, study PRJNA421101) | hypersaline lake metagenome | isolation source: celular fraction 0.22 microns magnesium sulfate-rich crust from ephemeral... | place: Spain: Penahueca Lagoon, Toledo | collected 2011-07 | reverse complement strand
TTCTGCTGATCAGCCATCGGAGAGCGATTCGACCGACCAGTCGTCAGCTCGTCCCACGGAGACACCAACCAGTTCATCGGCAGACAAATCGAACGGTGGCGATGACTCACCCACCGAGTCCGGCGGCTCGCGCGGCGCTGCTGCTGACAACTAAAGGGTGACACCGTGTGCCGAACCACCGAATCACCGGTCGTATTTCGAGCAGACACCCTTTTCAGCGACAGTCACTAACGCTCGCGTAATGGACTCCGCCGCGCTGTTGGATCTACTCGGGAATGAAAACCGAAGACGAATCCTTCGGTTGCTCGCCCGCAAACCGTGCTACGTCACCGAAATATCGGATTACCTCGGCGTGAGTCCCAAGGCAGTCATCGAACACCTGCGCAAACTCGAGGAGGCAGGCTTAGTCGAGAGCCACGTCGACGACCAGCGACGGAAATACTTTCATATCGCCCGCAACGTCAGACTCGAGGTGAGCGTCTCTCCGTACGGATTTGCGAGCAAGAGCGCCTATCCGGCCAACAACAGCTTCGATATCACGGCCTGCCGGCACCTCTCGCTCGATGTCGCCTGGGATGAGACGGACGACCTCGACGACTTGCTGGCCGTCCTCGAGGAGTTAGAGCAACTCGAAAACGAGCTCTCGCTGGCCCAGCGCTGGGTGCAGGGACGCCTCTCCGACGTGCTCGATCACATCTCCGAGACCGTCGGGGCCGGTTCGGAAAGCCGGATCTACGCCGATCTACTCGCGAGCGTCCGCTCGGAGCCGAAATCCGTCGGCGAGCTCAGTGAAGACCTCGGCGCGCCACGCGAAGTCATCGCCGAACTCCTCGAAGTGATGGCTGACAACGGCGTGGTTCGCCGGACCGAACACGGCTGGGAGCTGACGACGAACGGGTAAGCGGCGAGTGACACGCGGAACCGTTTTCGAATCCAGTCGATCGCTCATACGGTCTGCTGTACCGATTTACTAGTGGGCCCGCAGTGTGGGTTGGGTTGGGTTGCACCGGCACTGACTGACAGGAGTCCGTCTCACTCGAGGTCGCGGCTGAGCCCGTCGCGTAAGTCGCGGCCGAAGTAGTAGCCACAGACCGTAGCGAGAAGCCCGAACGTCGCCCCCACGGCGACGAGTGCCTGTCCGGAACCGGCCACGGTGAGGATCACATTGTTGAGCACCGACGCAACAGCGCCGACCGAGACGCCGGCCGCCGTCATCTCGAGGTATCGACGCTTCGATGTGAGGAGACCGATCGCAAAGGCAACGACAAACATCCCGATCAGGCGACCGGCGATCGGGAGTACGGTTGCGCCAGCCAGCAATCCGGCACCGAGCAGGGCCACGACCACGACGAACTCCTTCGGTGAGAAGTACCGTCCGAGCGAGAGTCGTGCTGTGAGCGCCGAAAGCCGCGATCGCGACGAATCGCTGTGTGACTCGTGTTGTGTATTGTCACTCGGTGCGCTCGATGAGACATCCACGGACTCGGGCGATCCATTGCCGGCAGTGGCATCCGGCTCCGAGAGCAAGCGATCCGTCTCCTCGAGTGGGTCGTCAGTCGCGGGCACGTCCCGGTTCCGACGCTCGGTCAGTTCGTCCGAGCGGTCGCTCATGCTCGAACGGAAGATGGCCGATAGCATGGGCCTTTCCCCATTCGGGACACGTCGTACTCGAGCGCCTACAGCCGCAGCGACGGTCGAAAATCAGTGCCGGAACTCGTTAGCGGACCGAATCGAGTAGCAGCTTCTGTTCGACGCGTTTGACCTCGTGTTGGACGTCACGGACGGCGTCGATGTTTGCCGAGATAGAGCTGATCCCCTCGTTGACGAGGTACTGGACCATCTGGGGTTTGGAGCCGGCCTGTCCGCAGATGCTCGTGTCGATGTCGTGTTCGCGACAGGTCTCGATGACGTTGCCGATCAGGCGCAACACGGCGGGGTGGAGTTCGTCGAAGCGATCGGCGACGTTCTCGTTGTTCCGGTCGACTGCGAGCGTATACTGGGTCAGGTCGTTCGTGCCGAAGGAGGCAAAGTCGATCCCCGCTTCGGCCATCTCTTCGACCGACAGTGCGGAGGCTGGCGTTTCGATCATGGCACCCCAGCGGCGCTTCTCGGGGTCGATGCCGGCCTCTTTCATGCACGCTTTAGCCTGATAGACGTCTTCGGCGTCGTTGACCAGCGGGAACATAATCTCGACGTTGTCGTAGCCCATCTCGTAGAGCCGGCAAAAGGCCTCGAGTTCGTGGGCGAAGACGTCGGTGCGGTCGAGCGAGCGGCGGATGCCCCGGTAGCCCAGCATCGGGTTGTGTTCGTCGGGCTCGTCGTCGCCGCCCTCGAGCTGGCGGAACTCGTCGGTGGGTGCGTCGAGGGTGCGCACGCGGACGGGGCGCGGATAGAACTCGTCGGCGACGCCGCGGATGCCCTCGACGAGTTCCGTGATGTAGGCGTCCGTGCCGTTTTCTTCGATGAACTTCTCGGGAGTCTGGTTCAGCGAGAGGATCATGTGCTCGGTCCGCAGCAGGCCAACGCCGTCGGCACCCGTCGCGGCCGCGCGTTCGGCGGCTTCGGGGATGGAGACGTTGACTTTGACCTCCGTCGCAGTCATCGGCTTGACCGGCGACTGCGGGCGGACCTCCTCGACCGGTTCGGTCTCCTCGTCGGGCTCGACGGTCGAGCCCTCGAGGACGGCACCCTTGTCGCCATCGAGCGTGACGACCTGCCCGTCCTCTAAGGTCGTCGTCGCGTTGGTCGTCCCGACGATCGCAGGGACGCCCAGTTCGCGGGAGACGATGGCAGCATGACTGGTCATTCCACCCTCGTCGGTGATGATTCCCGAGGCGCGTTTCATCGCGGGCACCATATCAGGCATCGTCATCTCGGTGACGATCACGTCGCCTTCGCCGACCTTCGCGAGGTCGTCGAGTTTGGTGACGATCCGTGCCGGGCCGCTGACGGTGCCCGGACTCGAGCCAAGTCCGTCGACAAGCACGTCGCCGGAACCGCTTGCCTCAGCAGCGTCGGTGTCGCCGGCCTCGGCGGCCTGGACGCTCCCGCTGCCGTCGGTCACGCCTTTCGAGACGTCGACGCCCGCTGTCGTCGCGGCGTCGGTGTCGCCCTCGTCGATCGTGGTGATTGGTCTCGACTGCAGCATGTAGACGTTTCCTTCCACGATCGCCCACTCGACGTCCTGTGGCTTGCCGTAGTGGTCCTCGACGCGCTCGCCTAAGTTCATGAGCTCATCGATCTCGTCGGCGTCGAGGACCCGTGCCGTTCGCTTGTCCTCCGGGACCTCGCGCTCGACGGTCTGGCCGGTCTCCTCGTCTTTCTCGTGCATCACCTTCTTCTCGGCGACGGTGACGTCCATCGACCGATCCGAGCGGTCGATGACGTAGTTGTCCGGCGAGACGGCACCGGAGACGACGGCTTCGCCGAGACCCCACGCGGCCTCGATGATCATCGTCGGATCGCCGGTCGAGGGGTGGCTCGTAAACATCACGCCCGACTTCTCGGCGTCGACCATCTGCTGGACGACGACCGCGATGTTGACGACGGAGTGGTCGAAGCCCTGCTCCTGGCGGTAGTAGATCGCCCGCTGGGTGAACAGCGACGCCCAGCACTCGCGAACGCGTTTTAGGAGTTCGTCTTCGGTGACGTTGAGGAACGTCTCCTGTTGGCCGGCAAAGGACGCGTCGGGCAGGTCCTCTGCGGTCGCCGACGAGCGAACGGCGACGAACGCCTCTCCGTTACCCACCTCGCGATAGCTCTCGAGGATCTCCTCGCGAAGCTCGTCGGGGAACGGCGTCTCGAGGATAAGTTCCTGTGCGCGGTCTGCGGCATCGGCCAGCGCGGCCGAGTCATCGACGTCGACGTCGACGGCTGCGAACAGTTCCTCGTCGATCTCGGCTTCTTCGATAAACGAACGATATGTCCCGGCGGTTACGACGAATCCCGGTGGAACGGGTAGCCCCGCGCCTGTGAGCTCGCCCAGGGAGGCACCTTTGCCGCCGACCTTCTCGAGGTCGTCGGCACCGATCTCGTCCAGCCAGAGTACAGCCATCTCTATTGAGAGAGACAGGAGACCGAATAAAGAAGGTTGCGAACGGTCGCTCTCAGTCGAGGTCCAACGTAACTCGTCGTGTCCGCGCGGCCGTCAGCCGGGGTTAGAGCCGCTCTCTCGGCCCTATCGGCAGCACACTCGTCGGCTATCGTAATCCCCCCGGATACTGCCAACTATCTGTTAGTTCCGACGAACCGACGACCCGTCGTGCGATTGTGCCGAGACACGGCCCACCCAGAATATCAGGCCTCGAGAATGTCGTCCTCGTCGGCCTCTGGGACGACGAGCGAGCCGTCGAGGACGGTCACTCCGCGGCCGCCGACCCGAACTGTGTCGTCCAAGCGAACGCGGACTATCCCCGGCCGATCGACGTAGTGGCCCTGCTCGAGACGGAGTTCCTCGGGCAGCTCGTCGTCGAACGCACCGAAGCGATCGAGGTATGCACTGACGGCTCCGCTCGCGGTGCCAGTAACAGGGTCTTCCGGGACGCCAGCCCCCGGGGCAAACATCCGGCCATGTAGCGTCGACTCGCGCTCGAGCACGTCGAACGTAAAGAGATAGATCCCGGTCGCATCGACCGCGTCGGTCAGCGCTTCGATCGCGGCCATGTCAGGCTCGGCGCTGCCAACGTCAGAGAGGTACGTGATCGGAACGATCAGGAAGGGGAGGCCGGTCGAGGCAACGGCGAGGGGAATGTCGGCGCTCGCACCCTCGAGTGCGGCCCGGTCGACACCCAGCGCGTCGGCGACACGGTCGTAGCCGACATCGACCTCGCGGATCGTCGGCTCGTTCTGGGTCATCCAGACCGTCCCATCAGGGTCGACCTCGATCTCGAGGACGCCGACGTTCGTCTCGAGGGTCGTCGTCCCGGGTTCGAGCCCCTCGTCGCGACGGTGTGCGAACGTCCCGATCGTCGCGTGCCCGCAGAGATCGACCTCCTTGGTGGGCGTGAAATAGCGGATTCGATGATCGGCGCGCTCACTCGAGCGGAGAAACGCCGTCTCGCTGACTGCCATTTCGGCGGCGATCGCTTGCATCTGCTCTGGCGAGAGCCCGTCGGCGTCCGGCACGACGCCTGCCGGGTTCCCGGTCAACGGTTCGTCAGTAAACGCATCGACCTGCACGACTCGAGTCGTCTCCATACGACGTGGGTCGGGCGACCGGCGTATCAATCCTCGGGCCGCCGTCCGGCTCCAGTGTAATATACGCCGGCTACCGATCGGCGATCCAGTCTGCGAGATCGGTGACGACCTGCTCGGCGACGTTGTTCCGAGCGGCGTAGGCGAACTCCACCGACGGCCCCTCTCCCGGCATGAACAGGTGGTTGAGGCCGTCGTAGGTCTCGAACGTCGTTCCGGATCGCTCCTCGAGTTCGGTTTGCCAGCGCTCGAGGTCGTCGGCCGTAGAGACCTGAAAGTCGCGCTCGCCCTGTGCGAAGTACATCGGAACGTCGGTTTCGGCCGCGGTCGTGATGTGATCGTACGACGTGAGGCTGTCCCAGAACGCGCCGGATTTCCCGAGCAGTTCCTCGCTCGCGTCGTACTCTTCGGCTCGAACCCGTTCGATATCGTCGGCCCACTGGTCGGCGATCGTTGCCAGATCGTCCCACGTCTGGCTACCGACGGACACCTTGTATTCCAGCTGTTCGAGCGTCAGTTCGTGGTACGGACGTGCCGACGCGGCCAGACCGGCGACGCCGGCAAGATTTCCGTCTCGAGTGGCGATCCGCGGCGTCGCGCGCCCGCCGAGACCGTGCCCGACGACGACGATCCGATCACCGTCGACGCCCTCAACGTCCCGAAGCCGGTCGACGGCGACCAGCGCGTCGTCGACGGTGACGCGATCGAGGGTGTGCGATGCCGGTTGGACCTCACAAGCCGGGATGCGCTTGTCGTAGCGAAGCGTCGCGACGCCTTTCGTGGCGAGCCCCGCTCCCAGATCCGTGAACAGCTGTGTGCCGCCGAGATCAGCGTTTTTCGTCCCTGCCCCCTCGTCGTGGACGAGGACGACACCGGGGACATCACCCGTCCCCCCGTCCGGCGTCGTGATGGTTCTTGGCAGCGAGCAGTCCGCGACCGAGAGCGATACGTCCTGTGTGGTAATTGCATTCGGATCGACGTACGGCGGTCGCTCGTATTCGTCCGTGATTCAGCAGTCGACGAGTCGCGATTCCTCGTCGACGATGAGACGACAGTCGTGGTCGCCGCGGTCGAACGCCAGCGTCAGGTCGACTGCCGTGAGCCCGTTTCTCGTCGTCGTACTCGTCTCGACGACCTCCTCGAACGAACCGCTGACCGCGCGTATCCCATCCAGAGGCGCTCGAGGCGGGCCGGATCGCCGTGTCTGCTACGTTCCTGTTCGGCGAACCGCTCGCTGGCGCGATCGAACTCCTCGTTCGCGAGATCGTCGACCAGCGTTGTCGCGACGTCCGTGGGTTCGTTCGAGCCGCCATCGTCGCTCGTTTGCTCGGCGAGTAGATCAGTACAGCCGGCTGCTGCTGTCGTTGCCACCGTCGATACTGCCGCAAGTACGGTCCGTCGTCGAGGAGCCATCGTTGTCGGACCGTCCACAGTATATCGGATAAAGACGAGGTCGATTCTCTGTGACTGTGTTCGCGTTTGATATGCGAAGGTCTCGCCGGTCGTGAGCAGGGCCAGTTCATACGGACACCTGTCAGTCGTCGCCCGACTCCTCGAGCCGATCGACGCCGTCGTGGTCGGCCATCGGCGGCAGGTCGCCAGCGGCGTGGGTGCCGACGGGTGGCCGGTTGACCTCGGCCGCGGGCGAGGCCTCAAGATCGGTTCCCTCGCTTTCTTCCTCGAGTGATTCCATCTCTCCATCAGCGCGAGCATCCTGGTCGATCCGCATCGAGCAGAACTCCGCGCCACACATCGAGCAAAAGCGGGCTTCCTTGTAGTTGTCGCCGGGCAGCGTCTGGTCGTGAAACGACCGGGCGCGGTCGGGATCGAGCGCGAGGGCGAACTGCTCGCGCCAGTCGAACGCGTAGCGGGCCTCCGAGAGGGCGTCGTCCCAGTCGCGTGCGCCGGGGCGTTCGGTGCCGACATCGGCGGCGTGGGCGGCGATCCGGTAGGCCGCGAGGCCGTCGCGGACATCGTCTTCTTCGGGGAGTCCGAGGTGTTCTTTCGGGGTCACGTAACACAGCATCGCGGCACCCGCTTGCGCTGCCATCGCCGCACCGATGGCGCTGGTGATGTGGTCGTAGCCTGGCGCAACGTCGGTCACCAGCGGGCCAAGGACGTAGAAGGGCGCACCGTCACAGACTTCTTGCTGGCGCTCGACGTTCTCGGCGACCTTGTGCATCGGAACGTGGCCCGGGCCCTCGACCATCACCTGGACGCCGTGGTCCCAGCCGACCCGCGTGAGTTCGCCCAGCGTGTCGAGTTCGGCGTACTGGGCCTCGTCGCAGGCGTCGGCCAGACAGCCCGGCCGGAGGCTGTCCCCGAGGCTGAACGTCACGTCGTGTTCGGCGAAGATCTCACAGATCTCCGGAAACACCTGATACAGGGGGTTCTGTTCGCCGTGTGCTTCCATCCACGACGCCATGATCGAGCCGCCCCGCGAGACGATGCCCGTCTTCCGGCCGTCGGTCAGCGGCAGGTGTTCTGCCAGAACCCCCGCGTGGATCGTCATGTAGTCGACGCCCTGTGCGGCTTGCTTTTCGATGATCTCGAGGAGCAGTTCTTTCGTAATGGCCTCGGGACTTCCCGCCTGCTTGACTGCCTCGTACAGCGGCACCGTCCCGATCGGGACTGGCGAGTGTTCGATGTGAGCCTCGCGGATCTCGTCTAAATCGCTGCCTGTTCCGAGGTCCATCACCGTATCCGCGCCGTAGTGGACCGCGGTGTGGAGCTTCTCGAGTTCCGTCTCGAGGTCGCTGGTCGTCTCGCTGTTGCCGATGTTAGCGTTGACCTTGGTCGCGAACTCGCGGCCGATGATCATTGGATCGAGCGTGTCGTGGTTGCGGTTAGCCGGAATGACGGCCTGTCCGTCGGCGACCTGGTCGCGAACGAACTCGGGATCGCGGTTCTCTCGCTCGGCGATGCGTTCCATTGCAGGAGTTATCGTCCCCTCGCGGGCGGCCTGAATCTGTGTCTTCGACATCGATAACTAGGTTGTATTATCTGGTTATAAATAACTATCTACGGCCGTGAACGACCCGGTCAAACGAGGCCCGTGATTGACCGACGTTTCAGCCAACTTAAGGGGGCCGCGCTCGAGACACCGGGTAGGTGGCCATCAGATGTCCGACTTACCGGACGATTTCGACTGTACCATAACCAACTGGGAGTACATTTACGGCCTGTGCCGAGACGTGGCCGACGACGTCCGCGAGGACGCGTTCGAACCGGACGTCGTCGTCGCACTGGCTCGAGGCGGCTGGTTCGCGGGTCGGTGTCTCTGTGACTTCCTCGGTCTGGATGACCTGACGAGCCTGAAGATGGAACACTACGTCGGCACCGCCGCGAAGGCCGACGAGCCGACCGTCCGCTATCCGATGCCGGAAGGCAGCGTCGAGGGCAAGGACGTGCTCATTATCGACGACATCGCCGACACCGGCGGCTCGATCAGTCACGCCTACGAGTACGTCACGGACCGCAAGGCCAGCGAGGTCCGCACCGCGACGCTGCAACTGCTCGACACCAGTGAGTTCCAGCCCGACTACGTCGGTGAACAACTCGAGGAGTGGACCTGGGTCGTCTACCCGTGGAACTTCATCGAGGACATGATCGATCTGATCTCGAGCGCCATGGAAAAGGCCGACCAGAAGACGTTCACGAACGAGGAGCTCCGTCACTTCCTCGCGGAGTTCCACGGGATCGACCGTATCGAGATGGAAATCGCCCAGCCCGACCGGCTCCCCGAAGTCCTCGCCGAGATGGAACGCCGCGAGGTACTCGAGTCGACCGGGACCGACGAGTGGACGCTCGTAGGCGAGTAGGTCTCGCAACGCTCCCTCAGGAGGAAGCTTCTCCTGGACACGATACTGGCGATTTCGACCTGTTGCTCGAGGTTGACCGCCGTGGCGGCTTGCTAGCGGAACAGTTCGACCTCGACGAACAGTATGAGCAACTATCGCTCATGCCCGGCGAGGGGGCCGACCTCGAGTGGCGGCTGCAAACGGTGATCGAACGGAACTGTTGAGCAGCGACCGCTCGATCGATGGACGAACCGGTTGTCCGGCAGTATTAGGAGGCTCGTCCGCCCACGTCTCCGTATGACAATCGGCGTCATCGGTGGAAGCGGCATCTACGAGGCACTGCCACTCGAGAACATCCGTCGTGAGCACGTCTCGACGCCCTACGGCGAGCCAAGCGACGCGGTCACGATCGGCGAGCTCGCCGGCCGAGAGGTCGCATTTCTGCCGCGTCACGGCGAGGCTCATCAGCACCCGCCGACCGACGCATCCTATCGGGCGAACATCTACGCGCTCAAATCGGTCGGCGTCGACCGAGTGATTTCGACGAACGCAGTCGGGAGCCTCCGCGAGGACCTGCCGCCACGGACGCTGGTCGTCCCCGACCAGCTCTTCGATCGAACCAAACACCGCTCGCCGACGTTCTTCGGCGACGGAATAGTCGTCCATATGGGGTTTGCCGAGCCCTACTGTCCGGCACTGGCCGCCCATCTGGCCGAATCAGCCCGCGAAGCGACCGATACCGACACCAAAGTCGAAGAAGACGGCACCTACGTCTGCATCGAAGGCCCGCAGTTCTCGACGAAGGCCGAAAGCGAGTTCTACCGCGCGCAGGGCTGGGACATCATCGGCATGACCGCCATCCCCGAGGCCAAACTCGCCCGCGAGGCCGAACTGAGCTACGCCACCATCGCCGGCGTCACCGACTACGACGTCTGGAAGGACGACAGCGAGGTCTCCCTCGAGGAGGTCCGCGAAAACGCTGTGGCAAACCGGGATTCGATCAACGCGGTCGTCGAACACGCGATCCAAACGATGCCCGATGACTTCGAAAGCGAGGCCTGGAACGCGCTCGAGGGCGCGATCAACACGCCACCGGAGGCGATTCCCGACGAAACGCTCGAGCGAATCGACTTGCTGGCAGGCGAGTATCTCGACTAGGCAACGGCTGCGATCGGAGCAAGACACACGGTGACTCACATCGTGAGTATTTCTATCACACAGTCACGATCAGCGTGATACTCGGAAGAAGTGACAGAGAGGATTAAGGAAATCGTTCGTGTGGATTGCTGCGTGAACGCCCAAGAACTCATCCATGTCCACGCATTGCTGTTCGAACTGCGGGTGCACTTTGAGCGGGACGGCGACGTGCCCGCGGGTGCGTTTGCTGTCTACGAGAGGCAACCGGTTCGCCCAACACATATCCATCGCCCGAAGCACGAACACGAACATGCAATCGACCTGCTCTTGGAGGGACTCGGTCATCGATTGATACTGCCGGACAGAACGATGTGAAGCCGGTCGCATGTATGCGGCCGTCACCTGCGCGGACGGCCACAAATTCGCGACCGGCTTCGTGTTGACTGCTGTCTAGTAGTATGAGACAACCGGCGCTGGCGAGTCACGAGTGGCGTGCCATCCGCGAACGACACGTCTCATACGGACACCTCCCAGTCAGTTCCGGCGCACCCGCGACCCGTCAGATGGGTGCGCAGGTACACAGTGGTCGCAGATCGTATCAGTGTCTCTCCTGTATGGGCAAGGATTACGCATTTCGGCGTCGTGTGGTGTGTATGGACGAGCCACACGACTTCGACGATATCCTCGTGCCAACCGACGGCAGCAACGCCGCTCGCAACGGGGCGAAACAGGCGATCAAGTTCGCCCAGCGAAACGACGCGACGCTGCACGTCCTGTACGCGATGGACATGGGAGACGCCGACTACGTCGCGGTACCGAGCGATATCGAGCAGACGCGACGCCGACTCGAGAAGAAAGGGCAAACGTTCGTCACCGAGATCGAAGACCTCGCCGACGACGCCGACGTCTCCTGTGTCACGGCTGTCAAGGCAAATACGCCCGTCGAGGCCATCACCGAGTACGTCGACGAACACGATATCGACCTCGTCGTCATGGGGAAACGCGGGCGCTCGGATCCGGACAAACCGCTTTTGGGCTCGATCACCAACCGGGTCATCGGCTCGCTCGATATTCCCGTATTCACTGCCTGACGAGAGCCATTCCCAGCGTCGTACCCATCGCTTGGCTGTCTCGACGGCGGCGATCGCTCTCGGGATTCATTAGTAGAGAGTGTCGTCGGCCGATGGCACCGCGTTGTGCTCGTCCCACGTCTCGATCGCAGTCAGTATTCGCTCGACAGCGGCGGCGGGCTCACACCGGTCGGTATCGATCACGAGATCGGCGTCGGGGGCCTCGAACTCCCGATAGACGACGTGGACGCCCTGTTCCGCGATCGAATCCGCCCGAGTCCGATTGCGCTCGAGACAGGTCTCGAGGCTCGCGGTCACGTGGACGAACCGCACGTCGCCGAGGGCGCGAAACTGTGTCTGCCATTTCTGACGGTAGAACGTCCCGTCGACGAGCGTAACGCCGGCCGCAGGGGCCGAACCGGCCTGCTCGGCCAGTTGCTCGTAGGTACGACTCGAGAAGTCGTCGGAGTGGAACAGCCGAACCGGGACGTCCTGTCCCGCGAGTCGGTCGTAGATGCGGATCGCGATGGTGGTCTTTCCGGCACCCGGCGGCCCACAGATGACGATCACAGTCGTCGGTAGCGGCCGAAGCCATACCAATAAGTCGGTCCGGAGTCGTCTCGTGGGCGGCCACGCTATCGACAGCGAGCGGACGCGATCACTGGTCCCGTTCGTCCCCGTGGCTCACGTCGAATGGGCCCGTGTCAGGACCCTTCTGTGAGATCATTGGGCCGACCGACGCGGTTCGGCGTGTGATGGTCGCGGTCCGAAGGATGTACGACGCAAGCAGCGCGAGCGGTGAGAAAGTGACGACCACCAGCACGCTCACGACGTACGGAAGCGCGGCGGCGCTGACGCTCGGCCCGGTGAGATCGGCATACAATAACCCGATCAGAATCGCCGAGAGGATCGACGGGACACCACAGTAGACCGTCAGCTGTGAGAAACGCGTGAGTTCCCGTTGCAGGTAAGTCGTTTTGAACTGCTCTCGAGCCACGTGAAAGAGCTCTAGCGAGTCGATCAACTCGTCGAGTTGCTCGGCAGCGGCCGGTGAGAGCGAGTTGCCGTACTCACCGCGCAGGTGAGTGCCAACGTATAGATGCCAGGACTCGTCGTACGTAATCGCCGCCGATACGGCGGTGAACGGCTCAGATCCGGTTTGATCGATTCGGCTCTCGATTTGTTCGGTATCCGATTGGACAGCGTTCGTGTATCGGGCGATCGTTTCGCGGGTCTCGTCGTCGCGGTCCCCGACGGCGTCGGCAAGCGCGGCGGCATCACGAGAGATCGACTCGAGGATCAGTTCGAGGAGTCGGGTGGACGACGCCGGAGTCGCGGGAACGGCGGCAGTGTCCGCGACTTCCTGCCGGAATTGTAAGACTCCCTCGAGTCGATCGCGTGCTCTGCCGGCCGCACTGAACTCCTGAGAGAGAATGAGCTGGTTGACCGACACGACAATCGTCACGAGCGAGAACGTCCCTGCGATCAGACCGCTGGCAACACGCGTGACCGAGCTCGGGTTCACGAACGTAATGATACCGAGGCTGTACAGGCCAGCGACCACGGCAAAGATACTGACCAACACGAGAGCGGCGACGGATAATCGATTGCCTTCGACTAAAATCCACTCTCGGAACCGCATCACCGCACCCCTCTGTGTCCCGATGTCGGCCCCGTAGGACTCGAGCGTATCATCGGCCTCGACGGATCCCATACCCACACGTCCATTCGACTCGCCAATAAGGGCCTGCGTTGCACACAGCCAGAGACGGTGTCGCACTCGAATACAAGGCCGACTCGAGGGACCAACACGACCACCGACAGTCGGCTGGAGACGCAGGGTCTACACTGAAAGGGGTTCGTGGTGTCGCTCTCATACATGCACGGTGACGGAGCCGACCCGCGGACGAACACGTGGTGGCGATGAGTCGGCCGGAATCGACAAGCCGTCGGCGAGTGCTCACAGCGCTTGGCGCAGGCGCCATGGCCGCAACAGCCGGCTGTTTCGGCAGCAGCGAACTCGGTGGACAGCCAACCTACGAAGACGGGACTGTCAGCGGGATCAACGCGAGCAACGTCTCCAGCCGGTCGGCAACCGAAATGGCGGCGGCGGCGGCGCTCGCCCAACAGCAACCTAGCAGTTCGGTGACACCGCTTGACGTGCTCTCGGTACGTAGCCACGAGTTCGTCGTCGAGAGCGGCTATCTCGGCTCGACCATCCAGGGGACCGTCGCGAATACGGGGACAGAACGGGTTCAAACCGCCGAAGTGCGAACACGCGTCTACGACGACGCCGGAACCATGCTCGGCTCCTATCTCGCCAGCACTGGCGATCTCAACGCCGGGACGACCTGGCAGTTTCAGGTGATCGTCCTCGAGCCACCGACGGCCGTCGCCAGCTACGATATCGCCGTTCTCGGAACGCCGTCGTAACGACGGTGCGGTCCTCGATCAACTCGATCACAGTTGATGAGCAGTGACGGGCAGTCGACAGAGTACATCACACGGAAGGAAAATTAGTCGGTGATCGTCTCGCGCAGTTCCTCGTCCACGCCGTTGTAGACCACTGTCTCGGATACTGCAAGCGTGTACGCTGGCCGCCCCTTCCCCGTCGGCGACGTCTCCGATGGGTGAGCTTCGTCGACGAAGTCTTCGTCCTCGAGTCGGTACAGCGAGCGGATGACGTCGGCTTCGGAGATCGTGCCGACGATTTTCGTGTCGACATCGGCGAGGCGCTCTCGGCAGTGTTTCCGAATGTGGTGTGTCTGGACCGGCGTTTCGTCGCGGCGGGCGAGTTCGGCGACGGTGAGGAGGACCGCCTGGTTCGTCAGTGTGATCGATTCGAATGGTGATTCGTCACTCATATTTGATACTCATACACCAACCATGGTAATCGTTGCCCCAAATCACAACGCAAGAGCCGTGCTCTGACGAAGACGAGCAAAGAATACCGATCGGACTGGAACATGCCCACGCTGGCTCTGGTGTCGAAGCGGGCTTACGCTTGCTCGTCGTCCTGTAGCTCCGCGAGTTCTGCCTCGACATCCTCCTGATCGCCGTTCTCGAGCTCCGTGAGTTCTTCCTCGTCGCTCTCGCTCACCGACTCGGACTCGGATTCAGTGCTGCCGACTTCGGATTTGAGCGTCTCGAGTTCGGCGTCGACGCCGCTGTCGGTCGACATTTGCTCGAGTTCGCGGTCGATGGTATCCTTATCGGACATGACGTCTTCGAACGCGCCCGATTCGTGAAGTTCGTCCATGGCGGCAGCACGGGCTTCCATGTCCTCGGTTTGTTCCTCGGCGCGTTCGATGGCGCGGCCGACGTCCTCGAACTCCTCGCCGGTGGACGTCATCGCCTCCGAGACCGTCGTGCTGGCCTTCGCGGCCTCGTGACGGGCTTTCATCGTCTCCTTTTTCGTGCGGAACTCCTCGATGCGCCGCTGAAGTTCGTCTTTCTGGTCGACCAGCCGGTCTTGCTGGTTCTGCAGGTCCGAGATCTGGCGCTCGAGATCCTCGATCTGGTTCATCTTGGTCTTTTTCTTCTCCAAGGCACGTCGTGCCAGATCCTCCCGGTCCTGCTGGACCGCCGTGCGCGCCTGCTCGTTGTGTTTCTCGACGTTTTCCTCGAGCCGGCGTTTCTGCATCTCGAGGCGCTTTTTTTGCGTGGTGAGATCGGCGATGCCGCGTTTGACCTGCTGGAGCTGGTCACGCATCTGTTCGTAGGAGTAGTCCAGTGTTTCGGTCGGATCCTCGGCTCGGTTGAGTACCGAGTTGAGTTTCGACCGGATGACGTAGGAAGCCCGAGAGAGGATGCCCATATTCGCTACGTATCGCTCCTGACCCTTAAAAATGTCACTTCGGGAATATTCCATGTCGAGCCGGCTGTCCGGGCGCGCCGGGTTGATTACCGAGCGTTGTGATAACCCACCCATGACGAACGTAGTGCTTCCCGGCAGCCGCGACGTTCGGGGGACGCTCGAGGAACCGGACGGCGACCCACGTGGGATCGTCGTCGCCTGTCCGCCACATCCACAACAGGGCGGCTCGCGGAGTGATCAGCGCCTCGTCGCCGTTAGCGACGCCCTGCGTGATGCCGGTATTGCCAGCCTGCGTTTCGATTACGGCCCGTGGGACGACGGCTACGGCGAACGAGAAGACGTACGGAACGCCATCCGATGGGCGCGCAATGCGTACGACGGTCCGGTCGGTGTCTTGGGCTACAGCTTCGGCGCGACGCTGGCACTGCTCGCGGCAGCCGACGTCGAGGCCGAGCCCGATGCAGTCGCTGCCCTCGCCCCGACGACACGGCTGGCCGCCGATCTCGACGCACTCGAGGCCGTCGACTCGCTCGAGGCCCCCATCCACGTCCTGTATGGCACCCGAGATACGACCGCCGACTGGGAACCGATCGTCGAGCGCGCGCGAGCTCGCGGCGACGAGACCACTGCGCTATCAGCCGATCACTTCTTTCTCGGCGCGGCCGACGACATCACGAGGGTGGTCCGGACGTTTTTCGAGACAACGTTGCTCGCATCGGCGTAACACGGCCGAGACAGCCACAGACGGCCGCTACGCGCCTCGATCGGTCTCGAGACGACGTGTCGGGAACAGAAAAAGATGTCAGACAAAAATTACAGTAATTGGTACGCATCAAACTGCTGTACTGAAACACGGGATGACTCCATAAAGAATATTATAATCAATGTTCGATGGCGAGGTATATGGAAGTCCCACTGTTGGTGACCGATTTCCTCGACCGAGCGCGCAAGTACTACGGCGACGAAGAAGCGATCGTCGCGACGACGGGTGAGCGGTTCACGTACGAGGAGTTCGGCGACCGAGCCGACCGCCTCTCGACGGTGCTGCAAGAGCGTGGCATCGAGAAGGGCGACCGCGTGGCCGTTCTCGACCCCAACACGCACTACCAGCTCGAGTCCGCCTACGGGATCATGCAACTCGGTGCCGTTCACACGCCGCTGAACTACCGGCTGACCCCCGAGGACTACGAGTACCTGCTCAACGACTCCGAGACGAAAGCGATCATCGCCGACTACGAGTACGCCGACAAGATCGAAGCGATCCGTGACGAGGTCCCGACGGAGATCTTCATCACGAACGACGCCGACGAAGTCGAGGGCGACTGGGAGGACTTCGACGACCTCATCGCGGACGTCGAGCCCGACTACGAGCGCCCCGAGATGAGCGAAGACGACATCATCACGATCAACTACACGTCAGGCACGACCGGCGACCCGAAAGGCGTCATGCGGACCCACCGCACCGAGTCGCTGCACGCCCAGCTCGTGACGATCCACCACGAGATCACCGACGACGACGTCTACCTCTGGACCCTGCCGATGTTCCACGTCAACGGCTGGGGCCACATCTACGCCATCACGGGCATGGGCGCGAAACACGTCTGCACCCGCGGCGTCGACGCCGAGGAGATCTTCCAGCAGATCAACGACGAGGACGTTTCGTTCCTCTGCTGTGCGCCGACGGTGCTCAGCATGCTCGACGAGTACTACGAGGAGAACGACGTCTCCACCGAGGGCGATAACCCGATGCGCGTCACTGCCGCCGGTGCCGCGCCGCCGGAAAGCGTCATTCGAACCGTCGAAGAGACGTTCGGCTGGCACTTCCGCCAGCTCTACGGTGCGACCGAGACCGGCCCGCTCATCGGCACCTCCGCGACCCGCCGCCTGATCGACGAGGACAGCGAAGAGCGCTTCGAACTCAAAAAGCGTCAGGGCATCGCCCCGCTGGCCACCGAGATCGAAGTCGTCGACGACGACGGCAACGAGGTCCCGTGGGACGACGAGTCCATCGGCGAGATCCTCGTCCGCGGCAACCAGGTCATGGAAGGCTACTGGGAGAAACCCGAGGAGACCGAGGAAGCGTTCAACGACAAGCGCGAGGGCTGGTTCCACACCGGCGACCTCGCCGTCGTCAACGAGAAGGGCATGCTCTCGATCCAAGACCGCGAGAAAGACATCATCATCTCCGGTGGGGAGAACATCTCGAGCATCGAACTCGAGGACACGCTGTTCGACCACGAGGCAGTCGCCGACGTGGCCGTGATCCCCTCGCCCAGCGAGAAGTGGGGCGAGACGCCGAAGGCGTTCGTCGTGCCGTCGAACGACGACCCACAGAACCCGCCGGTCTCCGAGGACGAACTGACGGAGTTCACGCGCGAGCGACTTGCCGGATACAAGGTCGTCCACCGCGTCGAGTTCGTCAACTCGCTCCCGAAGACGGCGACGGGCAAGATCCAGAAGTACGAACTGCAGGAACAGGAGTGGGACGAAGAAGAGTCGATGGTCGGGCAGGGATAACGCACGCGAGCACTCTCTGACGGTGCGGACGGCCACCGAGTACGGTTGCGACGATGTCGCGGCCCACCGTGGCCGTTCCTGACGATTGTGCCCTTTTCTCTTTCGGCAGCTACTCGAGGCAGATCGACCGCGAGGCAGATCGACCGCGAGCCGACGGCATGTCACGGCGGCGACCGACTGTGACACTGGCCAGCGGGCTTGAACACGCCGAAACTGCCGCTCGCCTCAATCCGCCGTAACCGGGTCAGTCACGTCCGTGTCGCGTCAGACACTTCGGCAGCCCGATTAGCTCGACCGGCTCCGAATTGTCGGGCGAGTAGACGACCATCTGGCCCTTTTCCATGTAGGGGACCTTCGACTCGAGGTTGCTCGGAATATTCACGCTCTTGATGGCGTCTTCGTCGCCGAGATTCAGGACGATGGTCGTGTTGATCTGTTTGAAGACGGCGTCGTGGATGTCCTGGGGATCCTGCGTAATGAGAAAGAGGCCGAGTCGCTCCTTGCGGCCCTGTTTGGCGGCCTCGGTGAACTTGGTGATGACTTTCCCGGCCTGCACGCTGTCGGCGTCGGTCAGGAAGTTGTGGGCCTCGTCCATCCCCAGCACGAGCGGCGTTTCCTTGATTCGGTCGTAGGTCGGATCGTTCGAGAGCTTCTGGTCGATCAACAGCGACGAGACCGCGAGGACGACGGTTTCGGTCGCGCGCGTGTCGTTGATGTGGTAGGTCGGGACCACGGTGAGCCCGCCGGGCCGGACGAACTCGTGAACGAGGTCGGTGATCGGACGCGCGTCCTGGTCGAAGACGTGCCCGAAGCCGAGCACGCGCCGGCGGACGGCGTCGAAGGTCGCCTCGTGGACGCGACCGGACTCGTCGAGTTCCTCGCGCAGTGCGGGATCGTCGAGGAACGTGGTGAACTCCTCGTACGTGCCACCGTTGCCGTACTGACTCCGGAATCGCGGCAGGAGCACGCTGACGAGCGCGCCGTACTGGTTGTCGTTCAACCCGCTACCCGCGACCAGCCACGGATTATCGTGGACCATCGAGAACGGAATGGTGAACTCGACCTGCTTCGCACGGTGGTGGCCCGCCGCGTACGACGCCGAGCCCACTTTCGGGACGAACGCCGTCGTATCGTCGTGGCCGCCGTAAGCGATCCCCTCACGCTCGAGTCGACGTGCAAACTCGTCGTCAAGCTCGGGGTTGTCGTCGTGCATCTGGGCATACTCGTCCTGTGGGTCGAATTGGACGACAGCAGGCTGAACCGCGCGCCCATCGGCCATCGGATACGTACGGTCGGCGGCGAGATACTGCCGCAGGATGTTCTTCGCGCCGTGGGTCTTCCCCGAGCCCGTCCCGCCGGCGACGAGTGTATGCCGGAAGACGAGCGGATCGCCCGCCTCGTAATCGTCTTTCAGCCGGTAATCGATCGTCGGCGGAGTGGCTGCCGTCCGGACTTTTTCGCCGCCGACCGAGAGGTGGCCCAGAAAGACGCCGTCGTCGGGCATTTTCAGTCCGGTCTTGATCGCGTCGGTGTCGTCGGCCTGCCGTATCACGGTCTGGGGTTTCGGAACGCGGTCGGTCATCCGGCGTTTGAGGTCGCCGTCATCGTCATAGAGCACCGCAACCGGCTCGAGAGTCGCGACGAACTTGTAGTCGGACTCGTCGATTCCGTCGGACCGCATTGCCCGCCGCGCGTGGATTTCCGTCGCGTCGTCGGCGTGGTACTGCTGGGCGTACTCGAGTCCCGTGATCCGACAGAATAGCGTCTCGCCGTCTGGATAGGGTGCGAGCAGGTAGCTCCCGATGCGGATCGACGATCGATTGCCGCGGGTGACATAAGCCTGCAACGTCGTGTCGTCGCCGTCTTCGGCGATGCGCAGTCCCTGGGAGACACAGATCGCGCCGATGCCGACGTCGTCACCGCTGGGTTCGACGGGCGTCGGCTCGAACGCGTCGTTCGCGCCGTCGGTCGTCGAATTCGCAGTCGTCGGCTCGTCGGTCCCTGCCGATGCCGTCGACGAGTCGGCCGCGTCGGCTGCCGACTCCTCGGCAGCATCGGTATCGGCGTTGAAATCGCCGAAGTCTCCCAGATCAGTCATATGGGTTTCATCCGGCCCATCCCTAAAACGCGTTTCCCTCCAGTCGAGCGGACTCTTTCTCAGCGCCGACTCTCACGATTGACCCACAGCAACCCCGCGACGACAGATACGGCCACCAGCGTGAGTCCGGCGGTGAAGCCCGGCATCGACAGCCCACCATCGCTTCCTGCCGTTCCGTCGTCGCTCGAGTCGTTCGCCGCTCCAGAGCCCTCGAGCGCTATCGTATCGGGATCGGGGTGCTCGAAGGTGCCCAGTGACTCGTTGCCGCCGTCGATCGCGACGGTCACGGACTCGTCGACGACGGCCATCGGCCAGTCGCCAGTGAGTGTCACGTCGCTTTCGCCGAACGAGATCGTCGTCGTACCGGCCGGCGCATCCGCGGCAACGCGGATCGTCAGTGTCGCGAGCGTTCCCCGGCCGGTCGTCCCCCCGGCTGCCGGCTCACGGCGCTGGTCGATTATCGCCGTCCCCTGCTCGTTGGCGATCGCTGTCGCTGTCCGGACGTCAGTATCGTCGCCCTCGAGCCACGGTCCTCGCTCGATGTCGGTCACCTCAAGATAGTCGGGATGGTACTGGCCGACCAGCGACACGTTCGTAACGCCCTCGTCACCGTGGCCGCCTTGACTCTGAAGCGTGACGGCGATCTCGAGTGTCTCGCCCGGCGTCGCTTCGATCGCCGTCCGGTCGGGCGAGAGGATCGCGACCTGATCGATCGCGGCGGCTGTCCCCACGACGCCGGCCAGCGACAGCGCGAGCAGGACGGCGATTGCGATGACGACGATGGCCCTGATGGTGTCGGTCGCCACACTATCATGACCGGCGTCTGCATGAAGCGCCGTCATTCTTGTGTCTTCGTACGGGGGTCACCGAGAACACGCTTGGCGTTTCCGGTGTGACGAGCGACGGGAACCGACCGATGGGACGGACGACCGCGCCATCGACGTAAGAACAGGAACAACTCGGACGCTGCCGGTGACTACTGGACGATCGAGACGCTGTCATCGTATCGCGTGATCAGCTTCGTATCGTGATCGTAGCTGATGACGCCGATGTCGGCCATCGCAGGAAGGTGCGAGTGATGCAGTGCGACCGCCGCACGGTCGCCGTCACAAAACGGCCCGCCGGTGCATGCACTGAGTTGCGTCGCGAGTTGCTCGAGCGAGAGCGGACGGTCACCGTCTTCGAGCACCGAGAGAATCTGCATCCGGACGGGGTCGACGAGTATTCTGAGCAGTTCTGCAGCGTTTTCATCCTCACAGACCTCGAGAAAGATCGAGAGGTCCGTGGGACGTACCGGCGGTTCGTCGACGAGTTCGATGCCGGCGTCGGTCCAGTCGACGATTCCGGCGTCCTCGAGTCGTGGCAGGTGATTGTGAACGAGGCTGACCCGCACGTCATGTCGTGCCTGTCCAGTCGGGATATCGGAGTCCATCCGCTCGACCAGTGCCGTCGTCAGTTCCGACAGGGACAGTCGTGTTTGCCGGCTTCCGAGAATCTCGAGAGTGCGAAGTCGGCGCGGATGACGTAGGATTTCGTAACACTCCGCCGGGATGTTGACGAACGGCCCGGGAGTGGTATCGTCGCCGATGTGAGCGTCCGAAGTCATTGTCCCTAAGAACCCATGCAGGGGGCATAAGACCAGTTCCAAAAGAATTTGGGTCATGAATGCGCAATTACTCCAGTATCCGCTACGTAACATGCTGAACTTCTCGGGAAGGTCAGATAACGGAAATTCCCATTGGAAAGGGAAATCAGCTATTGTTGCGCGAGACGACACGGCGGTAGTTCCGCACATCCTGCTGGCGCGGGTAGACGCGGGTCCACGGAGCCATGCCGTAACCGAGATGTGATACGTCGTTCGTCGGCACGACTGCTCGTACCGTCTCACACTGGCCGAATGGGTCGTCTGGACGGAGTGAGCGCTGTATTTTTGCGTCCGCGAGACGTATCATCACCTATGCTTCAGGTACGCGGTCATGCTGGCGGGACGGAACTCACCGGCACACTGTACGAACGGGGAGAACGGGCCCCCTCGTTCCGCGGCGCACCGGACGAAGACGCCGCGTACGTCTGGGTTTGTGACGAGTTCTATGAGGTCGACAGCGGGGGAACGACCCAGCTCGTCGACGGCCGCGAGGTCAACCTCGCCTTCGAGTCGCCGATGCCGCGGGGTTTCGACACCCGCGAACAGGCCCTCGAGGGTGCCAAAGAACACGTCCGGACGCAGTTCGCCCGCATCGGGGTCGATCCCGAAGACGTCGATCTCGAGGTCGAGAAAAACGACGCCGGGTGACCGGATCGGCGCGCCCCGATCAGTACGGCTGTTCGTCCCAGCGGTGGTCGTCGTAGGTTCGGTCCTGCACGGTGTCGAACTGCGTCTCGAGCGTCTCGCGAAGCGAGGCCTTCTCCGCGTTGCTGATCCGGGCGAGTTCGTCGGCTTTTTCGACGATCGTCGGCGGCCCGTGCGCGACGGCGACGTCCTGTAACAGCTGCATCGTCAGTCGCTCGCGCGTCTCCGGGTCCTTCGTGAACGCATAGGGGGCCTCGATTCGATACAGCAGGTCGTCGCGCGGATCGTAGACGACGAAAAACGTGACCTCGTAGGCCGACCGCTCGAGGCGTCGATCGACGCCGAGTGCGTCGCCCTCGGCCGACAACGGTCGATCGACGCCGCCTCGCGACAGGAACCAGTTCGTGTAGGTGAGTGCCGAGGTGTCACGTTCCCAGCGCTCCCCGTCGACGTCGTCGACGAACTCGCCGCGCTCGAGCAACCGGGTGAACAGCGCCGAATCGTCCGCCCACGGGACGCTGACGTCGATCCCTCGGTCGTCCTTGAGCGCCCGCGTGACGACGCGCGTCGCGGGGTTCTTGACGAAGCCGACGAGCGGCACGTCCCGGTCGACGAACGTCTCGACCAGCCGGACGTAGTTCTCGAGGACGGTCGTCGGCCGCGGATCGTCGAGCAGAAAGTCGGCGAGGTCGGGATGTTGGTCGGCCCAGCGCAGCAGACCTCGCGGGTACAGCGGGCCATCGAGAACGAGCAGGTCCGATACTGTGTCGGCGTGGTCCCGGGCATGAGTACTCTCCGCGAGGTACAGCGCCAGCGCGTGGACGACGCCCTCCGCAAACCGCGGCAGCGGCGGGATCTTGACCGCGCGGCTCCGACTGTAGCCGCCGTCGAACGTGCCCCACGTCTCGTCGACGGTCATCGTCTCGTCGTTCGAGTGAACCGTCATCACGGTCGTTCGCGACCGGTGGAGGTCGAGATCGCTCGGCGTCGCGCTCATCGCTGCCTGCGCGATGTCGATGACGAGCCCGTTTTTGAACGTCGTCGGGTTGATCGTCCCTGCGTCGAGGCCGTGTTCAGTCGGAAACTCGCGGTCGCGCAACGCGACCGCCTCGCAGTCGACCAGCCGCCGCGCCTGCTCGTCGACCGGCTCGAGGACCCGCCGGCCGTCATCAAGCAAGGGATCGAGAAACTCCTCCCAGACTGTCTCGGCGAAGGCGCGACGGTCGCGCTCGTCGGTCCCGGGGTCGATCCGCCTCGCGAGCCGCGCGATACCGTCGAAGTGGACCGGATCGAGCGTCATGAGAAGGTGCTCCCGCCCGACCCGCAAAAAGCCAGTGGTCGTGAACGAAGCGAATGTTGACTCGGGTGCGTGTAAATTACTATCAGAAAACGTATGTATGGACGGCTCGAGACTGGTGATATCTGGATGTCCGAGCGACAACCGGCTCCCGTTTCCACCGGCGACCGTGCGATGATCTGTGACGAATGTGGAGCCGTCTTCGCGCAGCGAAGCACGCCCGGTAACGCGACCGTCTGTGGCGACTGCGGGACGACGTTCGATCACCGTCACGACTGACCGCGCGACGCTGGCCGACTCGAGTTGCCCACCGACGTCCCACACGAGATTCGCGAAGCGCCCCTCGAGTCGACCGACAGGAAAAACCATTTTTCTGATACAACAGCGGCGCGTACTGCCCGAAACTGACCGGCACCGACGAAGACAACGACAGGTAGTTAGGACGCGCCGGTTTCCCGTCTGGTATGGAAGCTGCGCTGATCGTCCTCGACGGCTGGGGACTCGGCAACGGCGGCAGGGACGCGGTCGACGCGGCCGAAACGCCGGTCTTCGACCGCCTGGCAGAATCGGGCGCGTACGGCCGGCTCGAGGTCGCGGGTCGACGTGTCGGCCTCCCCGAAGGACAGATGGGCAACAGCGAGGTCGGCCACCTGAACATCGGTGCCGGCCGCGTCGTCTATCAGGAGTACACTCGCATCACAGACTCCATCGCCGACGGCTCCTTCCGGGAGAACGACGCGATCAACCGGGCGTTCGATCAGGCTCGCGAAAATGACGGCCGGGTTCACTTCCTCGGGCTCGTCAGTGACGGTGGCGTCCACTCCGATCAGGAACACCTCCACGCGCTGATCGAGCTGGCGGCCGACCGCGACGTCGAGGCTGTCACCCACGCGATCACCGACGGCCGGGACACCTCGCCGACCGGTGGCCGAGACTACCTCGGGACGCTCGAGGACGTGATCGCCGAACACGGCACCGGCGACGTGGCGACGGTCTCGGGCCGGTACTACGCGATGGACCGCGACCAGAACTGGGCGCGGACGAAGCGGGCCTACGACGCGATCGTCAACCGCGATGCCGAGTGGACCGCCGACTCGGCCGTCGACGCGGTCGAGGCGTCCTACGACCGCGGCGAGACCGACGAGTTCGTCGAGCCCACACTGGTCGAGGGCCAGCCGGCGCCCGAGGACGGCGATTCCGTGGTCTGGTTCAACTTCCGCTCCGATCGAGCACGGCAGCTCACGCGAATGCTCGCGGACATTCGATCCGAAGACTGGGCCGACGAGTTCGCAACCAGTCCGCCCGAGGCCGAGGTCGTGATGATGACCCAGTACGACAAGACCTTCGACCTTCCCGTGGCCTACCCACCGAACCAGCCCGAGCAGGTGCTCGGCGAAGTACTGGCCGACGCGGGCCGCACCCAGCTCCGGATCGCCGAATCCGAGAAGTACGCCCACGTCACCTACTTCTTGAATGGCGGCCGTGAGGTCGAGTTCGACGGCGAGATCCGGAAAATCGTCGAGAGTCCCGACGTGCCGACCTACGACCTCCAACCCGAGATGAGCGCCCCCGAGGTGACCGACACCGCGATCAATACCATCGATTCCGACGATCCGGACGTCCTCGTGCTCAACTACGCCAACCCGGACATGGTCGGCCACACCGGCGACTACGAGGCTGCCATCGAAGCCGTCGAAGCCGTCGACGAACAGTTAGGGCGGCTCGTCGATCGGCTCGAGGCCGCCGGCGCACACGTCCTCATCACCGCAGATCACGGCAATGCAGACGACATGGGGACCGAAGCCGATCCCCACACGGCACACACGTACAACGAGGTGCCGCTGGTCTATCTCGCACCTGACGGTACTGACGGCGGCCGAACCGTCCGCGAGAGCGGCACGCTCGCAGACATCGCGCCAACGATGCTCGAGGCGATTGACCTCGACCAGCCACCCGAGATGACCGGCGAGTCGCTGCTCGAGTGAGTACGTCGTCGGTCGGCCGCGGTGCGAAGACGGACTAATACCGTCTGTTGTACCGATTGACCGGCGCAACCGCGACCTGTTCAGTGGTTGCGCCGGAACTGACTGACAGTAGTCCGTATGAAAGGCGATGGTCGGTCAGTTGTCAGCTTCGTCGTCGCCGTTTCGTCCACGACCACGGCCCGGGTGCTCGGCAGGACAACCCGGAGAAGTCGTTTTCCGGCGGTTCGTACACGTAGAGACACTCGTTGCTGTAAGAGCGGCCGAACTGATCGGCGTCCTCACAGCAGAACACGCGGCCGTCGTCCATCACGAGCACGTTGTCGACGTTGATGAGCGCGTCGTCCGCGGGATCGCTCGCGTCTGGCCCGACGATAACCGACTCGAGCCGCGGGACGTTGAAATCCGCCTCGAGTGCCGCCCGATAGACGACGCCGCCGTCGACTCGTTCGAGTTGAATATCGCCGACATCCTCGTAGCCCGCCTCGATGGACATGTCGTCGTGAGTTCGGAGATGGCAAAGTAGACGTACTCACCTGGGCCAGCCCCCTCGACGCTGTTGACGACCTCACGATCGGCCTCCTCGAGCGCAGCCTCGAGGTCGTCCTCCCAGTCGGTTTCGGCGTGGGTCTCGAGATAGTCGGTTTGGGTCCCCCCGTCGTACTCGGCGATCCACGCCTCGACCTCGCGGTTCGTGGCGTGGCCCAGCTCGAAGTCGACTTCCGCCGGCGGAAGTTCGCGGACAGCTTTCGCGTTGGTCACCTTCGGAGCGTAGCGGGTGCCGGTGATGTCCATCGGGCTCAGCGCCCATCGCTGCGGGAGTCTGCCATCTTTACACGTCTGCACGAGAAGGACGAGACATGGAAGCGGAAGCGGAAGCGGAGACGCGCGAGACAACCGCTCGGCGAGACGAGCGCACACAAACGTCTCAGCACGGGTCGAGGGTCAGTCGCCAACCAGCGATCTAGTCATGATCGAGATCGCGGGGCTACTCGCCATCGCTATCGTCGGAACGGGCGTGCTCTGGTACGGCAGCGCCAGACTCGAGGAGGCGGCCAACGACCTCGCAGTCGCGTATGGATTACCGGCGGTCGTCCAGGGTGCCGTCATCGCCGCTGTCGGCTCGAGTATGCCCGAATTGGTGAGCGTGTTGCTCGCGACGTTGCTTCATGGCGAGTTCGAGCTGGGCGTGGGGGCGATCGTCGGCTCGGCGGTATTCAATCTGCTGGCGATTCCGGGGCTGGCCGTGGTGATCGGCGGCGGGATCGACACGACGCGCGAACTGGTCTACAAGGAGGCGCTGTTCTACATGCTCGCGGTCGCATCGCTGCTGTTGACGTTCTCGCTTGCGGTCATCTACAATCCAGTCACCGAAGCCGACGGGCTCATCCGGGGAGACGTTTCGCGCCCGCTCGCGGCGTTTCCCGTCGCGCTCTACGGACTCTACATTTTCACTCAGTACCTCGATACCGCCGACGAAGCGGTAACGGCGGACACGTCGATCGACGTGGGCTCGACCTGGGTCAGGTTCAGCATCGGGCTGGTGGTGATCGTCATCGGCGTCGAGGCCCTCGTCCGGTCGGCTGTCGGCCTCGGCGAGGCGTTCGGGACACCCGCGTTCCTCTGGGGGATGACCGTCGTTGCCGCTGGCTCGAGCCTGCCCGATGCGTTCGTCAGCATCACGGCCGCCCAGGCGGACCGGCCGACGGTGACGCTGGCGAACGTCCTCGGGAGCAACACGTTCGACCTGCTGGTCGCCGTGCCGGTCGGGGTCCTCGTCGCGGGCTCGCTGACGGTCAACTTTGCCCACATCGTTCCGATGATGAGCTTTCTAGTGCTTACGACGATCATCTTCTTCAGTATCTCACGGACGGAAATGCACCTCTCCCAGCGCGAGGCGTGGGCGCTGCTGGGCCTCTACGGCGCGTTCGTCTGCTGGCTGATCCTCGAGAGCCTTCGCGTCGTCAGCGTGCTCGAACTGTAACTCTGCACACGGCCCGCGGTAATACCTGCCCGGATCTCGGTTGTATTCCGCCCTCAAGGGAAACTCGAGGGGTTTTACGTGGGCTGGCTGCAAGGACGCTGGTATGAGTGACGATTCCGATTCGGACGGACATCGCTTCGCAACGAACAGCATCCACGCCGGCCAAGAACCGGACCCGACGACGGGTGCCCGCGCGCCGCCGCTGTATCAGACCACCTCTTACGAGTTCGAGGATACCGACCACGCCGCCGCGCTGTTCGGTCTCGAGGAACTGGGCAACATCTACTCGCGGATTATGAACCCGACGAACGCGATGCTCGAGGAACGTATCGCGACGCTGGAAGGTGGCGTCGGCGCGCTGGCGACTGCCTCGGGGATGGCCGCATTCGACCTCGCGACGTTCATCCTCGCCGATGTCGGCGACAACATCGTCTCCTCGTCGTCGCTCTATGGGGGGACCTACACCTATCTCACCCACACCGTCTCGAAACGCGGTGTCGAGACGAAGTTCGTCGACACCCTCGATTACGAGGCCTACGCCGACGCCATCGACGACGACACCGCCTTCGTCCACTTAGAGACGATCGGCAACCCCGCGCTCGTCACACCCGACATCGAGCGCATCGCCGACATCGCTCACGAGCACAACGTGCCGCTGTTCGTCGACAACACGTTCGCGACGCCGTATCTGTGCCGGCCCCTCGACCACGGCGCGGACCTCGTCTGGAACTCGACGACCAAGTGGATCCACGGCGCGGGCTCGACCGTCGGCGGGATCCTCGTCGACGGCGGCTCGTTCCCCTGGGAAGACGGCGACTACCCCGAACTCACCGAGCCGAACCCGGCCTACCACGGCGTCAACTTCCACGAGGCGTTCGGCGACGCGGCCTTCGCGTTCGCCGCTCGTACCCGCGGCCTGCGCGACCTGGGCAACCAGCAGTCGCCGTTCGACGCCTGGGTCACGCTCCAGAAACTCGAGTCGCTGCCGCTGCGCATGGAAAAACACTGCGAGAACGCGATGGCCGTCGCGGAGTACTTAGAGGACCACCCTGACGTGGCGTGGGTCAACTACCCCGGCCTCGAGAGCCACGAGACCCACGAGAACGCCGCGGAGTACCTCGAGGGCGGCTACGGCGGCATGATCACCTTCGGGCTCGAGGGCGGCTACGACGCCGCCGAGACGGTCTGTAACGCAGTCGATCTGACGAGCCTGCTGGCGAACGTCGGCGACGCGAAGACGCTGATCATCCACCCCGCGAGTACGACCCACCAGCAGCTCACCGAGGAGGAGAAGCTGGCAAGCGGCGTCACGGACGACCTCGTGCGCCTCTCGGTCGGCATCGAGGACGTCGACGACGTGATCGCGGATCTGGATCAGGCTATCGAACAGGCGTAAGGAGTCACGAGCGAGCGTGGCGGTCTGACGTGGTGTCGGTGCCGCTGTCACGGCCGTCGTCCTCGTCGGCTGGCTCGTTGCCAGCGTCGGTCCCGACGATGGGCAAGCCGGAGCCGCGATCGCCGTCCATCCCGAGGAGGCGAGCGAATCGACGACGGTCCGCAGTTTTCCGATCGAGAGTCATGCCGTCGAGCGATGCCGGAGCCCCGGGAAGTACCCAGGGTCCGTTTCGGGCACAACGCGACGTTTCTCGGTGAAACGATCCAGTATCGACCGCCAAACGGCCGTCGTTCGCCCACTGCCGACGCGGCGAGCCAGGACCCAAAACATCCTTTTCCGTCACGCCCCTCTGGACGATCGATGACCGATCTTCCGGCCCCCGTCGACCGCGCACTCGAGGCCCACGACGCGTTCGACCGGACCGACGACGGCTACGACCTCACGACCACTGTCTTCGAGACGACCGTCACGGCCGAGGACGCGGACGGCAAGCGCGACGGCCGTTTTCGGGTCACCGTCTTCCTCCCGACGCTCGACGCCGCCGTCACCGGTGAGCACGTCGCCGACGTCGTCGAGGACGGCTGGTTCGAGACCTTAGAGCGCCGCCTACAGGACGTCTTCGGCGTCGCCCACACCGATACCCACGACGAACCACTCCTCGAGCGCGACGCCGAGGAGATCCGGGTTCACCTCGAGTACACCGCCTGGGAGGCAAGCGAAGGCGTCGAAGACGCCAAAGCACTCATCGAGTTCGTCGAGGGCACCTACGCACAGGGGATCATCCCCGGCTACGAGTACCGCGGGCCGGCGGCAACGTTGCTCGAGAACGCCCAGCAGCGGGGGCAGCAGGCCGCAGACGACAACGAGAGCAGCGGCGGCATGCCGTTATAATGGGTTGACTATTGTTTCTAGATCAGACCTCTTTGGCCGGGAGCGTGGCTCGAGCAGACGCGAGAGCCACGCGACCCGGGGAAGGGCAGGCACTCACCTTGTTACTGACCGCGAGCGACCGCAGGGAGCGAGCGGGCCGACGACTGACCCAAAAGCCGTGCTTTGTGCGGCTGGCGAGGAAGGAGGAGTGTTTTTAATCGAATCTGAGCGGGATCAAAGATCCCGCGGGGTCCAAAAGAGCGCTCGCGCTCTTTTGAAGATTTTGCCGAGGGACATCGCGCTGTGCGGCAGCTATGCTGCCGTCAGCGCGATAGACCGCAGCGCAAAACTTCGTTTTTAGTCCATCGCGATGTACGTCTGCGTATCCTCGATCCCCTCGATGCCCTGAATGTGGGTCGCTGCGATCTCTTTGACTTCGGCCGGCGTCTCGACCTGCGCTTTCGCGATGAGGTCGACATCGCCGGCGACGATGTGTGCCGATTGCACACCCTCGATCGATTCGATACTGTCTTTGAGTCGATCCGCCTCGCCCGTGTTCGCTTTGATCATAACGAATGCCGTAACCATTAGTTCGCACCTCCGGTGTCGCTGTCCGCATCACGATCCGTCGAGACTGAACTCGAGCCCGATCCCGCGTTCGCGGCCGCCTGCATCGGCGTCTCGCCGACCAGCAGCTGGCGAACCTCGCTTAAGACGTCGAAGTCCGCGAGGACGACGAGTCGGTCGCCGTCCTCGAGCGAGAGGTCTTCGGTCGGGATCTCGAGGGGGCTGTTGTTCTTACCGAACGCGAGGACGGTCGCGTTGGCGGGCAACTGCAGTTCGCTGAGCGTGTAGCCGTTGACGGGCGCGTCGTTGGTGATCGTCAGTTCGACGACCTGCAAAGAGGGTGCAACGTCGGCGATGGCGCGAATCGTCCCGCCCAGCAGGGCGTTTTTGGCACCAATCGCGCCCAGCCGCTCGGGGTGGATGATCTCGTCGACCTGATCGGCGTACTTGCGGTAGATCCCCTCGCGGTAGGCCTCGTCGATCCGCATGACGGTTCGACAGCCGTGATGGTTTCCGATCATGCAGGCAGTGAAGTTGACGTTGAGGTCGCTGGTCAGTGCGCCGACAGCGTCGGCGTCCGTCACGCCGGCCTCCTCGAGGACGGGTTCGCGGGAGCCGTCGCCCTCGATGACGGGAAAGTCCTGATTCTGGGCGCGTTTGGTCTGTTGTTCGTCGCGTTCGACCAGCGTGATCTCGTGGCCTTCATCGCGGAGGACGCGCGCCGTCCGCAGCCCGACCCGTCCGGCCCCGATAATGACGAACTGCATAGACAGGCGTACGCTCGCCCCTGTGAATAAGTTTGCCCCCGACTAGCACGGTCG
>SDGW01000129.1_pt1 | contig 30842 bp, 32 predicted proteins | sample 2873831 | NCBI WGS metagenome assembly SDGW01 (sample SAMN08132700, study PRJNA421101) | hypersaline lake metagenome | isolation source: celular fraction 0.22 microns magnesium sulfate-rich crust from ephemeral... | place: Spain: Penahueca Lagoon, Toledo | collected 2011-07 | reverse complement strand
GTCTCGATCGCTGCCGTCGGCATCTCACAGGAACTCACCTCGCTCGGGGACCAGTCCGAGCGCGTCGAGACGACGATCGAGTTTCAGAGCCAGCTCGAAGAGCAGGACATCGTCGACGTGAGTCCCGCGCGACCCGGGCAGTTCACCGCGGTCGTCCTCCGATCGATCAAGGCGCGCGCCGACGAGCTGCAGCGCCTCGACGGTGCCGGGAACAGGGAGTATCGCGACGACGTCGACCGCCTCCGGGCCGACATCCACGCGAACACCGAGGAGGTGCTGACGACGCTCGCCCGGGTCCCGAACGGCTCGACGGATGAACTCCTGACTGGGCTGAACTACGACTCGTCGTGGCAACTGTACCAGTCGCGGCGGATCCTCACGAAGTACGGCGATCAGCTCGCGACCGCCGAGAAACGGGTCATCGAGGACATCATGGACACGCTCCGACGCTCATGGTCTGTCGGGAGTACTTCAAAACGCTCTACTACAAACTCGAGCTCTCGGATCTCTCGACGACGCTGCTGACCGTCTCGCTTCCCGCGATCATCTTTATCACCTACGTGCTGCTCGCGCTCGATTCGGGGCTGTTCCCGGACGTCACCGTCTTCGGTTACACGCCGCTGACCGTCTTCATCAGTTTCGCGTACACCATCGCGCTCGCGCCCTACGCCGTCCTCACGTCGTACGTCCTCCGGGCCGCGAACGTCACGAACCGAACGCCGGAGGAAGGGCCGTTCGTACTGGATACTGAGCGCGAGACGGCCTCCGACGCTGGAGCGAACGACGACTAAACGATATACGCGACGGACCGGGCACACTGTATCGGCCCTCACATCGGATCGACGACCACGCACGGCGTCGCCGTGTCCGATTACTCGAGCAGCGCCGCCGGCTCGAGCGACTGCGACGGGGCCGCGAGCCACTCCGGGCGCTCGCCCTCGTCGTTGACCGCGACGACGTCGGCGATCCGGAGCCAGTCGTCGCCGTCGACGCGCGCGGCCACGTCGAGGCGCGCGACGGTCCCGGCATCGAGCGCGTCGCCGCCGTCGATCGGTCGCTCGCTCGGCTCGAGGCCGACGCCGGTGACCCGCGTCTCGATCGCGTCGCCGTCGCCGAAGCCGAACGAGCGCACCTCCGCCTCGAGGTCGGCCGCGACGGCGGTCACCGACTCCGGGCCGGCGGTCAGCATCGACCGCGCGGAGCGAAACGACTGAGTGACGGCGACGTGGACCCGCCGCTCCCGGCCGCCGTCGGCGTCGACGACGAGCGTTCGGACGAGCCCGCCGTAGTAGCCCGCCGGTTCCCGCGGTGCCGTCTCGAGAACGATCGGGTCGCCGGGTCGGAGCGCGGTATCGTTACCCTGAGCACCGGACCCGGGGTTGACGGCCGTGTTGCCGTCGGGGAACGCGCCCGCGGCGACGACGGCCTCGTCGATGGCGGTTCGCAACCGAGCCGGCGTCAGCCGTTCGGGAGCGGCGTCGCTGCCGTCACCGCTGTCAGTGGCGACGGTGAGTTCTCCGTCGACGACCGTCGCATCGGCCAGGATAGACGCCGCCCGCCGAATCCCGGCGCTGGCGGCCCGCTGGCCGGCCGCGACGCGTTCGCGCTCGCCGTCCGTCTTCACCGCGCGCGCCCGTTCGAGGGCGTCCGTCGATGCGAGGTCGAACCCCGCGTTCTCGAGGTAGAGCGCTGCGTCGTGGGGAATCCGTGCGGGAGTCAGAAGAGTCCCGTCGCGGCCGCGCTCCCGGAGGTCGGCGGCGAGCCGATCGGCGGGGTGGCCCCCCGAGTCGTCGGCCGCCGACCGGACGAGCCACTCGCGGTCGACGCCGTCGTAGGCGACGGCGGTGGGTCCCGTCGACGGTGTCGTCTGGTTCGGGAGCGTCGAACGGCAGTACCGAATCCCCGGATCGCGGTCGGTGCCGACGTGAACGAACGCGGTCGCCTCGCAGTCCGCGAGGACGTCGGAGAGAACGCTGGCTGCGCGGTCACGGCGCTCGAGGGAGACGTCGCTGCCGGTATCGACGGCCGCGCGACCGCGGTCGGTCCGACCGGTCACGGCGCTTCGGCTTCGGCCTCGACCTCGTCGGCGTCGGCGTCCGCGTCGGGTTCCTGGGCCTGCTCGATCAGTTCCTCGAGCGTCGAGTCGGTCAGGCGGTTTTTGAGCAGGACGTCGATCGGGAGCGTCGGCGCGCCGTCGACGAGGTTCTCGAGCAAGAAGAGCCGCTCGCGGGCACGGGACATACCGACGTAGAAGACGCGGCGCTCGTTGTCGGTCAGGACGGGGACGGGCGAGGTGGTCTTGGTGAACTCCTCGCAGCCGGGGATGTCCGTCGGGTCGTCGACGGTGGCGACCATCTGCTCGACGACCTTCTCGGTGAGATCGGTGCCGACGAAGACGTGGTCGGCCTCGCGCCCCTTCGCGGAGTGGATGGTGCCGACGCGGACGCGATCGGTGTCCATTCCCTGATACTCGCCGATCGCGAAGTACGACCGAACGCTCTTCTTCTGGAAATTGGTGACTTTCCGGAGCATGTCCGACGCCGAGGCGGGACCAGGCATGAACGGAGCGTGGTCTTCAACGACCTCGGCGGGGATCATGAGCTCCTCTAGGTCGTCGATGCCGGCCTCCTCCTGGCGCTCGTCGATCTCGTCGAAGAGCGCGTCGCGCTCGTTGGTGCCGAAGGCGGAGTCCTGAAGCATGTCGGCGAGCCGGCGGGCCTGCAGGCCGGTGACGTCTTCGCCCGCGTCGATCGCCTCGACCGCGCGGACGTACTGGGTGAGCCGGTCGGTCCACATCCGCTGGTCGGTCAGCGAGGTGAAGGGGACGCCCTCGGTGATGAACTCGTCGATGAACTGGAACATCTGGTAGCGGGCCCGGAACAGCACCATGATGGTGCCGTCGCCCTCGACGAGCGTGCGCCGAACCATCCGGACCACGTCGAGCATCGAGGCGTTCGTTCGCGCCTCGACGGCACCGCCTTCCTTCCGGGGCTTGAGGTCCTTGTCCTGGCGCTGATCGATGTGACGGATTTCCTTGTTCACCGCGTTGAGGACGTTCGACGGCAGGCGATAGGAGTTGGGCAGGATGATGTCCTCGTCGACCTCCTCCTCGAGCAGGAGGGCGGGATCGGCCCCCTGCCAGGAGTAGACGACCTGATCGTCGTCGCCGGCGATCAAGACCTGTTTCATGTGGGGTTTCCACTCCTCGTAGACGTCGTACTGGAGGGTGGTGATGTCCTGAAACTCGTCGATCACCAGATAATCGACGTTCGGCAACAGCGAGCGCTGTTTGACCCGCTCTAACATGTCGGCGAAGCCGATCTTGCCCTGTTCGCCCTTGTAGGTGCGCCAGGCGCGGATCGCTTCCGGAACGTCGATCCGGTCGTCGTCGCTGGGCCAGGTCGGCGTGTACTTGTTGCCCTCCTGTGCGTTGGGGTCGATTTCGGGTGGGAGCCGGACCTCCTCTTCGTCCCACTGGAAGGGGACGTCGTACCAGTCGGAGACGTCGCGGCTGGTCCGCTGGAGCCACTGGCTGGTCGCGATGATCTTGTTGCCGATCGTCGTCGATCGGGCGGTTCGCCGACCGGCACCGCTGTATTCGTCCTCGTACTCGATGCCGTACTCCTCGCAGAACTCCTCCTTATCGGATTCACCGATGACGTCGCTTCGAGAGAGATCGAGCAGTTCGTACGCCTTGGCGTGCATCGTACAGACGTTTCCTTGCAGTGCACGCGGGCTCTCGTCGAGGCGGTCAGCGAGTCGTTCCCGAACCTCCTGCGCTGCCGCTCGCGTGTACGAGACAACGAGAATGTCCCGGAAGGTGACGCCGTCCTGCTCGAGGATATCCTCGACGTGGTCGAGAAGGGCGGTCGTCTTGCCGCTTCCCGGACCACCGAACAGGCGGGTGACCTTCGTGTCCGTCGTAGCCATTGTACCTGTACAGGAGCGCGACACCCATAAGTGACGTGGGTTTTCGTCGACAGAAGGCGGAGGGCTACGGATCGCGGGGAGAACGGGCTTCTCGGACGTCAGCACCGTCGCGGATTTTGTCCTGACAGTCCGGGCAGACGCGCGGGTCGTCGACGCCTCGAGGCGTAAATACTCGGGCGTACGCGTCGGTGACGAATCCGCCGCAGTTCTGGCATTCCGGCATGTGTCTTCTCGTGAAGAGCTACTCGATAATACATTATAATCGTGTCGAATCATCCGTGAGAAAAACGGTGAGAGCGCAAACGGATCCACAACAGTCGCCAACGACGAGCGGACGGAAACGGATCGTGAGAGGGGATGACCCCCGGAGAATCAGGCGCTACGACGCTGGTTCCCAGCCACAGACCGTACAGGAGCTGGCCGACGTATCGTGAAGGCCGCCGCAGTCCGGACACTGCTTCTTGTTATACTCCTGTTCCCACCCTACTTGCTCGACCGAGTGACCGCGATCGGACAGGAATTGATCGATGACGTCGTCACCGGCATCCGTGGGTGAGGTTGCCATAGGTGTGTGAAAACGTGCCACGGTATTAAATCGTTGGGTCCGTGAAGATACTGCCTCCACATCGGTCGGGGAGTGGTCGCCTCGTCGAGGACAACCTACCCGCGGACTTTTGCCGATCTCGGCCCAACGACAGCGTATGAGTGACCTTCGCCTCGACGCGACCCAGCTCGATCGCTACTCGAGACACGTCATCATGGACGAGATCGGTCCCGAGGGACAACAGCGACTGCTCGACGGATCGGTCCTGATCGTCGGCGCGGGCGGGCTGGGATCGCCGGCGATCCAGTACCTCGCCGCGGCCGGCGTCGGCCGGCTCGGAATCGCCGACGACGACGTCGTCGAGCGCTCGAACCTGCAACGACAGATCGTCCACGGCGATGCCGACGTCGGCCGACCTAAAGTCGAGAGCGCGGCCGACTACGTCGAGCGGCTGAACCCCGATATCGAGGTCGAGACCCACGAGACCCGCGTCACTCCGGACACCGTCGCGGATCTCGTCGCGGGCTACGACGTGGTCCTCGACGCCAGCGACAACTTCGCCACCCGGTACCTGCTCAACGACCACTGCGTGCTCACCGAGACGCCGCTCTCCCACGGCGCGATCTACCGGTTCGAAGGCCAGGTGACGACCTTCACGAACGAGCGCGACGGGGACGAATCGCCGCCGTGTTACCGCTGCATCTTCCCCGAAGCGCCCGAACCCGGTACCGTTCCCGACTGCGCCACGACGGGCGTCCTCGGGGTCCTCCCCGGTACCGTTGGCTGCATTCAGGCCACCGAGGTCGTCAAGTATCTGCTCGAGAAAGGCGACCTGCTCGAGGGTCGCCTGCTGATGTACGACGCGATGGACATGAGCTTCGAGGAGGTCCCGATACAGTCGAATCCGGCGTGTCCGGTCTGCGGGGACGACCCGGAGATCGAGTCCGTCGGGGACGTGGCCTACGAGGGGACCTGCGCGATTTCGGCGGACTGAGCGTCAACGAGCCGGATCGAGGCGACGGAGACTCGAGCGGACGGCGGTACGCAGTTCCAGCGCCCCGGTGATGGCGAGACAGGAGGCGAACGCGGTCGTCCCGAGTTTGCCGCCCGCGCCGGCAAGCGCGGGAGAGACAGCGAGAAAGACGACGCCACAGAGGAAGCCGGCACCGGCGACCTGCCACGCCGATTCGAGCCGTTCGGCGCTCGACATGCCGACGAACGAAGCGCAGAAGGCGACAGCGGCTAGCGTCGACCCCAGCGCCGGCAGGGCGAGGGGGAACGCGACGCCGGCGACGACGCCGACCGCCGCGGAGGCGACGACCGAACTCGCGCCGGCGCGGCGGAGGGCGACCGTCGCGACTGCAGCGACGACCGCCGTCAGAGCGATTTCGGGGGCGAGGGCCCACTCGAGCGCGCTCCCGGCGGCGTAGTCGGCACCCGTCAGCGTCACCGTCGCAGCGCAGCCGAACAGCGCGAGCGTACCGTACTTGCCGCCGAAGCCGCCGAACGACTCCGCCGTCGCGACGAACGCGAGCCCGGCGATCAGTCCCGCTAGCGCGACGACCTCGAGCGACGAGAACACGGCCGGCGAGGCCATCCCGACGAACGAGCCGCAGTAGACCGGGCCGTCGACCCGCGGCACGGCGAGTCCGACGACCAGCCCGACGAGTGCGGAGGCGACTACCGGGCCGAGCCCGGCGTCGACGCTCAACGCGTACGTGCCGACGGCACCGGCCGCGACTGCCAAAGCGTCGGCGGCGTCCGTTCGATCGAAGCCGGCCACGTCGAACGGTGCGAGACGCCGGCGCTCCGTCGCGGCGACGACAGTTCCGGCAAGGACGATTCCGAGCGGGACGCTACCCGTTCCGAGCAGTTGGTTCGCCGGCGCGCGAACGGCACCGAAGAGCAACGCCGCCGGCGTCAGCAACAATGCGACGTATCCAGCGAACTGCACCCGACCGTACACAGCCCCACTCGCTGGAGGGGAACCGAGAGGGTTACGGTTCGAAACTCGTCAACTCCGCATGAGTCCGCCGTCGATCGGTACCTCGATCCCGTTGACGAAACTCGAGCGCGGACTCGAGAGGAAGGCGACGACGTCGCCGAGTTCGCGGGGCTCGCCGATGCGTTCCATCGGGATGTCGCTCGCCATCGCTGCCAGCCCCGCCTCGTAGTCGTCGTACGTGCCGCGTTCGACACCAGCCTCGACGAGTTCCTCGATTCGGGCCGTCTCGATGGTCCCCGGCAGAACCGCGTTGGCGCGGATTTCGGGGGCGAACTCCCGCGAGACCGTCTTAACGAGCCCGATCACGCCCCGGCGCACGGAGTTCGAGAGCAGGAGACCGTCGACGACTTCCCGGACCGATCGCGAGGTGATGCAGGTGATCGTTCCGTATTCGGAGTCGAGCAGGTGCTCGTAGCTCTCCTCGATCGCCCAGACGACGCTCATCACCAGCAGGTCGTAGGCCCGATACCAGTCCTGCTCGTCGGTCTCGAGGAATGTCGTGCTCGGCGGCCCGCCCGAGGAAGTGACGACGTGATCGAGCCCGCCGAAGGCGTCGACCGTCTCGCGTACGAGGTGCGAGATGTCGTCGGGGTCTGTCAGGTCCGCCTGTACGGCGAGGGCGTCGCCCGGTCCCGTCTCGGCGAGGTCCTCGCGGGCCGACTCGAGTCGATCCTCGTCGCGGCCGCAGATCGCGACGTTCGCGCCTTCTTCGGCGAGCGCCTGCGCGCTCGCGAACCCGAGGCCGCTCGAGGCGGCGGTCACCAGTGCCGAATTACCGTCGATATCGAACTCCATACGGGAGACGACACCCGGAGCGTACAAATTTCCCGGGGAGCCGGCAGTCGATCGGGAGGAACCTGAGACCGGCGTCGCGGGGCGGTCGCCGGAGAGTCAGAACCCGCCGCCGAAGATCGCGCCGACGACGTCCTGCAGGGAGAGGACGGCCAGTACGACCGACAGGACGACCAGGACGGCGTTGACGGCGTTCGTTTGCAGATCGTTGACGCGGTCACCCATCGTCTCCGCGTCGTTGACCGCCCAGAACAGCAGGAGGGCGGCGATCGGCAGCCCGAAGACGCCGTTCCACGCGGGGAAGAGGATGATCATCTCGACGACGCTCAGCCCCAGCCCGACGTGGACGAGCGGCGAGAGACCGCTTATCAGACAGAGCGCGGCGAACGACACCTTGAACGTGCGCCGCGCCTCCCGCGGATCGGACGACCGAATCTCCATGCCGCGGGCCTCGTGGAGGACGTACGCGGGACACCACAGGATCGGGATGATGCTGTTGAAGGCGGCGACGAGCGTCCCGCCGAGGAACAGCAGCATCGCCCACGTCCCGAGCACGTCGGTCAGCGCCCGGCCCGGCGTGATAAAGGAGTCGAGCGACGTGATCCCCGCGGGCCGGAGGACGCTCGCGGTCGCCACGAGGATCGCCAGCGACGCCAGCGCGCCGAGCGCATACCCGACGACGAGGTCGGCGCGCACGTCCGGCAGGTCGGCGGCGTCGGTCCACCCCTTCTCGTCGACGAACAGCGACTCGAGGAAGAAGTTCGGCCACAGCGCCGTGGTACCGAGGATCGCCGCCGTCAGCGCCAGTCCGCCGGGCTCGAGGAAGGTGCCGTTGGGGAGCATGCCGGTCGCCGTCGCGACGGGATCGGGATCGCCCGCGACCGCGACGACCGCGAAGCCGACGAACAGCGCGACCATCATCCCGGTCATCAGATACTCGACGTGGTCGTACCGGAGCAGGCCGAGCCCGGCCGCCAGCGCGCCGGTCAGGACCGCCAGGGGCATCCAGCCGATCGAGATCCCGACGCTCTCGAGCAGGATAGAGGCGCCGAGGCCGACGGCCGCTGTCAGCTCGAGCCCCCAGAGGACGCAGCCGATCGAGACGAACGAGAGCAGTAGCGTCGCGCCGCGCTCGCCGAGTTTGCGGCGCGTGAACTGGCCGAGCGAGTCGCCGAAGATGCCCACGCGGGCGCTCATGTCCTGGGCCATGATGCCCAGCAGGACGGCCAGACCGATCAGCCATCCCATCGCGTAGCCGAACTGAACCCCGGCCGAACTCATGATGAAGACCGAGCCGGAGCCGAAGTAGCTGGCGACCATCACGAACGCCAGTCCGAACCGCTCGAAGAAGTCCGAGACCGGCAGGGTGAGCCCACCGAGTAACCGCTCGCTGGCGGCGGGACCGGATCGCGAGTTACTCATCCGCACCCACCTCCGTTGGCGAGCGCGAGGGGAACAGGTCGACTGCACGGTTTCGCGTCGATACACCGACCGAACTCCGACTCGCATCGCTAGTGTCAGGGTTTCGAATCATGCGTTCGATCACCGTAACACTGCGAACGACGTCCGATCGAAGCCGCGTGTAACCGAACTCCGCAGCCGGTGATCATTCGTGCACAATAGTAATAATTACGGGATAACCGGTAACGGGATTGGAAATACTTACCGCATCGGTGACTGGCTAGCCCGGAATATTACTTTCGGACGAAATTCGTATCACACGAGCACTGCCGCCAGCGAGTCGCCGAAAACGAGCACACCGATAGAACGATCGGCGAGGCGAACGAGAGTCCGCGACCGTTCCGCGATGGGAGACCACCGGACACTGGGTGAGACTGCTACTCCTGGTGACGAACGCGAACCATTCCCTCCGACGTCACGCCGACGATCAGCGGCGTCGACACCTGTCGACCCGAGACCGCGGCCCCGGCGGCGTCGCTGACGACTTTCATCAGGTCCGGTGCGGTGTGATCGACCTTGACGCCGGCCTCGTCGCAGGCGTCGTAGACCATCTGTGGCACGTCGTAGAGGTCGGTCCCGGCGGGGACGCGGACCCGAACCGGCGCGCGAAGCGCCTCTGCGAACGCGACCGTCTCGCGGGCCTTGGCGACGTTCTCGCGGGCGCTGGACTCGATCGAGGAGACGTTCGCTCGCGAGGTGCCGAGCGCCTGCGCGATGTCGGCCTGCGAGACGCCGCGTTCGCGCAACGCGAGGACCTGCGCCTGACGGTGGGTCAACACGCTGGTCTCGGCCTCGAAACCGATCTCCTCGAGGAGTTCCTCGACGTCGTCGATCACGCCTCACCCACCCCCGCACCGCAGACTCGCACGCGCATAGTAACCGCTAGAACTGGCGGGATGAAAGCTTCCACGGTCCCGGCACCGAACGATTCCGGGACGAGCCAGCGGTGGGCTACGGTCCGGTCGCTGTAGACGGTCGGCGAGCGAGAAAAGAGAGTGGTCGTCGATCAGTCGGCCGGCTGGCCGGTCGCGACCGATTCGGGGTCGGATTCGGTGGGTCTCTCGAGGACGGACTCGCGGAGCCGCCGAACCGACGAACGGACGAATCGAACGACGGTCGCGGGACCGTCGTGGGGACCGGGCGAGCGGTAACAGACGATCAGCGACCACATGACCGCGACGCCGAGTGAGCCGACCGCCGAGAAGGTCAATCCCATCGTCGCGTACGTGAACGCGTAAATCGCGCCGATGCTCATCGACGGGACGCTCGAGCCGAGCGGGATCCGGGCCGTCGCGTCGCGCGCCGTCGGCGCGAGGAAGACGATCGAGAGGGCGCTGCCGGCGAGGAAGACGAGATCTTGCCACATCATACGCAACACTAACTCGTGTTCGAGTAAATACTTCTCGGTATTGAACAGCAGTCGAAACGAGCGTCGACCGGCGCGTTCACGCCGTCGCCGGGGTCGTCAGTACTCGAGTGGCCAGCGCTCTCCGTCGGTCGCGGCGAGTTCGTCGGCGACGCCGTCGGCCAGCCGGTACTCGGTGCCATCGCGAACGACGGTCCCCTCGCGCTCCAAGTGCTCGAGGTGCGCGTAGGATTCGCCGGGACCGTGGAGGATGTGAATACCGTCGAGGTCGCCGAACAGATCCGCGCTGACCGTCCACGTGTCGCACGGCCCTTTCCGGTCGAGAGCGTCGAGGACTCGCCACGAACGCTCCTCGTGGTGGTCGATGATGTGCTGGGCGCGGTCGGCCGGATCGTCGATCGGATCGCGGTGGCCGGGCCACGCGCGGTCGTAGTCTGCCTCGACGATCCCCGCCAGCGCCCGGAGGTACTTCTCGAGGGGCCGGTCGACCCGGACGTCCGCGCCGCCGACGTTGGGCGTGTAGACCGGCAGCAGCGTATCGCCGGAGAAGACCAGGCGTTCACCGTCGATCGTCGCCTCGTACATCGTGAGGCCGGCCGCGTGGCCGGGGGTGTGGACGGCCGTCAGTTCGGTATCGCCGACCGAGAACGTCTCGCCGTCCTCGAATGTCGTGACGGTCGGCGTTTCGACCGTCGTGTCGCCGTCGGCCATCCGCTCGAGCAGCACCTCCTGTTGGTCTTCGGGCATCCCCCACTCCTCGAAGTAGCGCTTCTGTCGGTCGTGCATGGCGTCCCAGGCGTCCTCGCCGCCTTCGATCAGCGCTGCGTCGTCGGCGTGGGCGTACACGTCGGCCCCACTTTCGGCCTGAATCTCGCCCGCCAGCCCGCAGTGATCGTGGTGCCAGTGGGTGAGGAAGATGCGGTCGACGTCGGCAAATTCCAGACCGCGATCGGAAAGCGCCGCCTCGAGCTGCTCGCGAGTCGTGGCCATCCAGTCGCCAGTGTCGATCAGGACCGTCTCCGCGCCGTCTGCGAAAAGGTAGGCATTGTTGTCACCCTCGAACGCCGAGTTCGATAGCGAGATGCGTTCCATGCACCCACGTCTCATGGGGAGCGAGAAAACGTTGTCTGAAGCGGAACGTTACGAACGACGGTACCTTGAACGCACGAAGACGGCGCGAGAGCTGAGAAAAACGGTCGCCAAGCGCGAGGCGAGAACGTCGCAAGTACGAACGCTCCCACCGACTGTCCACTGCAAGCGCCGGGTTCAGGAGCCCCAGAAATTCTCGCGGCTGCCGAGGCGCTCGCGCGCCGGGCTGCCGCCATCGTTCGAGTCAGTGTCGTCCTCCGCGTCGACGGCTTCCGCTGTCTCGTCCGATTCCTCCGAGTCCTCCGGCTCGTCCTCGTCGGGGTCCATCGGCAGGAGTTCCAGTTCCTCCGCCCGCGCGTGGTTACTGTGAACCCGCGTGATTTTGACTCGAGCGCGGGCCTCCGGCAGAACGCCGTCGACCATCACGATGAACCCGTCCTCGGTCCGGCCGACGCCGGCACCGCTTTCGTGCATGTCGACGACGTCGACGACGACTTCCTCGCCGGGTTTGACCGGTTGCGTCTTGAGGTCGTCGATCGGCTGGTTGTAGTGGTTACACCACTCCTTTCCACCCCGGTCACCGTAGTGTTGACACCCCATCCCCGAGATCCGTTCGGAGAAGCTCGGACAGTCGTCAGCGAGTGGACAGTCTGCCATGCTCCGTACTACTAGCGGTGGCGTTAAACCGTTTCCGTCTTCCGTATTCTGCACGAATGCCGTGAAACGCTGGTAGCGAAAGGCGGCCGGACGGACACCAGCCGTAACGACGGTAAAATAACGGCTGAAATATGGTAACTGAACGACTTCTGCGGGACGGGGCGTTTCGAAAAGGTTTACGGTATGGGCATCGCAGTGGGACCTGATGAAAATTCTCGTTACGGTCAAAGAGGTTGCGACCGTCGAAGACGAGTTCGAAATCCAGGGTACAGAGATCGCAGACCAGTACCTCGGTGCCGATCTCAACGAGTGGGACGACTACGCGATCGAAGAAGCCGTCCAGCTTCAGGAAGACGGCATCGCCGACGAGGTCGTCGCCGTCACGATCGGTCCCGAGGACTGCGAACAGACGATCCGCCAGGCCCTCGCGAAGGGTGCCGACCGCGCCGTCCGCGTCTGGGACGACTCCCTCGAGGGCGTCGATCTCCTCGACGTCGGCGCGAAAACCGAGATCCTGAGCGCCGTCGTCGAGGCCGAGGACCCCGACCTCGTGCTCAGCGGCGTCCAGGCCGGCGACGACAGCTTCGCCGCGACGGGTGTCTCCGTCGCCGAGAACGTCGGCTTCCAGTGGGGTGCCGTCGTCAACCACCTCGAGCACGACCTCGACGACGGGACCGCCTCCGTCCGGCGCGAACTCGAGGGCGGCGTCGAGGAGCTGACCGAGATCGAACTCCCCGCGGTGCTGACGATCCAGACCGGGATCAACGAGCCCCGCTACGCCAGCCTCCGGGGCATCCGTCAGGCCCAGCGCAAGGAACTCGACGTGCAGAGCCTCGCCGACATCGGCGTCGACGAGAGCGCGATCGAGGTCGACCTCGAGCTGACCGACATGTACGAACCCGAAAGCGAGAGCGACGTCACCGTCTGGGAGGGCAGTGCGGAAGAGACCGCATCGGAGCTCGGTGAACTGCTTCGTGACAAGGGGGTGGCACAATGAGCGACGTCCTCGCAGTCGCGGACCACCGCCGTGGCGAACTGCGCGACGTGAGTTACGAGCTCATCACCGCTGGCCGAGAACTCGCCGACGAGACCGGCGGCGACCTCCACATCGCCGTCGTCAGCGGCACCGTCGACGACTTCGCCGAGAAACTCGACCGCGAGGGCGTCGACGCGATCCACACCGTTTCCCACGGTGAGGAGTTCAACCACGACGTCTACTCGCAGACGGTCACCCAGCTCTACGACGAGCTCGCCCCGCAGTACGTGGTGACCCCCAACAGCGTCAACGGCCTCGACTACGCCCCTGCCATCGCCAACGAACTCGACCTCCCGATCGTCACCGACACGGTCGGCCTCGAGACCGACGGCGAGACGCTCATCGCGACCCGCGAGATGTACGGTGGCAAGGTCGAGACCACCAACGAACTCGAGGGCGACGCGGTCGTCACGATCCGTGGTGCCGAGTGGCCCGCCGCCGAGGGCACCGGTGACGCCGCCATCGAGGCGTTCGACGCCGACATCGACGAGGACGCGATCGGCTCCACCGTGACCGGCTTCGAGGAAGTCGGCGGCGGCGATGTCGACATCAGCGAAGCGGACCTGCTGGTCTCGATCGGCCGCGGGATCGAGGAAGAGGAGAACCTCGACCTCATTCGGGATCTGGCCGACGCGCTCGGTGCGACGCTGTCCTCGTCCCGTCCGATCGTCGACAACGGCTGGCTGCCCAAGAACCGGCAGGTCGGCCAGTCCGGAAAGGTCGTTACGCCCGACGTCTACATCGCGATCGGCATCTCCGGCGCGGTCCAGCACGTCGCCGGGATGAAGGGCTCCGATACGATCGTCGCGATCAACACGGACCCCAATGCACCGATCATGGACATCGCCGACTACGCGATCCACGACGACCTCTTCGACGTCGTTCCCGAACTCATCGAAGAGTTCCAGTAACCGTCCCGCGAACGAGCAACGCGAGTGAGCGGCCTTTTTGGTCCAGCTTTTTTCGCGAGCGGTCGCGAACCCGTGAGCCCTGCGAACGTGGCGCTTCGGGCCGCGAGCAGGAACGGTCGTGACTTCCCGGGCGCGACGGAGCAGGCTCGGCCCAGCCTGACCGGCCACCGTCGCTGCTGGCTCCGCGGACACGACCGGAACGTGCTCGAGCCAGCACCGCCGATCTAATACGTTGATAACTATACGTAAAATCCAAATAACTACACGTTAATTATGATGAGAATGCGAATTGGTACCGATATGAAAGTGGTGAGGCGTATCACGTGCGGGGGGAACAGGGGCCGTCGCCGACTCGTCGTCGTGCGATGTACTCGCGGGGCGACCGTCGATGCTGGACACGCGCTGGATCCGATGGCGTGCGAACACGAAACGGGACGCGGAGGGGCGTGGGCGGACGAGACCTCGACAGGGAGCTCCGATGCGCGACGAGTGATGACCGACGGCGGAACCGTTTCGGATCCGACGGAAGAGCCGGGCGACGAAACCGTTGCGGATTCAGGCGGCGAAACCGTCGGAGAGCCCACGGCGGAGCATCCGATCGGAGACCGGATCGGCGACCTCGAGGACCGGATCGCCGAACGGGCGAGGCGGGAGTACGTCGACGCCCAGCTGGACGCGCTCACGGCCGTGATCGACGACGTCGATACCACGGTCAAGGAACTCGAGACGGCGCTCGAGGGGACGGACGACGACGCAGTCGCCGTCGACGCGGCGACCGTCGAGGAACTCGAAGCCGACGTCGAGTCGCTGTCCGCGGATCTCGAATCGCTCGAGGCGGACCGAGCGGAGAGGGCGTCCTGGGAGAGCTCGGTCGACGACGAACTGGACAGCTTCGAAGCGCGCTTCGAGAGCCTGACCGATTCGATCGAGGACCTCGAGGCGCGCCTCTCCGAACGGGCGACGCGGGAGTCCGTCGACGAGCTGGAAACCGAACTGCGATCGCTCTCGGAGACCGTGTCGTCGATCGACGCATCGGCGGCCGAGGACGACCTCGAGTCGTTGGCGGCCGACGTCGAATCGCTGTCCGAGGCTGCGGTCGGCGAATCGGAGCTGGACGCGGCGACCGCGGAGCTGGCCGACGCGGACCGGCTGCGGGAACTCGAGGAAGCGGTCCCGATGATCACCAAGACGGTCGAGGACCTCGAGACCGCCGTTTCCGCTCGCCTCGAACGGCTCGACCAGTACGACGCCCAGAGCCAGACATCGGACGAGACCCTCGATGCACTCGAGGAGCGCCTCGAGACGCGCCTCGACGAGGTCCGCGCCGACCTGTCGACGCTCGACGCCGGGCTGACGGAGGTTCGCGGGACCGTTCCCGAGCTAGAACGGTCGGTCGAGTCGACGGACGAAACGGTCCGTTCTGTCCGCGAGGAACTCCGAGAAGAGACGGGAGAGATTCACGACGAGGTCGAGGCAGTGCGGGAACGGATCGACGCGGTCGAAACGCGGATCGCTGCGAAGCCCGACGACGCGGCGGACGCGGACCGGGTGGACGAGCTCGCGGAGACAGTGACGGAACTTCGAACGACCGTCGAGGCGATCGAAGGGGAGGCCGCCACCGCGGAATCGGTGAGAGCGCTCCAGTCGGAGCAGACCCGAACTCGTCGCCAGCTCGAGGGCGTCGAAGCGACGGCCGAGGCCCTGGAACCGTCCGTCGCCGACCTTCGCTCGGACGTCGACGCCCAGCAGCAGCGGCTGGAAACGCTCTCGACGAGCCTCGAGACGGCCGTCGAGTCGGATTCTGACCTCGAGTCGACCGTCGCCGACGTCGAATCGAGCGTCGACAAGATCGAAGCGCGAGTCGACGGGATTAACGGCAAGCTCGAGTCGGATCTCAAGACCCTCCACCTCGAGATCGAGGATCTCCACGAGCAGGTCGAGACGGACGAGCGGAGTCTCCTCGAACGGATGGTAAAAGACGACGTCTTCGGGCTGGTGACGGTCGCGTTCGTGGCCATCAGTGCGATCGGTGCGTCGATGGCGTTCTTCGACGGCCAGTTCGCGTTCGCCGCCGTGTTCGCTGCCATTCCGATCGTGACCGTGGCGGGCGCACACCTGCTCTCCCGGCGGTCGTAACGAACCGGAACGGGAGTTCCTCGGCGTCGGCTTCTCGCGTCGTCGAACGCGGCCCCGCCGCCGTACTCGCGCTCTCCGTGGACGATCCGTTAGCTACTTTTCTACCCCATCCTAAGCGCGGGTGATGGAACTGCTGGAGCGCCGACGGGCGCTGATCGAGGAGCGTCTCGTCGAAGTCGTCGAGGGAGTCGAACCCGAGACGCTCTCCGAGGAAGTTCGTCACGTCGCGCTCTCCGGGGGGAAGCGCGTCCGGCCGATGGTGACGCTGTTGGCCTGCGAGACGGTCGGTGGGCGGGCCGAGGACGCGGTCGAATTCGGCGTCGGGATCGAACTCGTTCACACCGCGTCGCTGGTCGTCGACGACATCATCGATCGCTCGGAACTCCGCCGCGGGACGACCAGCGCCTGGGCCGAGTTCGGCTACGGGCCGGCGATCATCACCAGCGACGGCCTTCTGGGAGAAGCGTTCGCACTCTTTTCTGCCGATCCGGACGCCACCCGCGTCGTCGCCGACGCGATGGTCGAACTCGGCGTCGGCGAAGCGACCGAACTCTCGGCCGAACCCGCAAACGAAGCGGAGTACATGACGCTGGCTCGCCGCAAGACCGGCGCACTGTTTCGCGCCGCGGCCGAACTCGGTGCGATCGCCGCCGACTCCGATCCCACCACCGTCGACGCGCTGGGGGAGTACGCCGAACGCGTCGGTATCGCATTCCAGATCAGAGACGACGTGTTAGACGCCGTCGCAGATCCCGAGGAGCTCGGCAAGCCGACCGGCCACGACGCCGCCTTAGAACGCCCGTCGGTCGTCCAGGTGACCGATCTCTCACCCGAGGAAGCGAACGCCCACGCCAGAGCGGAGGCCGACCGGGCCATCGATGCCCTCGATCGGGTCGACGTCGCCGATGCCGAGGCCCGGGATTATCTGCTCGAGCTAGCGGAGTTCGTCGTCGAGCGCGATCGGTAGGTCGGTCAGACTCGTTCGGCCCCTCGAGTCCCGTCCTCTCGATCCGCGTCCGAAAATCGAGACTCCGCGACGGCGAAGGTAAGCGTGCTCACGATGCCGAGCAGCGTCCCCGCCGTCAGCGCCGCCGCGAGGTAGGTGATGCCGACCTCGTCTAAGAAAAAGGCACTCACCGCGTGGAGAACGGCCGCGATCGAGAGTACGTAGAAGGGCGCGTTGAGGTAGCGCCACTCGAGCGAGCCGGCGATGTACTCGTCGGTGATCTGGCCGAGGCTGGTCGTGAGGCCGGCGGCGGCGAACCAGTGGACCGAACCGTAGACGAGGGCGGCGAGCATGACGGGAACTTCCACGTCGCCGGCGGTCGATCGCTGCACCCCCTCGAGGTAGTCGACACCGCTGACGCCGCCGAGGACGAACAGGGCGGCGGCGACGACGTACGCGAGCAGGGTCGTCCGTCCGGCGTACAGCGAGCGGCGGCCGCGTTCGACGGCCGCGTCTAGTCGCTCGCCGAGCCCGAGGCCGCGCGAGATGAGATAGAAGCCGAGCAGCGCGGACGTCGTCCCGAGGACGATCCCCGGCATGTTCAACACGGTGCCGATCAGCGCGAGCGGGTAGATCAACAGGAGGATACCGAGCGGGATGAGCACCGTGCCGCGCGTCTCGGGGTCGTCCAGTACTTGCTTGATGGTGTAGTACATCGACTCTAGGTTCTGGGCCTGTCGGACGACGACTCGTCGGACGCCGTCGATAGGGACCCGTGAGCGGATGATGGGGATGACGGATTCGTCCTGTGCGCCGTCGGTGACGACCAGCGCAGTGACGTCTTCCGCGGTCGAGAGACTCGCGAGGACGGTGTCGACCTCGTCGCCGACCTCGCGGTTGGCGCTCACGTCGCCCTCGTCGTTCCCGGTGACGACGGCGACCTCGACGCTCTCGTCGCGTTCGGCGAGGTCGTCGTAGATGTGCAATCCCTGAAAGATGACGTTGAGGTCCGAGTCCTCCGGATCCGCGGTCGCGAGGGCGACGGCCGCCTCCTCGACGGGGGCCCGACCGATGACCGGCGTCGAAAACCCGGTCTTCCGGCCGAGGTCGTCGTCGAGGTCGACACAGAGGACCAGCAGCATCGGTCGAACGTTCGACCGCGGGGTATTTCCATCTTCTGGGGGAGAAAGAACGCCGCGAACGGTCTCGAGAGAGCCGACGGGAACACTTCCACCGGAGACGGGCCGACGCTAGATCGAACCGCGGGGCCACCGTTAGCTGGTCGGCTGTTCCTCGTCGAGGATGTTGACACCGCGGATCTCGAAGCGGGCACCACCGTCCCGACCGTCACAGGCAGTGATCTGCCAGCCGTGTGCGTCGGCGATCTCGGTCACGATGCCCAGTCCGAGCCCGGTGCCGTCGTCGGCCGTCGTGTGGCCGAACTCGAAGATATCGTCGCTGTCCGGTAGCCCCGAGCCGTCGTCCTCGACGAAGAATCCGGCCTGTTCGGAATCGAGATCTAACTGACCGACCGTGACAGTGACGTCCTCACCGCCGTGATCGATGGCGTTTCGAAAGAGGTTCTCGAGGAGCTCCCGGACGCGTCCCTTGTGGGCGGTGATCGTCCCCTCGAGGTTCGCTATCATGGTCACGTCTGCTGTGTCGACGCCTGCCCAGGCCACTTCGGCGAGCTCTGCGAGTTCGATCCGTTCGCGGTCGGCGACCGTCCGCCCGTACCGAGCGAGCGAGAGGAGGTCCTCGATCAGTTCGTCCATTCGGTCGAACGCGCGGCGAAGCGGCCCGACGGACGCCCGAAGTACATCTTCGGCGTCGCCATCGTATCCGTCCCCGCTACCGTCGGACGACTGCTCGGACAGGAAGCCCTCGAGCCGCTCGAGGTGGCCCTGCGCGACGTTCAGTGGATTACGGAGATCGTGCGAAACGACGGTTGCGAACTCTTCTAACCGCTCGTTCTGGCGCTCGAGTTCGCGCCGGTAGCGACGCCGGCGGGTAATATCGCGGATGGCGTGTATCGTGCCGGTGAACGCACCGTCGTCGAGCGGGAGGAGTTCCGTGTGAACGTCGTGAGTTAACACCCCGCCGCCGGGCGAACGGAACTGAACCTGGTACTTCGCGCGATCGCGATCGGTTTGCGAGGAGAGCAGCCCTCGGATCTCGTCGGCGTATTTGGTGGTTACGCGTTCGTCGTAGTAGCCCCGTTCGACGAGTTCGGGGAACGCCATTCCGACCAGTTCCGCACGCTCCTCGGTGAACGCGTCGGCGAACTCGGCGTTACACCAGACGATCGTCGCGTCGGCGTCGAGAATGAACAGCGCGGTCGGCACGAGATCCACGATCTGCTCGAGCCGCGAGAGCTCACGCTCGGATTCGCGCAGTTCCCGTTCCGTGTAGCGCTGTTCGACGGCGCGTTCGATTCGGTGGGCGATCAGTTCGTACCGGGCGGTCCCCCCTTTCCGACAGTAGTCGGTGACGCCGGCGGCGAGCGCCTCGCTCGCGATCGCTGCGGGGTCCTTCCCGGTAACCAGGAGAAAGGGAATCTCGGGATCCCGCGCTCGAGCCGCGTCGAGGAACTCGAGACCGTCCATGTCGGGCATCTCGTAATCGCTGACGATGCAGTCGATCGTCGCAGCGTCGTCGTCGAGCACTGCAAGCCCCTCGGCCGCGCTATTTGCGGTCGTCGCGTCGATATCGTCGCTGGTCCGCTCGAGAACGGTCGCCAGCAGTTCACAGGCGTCCGGGTCGTCATCGACGCAGAGAACGTGGATCCCGGAGGGCATTCGATGGGGGACCGTAAGGTATCACGATATAATAAGAATGCGGCCGTGACACGTCATCGTACCACTCGCTGCGGTTCGACCCGTTTCGCACGGCTTTTGAGGCTCGGCCGGGTATGGTCTCTCGAATGATCTCGAAGGGCTGTGAGCAGTGCGCGAAAGGCGGCAAGATGGTCCTCTTTGTCTACGGTTACTGCGACCAGCGCGACTGCTTTTACTGCCCGCTCGGCGAGAACCGCAAGAACGTCACCGACGTCTACGCGAACGAACGGTTCGTCGAAAGCGACGAGGACGTCCTCACCGAGGCCAAGCGGATGGACGCGCTGGGTACCTCGATCACCGGCGGCGAGCCCCAGGAGGCCCTCGATCGGACCTGCCACTACCTCGAGCTCCTGAAAGACGAATTCGGCGAGGACCATCACACCCACCTTTACACCGGCATCACCGGCGGTCGCGAGAACATGCGCCGCCTTTCGGACGCCGGCCTCGACGAGATTCGCTTCCATCCGCCCTACGAACAGTGGGGCGATCTCCACGGCACCGAATGGGAGGATATCCTCTATATCGCCCGCGAAGAGGGTCTGACCCCCGCGTTCGAGATTCCCGGCATCCGCGCCGAGGAGGAGTTCCTCGAGTTTCTGGACGAGGGCGCAGCGGAGTTCTGTAACGTCAACGAGTTCGAGATGTCCCAGGGCAACTACCGGCGGATGCAAGAGCAGGGCTTCGAGCTCAAGGAAGACCACATGAGCGCCGTCGAGGGCTCGCGCGAGGACATCCTCGACGTGATGGGCGACCACGAGCGGGTCTACTTCTGTACGTCCGTCTTCAAGGACGCGGCCCAGCACCGCCGTCGTCTCAAGCGCATGGCCCGCAACGTGCGCCGGGAGTTCGACGACGTCACCGACGACGGCACGCTCGTCTACGGCAAAACGTACGCCGACCCCGGCCGCTTCGAGGCGCTCGGCGTCCCCGAGGAGTTCTACACCGTCAAAACGGAGCACGTCGAAGTCGCCTGGTGGCTCTTAGAGGAGATGATCGAGGAAGGCGACCTCGAGGAGGGGGAAATCGTCGAGCAGTACCCGACCTACGACGGACAGGTCGTCGAACGGACGCCGTTGGCGTAGGGGTCCGCGAGCGACCGCAGGGAGCGAGCGGCTTTTTGGTGGAGATTTTTGCACGAGGGTGAACGGAGTGAACCCGAGTGGAAAAAGGTCCACGCGGCAGGTCGTCGAACGGACGCCGTTGGCGTAGGGGTCCGCGAGCGACCGGGTTCGTCTTCGTCGCTTTAGCATCCCTTAGTAATTGTCCCGCAGCGTGAAACAGGAGGAAACGACCGCTGTAGTGCCATTCGTACCCATGTGTTGCCGAACGTCGACGAACCGCTTATCGGGGCTGTAATAATGGCGACCGTCTCGGAAGGAGGGGCTACGATGCAATTCAGAAACGCCGCTATCGTCGCGGTCGCACTGCTCGTGGTCCTCTCGGGGTGCAGCGCCTTCGGGGGCACACAGACGGACGCGTCGACGAACGAAACGGACGACGAGAAGACCGAACCGCTCGGCGACGGCGACTCGAACGAGACGACGGGCGAAACCGATCCCACGAACGAGACAGCGACGAACGGAATCGACGAGGATGGGACGACTGGTGACGACGGGGACGACACTGCGAACGCCTCCTGGTCTCCGCCCGAGGAACCGAACCGGCCCCTCGAGCACAAAGAGCAGGGTCGGATCGAGAGCGTCCGGTTCGTCGACAAAACGCCCGTAAATGGCACCGACGGCTATTCGAACTTCAATCTCGAGGTCGTCGCCAACACCAGTATGGAGCGGGTCGACCCGCCGGAACACGGCGACGTGGAAGGGGAACCGTACTTCTTCGTCAAGATCAACGAGGGTCCGGGGAACCGGAAGATCATCGAACGCACGGGAGAAGTTCGGATGGCAGACAACGGCACGTTCCACATCGACGTCCGACCGGCCGGGATCGAGGAGTTCGGCTCGGGCCCACTGACCGTCGAGGTCTTCCTGATGGACGAGGACAAAGATTGGGACGACATCTACGACGCCGTCGGCAGGGAGATCCAGTACGAACCGAACGCGGGGTCCGCGAACGCCACGGCCGGGTAACGACGGCCGAACGCTGAGCCGATCGCCGACCGCGAGCGAACCAGACCGATCAGTCGACCGCTGTCGGATCGACGCCCGGCAGCGTGATGAGATTCTCCCGCCCGATCCGGAGCTTTTCGATCTCGTCGTCGTCGTCCATCTTCGAGAGGAGCTGTGAGACCTTGGCGTTCGACCAGCCGGTCTCGGAGACGATCGACGCCTGCTTCATCCGACCGCCGTTTTGCTTGAGGAGACGGAGGACGCGTTCCTCGTCGCTCAACAGCTCCGGATCGATCCCGTCGTCGGCAGCTTCCTCGAACTCGAGCTGAGTTCCCGTCTCGGACCGTTCCGGAGGGGACGACTCGATCGTCGTGCTTGGAACTGTCTCTGTTCCGCCGTCGCCCTCGGCTGTGGTACGGCGGCGATCTTCACCGGCGTCCGCGCGGTCCTCGAACCGTTCCGCGAGGCCGATCGCCTCGAGGAGTCCGAACGACGGAATCCGATCGGACGGTATCCGATCGATTGTGACCCCCCGCCGCGCGAGGAGATAGCTCCCAGCGCCGACGAAAATCGTCACTGCAAGGAACCCCCCGATCAGCAAGCTCCAGCCCGAAAACGCGGCCGGACCAGCACCACGAAGGATCGTGATCTCGAGTCCGTCAGCGTCGAAGCGATGTGGTCCGTTCCAGACGAGCGCCCCGTTTTCCGTGCCAGTCGGGGCGTCGACGAAGCCGTAGTTGTCCGGTGGTGTGATGACGAGACGCTGACCGTCGCTCAGCGTCCGGATCAGCGGCCCATCGGCCGTCGTGAGAGCGTCGCCGGCGTGAATCCGCTCACCGTCGACGGTCGCGAAGTTCGTCCACGTAAACGAGTAGGAGATAATTCCGACTCGTACCTCGTCGGCGCCTTCCGGTCCGTCGGCCTCGGTTTCGAGTCGTTCGATCCGAGACTCGTCCCAGCCGGCGTTCTCGATCGACATATCGCGACCGGTCGATTCGGACGCGAGAGCCACGTACTGTGCGAATAGCTGTCGATCATAGGGGGCCTTGCGTTGGCCAGACGTGACCGTCGCAGCGTACTCGTTGAACGTCTCTTCGTCGGTATCATTGCCGATCAAAAAACGGCTTTCGACCGTCCACTTCGCGTTTCCGTCGTCGGTGACCTGGATTTCGATCACCTGCCACGTAGCGGGCCGCTCGAGCGGCGGTGGCGTAGTCGACGCGGGCGAGACGGCGTGAGATCGCTCGAGGGCTGGGGAGAGATGAGACGACGCTGACGGGGACCGCTCGACCGTCGGCGACGGGGAAGACGACGGCGTGGCGGCCACTGCCCCCAGCGTGGTCGTAGCGAGGAGGACCGCGAGGGCAAGTGTGGCGGCAGTGGTGATCCGCATGCGTACCAACGGGTGGTTTCCCGGGGGAAAAAACCCTTTCCATCGAAAAATAAAACGTTACCGGCGGGTCTGAACGGTCTCAAAAGGTCTGAATACGCGGAATACCGTCCAGGACTCGGAATAGCGCTTGCAAGCGCCGATGATGAGTTGCGAGTCGACCACGAGCAGTACGCAATCACCGGGGCCGAGTTCGAAAGCGCAACTGACGAGGAACGAGCGGCAATGCTTCAGTCGGCATATGAACGGCTCGACCAACAGGCTGCTGAGCTCGAGCAACGTGAGCGAGAAGTGGTGCAAGCACACGCCGCTGGCGAGCGCTCGACGGCCCAGTTAGTGCAAACGCTGTTACGAAATCACAATGAAGCACGCGTGCTCTCGAGCCAAGTCGAGGATTTGGAGGAACGAGCCGTGCGAGTACCGGAGTACTCGTTACCGTCTGGCCGCGCTACGAAAAAGATATTCGACTTTCACCAGACCTCTCTCCGGGCGAGTCTGTGGCGGTTATCCAATACACCAACCTACCGTGATCATCAGGACGTGGTGGTCTCGACCTCGCAGAACAGATATAGCCTCTCGATGGTAGAGGGAGGCCGATATATGACCGAAACGACGCGATTCGATAACCGCGACGAAGTCGCACCCGACCGATTCGAGGATCGGGAGGCGTACGAACGTACGTTGGAACTGTATCCGTGGGCAGATGAAAACGGAAAGCCGTACTTCCAAGATAACAGCCCCGATCACTACTGGACCGGGTTCGTCCACGACCAAGGTCGGACTGAAGTTTACCTCGACGGCGGAACTGGCGATGTCTGTCGTGAGGTACAGGTCCTCACAGCGTCGTCGCTCCCTCTAACTGAAGTCGAGGTCGGACCGTGGAACAAAAACGGACTCAACATGACGATGAACAAAACGGCGAAGACTGGCCCAGTCGAAGTGAGGGTGACTGATCAGGATACTAAGGAGTCCGTCGACGCGACCGTCACGTTCGCCGGCGTCGAAGTTGGTCGAACTGGCGACGACGGAACGCTATGGGTCATCCCGCTTATCGGCTCGCATGAACTCGAGGCGAAAACGGAACCGTCACCGCGACGGTGAGGCGGTAAGAGGGGGTCGAGGGAGTTCGGTCTACGATCTGGATAACACACCAGAGTTTATACGAAAAGGGGCGGCCAGAGCGGTGCGTGATCGCATGGAGGGACCGCGACCGGTCGGGTACTACACGTGCCGTTAGTCCGATCATCGGTATCCTCGTCTTACTCGCGCTCACCGTCTGCCTGGCAGCTGTCGTCGCCCTCGGCGTAAGTGGCCTGTCGCCCGAGTCCCCCGAACCGACTGCAAGCTTCGAACTTGCGGTCGACGGGGATCGGTCTTCGATCACGATCGACCACGTCGCAGGCGACGCGATCGACGTCGAGGACCTATCGGTGACGATCACAGTGAACGGGACGGAACTCTCACAGCAGCCACCGGTCCCCTTCGTGGGTGCAAGCGGATTCGACGGCACTCCGGACGGGCCGTTCAACGCGAGAGCCGATCCGGAGTGGACGCCAGGAGAACGCGCCGGGTTGTCCGTCGCCGGAACGAACAGTCCCGGCATTTCTGCCGGCGATTCGGTCACCGTCTCGCTCGCGGTCGACGGAAAACTGGTAGCCACACTCGAGACGACGACGGCCTGAGCGCTCGGAAGGCGAACAGCGTCGGAGCGTTACTCGGGTGCGCGACCGATCGTCGTAATCGCGACATCCGGATCGTACGGTGGGCCCATGAACGCGTGTTGCACGTCCTCGAAGCCGGCGGTCTTGAACATCCGATCGGCCTCGTACTCGTCGTAGAAGAGCATGATCGCGTCGGCGAGACGCTGGGTAATCGGGTTGTCGGGGTAGTTCGGACCGACGACCAGCACCTGACCGCCGGGTTTGAGGACGCGACGGAACTCCCGGAGCGCGAGTATCGGCGTCGGCCAGTATTCGATCGACCCCGAGGACCAGACGACGTCGAACGTGTCCGTCGCGAACGGCAACCGCTCGGCGTCGCCGCGGTGGAAGTGGACTGGTGGGGCGCGTTTACCGAACTTCTCGTAGGCCTGTTCGAGCTGGTGTTCGCTCTGGTCGATCGCGTAGACCTCGTCGACGTGCTCGAGCAGCCCTTCGGTCGCGAAGCCGGTGCCGCTGCCGACGTCGAGGATGGTCATGTCGTCCTCGAACTCGAGCAGCGAGAGCGCGTCGGCGCGCATCGCCTCGGTCCAGACGAAGGGATTCACCCGGTCGTAGACCCGCGAGAGGTACTTGTAAAACAGTCGAGCGCGGGCCTTGTTCTCGAGAACACCCATTGTCGAAGAGTTTCGGTCCGATCGGCATATGTCTGCTGTTCCGGACGCTGACTGCCGGGAGTAAGTCTGTCTTACCGGCCATCCGGGACGAGTCCGTGCTGAGGGACTTTCGCAACTACCATATACGCGCTCTGGCAAACGTTCGACTGCTTAGAGTATGCCGAGGCCAGAGGTTCTCGAACGAATTAAGTCGGCGGAGGACGAGGCCGACGAGATCGTCGCACAGGCAACGAACGACCGCGACGAGCGAATAGCCGAGGCCCGGAAACGTGCCGAGGAGATTCGCACGGAAGCGGAACAGGAGGCGCAGGAGTTGAAGGAGCGCCGTCTGGAGGAGGCTCGCGAGGAGATCGACGCGGAATGCGAGCAGGTCCTCGAAGAGGGCGAACGCGAGCGAGAGGCGCTCGCCGAGCGCGCCCGGGATCGGGTCGACGAAGTGACCGACCACGTCGTCGAACTGTTCCAGGAGGACGTCCATGCTCAGACCTGAACGGATGAGCAAGGTCTCGGTGGCCGGCTCAAGGGGCGTGATGCCCACGGTCATCGAGACGATTCACGAGCTGAGTCTGGTCCACCTCTCGGACTACGACGGCTCCTGGGAGGCGTTCGACAACGGCAACCCGATCGAAGGGGCCGAGGAGGCCTCCGAGAAGCTGGTGACCGTCCGCGCACTCGAGAGCACGCTCGGTCTGTCGGCCGACGAGGCCGACCCGGGCGCGCTCACGAGCGGGTGGGAAGATCGACTCGAGGAGATCCGCACGCGGATCAACGAACTCGACGACCGCCAGACCGAGATCAACGACGAACTGCGCACCGTCAACGAGAAGATCGACCGCGTCGAGCCCTTCGCGGAACTGGGCATCGACCTCGATCTGCTGTCGGGGTACGAGACGGTCGACGTGCTCGTCGGCGAGGGATCCCACGAGGACGTCGAGGCGGCCGTCGCCGACTCCGACGAGATCCGGGCGTTCGAAACGTTCACCGGCGGCGACGTCGTCGCCGTCGTGGCTGCGCCCACCGAGGACGCCGGCGACAGCCCGATCGACGACGCGCTGGTCGGCCTCGAGTTCACCCGCTACGAGGTGCCCGAGACCGACAAGAGTCCAGAGGACTACGTCTCGGAGCTCGAGAGCCGAAAGCGCGACCTCGAGTCCCAGCTCGACGAGATCGACGCGGAGCTCGAGGAGGTCAAACGCGAGGAAGCCGGGTTCCTCCTGCGGGTCGAAGAGGAACTGACGATCGAAGTGCAGCAGGCGGAAGCGCCGCTGCAGTTCGCGACGACCGAGCACGCGTTCGTCGCGGAAGGGTGGCTTCCCACTGACGAGTACGACCGACTCGTCGCGGCGCTGGACGACGCCGTCGGCGACAGCGTCGAGATCGAAGAACTCGTCCGCGCGGACTACAACGACGAGGGCTACCCGACGAGCACGGAGGAGGTCGACCACGGTGGTCCCGGCGGTGAAGACGAGACGACCGACGAGGAAGAACGGGAGGTCGCGACGCAGGAAGTGGCCGCCGACGGCGGAACGACGACCGCAAGCAGCGGCGTCGTGACGATGGTCGACGAACCGCCGGTCGTGCAGGACAACGTCGGCCCCGCGAAACCGTTCGAGTTCCTGCTGCGGCTGATCGACCGGCCGAAGTACAGCGAACTCGATCCGACGATCGTCCTGCTGCTGACGTTCCCGGCGTTCTACGGCTTCATGCTTGGTGACCTCGGCTACGGGATCCTGTACACCACTGTGGGTTACCTGCTGTACAGTCGCTTCGACGAAGACATCGTCCGCAGCCTCGGTGCGATCGGTATCTGGGCCGGCGGGTTCACGATGCTGTTCGGGATCCTGTACGGCGAGTTCTTCGGGATGCACTTCCTCGGAGACATCGTCTTCGGCGGCAGCCCGCCGCTGCACAAGGGCCTCCAGCCCGTGTACGCGAAGTACGGGCAGACGTGGCTGATGCTGAGTGTCATCATCGGCCTCGCCCACCTGACCCTCGGCTACATCTTCGGCTTCATCAACGACCTCGATCACGGCGTCGGCGACGCGTTCCTCGAGAACGGCTCGTGGGCGCTGCTCATGATCGGCGTCTGGGTCTGGATCTTCAGTCGCCACGCCGATAGCGTCAAGCCGGAGTTCCTGTTCACCTCGTTCGGGACCGGTTCCGAGGCGGCCTACGAGCTCGGCTTCACCGGCTTCTCCGCGGAGATCGGACTCTTCGGCGGGCTCTCGCTCGCCGCGATCGGGTTCGTGGCGATGGTCTACGGCGAAGTCAAACACTACGGCGTTCTCGGCATCATCATCGGCGGTCTCGAGAGCTTCAACGTCCTCGGTGACGTCCTCTCGTACCTCCGGATCGCGGCGGTGATCCTGGCGAAGGCGGGTATGGCGTTCGTCGTCAACATGCTCTTCTTCGGGGTGTACGTCGTCGAGACCGAGGAGGGCGCGGAGTGGCACTTCGGTACCAGCCACGCCCCCCAGCATATGCTCGAGCAGGGAACCTACCACGGTCACGAAGTGACCGAGGTCATGTTCGGCGGCCTGCTCCACGGGGGCATCCTGCTGGCCATCATCGGCGTGTTCATCCTCGTCCTCGGCCACATCGTCGTCCTCCTGCTCGGGGTCACGAGCGCCGGTCTGCAGGGGATCCGTCTCGAGTACGTCGAGTTCTTCAACAAGTTCTACGAAGGCGGCGGTCGAGTGTTCGAGCCCTTCGGCGGCATTCGGTCCGACGACGACGGCTAACGTCGACCGTCGGCCGAATCTTGTTACCGATTCGGTTGGTAACCGGTCACGTATTTTGCCCCTCGTATCGAAAGGATAATACCTCTGGACGGCGCGTATCAACGGTTAGGACGCCAAAATCGGCAGTTTAGTTTGGGAAGTTTTAAGAAGACGCTGGGGAGTAGTACCACCTGTCCGGTTGCAAAACCACGAGGAAACTCAAACATGACAATCGCAACTCTACTCGGAATCATGCTGTACAGTGTCGTTGAGAACGCCGCCAACGTACCGCTCGTGATCCTCGAACAGGGACCGGCTGCGGCGATCGGTATCGGTCTGGCGGCCATCGGTGCAGGCTATGCGGAGCGAGGGATCGGGGCGTCGGTTATCGGCGCGCTCGCCGAGGACTCCATCTCGCCGGGTATCGGGATTCTGATGACGGTCCTGCCCGAGACGCTCGTAATCTTCGCACTGGTCGCGCTCTTCGTCTAAAGCGTCCCATCGAACTTTCTTACAATGAGTCTGGATACAGTCGTTGAGGACATTCGAGAAGAGGCTCACGCGCGTGCGGAGAACATCCGCTCAGAGGGCGAAGCGCGCGCCGAAGAAATCGAGTCGGCCGCCCGTGAGGACGCAGACGAGATCGTCGCCGACGCCGAGGCTGAGGTCGAACGCGAGATCGAGCAGCTGCGCGAACAGCGACTCTCCAGCGCGAAGCTGGAGGCGAAACAGAAACGCCTGGAGGCCCGCCGCGACGTCCTCGGCGACGTTCGGGACGCGGTCGAGGATGAACTCGCCGCCCTCGAGGGCGACGCTCGCGAGGATCTCACCCGCGACCTGCTCGAGGCGGCCACCGACGAGTTCGACGAGGGCGACGACGTCAACGTCTACGGCCGAGGCAGCGACGAGGCGCTGATCGAATCGATCCTCGCCGACTACGACGGGTACCAGTACGCCGGGGAGTACGACTGTCTCGGCGGCATCGTCGCCGAGAGCGAGCAGTCCCGCGTCCGCATCAACAACACGTTCGATACGGTGCTCGAGGACGTGTGGGAAGACAACCTCCGGGAGATCAGCAACCGACTCTTCGAGCAATGAGTACGGGAGCCTCGAATCCGGAATACGTGAACGCTCGCGTTCGCTCGCGTCAAGCGGCGCTGCTGTCCGACGAGGACTACCGCAAGCTGATCCGGATGGGGCCGAGCGAAATCGCGCGGTTCATGGAGGAAACGGAGTACGAACGCGAGATCAACCAACTCGGTACGCGGTTTTCGGGCGTCGACCTGATCGAGTACGCGCTGAACCGTAACCTCGCGAAGCACTTCGACGATCTGCTGGAGTGGGCGAACGGTCGTCTCTACGACCTCATCGCACGCTACCTCCGGAAGTTCGACGTCTGGAACCTCAAGACGATCATCCGCGGGATCTACACGGATTCGGACCCCGACGCGATCCGGACGGACCTCATCCCCGCCGGTGAACTCGACGACCGAACGATCGACCGGCTGGTCGAGGCCGGCTCGATCGAAGACGTCGTCGAACTTCTCGGCGGGACGATCTTCGCCGATCCGCTCGAGAACGCCTACGAGGAGTTCGAAGCGGGCGGAACGCTCGTCCCGCTGGAGAACGCGCTCGACCGGGCGTTCTACGAGAGCTTGCTCGAGGACCTCGGCCGGCCACAGGAGGGGCCGGAAGCCAAGTACGTCGAGTTCCTGCAGACAGAGATCGACTTCCGGAACGCGCGCAACGCGTTGCGACTCGCGCGAAGCGGTGCCGATCTCGACCCCGCCGCCTACTACATCGACGGCGGCGTCCTGTTCGACGAGTCGGAGCTCAGCCGACTGATCGGCCAGTACGACGAGCTCGTCGACCACATCGCCGACAACAAGCGCTACGGCGACCGCCTCTCGGGGGCGCTCGATCGCCTGCGAGATGCTGATAGCCTTATACAGTTCGAGCACGCACTAGACGCTGCGTTGCTCGAGTACGCGGACACGCTCTCGAGCGTGTATCCGACCTCGATCTCGCCCGTTCTCTCGTATATCCTCGCCAAGGAGCGCGAGGTGGAGAACATCCGTGCGATCGCGCGGGGACGCGAGGTCGGCCTCGACGAGAGCGAGATCGAAGAGGAGCTGGTGATCCTATGAGCCAGGAAATCGCAGTCGTCGGCAGTCCGGAGTTTACGACCGGCTTCCGCCTCGCGGGAGTCCGGCGGTTCGAGAACGTGCCGGACGACGACAAAGACGAAGCGCTCGACGACGCCGTCACGACGGTTATCGAAGACGAGGGCGTCGGCATCGTCGTCATGCACGACGACGACCTCGAGCACCTGTCGCGCAACGTTCGCCAGGAGGTCGAGACGAGCGTCGAGCCGGTCGTCGTCACCATCGGCAGCGGCACGGGCGGCGGCGGACTGCGCGACCAGATCAAGCGAGCGATCGGTATCGACCTGATGGACGAAGACAGCGAGTAACACTATGAGCCAGGCAGAAGACATCGAATCCGTCGACGAAGACGGTGTAATCGAAAGCGTGAGCGGTCCCGTCGTGACCGCCACGGACCTCGACGCCCGGATGAACGACGTCGTCTACGTCGGCGACGAAGGACTGATGGGCGAGGTC
>SDGW01000128.1_pt1 | contig 31036 bp, 28 predicted proteins | sample 2873831 | NCBI WGS metagenome assembly SDGW01 (sample SAMN08132700, study PRJNA421101) | hypersaline lake metagenome | isolation source: celular fraction 0.22 microns magnesium sulfate-rich crust from ephemeral... | place: Spain: Penahueca Lagoon, Toledo | collected 2011-07 | reverse complement strand
AGTGTAAAGCGAGATGGTGAAGGAAGTGTATCCAACTTCTTACATGATTATATTAAAGAAGGAGATACTTTCCCAGTAAGTGCACCAGCTGGAGATTTTGTACTCGATTTAAATAAGAATACACCTGTTGTTTTATTAAGTGGAGGAGTTGGACTAACACCTCTTACATCCATGCTTAATACAGTTGTTAAAAATCAACCGGAACGCGAAGTTATATTTATTCAAGCAGCACGTAATGGTAACGTACATGGGCTTAAAGAAGAGATCGCACAGTTATCAAACAACAACGAAAATGTCACGTCACATATTGTGTATTCTGAACCGACTGAAGCGGACCGAAAAGATGGAAACTATGATAAAGAAGGTATTATTACCTTAGAATGGTTACAAGAGGTATTACCTCACAATGAAATGGACTTTTACTTCTGTGGACCTGAACCTTTTATGGACACCGTTTACAATGCATTATATCAATTGGGTGCTTCTGAAGACCAAATCCATTTTGAGTTCTTTGGTCCAGCAAAGCAGTTAGAAATAAAACAAAATGTAAGTGTATAACATTAAATTGAATGAATGATTAAAAAAGAGACTAAATCACTTTTAGTCTCTTTTTTAATCCATTTTTTATTAAAGGCATACCATTTCATCTAAAATATTTAAAATTCACAATTTTCTTTATTAAAATTATTGACACATTATCTGTGTGATGTATAATCATTTAACAACATACATATTTATTCATAATTGCATATATAAAATTAATGAAGAAGAGAGTAGTTACATGGAATGTAAGCAGCGATCCGGGGAAGGTGGAAGCCCGGTACAGGAAATGTGATGAACCGCACTTTGGAGATGTCAGTTTGAGTGTAGTATACACCTTTATACATTCTGGCCGGATAGCTACCGTTATAAAGCTTAAAAGCTGGTTCCTTGCGATGGAACAATAAGAGTGGTACCGCGGGTGAAAGAAAACACTCGCCTCTTTCAAATTAAAGAGGCGAGTGTTTTTTTGTTTTTTAAAACTGATTAATTTGGAGGGATGAAAATGAAAGTAGGAATTATTGGTGCTAATGGTTATGGAGGAGTTGAGTTAATTCGGTTACTAAAAAGCCACCCTTTTGCTGAAATTGAATTTCTTGTTTCCCATTCAACAAGTGGAACGAATATAAAGGAACTCTATCCACACCTTTCATCCATATTAGAAATGAGTTTAGCTCAAGTTCATGTAGATCAAATAGCAGAAAGTGTGGATGTAGTATTTTTCTCTACCCCACCTGGAGTAAGTCTGGATCTCCTAGCCCAGTTCTCAGAAAAGGGAGTATTATGCATAGATTTATCAGGTGACCATCGTTTAACAGATCCTGAAGTATATTCACAGTGGTATCAAAAAGAGCCTGCATCAGCAAATATTTTAAATCAAACGGTTTATGGACTCTCAGAAATAAATAAAGAAAGCATTAAGGATTCTAAACATGTTGCAAATCCTGGGTGTTATCCAACAGCTGCTTTACTAGGAACCTTACCAGTGGTCAAAGAGGGTTGGGTTAAAGAAAACAGTATAATCATCGACGGGAAAACAGGTGTTTCAGGAGCAGGTAGGAAAAACTCATTAGCAACTCATTATAGTGAAGTGAATGAAAATGTAAAGGCTTATAAATTAGGGACTCATCAACACATACCTGAGATCGAACAGCTTATTGCATCTTTTTCTGGAAACACAGAAAGTATTACTTTTTCAGCTCATCTTGTTCCTATGACTCGAGGCATTATGTGTACGATATATGCTGATTTAAAAGAGCCAGTGACTTCGGAAATCGTAACAGATTTATATCACTCCTTTTATGAAAATCATCCTTTTGTAAGAGTAAGGGAAACAGGTGATTTACCAAAAACAAAAGAAGTATATGGCTCTAATTACTGTGACATAGGTATTCATTGTGATGAACGAACAAACAGACTAACGATCGTCTCCGTTATTGACAATCTTGTAAAAGGTGCAGCAGGTCAAGCAATACAAAACATGAACCTACTAAACGGATGGGATGAGACAACAGGGCTAACAGGTGCCCCTATTTATCCATAACACTGGAGGGATATATTTGACACATTTCTTAACAGAAATTGATGTATTAGAAAAAGAAGGTTATAACGTTTTATATGATGGCAGTGTAATATCACCTCAAGGTTTTCAAGGTGGTGGTTTTCATTGTGGGATCAAACGAAAGCGACCGGATCTCGGGTGGATTTATTCTGAAGTCCCTGCAGATGCAGCTGGAGTTTATACGACAAATCAATTTCAGGCTGCCCCTCTAAAAGTGACACAGGAAAGTCTAGGAGTTGAACAAAAGCTTCAATCTATCCTTGTTAATTCAGGTGTGGCAAATTCCTGTACTGGTAAAGAGGGGCTTCAAAAAGCTTATAACATGAGAGCCTCTTTCGCACAGCATTTCTCGTTACCTGAACATTATACAGCTGTAGTCTCAACTGGTCTTATCGGAACACAAATACCGATAGAAAAAGTTAAACAAGGGATCAATCAAATACCTTTTCATATACAAGAGCCAGAGCAATTTGGGAGATCCATTTTAACCACGGATACGTTTATAAAACATATCGCTATAGAATTGAACATTGATAACCAAAAAGTAATCATCGGTGGGGCGGCTAAAGGGTCTGGTATGGTCCACCCAAATATGGCAACGATGCTTGGTTTTCTTACAACAGATGCCAAAGTGGAACAAGACGATTTATCCGCTGCTTTAAGTGAAATTACCGAGAGCACATTTAATATGGTTACAGTTGATGGGGATACGAGTACGAACGATATGGTATTGGCCATGGCAAATGGAATGGCTGAAAATAATCCCCTAACTAAGGATCATCCAGAATGGCAAGTGTTTAAGCAAGGACTCAAAATCGTATGTGAAAGCCTCTCTAAGATGATTGCAAGGGATGGAGAGGGTGCGACTAAACTAATTGAAGTCGAAGTCAAAGGGGCTGCTACCAAGGAAGCTGCTCAAAAGGTTAGCAAAACGGTTGTAGGTTCAAGTCTAGTCAAATCTGCAGTGTTTGGGAGCGATGCGAACTGGGGAAGGATTGTCAACGCTCTAGGTTATAGTGGAGAACTTATTCAACTCAAAAAACTTAATGTCTACCTAGGAAATATAGCCGTTATTAAGGATGGTTGCCCAGTACCATTTAATGAAGAAGACGCAATATCCTATTTAAACCAAGAGAATATACAAATCACTGTGGAATTAAATCAAGGAAATAGCGACGCAACGGCTTGGGGATGTGACTTAACTTATGATTACGTCAAAATCAATGCGGCATATCGAACATAAAAAGGAGATTTTTATATGAAAACGCTCATTATTAAATGTGGTGGTAGCATCTATGAGAAATTACCTGCTTCTTTTTACGAAGATATTGTGACATTACAAAGAAGTGGTCAATGCCAGCCCATCATTGTTCACGGTGGAGGTCCTTACATCACAACAGCTCTTAAGAAATACGGTGTTAAAACGACCTTTCATGAAGGGTTGCGTGTAACAAGCTCTGAAGTACTAGACATTGTTGAAATGATATTAAGTGGCACCATTAATAAACAAATTGTCGCCAATTTAAAAAAAGCAAAGGGAGATTCATTTGGCTTAAGTGGGGTTGATGGTCAGCTCATTCAAGCTGCCCCTATTTCAGAGGATCATCCACTTGGATTTGTAGGTAAAGTACAACATGTTCAAACAGACATTGTGGAACAACTTGCTAAACAAGGATACATTCCCGTCATTTCACCTCTTGGCATCGATGATCATGGTCAAAAGTATAATATCAATGGTGATGTTGCAGCTGCTGCAATTGCTCAGGAACTCAATGCAAACATCTGCTTTATAAGTGATGTTCCAGGTATCCAATTGGAGGAAGAAGGACGTACTACTGTACTAAAAACAGCCTCTCATCACCAAATTGAAAGCATGATTACTGAGAATAAGATCAGCGGTGGAATGCTACCAAAAGTTAATGCCGCATTAGATAGTCTTAAATTTGGAGTAAAAGAAGCCATCATACTGAATGGTTTAGATCCAAATAGTTTACTAGATTACCTTAATGGAAAAGAGGTTGGAACAAAAATCACTCTTGATAAGGAGGAATCGTCTTATGCAACATAACCAAGACATTGCTGATCATTCGATAATGACAACATACAATCGACTTCCTGTAACGCTTCTTTCAGGTAAAGGAAGTTATGTCTGGGATGAAAACGAGAACCATTTTCTAGATTACACCTCAGGAATAGCCACATGTAACCTTGGCCATGTTCCAGAACGTGTAAAGGTAAAGGTTGAAGAACAGGTTAACAAGTTATGGCATTGCTCCAATTTATATCATATCCCTACTCAGGAAAAGCTTGCATATAAATTGACTGAATTAAGTTGTACAGATCAAGTCTTTTTTTGTAACAGTGGGGCCGAAGCAAATGAAGCAGCTATTAAACTGGCAAGAAGATATTCACAAAAATGTAAAGAGCAGAATCCTGGGGAAATCGTAACATTTTCTCAATCATTTCATGGTCGGACATTAGCAACGTTAACAGCAACAGGTCAGGAAAAAATCCAAGATGGTTTTGCTCCGTTACCAGGTGGTTTCCATTATCTTGCTTACAATGATTTCGAGGCACTAAACGAAATAGATCAAGACCATACTAGTGCAGTTTTGTTAGAACTGATCCAAGGCGAGGGTGGAGTCATTCCAGCTAACCAAGAATGGATTCAACAATTAGCTAAGATCTGTCATGACAAAGGCATATTACTTATGGTTGATGAAGTTCAAACAGGGATCGGTCGAACTGGGACTTTATTTGCTTACGAACAATTTGGTATTGATCCAGACGTGATCACATTGGCTAAAGGACTTGGTTCGGGTTTTCCGATTGGTGCTGTTCTTGCAAAAGACTACGTAGCTAACGCATTCGTTCCAGGAAGTCATGCTACTACATTCGGTGGAAACCCCCTTGCTACTACAGCAGGTTTAGCTACCATTGAAACGATCCAAGAACAAGATGTACTGGAGCAATGTACAGAAAATAGCTACTACTTAAAACAACAACTTGAAGACTTAAAAACTCAATTTCCAGAGCTCATACATGACATTCGAGGAGAAGGTTTCCTCTTAGGACTCGAAACAAGCCAAAAGGCTATAGATATCGTGCACAAAGCACGAGAACAAAACGTCTTAATTCTTACAGCCGGTCAGCATGTGGTTAGAATTTTGCCCCCGCTTACAACGGATAAAAATGAAATAGATTTATTTATTAAAGTAATGAGAAATATTTTTAACACCTTAGAATAGGAGGGCCATTTATGGATAAGGGATATTTGCTTTTAGAAGATGGAGACTTGTTTGAAGGGATCTGCATGGGAAATGATGAGCTCTCTACAGGTGAAGTTGTCTTTAACACTAGTATGACAGGGTATCAGGAAATTCTAACCGATCCGTCTTATGCAGGCCAAATTATGACCTTTTGCTACCCTTTAATCGGGAATTATGGTGTAAATCATTTAGATGACGAAAGCCAAAACGTGCATGTATCCGGAGTTATTATAAGCGATTTATGTAGTAAACCGAACCACTATGCATCATTTCAAACCTTTGCAGATTACCTCAAAATAGAAGGCGTTCCGTGCTTAGCTGGTGTAGATACACGAGCGCTTGTGAAAAAAATCAGAGATAACGGAACGATGAAGGGGGTCATAACAAAAAAACCTGAGTCCTTTTCATCCTTTAATGATCACTCTCTATTCAACACTTCATTAGTACCTCAAGTATCTACAAAGGAGTTGAAAATCTATGAGGGAAACGGTCCTCATATTGCACTAATTGATTATGGATATAAGAAGTCAATTTTAAAAGCGCTACAGGAAGAAGGATGTAGAGTAACCGTTCTTCCGTATTGTACAACCTATTTACAAATATGCCAGCACAATCCTGATGGAGTCTTGCTTAGTAATGGACCTGGAGATCCAACAGCTTTATCAGAATGGCTTCCGGAAATTAAAAGCATAACAAAAAAGTATCCAACACTGGGTATTTGCCTTGGGCACCAGCTCGTTGCATTGGCTTACGGTGCAAATACAGATCAGTTGCCTTTTGGACATAGAGGAGGTAACCATCCTATTAAGGACATTAAAACAGGAAAGGTGTGGATTACATCACAAAACCACGGCTATGTGGTGACAGAACAAAGTATAAATGATGATGAGTTTATCATTACGTATAAAAATGTAAATGATAATTCTATTGAAGGGTTAAAACATCGTAAATACCCTATTGAAAGTGTGCAGTTTCACCCAGAAGCCCATCCAGGACCAATTGATACCTATCAAATATTTAAGCAATTCATACAAAAAATCAAACAAACGGGTGAGATGACATATGCCTATGCAAAAGAATATTCATAAAGTTTTAGTTATTGGTTCAGGTCCTATCATCATTGGTCAGGCTGCTGAATTTGACTATGCAGGGACACAGGCTTGTTTAGCATTAAAAGAAGAAAATATAGAAGTTGTCCTTATTAATAATAATCCGGCAACCATCATGACTGATGAGTCAATGGCAGATAAGGTATATATGGAACCATTAACCGTATCTGCCATCGAACAAGTAATCAAAAAAGAAAATCCTGATGGAATTATTGGAACGCTCGGCGGCCAAACTGGCTTAAATCTAACAGTACAATTATATGAAAATGGAATTCTAGATCAGTATGACGTTGATGTTCTGGGGACTCCAATTCAATCCATACAGCAGGGAGAAGACAGAGAAAAGTTCCGAAAGCTAATGCTGGATATTGAGGAACCGATCGCTGAATCGAAAATCATTCATACGTATGAAGAAGGGTATGAGTTTGTTCAAAAAATTGGCTTTCCAATCATCATTCGTCCTGCCTATACGTTAGGGGGATCAGGTGGAGGAGTAGCTTCAAATGAAGAAGAGTTAGACTCCATTTTAAAAAATGGATTGCATTTAAGTCCGATCGATCAAGTGTTAATAGAAAAAAGTATTAAAGGTTGGAAGGAACTCGAGTATGAAGTTATGCGAGACTCCAATGATACGTGCTTGACAGTTTGCAATATGGAAAACATAGATCCAGTTGGCGTGCATACAGGAGATTCCATGGTAGTTGCACCTTCGCAGACACTTACAGATGTTCAATATCAAAAACTTAGATCGGCTTCGGTTAAAATTATTCGAGCATTAGGGATTATCGGAGGATGTAATATTCAATTTGCAATCGATCCTGATTCTGATCAATATTGCATTATTGAAGTGAATCCAAGAGTAAGCCGCTCATCAGCACTTGCCTCAAAAGCAACGGGCTATCCAATTGCCAGTATGGCAGCAAAATGCTCAATAGGATTCCATTTAGATGAAATTCCCAATCCGATTACAGGAACGACATTCGCAGCGTTCGAACCGGCACTTGATTACGTCATCGTTAAATTACCTCGTTTTCCTTTTGATAAATTCACAGAAGCTGACCGTGAATTAGGGACGCAGATGAAAGCAACTGGTGAAGTAATGGCCATTGATCGAACTTTTGAGGGAGCCCTTTATAAAGGTATCCGTTCATTAGAACTAAATGGAATATCAGGATTATACAATCCGTCACTTAAAACTGTTGAAGAAAGTACACTTTATTATCATTTAGAAAAGGCAACAGACATACGATTATTTGCTATTGCTGAACTATTCAGACGTGGTACAGAAACCGAGCAGGTTCAACAGATCACACAAATGGATTTATGGTTTTTGGAAAAAATAAGAGACCTTGTAGATATGGAAATCCAGTTATCTTATTATACCTGGGATCAAGTACCTGATTCCTTGATAAAACAAGTTAAATTCTTCAATATGAGTGATCACCGGATTGCCCAAATCTATGAAGTTGATGAAAAAAAGGTCAGGGAAAAAAATAGATTACTAGGTTTGAACCATCGTTACAAGCTTGTCGATACTTGTTCAGCTGAATTCGAAGCGCAAACCCCATATTATTACTCAACTAAGCATGGTGAAGATGAAGTAGAAATCAATCAGAAACCGAAAATTCTCATCGTTGGGTCTGGGCCAATACGAATAGGTCAGGGAGTAGAGTTTGATTATTGTTCTGTACAAGCGACTTTCGCAGTGAAAGAGAAAGGTTATGAAGCTATTGTTATCAATAATAATCCGGAAACCGTTAGCACAGATTACTCCACTGCAGATCGTCTCTATTTTGAACCTTTGGCTTTAGAAGACGTTTTAAATATTGTTGAGAAAGAAAAGGTTGATGGTGTTCTTTTACAATTTGGAGGACAAACAGCTATTAATCTCGCCCACGGATTAAAGGATGAAGGCGTTCCAATTTTAGGTACTACTACCGAGGCAATTGATCAGTTAGAAGATCGCAATCATTTTTATCAACTATTACAAAAATTAAACATCCCCCATATCCAAGGGGAAACCGTATATAACAGTCATGAATTACGTGAAACTGCTGAGGAATTAGGTTTTCCTATACTAGTGAGACCGTCCTATGTTATCGGTGGGCAATCGATGTACACATTCTATCATGCTCATGATTTGGAAAATTACATTAACCGGCAAATCGAACATTCTACCGAACATTGGCCTCTATTCGTTGATCGATATTTGCCAGGGGGTGAATGTGAAATTGATGCAGTATGTGACGGAGAAAATGTCTATATCCCAGGAGTTTTTGAACACATAGAGAAAGCAGGTGTCCATTCTGGAGATAGCATTACGATTTTTCCATCCGTTTCTTATTCAGGCTCTATAAAAGAAACGATTGTTGATTATACCAAGCGTATTTGCAAAGCCATAAACATTCGAGGACTATTAAACATTCAATTTGTCATTCACGAAAATATTGTATATATCCTTGAAGTGAATCCTCGTTCATCCCGCACTGTACCGATCGTAAACAAAGCAACAGGACAGTCGTTGATAGAGGCAGCGGTAAGGGTTCAACTAGGAGAAAGTTTACAATCTCAAGGATTGAAGGATGGACTAATTGGTCATCATGCCCCTTATTATGCTGTTAAAGCCCCTGTTTTCTCAACCAGCAAATTACGAAACGTTGACCAGGCTTTAGGACCGGAAATGAAATCGACAGGCGAACGTTTAGGCCTTGGGGAAGATGTAGAAGATGCACTAGATAAAGCTTTATTTATGGGAGAAAAAAATCCATTACACTATTCTGAACAAAAGAATGTTCTATTTGTTTCCATTTCTGAACGAGAAAAAATAGAAAGCCTAGAGGTATTGAAAAGAATTAAAGAAGAAGAGTTTCATATCATATCTACTCCTGGTACAACCAAATTCCTTAACGACCATGGGATAACTGTATTAGAAACGATAAAAAATATAGATTCTATTAAACATTGGATATCAAATGGTCAAGTGGCTGGCGTGTTAAATATACCTAAGCAGGGACGAAACAAAGCAACATTAGGTTCTAACATAAGAGAACTTGCCATTCGCTATCAAATACCATTATTCACAGCGCTCAACACGTTTGAAGCGGCAACGAAACTATCAGAGCGCAAACGTTTATTATCCGTAGCAACGCTTTCCGAATACCGAAGTTTGGCTGCAAATCCAACTATCCAAGAAGGAGTGAAGTAAATGAGTGTCAATATTGTACAAGGGAAGAGTTCATCTCAAATGACGAAAAAATATAAAGACTTTTTAACGCTTGATGATTTTAATAGCAAAGACATTTATGAACTATTAGATCAAGCCATGGAAATGAAAAATCAGCAAAAGAATGGAATTCCGCATCCTTTTTTAAAGGGTAAAGTATTAGGAATGGTTTTCGAAAAATCATCCACACGAACACGCGTATCATTTGAAGTTGGTATGAAGCAATTAGGTGGTGATGCAATATTCTTAAATGCGAATGACCTTCAATTAGGAAGAGGCGAATCGATAGAGGATACAGCGAAGGTTTTATCCCGCTATGTAGATGGTATCATGATTCGGACGTTTGAACATACAACCATTGAAGAATTTGCTCAACACGCGGATGTACCTGTTATAAATGGGTTGACTGATATGCATCATCCCACACAAGTGTTAGCTGATCTATTAACGATTTATGAGTATAAAGGAAATTTATCTAACCTTAAAATGTGCTTTATTGGTGATGGTCATAATAATATGTGTCATTCATTACTTGAAGGGGCGGCATGTGTGGGTATGGATCTATCTATTGCAACACCAGAGGGGTATCAACCTGCTGAAGAAATCTTTGAAACAGCAAAGCAGAAAGCCCTAGGCAAGGGTGGTCAGATAACCTATACAACCTCACCTAAGGAAGCCGTTGACCAGGCCGATGTAATTGTTACGGACGTGTGGTCTAGCATGGGACAAGAGGGCGAAGCGAAACAACGCTTTGAAGCATTTCGTTCTTATCGAGTGAACGCCTCGATATGTGAAACTGCAAAAGAAGACTTTATCTTTCTTCATTGTTTACCAGCACATCGAGAAGAGGAAGTAACTTCTGAAATTATAGATGGTCCAAACTCAGTCGTATATGACGAAGCCGAAAACCGTTTGCATGCTCAAAAAGCAATATTAAAAAACTTATTGTAAGGGTTTTAAGCTAATGTATAACAATATTTTTTACAGTAGTTCAGTTTTGGATGCAAAGTGTAATTTGCATCCTTAATTGAACTACTATCTTATGCTTTTCAGTAAAATGTTTTACGATTTAACAGGTGGAGTAGGTGTTGGTTCTGCATAGTCACCATTATTATACTTTTCATCTATCTTATTTCTAATTTCTTTAATTGATTGGCCTTGATTATACTTATTGATTGACTCTACCGCTATTTCTAGGCAAACTCCACATTTTGTTGCATGATCATCCCATACTACAGAACCTTTCTTAGTACCATCATAAACAAAACAGTCATAATTACTCTTATGGTTAACAGATTCACCACAACCACAATAACAAGGCATTTGATCAACAACCTCTTTGTGATTGACGACCGCTTCATAAATCATACTCATTTGTTCTGGCTTTTCTTCCAAGAAAGAGGGAAGTACACCTGCAGATTTTGTTTCTTCACGAATATCTCCCATAGCTGAATTACTAAAGCTATGATCTGCATGCTCTTCGTTTTGACCACAACCAGTAGTGACCATAGTCATAACAAGAAGACCAGCTAATAAAATAGAAACCTTAAGTTTTCGAAACATCTTTCATCAATCCTTATCCATTTTATTTACCACTAGCATTATATCATGAAGTTTAAAAGATTGTTTGCTTTCGTTTTTTACAAAACGATGACAAAAAAATAGCACTCTCCAATAGGAGAATGCTATTTATAATACTAATAATACAGAACCTAATGATATTAGAAGAACTCCAATCATTTTCTTAATAGTAATTTTCTCATGTAAGAAATAAGCTGATAAAATCATGGTCCAAATATAGGTGACTGATGTGATAGGATAGACAACAGTATAAGGGAGTAACGTTAATAAATATATATTAAGTAGTGCACCTGCCATATAAAACGTTCCTCCGATGCCCAGTTTTGTAATAAACGGAACATTGAATCCAAGTGGGTGATCACTAGCTTTTTTAAAGAAAAAGCCTCCAAGAGAACCGAACAAAGTCATAAAGATTGTGAGTAATAGCTTAATGATCTCCACCCCCAATGAGAATAACCCCTATAATAATGAGCAACATCCCAAGTAAGTGTAATAGACCTATACTTTCGCCGACAAAAAACACCCCGAGGAAAAGAGCAAAAACATATCCTAAACTAAGCAAAGGATGGAGGACAGACAAACTTCCAAACCTAAAAGATACGATCATTAGAACAGCTCCAAGGAAGTAAAAGATGAAGCCACCTATTAATTCCAGGTTAATACCAGCGCCCGAAAGCTTCCAGTACATTTGACCAAGAGAAATTAAGAAAGCTGCTATTGTCATGAGGATGATACCTGTACGGTTCTCTTTAATGGACCTTGTAAATCTATTCATATAAAACCCTCTTGTCATCTCGTCCAATCCACATCACGGCAATTAAGAATAGTGCGAGTGGTACATTGGAGAATAAATATCTAAATTCTTGTGCAGGAAGACTAGCTGCAACAGAACCAACATTTAATAACACAGGTAAGGCAATCAACCAGATGCTTTTACTTTTACGGTGTTTCAAAACTGCAGTAAACGTTAGAAATAGGATCGTAAATAAATAACTAGCTGGTCGCCATATTGTTGTAAGAAAATTCTCTTGGCTATCCTTTAAATATTCACGCATATCATTTGTGAGATTCTTATCAATAACCTTATTTTCCAACCCATATTCATTGTTTAAATAAATGTTTGTTACGTATTTCGATGTGTAACCAGGATCTTTCGGTTCATGCATTTGCCATACAACAGAGGTTTCTCTCAAAAACGCCTCTATAGCTAGACCAGGATTTTGTATAATCATTCCAGACCAGACCTTTAGAAATTCACCAAAAGTCTCTGATATAAAGATATCATCATATTCACCTGAAAACTTAAGTGGGTCAACTTTGTAAGGGTGGTAATATTTCTTCCATATCTCAAGTGGCATAACTTCACTTATATATTCTTTTTGTTCTTGTGTCATATCTCCGTTTTCTACAATATTCGCTATTTGTTGTGTTGGAATGCCCAGTGCTTCTTTAAGTTCAGTGGACTCTACATTAAAAGCTGTAAAGACTGGACCCGTTACAATTAGATAAATTCCAATAATAGCTATAAAATTTAACAATAATGGTTTCCATTGTTTCCTAAATACCGCAAAGAGAAAAACACCTGTCACGAGAAAAACAGGAAATCCGTTATGGCGAAAGAAGACCACAGCCAACGAAGTGATAAACAATAGGATCAAGTTCCGCTTTTTGTCTAACCAAAGGCCTCGAGTGAAAACTATATTAAATAGGAGTACACAGAAAAGGAAGAGAACAAAACTATATAAAACATCCTTCCAAAGTGTGATAGAGAAAATTCCAAGCACAGGCCAGGCTGCAGCTACAATACTAAATAGAGCTAATGCTAGAAAGGAAACGCCTTTTTTCTCAATTGATTTCATACTGTATGCCCAAATTAATGCCATAACCATGATTTGGAATGATGAAATAATGGCAGGTGAATCCCAAATCTGAAGTAGAGCTGTTAACAACCAGGTATGAACAATAGGATGCCAATTATTCCACTCATAGGAGTGCGCCTGCCCCCATTGTGCTAATGAATCTGGAGTCATTGTACCAGGGTAAAAAGCGGTCAAGTAAAGAGCCCATCCAATAACAGGGACCATAAAATAGATCAAAAAACTAAACGTAAGCGAACTTCCCTGAACGTTAAGTCGAAATATAATCTCCATTAAACCAAGTAGCAATCCTACAAAGACACAATATGTAATCAAATAGATTGCAATAAGCATGATCGTGGTCTCTATATGAGATTGATCAGGAGCTGAACTAATCATAATAAGTATAGGGAAAAGGAGAACAAATAAAAGACTCCATATGTTATGCAAAACTTTAAAGATTTCAAAACGGTCATACTTATTCGCGGTAAAAAAGATTGTAACTGCAAATAGACAAAACATGATGAAACCGATAATCATAGTAAATTTATAAAAAGGCTCATAGAAAGAAATGATACCTGCTGTAGCTATAATGCTAGCTACAACAGATACCATCCCACGTATGAGCACATTTGAGTTACTCATCGCCCTTCCTCCTGATTCGATCATAAAGTTGGTTTAGTTCAAGTTCATATTGCTTTCGGTTGGTAGCTGACATAACGTCTAAAATTAGCCCGCATGCAAAGGATAGAACACCAAGTATCATAAATCCTGTTGCAAGGATCGCAGAAGGAACCTTTGAAACAAAACCTGTTTGAATAAACTCTGAGATAACTGGTATTCCAACTAGTAGACCGAACAAGATAAATATCATTGTCCATAAGGAGAAAAAAACAAAAGGCTTATACTCTTTGAATAAAGTAAAGATCATTTTCAGTACTTTAAATCCGTCAGAAAACGTATTTAGCTTAGATTCACTACCTTCAGGACGATCACGATAATCGATCGGAACTTCTTGAATCAGGAATTTTTTATCTAAAGAATGAATGCTCATTTCTGTTTCAATAGCAAACCCAGAGCTCATAACTGGCATAGACTTTACAAACAGCTGATCAAATGCGCGATATCCCGTCATAATATCTGTAATATTGCTTTTATATAAACGATTAATAAGACCTTTAACTAAGTTATTCCCAAAACTATGGAAGCTTCGCTGATTCTCATCATAATACGTCCCGTTACTAAGACGATCACCAATCGTCATATTTGCTTTCTTTTCCCGAATAGGTCGAATAAGATCATGAACAAATTTAGGTGGGTACGTATCATCCCCATCAGCCATGACATAGATATCTGCCTCAACCTCACGAAACATAGAACGAACTACATTTCCTTTTCCTTGTCGCCACTCTTTCCTTACAATAGCACCATGCTTTTCAGCGACTTCGGAAGTATGGTCAGAAGAATTATTGTCATAAACATAAATATCAGCATTGGGAAGTTCTGAACGGAAGTCCTCAATTACTTTCCCAATGGTTTGTTCCTCGTTATAACAAGGAAGAAGTATTGCAATCCTTTCCATAAAGCACCTCTTATTCTGCAATTTCACGCACAAACTCTAGAATATCAGATACAGGGATAGCTTTCTATAATTAATGTATCGTTCATCTATACTCCTTATTAGTAAGTTATACCCATTTATAGAATGTGCATGCGTTAAATTATATCAGTCTTAAAAACAAAAAATCCGTCTCTCAAAGAGGAAACGGATTTTTTGCGATATTTTTATGTGCTTACTTTAGGCAGACATCTTTCTGCATTCCTCAGCACAAGTACGACAAATCTGAGCACATTCCTGACAGTGTTTGTCTTGGAACTTTTCACATTCAGTTGCACATTGCTCACAAATTGTCGCACATAGCGTACACAGTTGCTTTGAGAACTGGCTGTTACGTGACATATATTGTGTAGCTTGAGCACAAATTTCAGCACAATCATTGAGTGTGTTTATGCAATGTAGACGGTTTTGCACATCCGACTCATTCATACACGCGTAGTAACATTCCTCACATGCTCGAGCACATTTAAGACATTCTTCAATACAAGCATCCATGTTAGTAGGTGATGTTGATAGTACTCCCAATATTGAACCCTCCATTATAATTTTTTCAAACAAACTTATATTGTCTAAAAGGATTGTTCTTTATTCAAAAACCAAAAACTAACGTAGTACCTCTCTAAACAAACAGTTTTTTGGAGTGTTTACAGTTTTTTAATGTTGTGAATCATGAAAATGTACACATTTTAGACATGTTTCTTGCACAGTTTTTTGATAATTGATTTGTATAATGCAGGTAGCATTTAAGAAAAAGAAGGGAAGAATAAAAATTGCGACAAAAAATTATTTTCCTTAGCGTTCTACTAAGCACCTTATTACTAGGAGCATGTAGTCAATCTAACCAAAGTAACGAAGAGTTTTTGACAGAATTTGATGGGAAATTAGAACACATTCATGGAATAGGTTACATGGGTGATAAAGGCATCGCTTTCGCCTCCCACGATGGTTTAAAGTTTTATAAAGATAAGAAATGGGATGCTACAACTAAGCAAAACAATGATTATATGGGGTTTAATGTAGTAGATAAGGGCTTTTATACAAGTGGACATCCTGGTAAAGGATCCAAACTACCTAACCCTCTAGGGATTCAAAGAAGTACTGATGATGGAAAAACCTTATCCGAAGTAGCCTTCGAAGGAGACTTTGACTTTCATTCGATGGGCGTGGGTGATATCAATCATGCAATATACGTCTTTAATGGACATGGCAATTCCCAATTAAGTTCTGGATTACATAAGACATTAGATGAAGGAAACTCCTGGGAACGTGTTAAAGGAGAAGGGATTAAAGGGGAATTTGTAGGCTTAGCCGTTCATCCCACTAATGAGAAAATGGTTGCTGCAACCACCAAAAATGGCGTTTATTTATCCAAAGATGGTGGAGAGGTATTCACACCTCTTGAGGAGAACATAAATGGAACAGCTATTTATTTTAGTGAAAAGAATCTCTGGTATGGAACTTTCAAATCAAAGCCCAAAATTACGTCCTATGATTTAGAAGAAGAAACAAAAGAAAATATCAAACTTCCTAAATTAGAACAAGATGCTGTTGCTTTTTTTGATAAAAAACAAAATACTGATGAAATGGTGATTTACACCTATCAAAATCATGCTTTCATTACGAAGAATAAAGGTGAAAAATGGAGTCAAATTGTAACATCAGGAAATGTCGATTAAGAAGTAAATAAAAATCTGCTTATAACTAAGCAGATTTTTATTTATACCAAACCAAAGGATTTCTCAATCTGCATAGAATCTGCAAAATAGATGGGTAGGACTGAAATATAAGCAAAGTCTTTGTTCATTTAATAGAGTGGGAATAGACTTAAATATATAAAAAATTATCACAATGAGGGAAATGTAAATGAACAAACTTTCATTTAAACTAGGAATATTTATTTTTATATTTATGATTATCGTTGAAGCTATTCTCTTTTTCTTTTTATATAAAAGTTTAGCTGACAATCGAATAGAAGAAGTAATGGATAACCTCTTATCACGTGGTAATAGCCACAGAGATGTGCTGGAAAAACGGTTTGATGAAAGTACGTTAAACCATGTAGCTTTAATGGAATCGGAAGCTAAGACGACTGTGGTCATTACAGATTTCGAAAAAAATGTGTTAGCAAGATCAGAACATCTAAATGAGTCACTTGATTCCATGATTCATAGTAATATTTCCGAGATCAAGCATAAAGGCTTAATCCTTCATGATGAATGGAAGGAAAATAATTATGTAGCAACTGTAAGTCCAATCCGCATTGATGGAAACATTGAAGGCTTTGTGTATATGTTCGCGAATACAGCTATTATTAAAGGAGTAATTAAAGAACTTTCTAACCAATTTATTCTGGCCGGGATCATTACACTATTTCTTACTGTAATCGCTATTTTCATATTAAGTCATTTTATTACAAGGCCACTAGTTCGTATGAAATTAGCTACAGAAGAGCTGATGAAAGGTAACATGAAGGTTTCATTAGGATATAAAAGAAGTGATGAACTTGGACAGCTAGCTAATTCAATAGTTATTCTAGCTGGCGATTTAGAACGACTTAAAGAAGAAAGAAAAGAGTTTTTAGCTAGTATTTCACATGAATTACGAACACCAATAACTTATATAAAAGGTTATGCAAATATCGCCAGTAGAGAGAGTCTATCCGATCAAGAAAGAGAGAAATATTTGCGAATATTAAAAGATGAATCAGAGCACTTAACACTTCTTATAAAAAACCTTTTTGAATTAGCTAAAATGGACCAAAACCAATTTGTCATATACAAAGAAAACGTTTATATATGTGAAATTATACAAAAAGTTAAAGAAAAGATGACCCCTATATTTAAAGATAAACAGATTTCCTTCGAACTAACTTGCGATTCTGACCTTAAGGTGGCTGTCGATTCAGAAAGGTTTCATCAAGTTCTCATTAATTTAATTGATAATGCAATTAACCATTCTGGGGAGTTATCAAAAGTTCGTTTACATGTTCACCGATCAAAACCAGGATTCATTACGATTTCGATATCTGATGATGGGAATGGTATACCAAAAGAGGAGCTCCCATTTATTTTTGAACGACTTTACCGAGTAGATAAGTCACGTTCTAGAAGCTTAGGAGGATCAGGGTTAGGACTATCTATTGTTAAAGAAATCATTGAAAAACATGGAGGCCATGTACACGCAGAAAGCGATTTAGAAAAAGGGACTACTATATCGATAGAATTACAAGAGGAAGGATAAATATGACCAATACCATTTTATTAGTAGATGATGAACAACGCATGCTTGACTTACTCGATCTTTATCTTTCACCACAAGGCTATCATTGTAAAAAAGCAATCTCAGGAACAGAAGCAATTAAGCAAGTAGAGGAAGAACACTTTGATCTTATTTTACTTGATATTATGATGCCTCAATTTGATGGTTGGAAAACCTGTAAGGAGATAAGAGAAATTTCTGAAGTGCCTATAATCATGGTGACCGCCAGGGACCAAAAGACAGATATTGTGAAAGGGTTAAAAATAGGAGCAGACGATTATATAACGAAACCATTTGATGAGGATGAATTGTTAGCAAGAGTTCAAGCTTTGCTAAGAAGGACAACAAATCAAAATATAATTGAAATTAACGAGCTGGTTTGGGATGGGGAGAAATATAAACTCCATTATAGAAATCAAAATATTACACTTACACCTAAAGAGTTTACAATGCTTGGTCATCTTATGAAATACCCAGAACGAGTTTTTAGCCGGGAACAGCTTATCGACCTTGTGTGGGGAATTAATTCTGAAATTGATGGAAGAACAGTAGATTCTCATGTAAGAAACATAAGAGAGAAAGTTCGCCAAAGCGGTTTTCCAATAGATCATTATTTTAAGACTGTATGGGGAGTGGGATATAAATGGGTAAATGAGAATAATTAAAACATATAAAGAGAACTAGAAACTTCTATGTTTATATAATACCTATACTGGTAAGGGATATTTAGGAGGTGGATTTAATGATGAATGGAAATGGAATGGGTTTCTTCGGTGGCATGGGAATCACATGGCTCTTAATCATAGGTGTTTTGATTATTTTCGCAGCTATATTTTTTAATAAACAATCCAATAATAGTGGAGAGAAAAACACTAAAAATCGTTCTCTAGAAACTCTAAAAGAACGGTTAGCTAAAGGTGAAATTACTGAAGAAGAATACGATCGACTAAAACAAAAATTAGATGAAAAATAATAGAAATGTTTAAAGGAGGTAACGCTTATGGCTCATGAACATAACCATGAACATCAAAATCATCATGAACACGAGCATCAAGAAGGAGGTCATGATCATCATGACCATGACCATGGAGCAATGGTAGAAGATTTCAAAAAACGTTTTTATATTTCATTAGTTGCTACCATTCCAATTTTAATATTATCTCCGATGATTCAGGATTTTCTTGGGTTTGAATGGACATTTCCTTTTGATCAATACGTATTATTTGCACTAGCTTCATTTGTATTTTTCTATGGAGGCTTACCTTTCTTAACAGGTGCGAGAGATGAACTTAAACAAAAAAATCCGGGTATGATGACACTCATCGGACTAGCGATTGTGGTGGCCTATGTGTATAGTTCAATGGTTGTCTTTGGGCTTGAAGGCCGTAACTTTTTCTGGGAGCTCGCAACGCTAGTTGACATTATGTTACTTGGTCACTGGATTGAAATGAGATCCATCATGGGTGCATCAAATGCTCTTGAAGAGTTAGTGAAGCTTATGCCGAACGAAGCTCATAAAGTTGATAAGGACGGCAATGTAGAAGATGTCGCTGTCTCGGAACTTGCAGAAGGTGACCATGTTCTTGTTAAACCAGGTGAAAAAGTGCCTGTAGATGGAGACATCATTGATGGGAAAACGACAATTGATGAGTCGATGTTAACCGGTGAATCGGTGCCTGTAGAAAAAGGTGAGGGCGAAGAAGCGATCGGTGGCTCTGTAAACCAAGAAGGTTCTATTACCATTTCCGTTCAAAAAACGGGAGATGATACGTACCTTTCCCAAGTGATTGGGTTAGTTAAGGAAGCTCAGGAATCTAAATCAAAAACTCAAGATATATCGAACCGAGCAGCTAAGTGGTTATTTTATCTAGCGCTAGGAAGCGGTATTCTTACATTTATTATTTGGCTAGCACTGGGCCATCCTGTTGATGTTGCTATGGAACGTATGGTAACGGTTATGGTTATTACATGTCCACACGCATTAGGTCTTGCAGCACCACTAGTAGTAGCTGTGTCAACATCATTATCTGCTAAAAATGGACTCCTGATTCGAAATCGAGCGAACTTTGAAGGAGCTCGAGAGCTGAATGCAGTTGTATTTGATAAAACTGGAACATTAACCAAAGGAGAATTTGGAGTTACTGACATCATTCCAGAAGAGCATTATCAAGAACAAGACGTCCTAAAATGGGCTGCTTCACTCGAGCAAAAGTCTGAACACCCTTTAGCACAAGGAATTATTAAAAAAGCTGAAGAAGACAACCTTTCTTTAGAAGATAATGATGAGTTCGAATCAATGACAGGTAAAGGTCTTCGTGGAACAGTTAACGGTAAAGAAGTAAAAGTTGTTAGCCCTGGCTTTATGAACGAGCAAAATTATTCATTTAATCAGGAGACATACAACAGTCTATCTGAAGAAGGAAAAACCGTAGTATTCGTATTAGTGGAACAAGAACTAGTTGGTATGATTGCATTGGCTGATATGGTCCGAGAAGATGCTAAAGAAGCCATTTCTTCATTAAAAGAACAAGGCATCCATTCCATCATGCTAACAGGTGATAGTGAAAAAGTAGCTAACTGGGTTGCAAAACAATTAGGTATTGATGAAGTATATGCTGAAGTTCTTCCCGATGAAAAAGCGGATCAAGTAAAGAAAATTAAAGAAAAAGGTTGGAACGTAGCTATGACTGGTGATGGAGTAAATGATGCTCCAGCCCTTGCTACAGCTGATCTAGGGATTGCAATTGGAACTGGAACAGACGTAGCTATGGAATCAGCTGACATTGTATTAGTGAAGAGTAACCCAAAAGATGTAGTACAAATTATGAGATTATCAAAGAAAACGTATAACAAGATGATCCAAAACCTTTGGTGGGCTGCTGGCTATAATATCATTGCAATTCCTTTAGCAGCAGGAATATTAGCACCAATTGGTATTATCTTAAGTCCAGCAGTTGGAGCTATTCTAATGAGTTTAAGTACGGTAGTCGTTGCTATTAATGCAAAGCTTTTAAAAGCGTAAATCATTTGTTTATCAATAAAGACGCTTAATAGAACCTCGTATTTTCTTGTAAGATAGGAAAATACGAGGTTTTTTTGATGACTGCACAAAATCTTCAATCTTTTTCTGTATAGTAAACATAAGTAACGATTAAGAAGAAGGGATAATGAGGGAAATGTATGAATCTTTCAGCAGCATAAGTGGTTATCTGAGTGAACCCTTAATTGAACTCGCAAATGGATCAGAAGGAGTTCCATTATTATTTGCGTTGTTATTAGGCTTAGTAGGAGCATTGGCGCCTTGTCAGTTTACAGGGAACTTGGGAGCCATTATGTTTTATGGAAACCAATCTTTACAAAAGAAAACGGCTTGGAAAGAGGTATTTTTCTTTATATTAGGGAAAATCCTAGTCTTCTCAGGTCTTGGATTCGTTGTTTGGATCTTAGGTCAAGAATTCCAAGGAACGTTAACGACTTATTTTTTCCCTTGGGTACGAAAGTTTGTTGGTCCCATTCTAATTCTCATAGGGTTATTTATGCTCGGGATATTTAAGATGAGATGGACATTGTCATTAGGAAAGGTACCTGATCATTTAAAGCAAGGAAAATTAGGTGCCTTGTTTATGGGCATTAGCTTTTCACTCGGATTTTGTCCTACGATGTTTGTTTTGTTTTTTGTTTCACTTATGCCTATTGTACTCTCAACTTCCTATGGAGCGGTATTGCCTAGTATTTTTGCAATTGGAACGTCACTTCCTTTAATCCTAGCTGTTTTCTTCATTTGGTATTTTGAAGTTGAAGGGAAATTTATGAAAAAAGAAGGTAGAAAGATAGGAAAGTATGTTCAGCAAACAGCAGGGATTATCATGATTGTGTTAGGTATATTAGATACGATTACGTATTGGACCTATTAATCTCACCTTACAAAAAGACCTAGATTACATATAAGCAGGAGAAAAGTTCACTATTATTTAGTGGACTTTTTTTAATCATTCGATTTAGTTATTCATTCTTTTCTGATTTTTGTAGAGATTGCACAAAATCTGCACATATTATGGCAACACTTTATATGTAAAGAATAATACTAAGATTTAAGGAGTGTTTTTAAATGTCACACGAAAAGTATCAAGAAGCCATTCAAGCATTACACGAGTGTATGGAAGCATGTAACCATTGTTATGATTCATGTCTTCAGGAAGAAGATTTAAACCCTATGAGAGACTGCATTCGTCTAGACCGTGAATGTGCAGACATTTGTGCTTACTTGGAACAAGCTCTTGTTCGAGGCACACCGTTCGCTTCTGAATTAGCTCAGGTTTGTGCAACGATTTGTGAAAAGTGCGGTGAAGAATGTAAAAAGCACGATCACAAACATTGTCAAGACTGTGCGGATGCATGCTTTAAATGTGCAGATGCATGTAAAAAGATCGCTTAATATATTCGAATAATAAAAGGTCACGGAGTCTCCGTGACCTTTTTAATGTTTATTTAGTTTTCATCTCGCCAATATTCATAGGCATGAACCGCATTCCCATGATAAGAGCTAGAATCACTAAATTGTTCTCGAACCTTATCGAGTTCCTCTTCCATAACTTGTTTACCTTCTTCATAGAAGGAGATATGAGGTGCATTTTTATTCTCTTTCATTTCAACAGAAACGATGAGCTCTTTATTTAATTCTTCAGCGAACTCTAATTCCTTCTTAGATACCTCAACAATACCATTGGATCCTTCTGCTGCATCTCTAAATGCCATTACTGTTGTATGATCTAGTGTATCGATAAACCACTGGCTAAAGGAAACATCAGGCTGCCCAGGTGTTTGATGTTTATCTAACCAAAAAGCTAGGTCAGCACTTGTTTCAAGAGCAGAGTTCTTTTTAACTTCATTTACAAACAACTCAATATTGGACTTCCAAGTAGCTAGTACATCTTCAGTATCTCCATCCCAATTTTTCAGTACATAAGGCTCTATATCAAGATGGATGCCATCAAATTGCTGCCTTGGTGGAACAACTTTGTTATAGCTTGTAACATAGTCTGTGAACATCTTAAGTCGTTCTTCACCTTTCTCAAGTGCCCAGTTCGGATGTCCACCCATAGCATGTACTTCAATTCCTGCTTCGTGAGCTTTTTCTACAAACTTGTTATACACAGAATAATCTTGTGTACGATCTAGACGAGTATATAACAGGTTAATGTCATTTTCCTTAGCAAACTGGAGAATCTTATCTGGCTCGTTAATTGCATTTTCTGCATGCCATATGTACGTGCCTCGAATGTTCTCATTGTCTACTTCCTCAAAGTTTGGATCAACTTGTGCATTTGATAAGTAACTTTTAAACTTATCATCCATTGCACGAGCTAAAAAGATAGAGAACTGAGCACGTGTTGTTGACTCATTCGGTCGAAAAGTACCATCAGGAAAACCGACAGAGATACGATTTGAAGCAACTTCACTCACATATTTACGATGATCATTTACATCTTTAAACCCCTTAGAGATCGGTTCATTTTCAAGGTCATAAGCTCTTGTAAGAGTAGCTGCCATCTCAATCCGGCTAATATCTCGATCTGGTTCAAAGTTACCTGCATCAGTGCCTTGAAATATGCCTGCTTCTACTACTGCTGCAACATAATCATAGTGGGGGTGATCCTTAGGTATGTCTTTCAAACCAGGGTCCGGGAGATTTTCTGTAGAAAGCCCTAACTCTTTTGTTAACATGATCGCTGCTTCCATACGACTCACATTGTCTCCAGGTTTAAAGGATCCATCAGGATAGCCTTGTATAATATTATGGTTTGCTAAGTAATGGATTTCCTCATATCCCGTAATATCTTTTGATACATCGGGATAATTCGTTTCACCATGAACTTCCGTAGCATTCCAACCAGATGCCATAAGGAGACCTGTTAGAAAGCTGGTGCTTAGCGTTTTTGTAATTCTGTTCACCCAAATTCCTCCTCACAAAAATATAGCCATCTCTTTGCACAAATGATGTAATCTTAATTTGCTTGGCTTGTTAGAACCTTCGAAATGATAATTGATTATGGTGGGGTTGAAGGAGAATACATTTATTTGAAGCTAAAATAGGGGATGAACATTATATAAGAGTTAGGAGGTTAGCAATAAAGAAGGCCCAATATAAATTAAATGATATACTAGGCCTCAAATTCTTATTTATTCAGAAGAATAACATTCAAATCCATTGTTCTCTAATAATACTTTTCCAACTTCAAGTTCTTGTTCATTTCTAAATGATAAACACAACACACCAAACACATCTTCTCTAGTTTCAATAATACGAATGTTTGTTAAATTAATATCGTCCTTAGCAAGGATAGCTGTTACAGTAGCGATCGCCCCTGGATGGTCTTCAACATCTATATAAAGATCATAAAAGGCGGGGAGAGCTCCTTTTTGTTTCTCAGGTAGTCCATCACGGTATCTCTTGGCATCATCAAAAAAGGTGTGAATTTTTTCTTCTGAAGACTCTTCAATTAACGATTTAATTGAAGACATTTCGTTAATCCATTCCTCCATAACTTGAATTAAAACTTCACGATTGTGAAGCGTGATATCACGCCACATGATTGGGTTAGCAGAGGCAATACGAGTTATATCACGAAAGCCTCCAGCAGCCAATCTTTTCACATCAATATCTTCGCGTTCTCTTTTCTGTAAAAGCTGTACCAAGCTTGAGGCAATAATATGTGGGAAATGACTAATTACTCCAACGATTTCATCATGCTCATGAGGTGACATTTCTATAAAGTTAGCATTTGTACCTTTTAACCAATTTCTTAAATTTTTAACATCATGATCAGAGACTTGTTCGCCCTTTGTGAGGATATAGAAAGCATTCTCGAATAAGTGAGCCTTGGATGCCGAAACTCCACTTTTATGAGAGCCCGCCATAGGATGCCCTCCTATAAATACGACACCTTTATGAGAGAAATGATGTGCATTTTTCATAATATCTTCTTTTGTGCTTCCTACATCTGTAATGATAGCACCTTCTTTTAGGGCACAGGTAAGCAGTTGTTTCAATATTTTTTCTGTTTGTAAGACAGGTGTTGCAACAATGATTAAATCTGCGTCTACAACAGCATTGTGTATATTTAGTTCATATTCATCTATTACTAATAAAGACTGTGCCAATTTGAGTTGTTCTTCATTGATATCACAACCGACAACTTTAGCTTGATGTTCTCTTTTTATGGCTAAAGATATCGATCCACCAATTAATCCAAGTCCAATTACAACGATCTTTTGACTCATTTTAACAAAACTCCTTTAACATCCTTGTTACATAAAATTACCGCTGATATACTAAAAAATTAAAAAATAGTGCAAAAAATTCTGATAACATCTTGATTTTATACTTTTATGCTTTTATGCTTTTATGTAATAAATATAAATATATCATGTGTATTTATCATTTTATAGTCATTTTTTCACTATGTTTTTAATTTAATTTGAAATGAAAAAGCACAAAAACCAAGGAGGATTTCCCATGTCTAGAAATGAACTGCCAGATTTACGCGAAGAAGTAGATGAAATCAACCTACAAATCTTATCTTTACTTAACAAACGAGCTGAGATTGTCCAAGAAATAGGTGAACAGAAGAAAAAAGGTGTAGGTGTTAACCGATATGATCCGGTTCGAGAACGTGAATCTCTGGATTTATTAATGAAGCATCATGAGGGGCCTTTTGAAGCTTCAACCATTCAACACATCTTCAAAGAAATTTTCAAAGCAAGCTTAGAACTTCAAGAAGATGATAACCGCAAGGCTCTACTTGTTTCACGAAAAGCACAACCTGACAATACACTTGTTGATGTAAATGGCGTACAAGTCGGAGACGGGGAACAACGTTTTATTATGGGTCCTTGTGCAGTTGAGAGTTATGAGCAGGTAAAAGAGGTTGCATTATCTCTAAAGGATCAAGGTCTTACGATGTTACGTGGAGGAGCATTTAAGCCTCGTTCTTCTCCATATGACTTCCAAGGCTTAGGTGAAGAGGGATTAAAAATCTTAAGAGATGTAGCTGATGAAACAGGAATGTCTGTGGTAAGTGAGATCCTCACACCTCAGGACGTAGAAACAGCTTTAGATTACGTTGATGTCATTCAAATAGGTGCGCGTAACATGCAAAACTTCGAATTACTCAAAGCTGTTGGAAGAGTTAACAAACCAGTGTTATTGAAACGTGGTCTTTCTGCAACAATTGATGAATTCATCAATGCCGCTGAATACATCATGTCTCAAGGTAACGATCAAATCATGCTATGTGAACGTGGTATCAGAACTTATGAAAAAGCAACAAGAAATACGTTAGACATTTCTGCTGTCCCAATTCTGAAGAAAGAAACACACTTACCAGTAATTGTTGATGTTACACACTCTACTGGCAGAAAAGATTTACTTGTTCCAACTGCGAAAGCTGCATTAGCAATCGGAGCTGATGCGATCATGGCAGAAGTACACCCAGATCCAGCTGTAGCGTTATCGGATTCAGCTCAACAAATGAATATTCCTGAGTCACAAGAATTCTTGAAAGAACTAAATCCGTCCTTAAATCTAAATCTCGCTAAAAGTATATAAATGGGGAAGAGGGGACAGTTTATTGATTGTCCCTTCAACCTTTTTATCACGAAATTGAATCTAACATTTAGGATTTGGAGAGAAAAACATTGTCAAAGACAGGTTATTTAGGACCAAAAGGAACCTTTACAAACATAGCTGTAAGTCAAGCGTTCCCTAATCATGAACTAGAACCCTTTAGCACAATCCCTTCATGTATGGATGCTGTAAAACATGAAGAAATTCAATATGCAGTGCTTCCATGGGAAAACGCAATAGAAGGGTCTGTTAATTTAACCATTGATTATTTAGTAAACCAAAAGCTAACGATCGTTGGAGAAATCATTGTACCTATAAGACAGCATTTGATGGTACATCCCCAGAATAAAGAGTGTTGGGAAAGCTTTGAGGCCGTTTGCTCTCATTCTCATGCTATATCACAGTGTCATCAATATTTATATCAGCATTTACCACATGTCGAGTTTTCGTATAAATCATCTACAAGTGCTGCAGCAAAGTATGTTCAAGAGAACCCTTCACAAAAGATAGCTGCTATTGGAAATGAACTTGCTGCATCTGAATATGGGTTGGACATCATAAAGCACGATATCCATGACTTTGCTAATAACCATACTCGTTTTGTCATATTGAGTAAGGAAGCTACTGAGTTAGAAATCAAGGATTCCAATTATTTAGGTGATCGTACCACTTTAATGATTACGTTGCCTACAGATCACTATGGTGCACTACATCAAGTTTTATCTGCATTTGCTTGGAGGAAACTAAACTTATCAAAGATAGAATCTCGTCCTATGAAAACAGGGCTTGGCAATTATTTCTTTATTATCGATGTAGAAATGAAATACGACCCGGTTTTAATTCCTGGAGCTATTACAGAAATAGAAGCCCTTGGGTGCAATGTCACCACATTAGGAAGTTACCCGTATTTTGGTAAGTAAGCTTAAATAAATCTATTTATATCTATCAAAAATAAGCACCAATATAGGTGCTTATTTTTATGATTAAAGTTCAAATATTTGGATTTGTTTTATTAATTAAATATGAACTATTCGCAAAAGGGTTGCACCACTTTCCCCCTTTAGATATGATGAAAAGTGGTTATTGTAAAATAAATAACTATTATATTTCAATAAAATGTACATCTAGAATAGGATGAATTAATGAAGGGACAATCCCTATTCTTTCTTCCCTATACATACATTTCAATTAAATAAACAGACAAAATTCATAAAGGGTGTTTCAAAGTGAATGTAGAAACGAATCATGTACAATCAAAGAAAATTTTCGTCTTAGGAGGAGATGGTTTTTGTGGATGGCCTACAAGCCTACACCTATCTAACCTTGGGCATGAAGTGACGATCATTGACAATCTATCTCGACGTAATATTGACAATGAACTAGAAGCAGAATCCTTAACACCTATCCAACCAATGGGAACAAGGCTAAATGTATGGGAAGAGATTTCTGGAAATAAAATCGACTTTCTTAATATTGACTTGGCAGACGAGTATGAACAATTTTTAGATGCCATTCATGAACAGCAACCAGATGTTATTGTTCATTTTGCTGAGCAACGTTCTGCTCCTTACTCAATGAAGTCTCCAAAACATAAACGATATACAGTGAATAACAATATGAATGCCACTCATAACGTGCTTTGTGCAATCGCGGATTCAGGATTAGATATCCACTTGGTTCATTTAGGTACAATGGGTGTTTACGGATATGGAACTGCTGGTATGAAGATTCCTGAGGGTTACCTTGATATTGAAGTGAAAACCGAGACAGGGGAAAGAGTAGAACAACAAATCCTTTATCCAACGAACCCTGGTTCGATCTATCACATGACAAAAACGCAAGACCAATTACTTTTCCATTATTATAATAAAAATGATAGCCTGCGCATTACAGACCTTCACCAAGGGATCGTGTGGGGGACCAATACGAAAGAAACAAAGATGGATGAACGACTTATCAATCGTTTCGATTACGATGGAGATTACGGTACTGTTTTAAATCGTTTCTTAATGCAAGCTGCTGTAGGTTACCCGATTACTGTACACGGAACTGGTGGACAAACACGAGCGTTTATCCATATCCAGGACACTGTGCGTTGCATTCAGTTAGCGATTGAGAATGCACCAGGACGTGACGAAAGAGTAATGATCTTCAACCAGATGACAGAGACTCACCGTGTGAATGACTTAGCTAAGTTAGTTAGTGAACTGACTGGTGGAGAGATTGCATATGTATCAAATCCTCGTAAAGAGGCTGCTGAAAATGATCTTCATGTTAAGAATGACTTATTCTTATCAAAAGGATTAAATCCAACTACACTGAGCACAGGCTTATTACAGGAAGTAACTGAGATTGCTGAAAAGTATGCGCATCGTGCTGATCATTCTAAGATCCCTGCTAAGAGTACATGGACGAAGGAACAAGAGCCAGGTATCCCTGAGGGAGAAGAAGAAGATTTAGTGAATTAATTTTTATAGAAGATTTCTTAAACTCACTTGTACTTATACAAGTGAGTTTTTTTATTATTATAATGGGAAGCAAATATTTCGCGTCCAGGAACAATTGTTCGTATAATGGAGTTGTAATATTTTATATACTAAATCAAAGGAGGAGGATTTAATGCCAAGGAACCCAGGTATGACAGATGAAAAGATTATCGAAATTTATAAAAGTGGAATTACTTACAAAGAAATGGAACAAGTAGTTGGTCTTACAAGTACAGCAATTTTAAACATAGTCTATAAGCATGGTGAAAAAGCAAATCATAAGCAATATGCTGGTCAGCCAAGGAAGCATAAAGTGAATGAAGATTTCTTTAAAACCTGGACTCATGAAATGGCATGGGTATTAGGATTATTCATTACTGATGGCTGTGTAACACGATATAACAGCATCTCATTTGCACAAAAAGATGAAAGAATATTGCGGTTAATAGCAAAATGTATGGATGCAGATTATGTTATTTCACCACCCGCATCTACCCGAAATACGACATGTTTAATAATAAATTCAAAAGAAATAAAGAAAGATCTCGAATTATTAGGTGTGGTTGCAAATAAATCTTTAACTATTAGGTTTCCAGAAGTACCAGAACAGTATTTAGCTTCATTTATCAGAGGGGTAATAGATGGTGATGGCTGGGTACAGAAAACAGGTTATGTAATGAACATTACGACAGGGAGTTCCTTTTTTGCAGATGGATTATTAAATGTCTTTAAATTATGGGGCTTACGATCTGAAATCACAATCGAAGAAAGTAAAAACGGTAATAAAATGTTTAGAGTCTGGGTAAAAGGCAAGTCAACACTACCACAGCTTGCGAAAATTATATATAATAATGCTACAGAAAATTATGTCATATATAAGAAACAAAGAATGACTATCCATTCTGAAAATTAATTATAAATAAGGAGAGATTATTATGTGGAAATCAGTTAATGGCCAGTTAATACATACGACAGATGTTTCTAGAGTGAAATTCAGAACAAACCTTAGTAAATCTATTATTGAACATTTAAAAGATGTTGCAAACGAGAATGATACACATGTTAACTACTTAATTGAAACAGGCTTAGAAGAAGTTTTAATCAATGGGACTATAAATTTTAGTAAAGAATCTCGACCAAAAGATCGAGTTCAATATAAAACGACTTATGATAAAGAATTATTAGAAAGAGTAAAACAATTTGCAAAAAAGCATAATTTAGGTGCAAATGATGTAATTGAGTACAGTATACAGTTTATTGATGTTGAAAAAAGTAAGAAGAGGGATTATCAGCATAGGATAGAAAAGGAGTAAAAAACAACACGCTTTATAACGCCCCGAACATAATATATATTATCATAAGTAATTGAAAAATTAATGAATCTCATCTCAAAAACCATGTATACTTAAGATAATGAGATAAGAAAAATGAAAATCATATATAATCAAAACTGACTAAATTGTTAATCTAAATTTCAATACTAACTTATAATGTATTCATTTGCTGGATTAAAAATTTATACACTTAAAGAATCCAATACGATCAGCATAAATTTTAATTACCTGCGATAAGCTTTATTAAAACTTACTTCTAACGTTATTTATTATGATGGTGAGTGTTGATAACTACATTATTGTCTTGGTTAGTCGTTTTACTCCCCACTTTCCACTTTCATTCATTTTCTGTTAGAATACAGCCAAATTAAACCTCCTATATCTATATAACGACAGCAAATAAAGCTCATATAATTGTTATAACCGTAAAAAATGTGGTAATATATAAGTAAGAAAAACGTATATTAAAAATGACCGTAGCTGCTACTACGGCCATCAGATAGTCGTTCCTGAAGAGGATCGGCCTCACATAAAAGTAGACCTTTCCATCACTTGGCGTTGAAGGAGGTCTACTT